>Ga0137310_101882_pt1 | contig 12654 bp, 5 predicted proteins | sample NAcewiD2O_June_2_FD_97183 | JGI IMG/M metagenome (GOLD analysis project Ga0137310, IMG submission 97183) | Mouse cecal microbial communities from Vienna, Austria - N-Acetylglucosamine amended D2O_June | ecosystem: Host-associated > Mammals > Digestive system > Large intestine > Cecum | place...
GGGCGATTACCTGATTCCCGACCTGGAAGTGGACGGAGCGGAGGACCTGGAGGAAATGCCCCTGGGCAAGTACGGGATGCTGAGGGAGACGTTCCTGGAGGAACGCCACCCAGGGACGCACACCTCCATGTTGCTGACGGGGCGGCTGTACCCCCACCTGCGGGAGATCGACCGGCAGGCACGGGAGCAGGTGGACCGGATGGTGGCCGACCTGATGAAGCGGAACGGCGTGGACGAGGCGATGAAGGCCCGCGATCAGATGGGATGGGTCCAGGCGGTGAACAGCTTCACGGAGCAGGCGGAGGAAATGGTCCTGGCGGAGATCGTTTACAAGTAAATTCAGAGGATGAACAAGCGGCGGGCGGACAGCCCGCCGCTTCTGCGTCTGCGGAGGAACCGCTCGCCCCTGCGGAGCCGGACCTTTCGCTGTTCTCCCTGTTCCCCACGGTAGAGGAACAGATTGAGAATATCGCCCAGGCACAGGCGGAGGAAAATAAGCAGACCACAAAACGTTCCCCGCCTGCCCGCAGAGGGGCGAGACGTACTGCGCCCAAGACCCCGGACGCGCCCGAAGGGGAGCTTACGGCTGCGGCCCGCGACTTGGCAAAGAAAATGCAGCCGGATATGCGGGAAAATCACGATGGGCAGTTATCCTTTGATCTCTTTGGCACCCCCGCGCCGGAGCCGTCCCCCTTGCCGCCGCCTGTTTCAACACCCCGGAAACCTGTGGTGGTGGAGACGATTCTTTCTCCTGATCTGGAACGAGAAAAACAGCAGCGGATAGCCGCAGAGGAAAAGGAAGCCGCCCAGCGGTATGACCTGGGCTATGGGCACATGGGCAACGGCCTGACGGTCTGGAACCGTCTGGAAGAAGAACACGGCGACTATAAGACGGTGGCCCATATTGCCCCGGATCGTACAGTTACCTTCTATGACCCGGATATGCCGGAGGTAGTCAAAGCGCAGATTCGGAAAATCGCCATGACCACGGAAATGAGCGTATCTGCCACCCAGGATACGCCGGTATTCTCTGTGCCGCCTCAAGCGCCGGAGCAGGAGCAAACAAAGGGAGCAGATTACTTTGACAGTTATGCCGCTGTCAAGGAAGCCTACCCGGACAGCATTGTGTTGTATCAGATGGGGGACTTCTACGAAATGTATGGTGAGGACGCGAAAACTGCCGCCTCACTGTTGAACCTCCCTCTGTCCACCCGCTTCATGGATGCTGAACGTGTGGCAGTATGCGATTTCCCCACCCGGAACCTAAACGACCAGCTCCTGGGAAAACTCCGGGATACACACGCTGTTACGATCACGCTCTATGACCCGAACCAAAAACAGCACATGGCCCACATGATGCAGGCCATAAACACCCCGGCGAAGGAAGCCCCAGAAGCTCCCGCACCGGAAAGCAGCTTAGAAGGCAAACCGACTGTTCGGGAACTGCACGATCATTATATGCCCATTGTCAAAAATCTGGTGCTGAATGATGTGGCATATCAAAATGCCTGCGCCAATTCTGACCGGGAGAGCGCCTATCTGGAAGGTAGGGCGGCAGTCGAGCGGGCGGCACGGACCCTCGCTGATGATATGACGTTTCTCCGCTTGTACTCTGACCACACCGCCTTTCACAACCGGCTGCATCGGGAGGTCATAGACGAAACCTATCCCATGCTCTCCCAGCCCCAGCAGGAGCTTGACAGCGTTCCCTACAATTTTGAATTTGAGTACCGGCAGTTGAGCCGCTTGAAATCCGACTGTGAATACTTTCTCGGTGCTGGCCAGCGTCATGGAAAGCATTTGTCGGAGGGCGGCATAGAGGCGCAGATCGCTAAAATGCGGGAACTGTACGATACTGTCCCGGAGAAACCGGAATGGCTGACAGCGGAGGACATTGACCGCTATGAGGCGGAAATGCAGGCCGGGGCGGTTGAAGTCACTGTTCCCAACTATCAAGCCACGTTGACGGCGGAAGAGGCCCCCCTGCTGGAACGTCTCATGGCGGACGCGGGGATTGAACACGCAAAGTTTGTCCACGATAACGGCGAAGTCACATTCAGCTTTGCGGCGGCGGTGAGGGATGCGGTTGAGAATCTGATCGCCAGATTACGGGCAGAACTCGCTAAAGCGGTGTCAGCCACATACGCCGCCGTGAAAAAGCCCGGACGGTCCAGACCGGAACTGAACTACCGCAAATTTGAAAAGCTGTTCCCGGAGATCGCCAGCGGCGAATACCGCTATCTGTGTATGGAATCCGGGCCGGGCATGATGCCCCTCCACCTGGAATGGATTGACACGGACGTGATCGCCGTTAGCCACACCTTCCAGCAGAACGGTGATACCATGTACGACCCGGAAATGACCTTCCGGGTGGACCGGGAGAAAGGTACTCTGGAATCGCTGTCCTTCCGGCAGGATGGTTTTCCCCGGCGAAATGATGAAGTCTATCCCGAACCCGGTAAATGGAGGCCGAAGCTGCGGAGCAGTCTGAACCGATTCACCCAGCAATGGTTCAAAAATATCAGTCAGCAGAACTACCATAAGCGGGAGGCCGTCATAGTCCGAGATGGCGAGGATGTCCGCCTGACTTTCGATCAGGACGGCAGGGCGGTGGACCCCGGCGCAGCTATGCTACCGGAGACAGCCACGCCGGGACCAGAATTATCCGCCCCCCGCGATCTGCTGGCCCCTGCCTGTCAGACGGGTGACACGGTATATATAGGCGATAAGGTTTTTGCTATTGCAGAGATTGGGAAATCTGGAGTGTTGCTGAGAGACACAGCGCAAAGCGAGCTAATTTATGAACCTATGGACACGAACGCTTTCGTGCAGGCACTTTTGCTGGACCAGCGCAACCAAAGCATTAGTGGTTACATTTCCTCTTATCTGCCGGAAGTAAATGACGATTTGCGGGAGGCTCTGGTTGGTGCCGGTGGTTTGCTGAAGCTACGGGACAAGGCGGTTATTGCCGGGTATATTCAAGCGGGCGCGGATAATCTGAAAATTGCCAAGTATATGGCGGATACCTATGCGGGTACTGATGAAACCATAACCTTGATGACCAGCGATCAGGCGGACTACTCTGCCACAAAGGCCCACTTTACGGTCAAAATCCACGACAAATTTAGAACGTGGGTATCTATGAAATGGGATATGGTGGCAACAGTCCTTCGCGCCCTCTATCAGCAGGAATTAGACGGCTTCCTTCATGAGCCGTCCGCTATGGAACGTTCGGAATCGGAGACAGAACTAGCCCCCACCAACATAGGTACACCAGAACAAACAAATGCCGTCAGTCCAGTTAGACTTTACAGAAAAGCCCTGGATTTACTCGATAGGACAATCAAAAAATGTGACATTTATCCCTATCTGTGCGACCCCAAAACAGACTATGATGAGGCCGTAGCGGCACTGACTGATGATCTGTCCTACTATGTGGAAAAGGCGGCTGGTGAGTATCCTGACATTATGAAGGCACTCCACACGCTACCCAAGTTCAGCGAATGGCTGATTGAGGACATTTTGGAGCGGAATTATGCTTGGGCCCCTTCCGCTCCGAAACGAGCGACAGAACGCTATGCCGATACCCCGGACGCTCCTGAGTGGGTTCGGAAAACACTCTCTATGGACCAATGGGAACCGGAATTGACGGTAGCCAGGACGGGAACACCCATCACGCACGAGACGGAGACGGAATCCACCGGGGAGGGTGATTTGGAGCAGCCGGAAAACGGCGGTAATATGCTTGACCCCAAACTTCTGGACCCTGCCTACCAGATAGGCGATACGGTATACTCGAACAACCGCTTCTTTGAGATCAGTGGCATCACCCCATCTGAGATAGAACTTATAGATAAGACCACCGTGCCACCGCTCATGACCACCCTAACGGTTACACGCTTTGAGTACCTTCTGCGGCAGGACCCCCGCAATCTCGCTGTCTCTGATTTCCTGTCCACTGACACCAGCCGCATCCATGATGATACCAGGGAGGTTTTGACGGCGCATCTTTTGACCTCCGGTGAGCGAGACGCCATATCACGATGGTTCCGGTCCGGTGAGGGCAATGCCCAAATTGCCGGACGCATTTCAGAAATGCTCTCCGGCCGATCTGGTTCTGTGGATGTTCCGGGGAATGTCGTTGCAAAATACTCCGCAGATGACAAAGGGCTTCATGTGAGCCACCAGTTGTACGCTGGCTTTCGGACCTGGGAGGAAGTAGCGGCCATTTACCGTACCCTCTGGCAGCAGGAATTGGATGGCTTTTCCCATGAGCCGCCCGCCGTGGACATTTTGGAGACAGAACAGGCAGAGGCCGGTGCAGAGATACCCCCGGAGCCGGGAGCCGCATCAGAACCTACCGGCGCGGGTACGCCGGAGCAGGCGGGAATGGCTGATACTGCCGCCGCTGAACCTGATCTCACCCCGAATGTCGAGGAATATCTGAATCTGAAAGTCCAGCACCCGGATAAGCTCATCGGCGTCCAGGTGGGGGATTATATGCTGTTCTACGGCAAGGATGCCGAAGAAGCGGCACCTGCCCTTGGAACCAAACTGCCGGTGCGGGATATTCCCGGTCTTGGCGTCACACCTGTTACCGGGAGCAATCTCGCGTGGCAGGCTACTTTGAAGGACCTGCTGGAACATGGAAAAAGTGTCGTACTGGCCCGGCCTGACCCCGAACGCGGTCCGGATGCCCCCTATGAGATCATCAAGGAGCGGGATGCCGCCGACTATATCCCCATCGGTATGGAACTGACTGTTGACGGCCACCGCATGAAAATTGACAGCGTGGACTATACCAGGGGCGAAGTCATGCTGCTGGATATGGAGATAAAAGGCTATATGCCTATGTTTTCTGTCCAGCCTGTGCCCTATGTGCGGCAGTTTGTAGAGGAACAGCAAGACCGCGATTTTGAAGCCAACATTCAGCGTGAAATGGAGGCCCTTACCTCCGGCTCATTGGAGGAACAGGACCGCGCCGAGGCTGACGATCTGGAAACCGCAAAGCAGCTTATCAGCGACTTTTGCGCTGATGAGTACCAGGTTGAGGAAGTGGACTTCTCCAACCCGGAGCATATCGGTATCGCCTATACCACCACCGAGGATGAGAAGCACGAAATCCAGGTGGAGGTCAATCTGCTGGATTTCAGCGTCAGCCAGCTTGTGGATGATGTATGCGTGGAGAAGCGCAGCTATGACAGCCTGCGGGAACTGATCGACAATGAACTGACGGCCTTGGACTTTGACGAGCTTGTCCGGCTGAAACATGACCTTCCCCCGGAGCCTGAACGTGTGGAGATGGACGGCGGTAAAGTTACCCCAACGCCGTCCCCTGTCACCACAAAGGTGGTGGGGCGTGTTGATACGGGGGCTTTTGAGGTCATTTTTGAGGAAATGCGCTTCGGCCCGGAAAAGCACAATTTTCACATCACCGATGATAACCTGGGCGTAGGCGGCGACAAAACCAAATATCAGTACAATGTGGCGGCTATCCGTACCTTGAAGCAGATCGAGGCGGAGAGCCGCCTTGCTACGCCGGAGGAACAGGAGATTCTCTCCCGCTATGTGGGCTGGGGCGGTCTTGCCCAGGCGTTTGACCCCGACAACGAGAAGTGGGCCAGGGAATACGCCGAACTGAAGGAGCTGCTGACCCCGGAGGAATACACCTCCGCCCGGACTACCACGGTCAACGCCCACTATACCAGCCCCACGGTCATCAAGGCTATCTATCAGGCGGTGGAGAACATGAACTACCAGCCGGGGACCGTGCTGGAGCCGTCCATGGGTATTGGCAACTTCTTCGGCCTCCTGCCGGAGAGCATGACGGACGCCAAGCTCCACGGCGTGGAGCTGGATGATCTGACCGGGCGGATCGCCAAGCAGCTATACCAGAAAGCGGATATTGCCATTGACGGCTTTGAGAACACCGACCACCCAGACAACTACTTTGATCTGGCTGTGGGCAATGTGCCCTTCGGGGAGTACAAGCTCCACGACCGCCGCTATGACCGGCAGAATCTACTCATTCACGACTACTTCATCACCAAGACGCTGGACAAGGTGCGTCCCGGCGGCATTGTGGCCTTTGTCACCACCAAGGGCACCCTGGACAAGAAAAACAGCAAGGTCCGGGAGGCTCTGGCGCAAAAGGCCGACCTGCTGGGGGCGATTCGCCTGCCTAACAACGCTTTCAAGGCCAACGCTGGCACCGAAGTCACCACGGATATTCTCTTTTTCCAGAAGCGTGACCGCGCTCCGGAGAAGCTGCCGGAGTGGGTGGAGAGCGGCCTGACGGCGGATGGCGTACCCCTGAACCGCTATTTCCTGGACCACCCGGAGATGGTGCTGGGCAAAATGTCGTTCTGGAAGAATATGTACGGCAACGAGACGGAGACGGCCTGCCTGCCCATTGAGGGAGCGGACCTCACCCAGCAGCTTGCCGAGGCTGTCCAGCACATTACCCCGCCTAACCGGGAGCTGCTGGAAGTGACCCCGCCGGAGCAGGAGAACGGCAAGGAGATCGAATCCATCCCCGCTGACCCCACTGTACGCAATTTCAGCTTTGCCCTGTCCCATGGAAAACTGTACTTCCGCGAGAACTCCCGCATGAACCAGGTAGAGCTGGGCAAAGTGCCCACCGAGCGCGTCAAGGGCATGATCGCCATCCGGGACAGTGCCCGGAAGCTCATTGATCTGCAACTGCATGGAGCGAAGGACAGCGAAATCCAGGCGGAGCAGGCCAATCTCAACCAGCTCTATGACCAATTCACCAAGAAATATGGTCTGTTGAGCAGCACCGGAAACCGGCTTGCATTCCGAAAGGATTCCTCCTATCCGCTGCTGTGTTCGTTGGAAGTTTTGAACGACAAGGGTGAGCTGATCCGTAAGGCAGATATGTTCACCAAGCGAACCATCCAGCACCACCAGCCCGTCACCAGCGTGGATACAGCGGCGGAGGCCCTGGCTGTCTCCATTGCGGAGCGAGCCTGTGTTGACCTGGGCTACATGGCCTCTCTCATGGGCGGCGGGGACAAGATACCGCAGATCGTGGAGGATTTGAAGGGCGTCATTTTCAAGGACCCCAACACCGGCCCCTTTGACATTGAGGGCGGCGGCACGAATTGGTACAAGGGCTGGCAGACGGCGGACGAATATCTCTCCGGTGATGTGCGGAAGAAACTCATTGCCGCCCGCGCCGCCGCTGAACAGTACCCGGAATTTGCTGTCAATGCGGAAAAGCTGGAACAGGTGCAGCCCAAGGAGCTGACCGCCGCCGAGATCGACATTCATATGGGTGCGCCCTGGGTAAAACCGCACTATTACAAGCAATTTCTCTTTGAACTGCTGAAAACTCCTTGGAGGCTTCAGGACGACAAGATAGACGTATTATGTTCGGAAACATCGGATCAAATTGAATGGAATGTCAAGGGCAAAAGTGCGGATAAGCGTGATAATCCTCTCATCTGGTCCACCTACGGCACCAAGCGCCGCAGCGCCTACTCTCTTTTTGAGGATGCTCTGAATCTGCGGGATGCGCGGGTATATGATACGGTTTACGAGGGCGGAAGGGAAAAACGTGTTCTCAATCAGAAGGAAACCATAATCGCCCAGCAGAAGCAGGAGGCCATTTGCGAGGCGTTCAAGGACTGGATTTTCAAGAACCCGGAGCGCCGCGCCGATCTCTGCGCCACCTACAACCGCCTGTTCAATTCTATTCGACCCCGTGAATACAACGGGGATCACATCCAGTTTACCGGCATGAACCCGGAGTACAAGCTGGAACCCCACCAGCGCAACGCCGTGGCCCGGATGCTCTATGGCGGGAACACGCTGCTGGCCCACTGTGTTGGTGCGGGCAAGACCTTTGAAATGATCGCCGCCTGCATGGAGGGCAAACGGCTGGGGCTGAATCAAAAGTCCCTTTTTGTGGTCCCGAACCATCTGACGGAACAGTGGGGCGGAGACTTCCTGAAGCTCTACCCCGGCGCGAAGGTGCTGGTTGCCACCAGGGAGGACTTTACTCCCGCCAAGCGCAAACAGTTCTGCGCCAAGATCGCCACCGGCGACTATGACGCCGTTGTGATCGGCCACTCACAGTTTGAGAAGATTCCTCTTTCCCCGGAGCGGCAGAAGCAGGTGATCCAGGATCAGATTGATGAAATCGTGACCGCCATCAAGGAAGCAAAAGCGGAGCAGGCAGAGAAATGGAGCGTCAAGCGGATGGAGGCCACCAAGCTCAACCTGGAAGCAAAGCTGAAAAAGCTGAACGATAAGCCGAAGGATGATACCGTTACCTTTGAGGAATTGGGCGTGGACCGGCTGTTTGTGGACGAGGCACATTACCATAAAAACCTTTTCATGCACACAAAAATGCGGAATGTGGCCGGTATCAGTCAGACAGAGGCGCAGAAGTCCAGCGATATGTTTGGGAAGTGCCGCTACATGGATGAGATCACCGGCGGCAAGGGGGTCACTTTCGCCACGGGTACGCCTATCAGCAATTCAATGGTAGAGTTGTATACCATGATGCGCTACCTGCAATTCGATATGCTGGCGGAGCGGGGGCTGCGCCATTTCGATTCCTGGGCCGCGTCCTTTGGTGAGAAGGTGACGGCGGTGGAACTGAAACCGGAGGGCACGGGATTCCGGGCCAAGACACGCTTTGCCCGGTTCTTCAACCTCCCGGAATTGATGAGCCTCTGGAAAGAGGCCGCTGACATTCAGACGGCGGATATGCTCAATCTGCCCGTCCCGGAGGCCGAGTACATCACTATTTCCACTGAACCCAGCGAGGCGCAGAAGGAGATGGTGCAGGCGTTAGCTGACCGTGCGGATAAGGTACGCAAGGGCGAGGTTCAGCCCACCGAGGATAATATGTTGAAGATTACCTCGGATGGCCGCAAGCTGGCGTTGGACCAGAGGATCGCCAATCCCCTGCTGCCGGACGACCCTGGCAGTAAAGTCAACGCCTGTGTGGAGAACGTGTTCAACATCTGGCAGGAGAGCGCCGAGGCCCGCAGCGCACAGCTTATTTTCTCCGATCTCTCCACCCCCAAGGGCAAATCGGAACGGAAGCCCAAGAAAGGGAAGGAGGATGATACGGAACAGGAGCCGGAGGACGAGGTTGACGAAGAAGCGGTCCGGCTGGAAACCAGCGTGTATGAGGACATACGGGACAAGCTGATTGCCAGGGGCGTACCCCCGGAGGAAATCGCCTTTATCCATCAGGCGAACACGGAAGCGCAGAAGGACGAAATGTTTGCAAAGGTCCGTGACGGTAAAATTCGTATTCTGCTGGGCAGTACGCAGAAAATGGGCGCTGGCACGAACTGTCAAACAAAGCTCATTGCCTCCCATGATCTCGATTGTCCGTGGAGGCCCGCCGACTTGGAACAGCGGGCAGGCCGCATTATCCGGCGCGGCAATGAGAATGAGAAGGTGAAGATTTACCGCTATGTGACCAAGGGCACCTTTGACGCTTATAACTGGGGACTGGTGGAAAATAAGCAGAAGTTTATCGGTCAGGTGATGACCAGCAAATCCCCCGCCCGCTCCATTGAGGATGTGGACGCCACCGCCCTCTCCTACGCCGAGGTCAAGATGATCGCCACCGGCGATCCCCGGATCAAAGAGAAGATGGACCTGGACATTCAAGTGGCAAAATTGAAGCTGCTGAAATCCAATCACATGGCCCAGCGGTATGAGACGGAGGATATGATTATCAAGCATTTTCCGCAGAAGATGGCCGAGGCACGGCTGTTCATTGAGGCCCTTTCCGCCGATCTCCCCATTTTGGAGGCCCACCCGGTCAAGGAGGACGCTTTTTCCATGACCATTCTGGGCAAGACCTACACCGAGCGCAAGGAGGCGGGTATGGCTCTGGTGAAAGCCTGTAAGAGTATGCCTGACCCGAAAAAGCCCTTTGACCTGGGCGAGTACCGGGGATTCCCCATGCAGCTCCATTTTGACGGCGCAAAGTTTAGGGTGACGATGAAGCAGAACCTCACCTACACGGCGGAGCTGTCCGATGATGTGGTGGGCAATATCACCCGCATCAACAACGCCTTGGAGCGGATACCCAAGAATTTGGAGGGGCAGAAGCTGGCGCTGAAAAACCTTCAGCGGGATTTGGACACGGCGAAAGAGGAAGTGAACCGGCCATTCCCCCAGGAGGCAGAGCTGGAAACGAAGTCCGCCCGGTTGTCCCAACTGAACATCGAACTGGACAATGACGGCGGCGCTGGACTGCCCTCCCAGGATGGCGATGATCCTCCCGCACGGGACGATTCCAGCACACCTGCGCCCCAGAATGATAAACCATCCATCCGGCAGGCAATACGGGACTTTAGCCCACCCGCGCCGGTGGCTGCTGGCGCTGAAAGAGGCCAGCGGAGGGAGGAGATATTGTGAGAAAGAACGAGGGCCGGACCATCGGCCTTTATACCAAGGTGTCCCCGGAGGAAAAGAAGGTGATCGACCAGAAAATGGCCCTGCTGGGGACGATGAATCTGCGGGCGTACCTGCGGAAAATGGCGGTGGACGGATATGTGGTCCAGTTGGATATGTCCAGTGTGGTGGAGCTGGTGAAGCTATTGCGCTCCATTTCCAGCAATGTCAACCAGATCGCCCGCCGTTGCAACAGTACCCGCAACCTCTATGCCCAGGACGTGGAAGATCTGCGCCAGGGTTATGCGGAGGTCTGGCAGGAGATTAGTGATCTGCTGAAAAAATTTGAAACGCTGTGACTAATGGAGGCGGCGGGAGCATTTTTGATGTTCCCGCCGCTTTTTTATTTGAAAATTTGCGTTCCCTATTTTCAAAAAGCCATCCCTGTGTTATGATAAAAAGTACCTATTTTAGATATGCTGTTTTTGGATATAATTTCACCTAAGATTCCACCGAAAACGATACATTGAAAAGGAGCAGTTATCATGGACGAACAAACCACAAAGCGCACCCGCCGTACACCCCAGCAGATGGCCGCAGATGTTGACAGCAAGATTGAAAAGCTGAATCAAGAGCTGGAAACCATCGCAGCCAAAAGAGCCGCCGCCAACGAGGACTTTGATAAGAAGGAAACTTCTGTTAAAGGAAAGATTGCGGCCTTGGAGCAGAAGAAAAAGGACATTCTTGCACCCAAACCGCCGCGCAAGCCCCGTAAGTCCAAAAAACAGAAAATCCAGGATTTGATTAAGATCGCCAGCAAATCCGGATTAAAGCCGGAGGAAATTGCCCAGCGGCTCGGCCTGGACCAGCCGGAGGACTGAATGTTGCGGCAATCATTGGCCCTGGAAAAATAGAATACTGGATTTCAGAATGAGGGACGGCCCGTAGGCCGTTCCTCTATTTTTTTGAAAGGATGGGTAAATGCCAGGAGTAACCAAAGAACAAATCGTGCAAGCAAAGGAGTGGGATTTGCTGTCCTATCTTCAAACCTATGAACCCCATGAGCTGAAACGGAGCGGCCCTAATGAATACTGCACCCGGACCCATGACAGCTTGAAAATCTCCAACGGAAAATGGTGCTGGAACAGCCGGGGCATCGGGGGCCGGACGGCACTGGACTATCTGATAAAGGTCCGGGGGATGGACTTTGTGGGGGCGGTGGAGGCGCTGTGCGGCTATCGTGCCCCGCTGCCCCAGGAGCGGCCAAAGCCGAAGCCCCCGAAGCCCTTTCAGCTCCCGGAGGCCAGCCGGTTCCCCGCCGCCATGCTTTCCTATTTGCAGAAAAGGGGTATCCACCCGGAACTGCTGCAAGCGTGTATTCAGGCCGGTACGCTCTATGAGAGCCGGAAATATCAGAACTGCGTTTTTGTCGGGAAGGACCCAACGGGCCGCGCCCGGTTCGCCTGTCTCCGGGGGACACGGGATAACTTTCGGATAGATGTGGAGGGCAGCGATAAACGGTATAACTTTTCCCTGCTGGCCGCTAACCCGGAATGTTCCCGGCTGGCGGTGGCGGAATGCCCCATTGACGCGCTATCCCTGGCCTCGCTGGTGAAGCTGTCCGGGGGCGAATGGCGGGACAGTCATTACCTCTCCCTCGGAGGGACCGCGCCCCGCGCCATGATTCAATTCCTCCGCGATCATCCCCACGTTACCCAGGTCAGCCTATGCTTGGACAATGACAAGGCAGGGCTTGTTGGCATGGAAAAGCTGGAACAGGCCATTCAGGAGGACCCGGACCTTTCTCAGCGGGTGAAGCTGGTCCACCGCAACCCGCCGCCCGCCGGACACGGGAAGGACTACAACGAATTTCTCTGTCAGGTAAAGACGGAGCGGCAGAAGCAGTACCAGCGGGAGGGGGGCAGGTAAATTATTTACCTGATGAAGCAAACGCCTCAAACAGTTTGTTGATAATATTACACGCAATTTCAAACTGTTCCGGTGGAAGATTGCTCAGGCGTTCAGATATGCTATGGGCATCATTCCCGGTTCCTTCTTCAAAAAGGATAGAATCACTGGAAATAGAGAGCGTTTCACAAATGCGTATCAATGTCCCGATAGAAATACCAACTACTCCCCGTTCTATATCTGAAACATTTTTTGTTGCAAGGGAGACGAGTTCTGCAAATCTGTCTTGTGTTAGGCCCGCAGATTCTCTTGCAATTCGGATTTGGTTGCCAATTCTCACATTGAGTTCCTTTTTCT
>Ga0137310_101889_pt1 | contig 12606 bp, 7 predicted proteins | sample NAcewiD2O_June_2_FD_97183 | JGI IMG/M metagenome (GOLD analysis project Ga0137310, IMG submission 97183) | Mouse cecal microbial communities from Vienna, Austria - N-Acetylglucosamine amended D2O_June | ecosystem: Host-associated > Mammals > Digestive system > Large intestine > Cecum | place...
GAAGTGGTGGAAGAGTCCAAGCTGACGGATACGGTGCCGTTTGTGAAGTCTACCCAGACCGGCGGCGGACAGGTTTCCTATACGAAAATCGATAAGAACACGATCAGGGAGCCGGGAGCAACGGCGTCTATTGAGACGACAGGGTATTATCTGATGACGCAGGGAAGGGATGTCAGCGGGAATAATCCGCCTGCCCCGGTGCTTACCATTGATAAAGGGCCTATCAATATAAAGGTCGGGGAAACAGCGGCAATAACGGTCAAAGAAAATACGGCAGGTACCATTACCTGGTCTTCCAACAATGAAAATGTTGCATCCGTGGACGGCAATGGCAAGGTAACGGGCAAAGCTGCGGGTACGGCAGCGATCACGGCAAGTGCCGGCGGAATAGTAGTTAATTGTACCGTCAATGTCACGGCAGACGCAGCTACTCTTACGATCAATCCGTCATCACTGGCACTGTCTGTGGGAGCAAGCGGAACCATCACGGCGTCGAGCAACCAGAACACGGTTTCCTGGGCATCCTCCGACGCAAGTGTGGCAACGGTTACGCCGGCGTCAGGTACAAAGTCTGCGACGATAAAAGCCTTGAAGGCGGGAACGGCTAAGATCACGGTAACGGCAGGCGATGCAAGTCCGCAGGTTTGTACCGTGACAGTGACCGACACAGGTGTCAGTGTAGATAAGGCTTCCGTTCAGATACAGGTGAAAAAGACTGTCGACATCAAGGTGACAACGGTACCTGACAGTGCAAAGATAAAAGAGGTGGTTTCCGGAAAGAAGGAGATCGCGACGGCTGCCTTTAAGGATAAGACCGTGACGGTGACCGGCGTTGCGTTGGGCGATACGGAGGTTATCATCAGATGTGATAACGGAAAAGAGGTAAAAGTCGCGGTAAAAGTAGTAAACAATTATGAGTTGGATACCACATCTCTGTTAAAGGATAAAAACGGCAATCAGGTATATGTGCTGGAGAACGGCAAATACCGGAAAGCGGTATTTGCAGATTATTATAAGTTTACCGAATTTTATCTGGAAACACAGGAAATCCTGTATACAGGCTGGCAGAATATAGGCGGCAAGACCTATTATTATCTGGAAAACCATCAGTATGTGACAGGAGAACAGGTGATTCAGGGGGCAAAATATACGTTTGCCAGCGACGGCACTCTGGTGACAAGTTCCGGTACGTTCGGAATCGACGTTTCCAAGTGGAACGGCAATATTGACTGGAACAGCGTGAAAGCATCCGGAGCGTCCTATGCGATCATCCGCTGCGGCTACCGCGGCTCCAGCACAGGCGCGCTGATCACGGATCCGAAGTTTGCGGCAAATATTTCCGGTGCGAATGCGGCGGGACTGAAGGTGGGCGTATACTTCTTCACGCAGGCGGTGAATGAGAAGGAAGCGGTGGAGGAGGCTTCCATGGTGCTGGATCTTGTGAAGAAATATAAGATTTCCTATCCGATCTTCCTCGATGTGGAGAGCAGCGGCGGCAGGGCGGACGGTATTGACAAAGCGACCCGTACCGCGGTATGTAAGGCGTTCTGCGCGACGATTCAAAATTCCGGATACACAGCCGGCGTTTACGCGAACAAGACCTGGTTTACCAGTAAGATTGATGCGGGAGCGCTCGGATCGTATAAGATCTGGCTGGCACAGTATGCGGCGGCGCCCAGTTACAGCGGAAGGTATAACCTGTGGCAGTACAGTTCAAAAGGTTCTGTGCCGGGGATCAAAGGAAATGTAGACATGAACCAGAGTTATCTGGGGTATTAAATTGCGGCAGGATTTTCCGAAGCGCATAAGCCGGTCCGGAGATGCGGAGCAGCCGGAAACCGGCTTTGAAAAATGCGTCGTATGAAATCCTGCGGAAATGAGATGGGAGAACAGGAGTATGAGAACTTATCTGGTAACAGGCGGGGCCGGCTTCATCGGTTCCAATTATATTCATTACATGTTGAACAGGTATGATAACGAGATCCGTATCATCAATGTGGATGCGCTGACCTATGCGGGAAATCTTGAGAATCTGCGCGATGTTGAGAACAGGGACAATTATACCTTCATAAAGGCGGATATCTGTGACAAGGATGCTATTGGAAAGATCTTTGCGGAGAATGACATTGACAGGGTGGTTCATTTTGCGGCGGAGAGCCATGTGGACAGAAGCATCAGGGAGCCGGAGATTTTTATAAAGACCAATGTGCTGGGAACCGCGGTTATGTTGAACTGTGCGAAGGCGGCGTGGGAAAATCCGGACGGCAGCTATAAGGAAGGGAAAAAGTTTCTGCATGTTTCCACCGATGAAGTGTACGGTTCGCTGGAAAACGACGGGGAATATTTTTATGAGACGACTCCCTATGCGCCGCACAGCCCTTATTCCGCAAGCAAGGCGAGTTCGGATATGCTGGTAAAGGCTTATATGGATACCTATAAGTTCCCCGCCAATATCACCAACTGTTCCAACAACTACGGCCCTTACCAGTTCCCGGAAAAGCTGATCCCGCTGATCATCAACAACGCACTGCAGGGGAAAAAGCTGCCGGTATACGGAGACGGAAAGAATGTCAGGGACTGGCTCTATGTGGAGGATCATGCAAAAGCAATCGATATGGTACAGGAACAGGGCAGGCTGTTTGAAACCTATAACATCGGCGGCCATAATGAGAAACAGAATATCGAGATCGTTAATATTATCATAGAGACACTGCAGGAGATGCTGCCGGAGGACGATCCGAGAAAAGCGCTTGTGAGCAAGGATCTGATCACCTATGTGGAGGACCGGAAGGGACATGACAGGCGTTATGCGATCGCGCCGGACAAGATCAGGGCGGAGATCGGCTGGGAGCCGGAGACTATGTTTAAGGAAGGTATCCGCAGGACTATCGAATGGTTTTTCGGACATGAGGAATGGATGAAAAATGTGACCAGCGGAGACTACCAGAAATATTACGAAGAGATGTATCAGGTGAAGTGAGGAAGAAAAATGAAGGGAATTATACTCGCAGGCGGAGCCGGAACAAGATTATATCCGCTGACAAAGGCTATTTCAAAACAGATCATGCCGGTCTATGACAAACCGATGATCTACTATCCGCTTTCCACGCTGATGCTGGCGGGGATCCGGGAGATACTGATTATTTCCACGCCGAGGGATCTGCCGGTATTTCAGCAACTGTTCGGTACGGGAGAGCAGCTCGGCCTGCAGTTTTCCTATGAGGTGCAGGAAGTACCCAGAGGACTGGCGGACGCTTTTCTGATCGGGGAAGAGTTTATCGGAGAGGACAAGGTGGCGCTTGTACTGGGAGACAATATTTTCTACGGGCAGAGTTTTTCAAAGCTGCTCATGCAGGTGGCGTCCAGAGAAAAGGGAGCCACGATCTTCGGATATTATGTAAGAGATCCGAGAGAATACGGTGTTGTGGAATTTGACGAAAACGGCAGGGCGCTTTCCATCGAGGAAAAACCGGAGAGGCCTAAGAGTAATTACGCCGTGCCGGGACTCTATTTTTATGATAATGATGTGGTGGAGATCGCGAAAAATGTAAAGCCTTCCGCAAGGGGAGAAATCGAGATCACCAGTATCAACAACGAATACCTGCGCAGAGGCGATCTGCGCGTGGAGACTATGGGGAGAGGCTTTGCGTGGCTGGATACGGGAAATCATGATTCCCTGCTGGATGCGGCGGACTTTGTGGCGGCATTCCAGAAGAGGCAGGGGCTGTATATTTCCTGTATTGAGGAGATTGCCTATAAGAGAGGCTTTATTACAAAAGAACAGCTCCTTGCGCTGGCGGAGCCGCTTCTCAAAACAGACTATGGAAAATATCTGACAGAGGTTGCAAATGGACTCTAAGATCAAAAGACGCGCCATCCTGATCAGCATCGGCATGATCCTGCTTGTGGTTATCGTGGCGGTTTCGGGAAATCTGTCCAGATTAAAGAACAGGTTTTCGGAGAAAGAGGAAGAGGAAACGACGGAAAGTGAGGCGCCATCCCAGATCGCTTCCCTGACGGAGGAAGAGGCGGCCGGAGAGGATGGGGAAACGGAAGATTCGGGAAATTACACAAAAGAGGGATTTGCGGGTTCCGACCCTTCCCTGCAGGTGGGAGATGACCTGCGCGCCTTTATGCGGGAAGAAACTTTTTTTGACAGGGAACTTACCAGTTACGAAAAGAGACTGCTGGAGGAAAATGAGAAGGGGCTCTATATTGTGACCACTTCGGTGGAACAGGATCTGAGAATACAGATCCTGGATAACAGCGGTGCGGTTGTGACGGGAGTGCCCTTTGTGATCAATCTGAAAGATAACGGAAGTTATAAGGATCAGGATAAAGACGGCATTATTTATATAAGCGGCCTCAGAGCCGGGGAATATGAGGTGACACTTTCGGAGGTCGCCGATTACGAAGTACCCAAGCCCACACTTGTGTCAGTAAAGGATAAGGTGGCATATACGGCAATTCCGGATATTACGCTGCTGATGAAGACAGAGGCGGATATCATAGCGGAAGAAGAGGATACGGAACAGAAAGACGCTCTGGAGGATGCGGATGATACGGAGATCGTAGACATCCGGGATTTAGGCGGCGAGGGACAGATGGGAATCGACGTCTCTAAATGGAACGGCAGTATCGATTGGGACAGGGTACGGAACGCGGGCATTACATACGCGATCATCCGCTGCGGTTACCGGGGATCATCCACCGGAGCGCTCGTGGAAGACCCCTATTTCAGGGAAAACATGCAGGGAGCTCTGAATGCGGGGCTGAAAGTGGGCGTGTATTTCTTTACACAGGCGACAAACGAAGTGGAAGCCGTGGAAGAGGCGAGTATGGCGATCGCGCTCTGCAGAGATTATAAGGTGACTTATCCGGTCTTTATTGATACGGAGGGCGCCGGCGGAAACGGACGTGCCGACGGACTGGATATCGAGACCAGAACAAAGGTATGTCAGGCGTTCTGTCAGACCGTGGAGGATGCAGGATACACCGGCGGTATCTACGGCAGCAGAAACTGGTTCAGGTCAAGGCTGCGGATGGACGCGCTGGAGAACCATGTGATCTGGCTGGCTGAATACCGTGAGAATCCGGTATATGCGGGGAATTACCATTTCTGGCAGTATACTTCCTCGGGAAGTGTGGACGGTATCGAAGGCAGAGTAGACCTGGACATCAGCTATCTGGCATATTAGATCTTATATGATTCGTTTCATAGGGCAGAGCCCGTGCATCCGGGGGATCGAAGATTTCCCGGATGGTGCACTGCGTAGGCAGATGAAGGAAAATAATGGAAGAGGAAGCGCTGTGCTTGCACAAAAGCGGATTGAAAGGATAAAAGTGAGATAAGGGGAGCGGAATATGGGTAAAATAAAAGTGGACACCTGTGAGATCGAAGGGCTGAAGATAATCACGCCGTCTGTTTTCGGGGACAGCAGAGGTTATTTTATGGAAACCTATCAGTATAATGATTTCAAAGAGGCCGGGATCGGGCAGGTATTTGTGCAGGATAATCAGTCTTCTTCCAGAAAAGGCGTGCTTCGGGGACTGCATTTCCAGATCGATTATCCGCAGGATAAGCTGGTCCGGGTGATCAGGGGAGAAGTCTTTGACGTGGCGGTTGATTTAAGGAAGGGTTCTCCTACCTTCGGGAAATGGCACGGTGAGATTTTGACGGAAGAGAACAAGAAGCAGTTTTTTATTCCGAAAAATTTTGCCCATGGTTTTCTGGTGCTTTCCGAGAAGGCGGAGTTTTGTTATAAATGTTCGGATTTTTATCATGCGAATGATGAGGGCGGGATTTATTATGCCGATCCCGAGATCGGGATAGAATGGCCGATTCCGGAGGGAATGGAGCTTATTATGTCGGATAAAGATACAAAATGGGCAGGTTTTTCCGCTTATAAAGAGAATATGGGCGTATAGGAGATTGCCATAAATGAATCATAAGAGAATTTCCAAGAAGATGGGGATCGCCATTTTCTGTTTGCTTGCCGGGATTATGGCACTGATTATTATACTGCACCATAATTCCTTTGCCGATCCGCAGGAAGAGCTGGTGAAAAAGATCATAGCCTGTGTGCTGATCGTTCTTTCCTGTATTATTTTTATCATATTTTATGACAAACTTACGGTACTTCCGGTGGAACTGTTTGAAAACAGGCGGCTGATCTGGAAGCTTGCCAGAAATGATTTTAAAAAGCGTTATGCGGGCTCCTATCTGGGCATTATCTGGGCGCTTGTACAGCCGGTAGTGACGGTTGTCATGTACTGGTTTGTCTTTGAAAATTTTATGGGTTCCAAGGCGCAGTTTTTATCCAGCGGCACCAGTATGCCCTATGTGCTTTTTTTGGCGGCGGGGCTGTGCCCCTGGTTTTATTTTTCGGAGGCTTTAAACAACGGGACAACGGCGCTTCTTGAATATAATTATCTGGTAAAAAAGGTGGTTTTTAAGATCAGCATCCTGCCGATCATCAAGGTGATCGCGGCGACCTTTATCCACCTGTTTTTTGTTCTGGTGCTTTTAATCGTGGCGGCATGCTACGGATGTTATCCGACGATCTATACGATACAGATCATTTATTACAGTTTTTGTACATTTATTCTGGTACTGGGGCTGTCCTATACGACCTGCGCGATCGTCATATTTTTCCGGGATCTGACACAGATTATTTCCATCGTGCTGCAGGTCGGCATGTGGGCGACGCCGATCCTCTGGAGCATTGCTGTGCTGGAGGACAAGCCGCCAATCTGGAATACCATCATAAAAATTAATCCACTGGTATATATTGTGAATGGATACAGAAGTGCGCTCTGTGAAAAACAGTGGTTTTTTGAGGATTTCTATTCGACCATGTACTTTTGGATCTTTACGGTTGTGGTGTTCGGGATCGGTGCGCTGATCTTTAAGAGATTGAAGGTGCATTTTGCAGATGTATTGTAAATTTTTGGAATAAGGAAGAGTTTATGGAACAGGAAAAACCGGTAGCGATCTCCGTAAGGGGAGTTGAAAAAATATATAAATTATACGATAAATCGTCCGACAGGGTCAGAGAGGCGCTGGGGCTTACGCGGAAAGCGCGGCACAAAAAACACTATGCGCTGAACGGTATTGATATGGAGATCTATCAGGGCGAATGTGTCGGAATTATCGGGACGAACGGTTCCGGCAAGTCCACTATTCTGAAGATCATTACCGGGGTGCTCTCACCGAGCAGGGGAGAGGTGGAGGTAAACGGGCGCATTTCCGCGCTTTTGGAGCTGGGCGCCGGATTTAATATGGAATATAACGGGATCGAGAACGTTTACCTGAACGGGATGATGATCGGTTTTTCGGAGAAGGAGATCGATGAAAAACTGCAGGATATTCTGGACTTCGCGGACATCGGGGAGTATGTGTATCAGCCGGTAAAAACCTATTCCAGCGGTATGTTTGTCCGGCTGGCTTTTGCGGTTGCCATCAATATCGAGCCGGAGATTTTGATCGTGGACGAAGCGCTTTCCGTGGGAGACGTATTTTTTCAGGCAAAGTGTTATCATAAATTTGAAGAATTTAAGGAAATGGGGAAGACCATCGTCTTTGTCAGCCATGATCTGAGCAGTATCAGTAAATATTGTGACAGAGTGGTGCTCTTAAACAAGGGCGTGAAGCTGGGGGAGGGCTCTCCCAAAGAGATGATCGATACTTATAAACGGGTACTGGTGGGGCAGTATGAGATTCCTGATGATGCGGAACATACGAACCTGCTGCATGATAAGGATATCCGGGAGAAGGCGGCAGGAAAGGCGCAGGAGAAGAAAGCGGAAGAAGAGAACGGAGCGAAACAGGGAATCAATCCGGAACTGCTGGAATACGGTTCCAAAAAGGCAAGGATTGAGGAATACGGCCTGACGGATTGTAATGGCGTAAAGACGACTGCCGTTATAAAAGGACAGGAGTATACGATCAGGATGAAGGCGGTCTTTACGGAGGACTGCCCTGCGCCGATTTTTGCGTTTACGATCAAAAATATCAAAGGAACAGAGATCACCGGGACAAATACAATGGTGGAGAAGGCTTTTCTGGAGCCGGTAAAGGCAGGCGAGGTGAAGGAGATAACCTTTACGCAGCACATGAACCTGCAGGGCGGGGAGTATCTGCTCTCCCTCGGGGTGACCGGTTATGAAGGGGATGACTTTACGGTGTACCACAGGCTGTACGATGTGCTGAATATGACGGTGATCTCCGATAAGGATACGGTGGGGTTCTATGATCCGGAGTCTGCAGTGCAGGTTCTTTAAGGAGGATGCAGGCGGCGGACGGCTGTGGTAAAAACGGGGAAGACAAAAAGGATACGGAGAATAATAACATATCGGAAAAGACGGAGAAAGCCAGGATGGGTAAAATAAAAGAGAGAGAAGATACCGGCGGAATAGAGCGGATCGGGAAGGTAAGTCTGGATCTGACGCATTATCCGGGGGAGGATCTGTATTGCGACGGGGCGGTGGAGGATGAACTGCTGAGGATCGCCAGAGATTATGCGGAGGTGGAGTATCCGGGGATCATAGAGGATGGCAGAAACTGGGAACTGCTGTATCATCTGTCGGCACAGCGGGAAAATATTGTGGAATGGCTTCCTATCGATAAAAGTATGAAGGTACTGGAAGTGGGGGCGGGCTGCGGCGCAATAACAGGAGCGCTTGCCGAAAAAGCGGGCAGTGTGACCTGTGTCGATCTGTCGAAAAAGCGCAGTATGATCAATGCCTATCGGCATACGAACTGTGAGAATGTGACGATCCATGTGGGGAATTTTCAGGATATTGAACCGGACCTGCCCTGTGATTATGATTATATCTGCCTGATCGGCGTACTGGAATATGCACAGGCTTATATCGGCGGAGATGCGCCCTTTGAGAATTTTCTGAAAATCATCAAACATCATCTGAAACGCGCGGGACATATCGTGATCGCCATCGAAAATAAATTCGGGCTGAAATACTGGGCGGGATGCAAGGAAGACCATCTGGGCACCTATTTTTCCGGATTAGAAGGCTATCCGGAGGGTGGTGTGGTGCGGACTTTCACAAGAAACGGACTGGAAAAGATATTTGAAAACTGCGGAATAGAGGAGTACGCCTTTTATTACCCCTATCCGGATTATAAGTTTATGACCACGCTTTATTCGGATGAGCATCAGCCGAAGATCGGGGAACTTTCCAGCAATATCCGCAATTTTGACAGGGACAGGATGATACTGTTCGACGAGAAAAAGGTTTATGACAGTATATTGCGGGAAGGATTGTTCCCGTTATATTCTAATTCGTATCTGGCTGTGATCGGACCGAAGCCGTCTGTGTGTTATGTGAAATATTCCAATGACAGACAGAGAGAATACCGTATCAGGACAGAGATCCTGCCTGTTTCGCTGACAGGGATGGAAGGCAGGGAAGGGATGACGCCGGAGGAGGAAAGCCATCTGCCGAAGCTCCTTGCTGTGAGAAAACATCCGTTATGTAAAGAGGCACAGGAACATATCAGAAATATTGACAGAGCTTACCGGAAACTGAAGGATCGATACAGCGGCGGGGAATTGCGGATCAACCGCTGTAAGCTGGTGGAAACACCGGAAGAAGATTTGTATGTGGAACTGGAATATATAGAGGGCGTTACGCTGGCGGAGCTTCTGGATAACTGTCTGGAGCGGGACGATATGGAAGGCTTTATGGAGCTTTTCCGGAAATACCTTGTGTTGGTGGATCATCACAGCAGGGAGCCGGTGTCGGATTTCGATCTGATCTTTTCCAATATACTGATCAGTGCGAAAGATGCGGCAAAACCCCTTGACGCGCTGCACAACAGCGTCTGGACGCTGATCGATTATGAGTGGACCTTCGGAAAACAGGTGGATACGAAAGAACTGGCATTCAGGGCCGTTTATTGTTATCTGCTGGAGGATGAGAAGAGAAATAAATTAGGGCTTGATCTGATCATGCAGGAGTTGGGAATTAAAGACGAGGAAGCGGAGGAATACCGGATGCAGGAAAGGGCGTTCCAGCGGTTTGTGACGGGGAATCACCGCTCTATGGTGGAGATCCGGGATCTGATCGGCCACAAATGTTTTAGACCGGAAGGGTTTCTGGAAAAGATCCGCTTAGAAGAGAGGCGCGGGCGCATCCAGATATATGAAGACCGGGGACAGGGATTTCAGGAGGAGGCTTCCTTTTTTGCGGATGAGCAAATGACGGAGGATGAACAGGGAATCCATCTTGCCTTGCCGGTGGAGGCAGGAGTAAGGCAGCTTCGGATCGATCCGGCGTTTGCCGACTGTATGGTGCGGATAAAACAGTTGAACTGGAATGATAACGCTCTGGCATGGAGCGGGAAGGCGTCTGTGCTTACAGCGAACGGGACAAGGCTGGACGAGACGGGCAGTTTTGTTTTTTCCACGGAGGACCCGAATCTGGTGATCTCACTGCAGGATCAGCCTTTTGAGGAAGTAAATTTTCTGGAGGTTTGTATGGAACGCTCCTTCATAGGAAGGGAGATGGCGCTGGATATCGAAAATGCGGCAAAAAGGAGGCTCCGTCTGTGAGCAGTTATCTGAAAAAAGCGGTACAGAAGATTTTAATACGGAAAAGACATCGAATATATGAGGAACGGATTGCCCGGCAAGCCGTTCCTTATGGCGTCTGGCTGGAAAACCTGATCGGGCGGGAGAAGCAGGAGATCCTGCGCTGGAAGGAAGAGAAAGAGCGTGCAGGGGAGCGGCGTTTATCTGTGGCGATACTTTCCTGGCGGGAGTTTTGCGATTGTATCTGCGAGGGAAAATACAGGGAAAGGCAGGAAGATCTGTGGATTGTTACACCGGCGGCATCTCATCTGGCGGATGAGGCGGCAGCGGAAGCGGAGCGGTATTTTCTGGAACATCCGGCGTGTGATATCGCTTATGGGGATGAAGACGGATATTTTAAACCGGGGTGGTCTCCGGATCTGCTGCTGTCTTTTTTCTACTTCGGAAACGTGTTTGCGGTGAGACGGGAACTTGCGGGAACGGCTGCGGGGAAAATCTGCGCCGGCTGCGGGAAGAGTGCAGGGAAGCTGCCTGAAAGGGCAGAATCCGGCGAGTTTGATGCGGAGACAGCGAAACGGATTTACGAAATCGTACTTTACTGTATAGATGAGGCAAAGGAAGCGGGACATATCGAGAAGATACTGTTTTTCATAAAGGGACGGGGCGGTTTACAGGGGAAGACCGTTTTTTCGGAAGAGCAGAGGGAAGAAGAGGGAAAAACGAGAGCAGACGGCATGGCTTCTGATGATCGGTTTGAGAAGGGCTGGGGGATGGAGCCGGCTTTCGATGAAATAAAGAAGGGACATCTCTATTCCGATGCGGAGATTCCGGCGGAAAAGGAAAAGCAGGAATTGGTATCGATCGTTATTCCGTCTAAGGATAATCCGGCAGTGCTCTCAAACTGCATTCACTCTCTGCGGGAACAGACGGCATATCAGAATTTTGAGATCATTGTGATAGATAACGGCAGTAATGATAAAAACAGGAAGAAAATCCGGCAGATGCAGCACCAGCTGAAGGAGGAATATTCATTCCGCTATATCTATATGCCGATGACATTCAATTTTTCCGCTATGTGCAATATCGGCGCCGGGGAGGCGAAGGGAAAGTATCTGCTGTTTTTGAATGACGATATGGAGATTGTCAGAGAGGACTGGCTCTCTGTGATGGTGGCAAAAGCGGCAAAAAGTTACGTCGGAGCGGTAGGGGCAAAGCTGCTGTATCCCGATTCCGACAAGATCCAGCATCTGGGCATTACAAATATCCATCTGGGGCCGGCGCATAAACTGCAGTTTTCTTCCGATAAAAAGGAATATTACCACGGGATCAGCAAATGTGCGGTGAACGTCTCTGCCGTGACCGGGGCATGTCTGCTGCTTCGGAGAGAGGTATTTGAGGAGATCGGGGGATTTGAAGAAAAGCTGCAGGTGGCGTTTAACGATGTGGAACTTTGTTTTCATCTGCTGAGGGCAGGCTATCGTAATGTGTGCTGCAACCAGACTTTTTTATACCATCATGAGTCCCTGAGCCGCGGCTTCGATGCGGGAGAAGAGAAGGTGGCAAGGCTTCACCGGGAGAGGGATCTTCTGTATGCGGCTTACCCTGAAATGTGGAACAGTGATATATATTATTCGAAAAAGCTGGTGACGGATATTCTGGATCGGGGATATGCGCCCGCCTGCCGTTTTGAGGAAAAGAGGTTGTCAAAAAAGGCGGAAGCGGTGCGGATGGAGGGAGGGCTGAATCCGCTCTGGTACAATGAGTGTTTGTATATGGGATTGGAGTTTACAGGAGATGAGAGCGCCTGGAAGACAGGGAGGTCCGGCGGCGGAGATTATTATATACAGGGCTGGTCTTATGCCGTGAATGTAGATAACAGCCGTTATGAAAAAAGCCTGCTGTTAAAACCGGCGATATCTGTAGGGGAGCAGGACGAAAAAGGGATGGAAGTCTGGAAGATCCCTTATGAGGAATGTTACAGACCCGATTTTCAGGAGAACCTGCCCTATATAGACCACCCGGCGCTCTGCGGGGTCAGTGTTTGGATTCCCCG
>Ga0137310_101892_pt1 | contig 12605 bp, 8 predicted proteins | sample NAcewiD2O_June_2_FD_97183 | JGI IMG/M metagenome (GOLD analysis project Ga0137310, IMG submission 97183) | Mouse cecal microbial communities from Vienna, Austria - N-Acetylglucosamine amended D2O_June | ecosystem: Host-associated > Mammals > Digestive system > Large intestine > Cecum | place...
GCTGCCAGAGTCTCCACATACTTCTGGAGATATCTGCGCAGGGGCCTTGCTCCATAAGCCGGATCATAGCCATGGTCACTGACATAATCCCTGGCTGCGTCCGTCAGCTCGATCCGCAGCTCTTTATCCGCCAGACGTTTATTCACATCCGCCACCATCAGATCCACGATATGGCTGATATTATCCCGGGTCAACGGCTTAAAGAGAATCGTCTCATCCAGCCTGTTCAAAAATTCAGGACGGAAATGTGCCCGCAGCTCCTGCATCACCATCTCCTCAGCCTCCGGCCGGATCGCGCCGTCCCCGTCAATGCCCTCCAGAAGATACTGGGAGCCGATGTTGGACGTCATAATCAGGATCGTATTCTTGAAATCCACGGTCTTACCGGTAGAGTCCGTGATCCGTCCGTCATCCAGCACCTGCAGAAGCACATTGAACACATCCGGATGGGCCTTCTCCACCTCGTCGAACAGCACCACGGAATAGGGCTTCCGGCGAACCGCCTCAGTCAGCTGGCCGCCCTCATCATAGCCCACGTATCCTGGAGGCGCTCCGATGAGCCGGGCCACGGAATGCTTCTCCATGTACTCACTCATATCAATCCGCACCATGTTGTTCTCATCATCAAACAGTGCCTCCGCCAGGGCCTTGGCAAGCTCCGTTTTGCCTACACCTGTAGGCCCCAGGAACAGGAAGGAGCCTATGGGCTTGGTGGGATCCTTGATCCCTGCCTTGGAGCGGAGAATGGCCTCGGTCACCTTCTGGACTCCTTCGTCCTGACCCACTACCCGCTTATGCAGCACCCCGTCCAGATGCAGGATCCTGCTGCGCTCACTCTCATTGAGCTTGCTCACCGGAATCCCCGTCCACCGGGATATGATCCTGGCAATCTCTTCATCTGTCACACTCTCATGAACCAGGCTCAGATCCTGGCTCTTCACCTTCTCTTCCTCAGCCGCCAGTTCCTTCTGCAGCTGGGGCAGCTTGCCGTACTGGAGCTCTGCCGCCTTATTCAGATCATAGCTCTGCTGGGCGGAAGCGATATCCCGCCCCACCTGCTCGATCTCCTCACGCAGCTGGGAAAGACGGTCAACGGAAGCCTTTTCATTCTCCCACTGGGCCTTGCGGGCCGCGAACTCGTCGTGAAGCTCCGCCAGATTCCGCTGCAGCTCCTCCAGACGCTCCTGGCTTAACCGGTCTGTCTCCTTCTTAAGGGCCGTCTCCTCGATCTCCATCTGCATGATCCGTCGGGACAGCTCATCCAGCTCCGTGGGCATGGAATCCAGCTCGGTCTTAATGAGGGCGCAGGCCTCATCCACCAGGTCAATGGCCTTATCCGGCAGGAACCGCTCGGTGATATACCGGTCTGAGAGCACTGCCGCCGCCACCAGGGCCGAGTCCGTGATCTTCACCCCATGGAACACCTCATACCGGTCTTTGATGCCCCGCAGGATGGAAATGGTATCCTCCACTGTGGGCTGGTCCACATGGACCGGCTGGAACCGCCGCTCCAGGGCTGCGTCCTTCTCCACATACTTGCGGTATTCGTCCAGGGTGGTGGCGCCGATACAGTGAAGCTCTCCCCGGGCCAGCATGGGCTTTAAAAGATTGCCTGCATCCATGGAGCCTTCCGTCTTGCCGGCGCCTACAATGGTATGCAGCTCATCAATGAACAGAATGATCTGCCCGTCGCTCTTCTTCACTTCCTCCAGCACCGCCTTGAGCCGTTCCTCGAATTCGCCGCGGTACTTGGCGCCTGCCACCAGGGCGCCCATATCCAGGGCAAAGAGCTTCCGCTCCTTCAGGCCCTCGGGTACGTCACCACGGACGATCCGCTGGGCCAGTCCTTCCACCACGGCTGTCTTGCCAACGCCCGGCTCACCGATCAGGACCGGATTGTTCTTGGTCTTCCGGGACAGGATCTGGATCACATTGCGGATCTCGCTGTCACGGCCGATAACCGGATCCAGCTTCTGGCTCCTGGCACGCTCCACCAGGTCATAGCCATACTTTTCCAGGGTATCATACGTCGCCTCCGGATTGTCACTGACCACCCGCTGGTTTCCCCGGACTGTGGACAATGCCTGGAGAAACGCGTCCCGGGTGATGCCGTACTGGCGGAACAATTCCTTCATTGTCTTATCCGCATGTTTGATCATGGCCAGGAAAATGTGCTCCACCGACACATATTCGTCGCCCATGGACCTGGACTCATCCTCCGCGTGGATCAGTACCTTATTCAGATCATTGCTGATATACACCTGGCCGCCGCTGACCTTGGGAAGTCCGGCCAGCTTCTGTTCTGCCTCACTGGTCACCAGCTCCTTCGTAATCCCCATCTTGGTCAGCAGCTTTAAGATCAGACTGTCTTCCAGAGTCAGGAGGCTGTAGAACAGATGCTCCTGCTCGATCTGCTGGTTACCGTACTCATAGGCCAGCTTCTCACAGTTCTGGACTGCTTCCATTGATTTCTGGGTAAACTTGCTTATATTCATAACACCGCCTCCGTTTCCCGGGAATGCGCCCTTTGCCCCCCTTCCGGCGTGATCCTCTGGAGAGGACTTTGGGCCTGCATTCCTATGTGGTTGAGAATACTCTCGCTTATTTATTTGTTATAGTTGGAATATAACACAAGTTGTTAGCACTGTCAATAGGCGAGTGCTAATTTTGTGTAAAAACTTCCTGCCCCCCGGATATACTATATTAGACGTAAAAAAGGGAAAAGCCATAGAAGCAGCTTTACCCCGAATGATGATTTTTACCTATTATGCAATAAGCAAGCCGCCACTACTCGCAATAGTGGCGGCTATTTCTTTTTCCCTTGTAAATCTGATAAACCAAATCAAAGTGGGACGTGCAGATGCCGTAACGGCCCAGGGGGGCTAAACTGTTGTATTGCTTTTTGGCACCCCGGCTATAGGGCTGATATTCCGGTCAGCCTACACCCCTTCTTTCCTTCTGCTGGCAAAATTGCTGTAAGCGCCCAGGAGATTGGCTTCATTATAATATTTGCACACGGTAACCTCTGCCCTTGGTACGGGGTAGGGATACAGCTTATAGAGATAGTCCAGATTCTTCCGGATCCCTTCGATCAGCAGCGGCTGACGGCTGATTCCGCCGCCCACGGCGAACCGCTCCGGATCATAGATAAACTGCAGGTTCATGATCATCCTGGCAATGGAACGGTTGAACTCGTCCAGAAGCTTTTCCATCTGACGGTCCCCCTCTTTGATCCATTCAAACACCAGCTCCCCTGTTACCTGATCAGCCGGCATATCACGCAGTCTGGCTGCGGTTTCCAGCAGCCTGGGCATGCCGTTCCTGCCGGACCAGTGGCTATCCGGCTGATCCACGTAGTCTGTCAGACAGATAAAGCTGAACTCCCCTGCCGCAAAATGATGCCCCATGTGGACCCGTCCGTCCTTGATCAGGGCGCCCCCGATCCCGGTACCCAGAACCAGGACCACCCCGTCCCGGCAGTCAGCCAGGGCACCATAGGACGATTCTGCCAGGGCTGCACATTTGGCATCATTCATGATGGCAACCGGAACCCGGCACCGCTTCTCCAGTTCGGATACCAGTAAGAGGCCGTCGGCAAACCGCAGATTCCCGGCTGTGATACAGATGCCTTTCTCACTGTCAATGATTCCCGGCACAGACAAACTGATTCCCGATACCTGCCCCTGGAACTTCTTGTAAATCGCCTCCAGACAGTCCAGATATGGCCCGGTTCCCTCATAAGGCGTGGGCACCTTTCCATAATCTGCCAGCTCTCTGCTGCGGCCGATTCTGGCATATTTGATTGAACTCCCCCCAACATCTACACACAGACAGCTCTGCTCCATTGTTCCACTCTCCCCTCTGGTTCTTTAAAATCCTTCCTCTATTTTTGCGGCAGGTAACAGTTCAGATACCCCTTGAACTGTTACAGAAGATGGCCCCATCCCAACTATTTCATTTTCTCAACCTCGGACAGCCTTCTGTGCACAGCGATAAATTCCTCCGCAATGATGCGGAAGCCCTCCGCGCTCATCATCTGATCCTCGGCATGCATCAGCATCATGCTGCTGGCCGTCAGCTCCCCGCCGGCCTCCTTGGCGATCAGATCTGCGTGGCAGCGGTGCCCTTCCACAAATGCCTCATCTCCCTGTTTGATCAGGCTCTCCGCCTCGTCGAATTTCCCTGCCTTGGCGCTCTGAACCGCGTTCACAAAACAGCTTCTGGCCGTTCCCACATAAGTAATGATCTGAAAACACACGGCTACCAGTTCTTCCATATTCATGATTTCTTTTCTCCTCCATTCAAACTGCGGTACACTCCCGCCAGTTACCAGTCCTCGTCATCCTCCTGGCTGGCAGTCTCCGCTTCCATCTTCAGGTTCATCTTATCGATCCTGCGGATAAAGGGCAGATAGACCAGGAAGGAAAGGATAAAGATCACAATCTGCAGCAGCGCGGTTCTCCAGTCTCCCACCAGGAATCCGGAAATGACAGGCGGGCAGGTCCACGGTACCTCGATGGCGCCGTACAGCGGGCAAATCCCCAGATACAAGGCGAAATACTGCACCAGACAGGAGATCAGGGGCATGGCCACAAAGGGAACCGCCAGCAGCGGATTCATAACAACCGGAATACCGAAGAGGATCGGCTCATTGATACCGAAAATGGCCGGTACCAGCTCCAGCCTTCCCAGGGTCTTCAGCTGCTTTGATTTGGCAAAGGCTACCATGTAAAGAACCAGACCGATGGTAATGCCTGCGCCGGTTACATTGATAAACTGGTCATAGAACTGCTGGGTCACGATATGGCCGCCGTTGGCCACGGTCAGCTCCATGCCGCTGTCGAGAATCGCCTGGTTGGCGAGACCGTTGGCCCGCAAAAGTCCGCCCATAATACCGCCCACAACCGTGGAGCCATGTACACCGAATACCCACAGAAACGGTCCTGCAAAGCACATCAGAAGCGCGCCGCCCAGGGAATCGGTCATTCCCTGCAGGGGTGTCTGGATCACATTGTAGATGGCATCCATAACCGTCGTCTGGAAACCCAGGGACGCTATTCCATGGAGCAGGGTGGCCGCCAGGATAATGGCTGCGCCGGGGATCAGGGCCGCGAAGGCATTGGACACACCTGCCGGAACTCCCTGAGGCATTTTAATCCGGATATTCTTCTTCAGGAACCAGGAATACCCGTGTCCCACCAGAAGACCGATAATCAGCGCCCCAATCATTCCCTGGCCTGAGGTCCAGGTCTTGTTGATGACTCCGGAGACCACTTCCCCGCCTGAGGTTGTCACATAAGAGGGCATCAGCAGGATGAAGGTTCCCAGGGCTACCATGGCCCCGCCCAGAGGCTCCTGGCCCTCCAGTTTCACATAGTTGTAACTGATTCCGATCACCGCGATCATGGCACTGATATTAAAGGTAGCCCCATAGGCCTGGTCCATGACTGACTTGATCCCGGTTGCCTCCAGGAAATCCACCACTCCCTGAACCGGAAAGTTTGACAGGATCAGGAAAACAGAACCCACAATCAGCAGGGGCATGGAATAGATCATGCCGTCCTTGATGGACTGGACTCCCTTGGTGTTGATCAGCTTCATAATCTTCGGAATAATCTTCTCATTGATGTATGTACCCATCGTTTATCACCTCCCACACATTCCCCGGATTTTTATTTATTTTTGGCCAGCTTGTAAGCGAATTTCAGAACATTCATCCCGTTGCACATACCATAATCCTGCATGGGAATCACATCCACCGGAACGCCCTTGGCACCGCAGATTTCCTTGGCCCTCGCCAGCTGGAAGCCTACCTGGGGCCCCAGAAGCGCCACGTCCACACCGTCAATCAGACGCTCCATCTCCGAGATGGGGTAGGCCGCGATATCGGCATCTTTGCCCTTTTCCTTAGCTGCATCCTGCATTTTTGCTACTAAAACGCTGGTTGACATACCTGCTGCGCAGAATAAACGGATTACCATAATGATTTCCTCCTTCAGAATAAATTTTTATATGCCCTGGACCAGAGTGTGTCTGCACATTCCCTATGCAGACCTGTCTGAGCTGTTACCTGACACAGTCTGGACAAGTGAAACAGATCATCTGACCAGTGGCCGTGTCACAGCTCCTCCCCATTGGTCTCGATCACATGCCGGTACCAGTCAAAGCTCTCTTTCTTTTCCCGGTACAGGGTTCCCCTGCCCTGATTGTCCTTATCTACATAGATAAAGCCGTAACGCTTTTCCATCTCGCCGGTTCCGGCGGAAACCAGATCAATACAGCCCCATGGCGTATAGCCAAGCAGATCCACGCCGTCCTGCTCCACACATTCCTTCATGGCCTCAATGTGTGCCCGCAGGTAATCGATCCGGTAAGTATCATGGATCATACCGTCCGCGCCGGCCTTGTCGTAGGCGCCCAGGCCGTTCTCCACAATAAACAGCGGCAGCTCGTACCGCTCATACAGCCAGTTGAGACTGTAACGCAGGCCTTTGGGATCAATGGGCCATCCCCATTCACTGGCCTTTACGTAAGGATTTTCCACCCGGGCCTGATCCTCCTGGTAATCATACTCCGGATTGTCTGCCGTGGCTTTGACCACAAAGGACATGTAGTAGCTGAAACCGATATAATCCACGGTTCCTTCCTTTAAATCCGCCTCATCCTGGGCCGTGATATCCAGACGGAAGCCTTTTCTCCGGAAATATGCCTTCATGTAGGCGGGGTAATGGCCCCGTACATGGACATCCCCGAACCAGAAGCGTTTCTGCATGGCCACGGTTGCCATCATCATATCCTCCGGGTTGCAGGAATAAGGGTAAATAGGAGTCATGGCCAGCATACACCCGATCTTAAAATCCGGGTTGATCTCATGTCCGGCCTTAACTGCCTTTGCCGAGGCCACCAGCTCGTAATGGGCTGCCTGGTACATCAGAAGCTCCCGGTTCTCCCCTTCCTCAAATTTAAGGCCGGAGTTGGTAAAGGGGGCCCAGTCTGTCCCGTAGTTTGCCTGGTTGTTGATCTCATTAAAGGTCATCCAGTAGGTCACCTTATCTTTATAACGTTCAAAACAGGTTCTGGCAAATTTCACGAACAGATCCACGCATTTCCGGCTCCGGAAGCCCCCGTATTTCTTTACCAGATGGTATGGCATCTCAAAGTGGGAGAGGGTGATCACCGGCTCGATCCCATACTGGTGACAGGTATCAAACATGTCGTCATAAAATGCCAGCCCTGCTTCATTGGGCTCCTCTTCCTCACCGGTGGGATAGATCCTGGTCCACGCAATGGAGGTGCGGAAGCACTTAAAGCCCATCTCCGCAAACATACGGATATCCTTTTTGTAGTAATGGTAAAAATCAATGGCCTCATGGTTGGGGTAGTTTTTTCCCTCAATCACACCGTCGGTGATCTCACGGCTTACGCCATTGGCTCCGGCAGTCATGACGTCCGCGATGCTGACACCCTTTCCGCCTTCCTGCCATCCGCCTTCAAGCTGGTGGGCCGCCACCGCGCCGCCCCATAAAAAATCCTTTCTAAGCATACGTTTTACTGCCTCCTGACTGTCTTTCCTGCATTTGTCCGCAGCCGCACCGGCTTCCCGGCGGCTGCTTTCTGTTTCCGGTAATCGCGATTTCCTTCACTGGTTTTATTCTAGCATTTCCTGTCTGAAACTCAATAATAAAAATTACCACATTCATTCTGGTAATCTGGGAATGAATGTGGTAATTATATATCTGTATAGGGGACTTTAGTTATCCGCTGACCGCCGTAAGCGGTTTTCCGTGATTCCGCGGACTGACCCGGGATTTTACATGCATAACCCCCCGGCACGGACTTTCTTTCTAAATGTCCGCGCCGGGGGGATCCCTATCTCTGGAGCATCTCAATAAAGACCTGGTATTCCGGATTCCGGATCACGGCGGCCACCGCCTCCTTATTCAGCGCGAACCGGGCCGTGGTCTCGTAGAAGCGCTGCATGTCCCGGTCCTCCTTCCTTCCGATGGAAACCAGCAGCACTACCTGAACCGGAAGATCGTTCCAGACTACCGGTTTTTCCAGAACCGCCACATAGGCAAAGGACTCCTCTGAGGCAATCCGGTTGGGATGGGGGATGGCAATATAGTTGCCGTAGTCCATCTGGGCGTAAGCCTCCCGCTCCAGCACCAGCTCATAAAAATTCTCATCTACCTGCTCCTGCTGCCGGACGATCCGGCAGAGGTATTCCAGAATCTCCTCCTTGGTGCCTGCGGGCACGTCCCGGATAAACCGCTTTTCTCCGTAATACCGCCGGATCATACCGTCGCTGTTGCCGTACCGCAGGATATCGGTAATCTTCTGGATATCGTCGGTTCCCAGGAACATGCCCACCTCGATAATGGGCACCGTCACCTCCCGGGTGATGGGCACGGTGGTGAAAATGTAATCTACCTTAGACATGTCAAAGCTCTCCAGGCCCAGGAGATCACACACATAGATATTTTTCAGGTAGTCGGAAAACTCCTGCTCGTATTTGTATTTCAGGAGCCGGGAGGTTCCCTTGCCGGTACCGCACACTACCAGAATATCGTGACGGCAGCCGGTCTTCCCCTTCTCCAGGGCCAGGGCAAAGATCAGGGCGAAGTACCCGATCTCCTCCTCGGGAATTTCCTTCTTGTAATATTGCCGCAGCACGCTGGATGTTACGTGGGCCATCTGGTATGCCATGCTGTACTTTTCCTTGATTTCCGGAACCATGGGATTCTTCACCGGAATCCCGTACCGCATCCGCACGTCAAAGGGAACCAGATGCTGGTTCAGGGTCATCCGGATCTCAAAATCATTGCAGAAATGGAGATGGTATTCCCGCTCCGCCATCTTCAGCATTTCCAGGGCCAGCCGGTCGGTCCGCTCGTTGATGACAAAATTGGAGTCATTCTCCACCATGTTTCCGATCACCCGCTTTCCGGCCAGATAAAGCTGCAGGTAATGTTCCTCGTCGCCGGTGTAGCGGATTTCGTTTTCTTCCTCCAGAATATGAACCAGCTCCCGGATGAAGGACTGTTCCTTGACGCCGATCTCCATGAGATTCTCCCGGTCCAGCTTTAAGTAAAACCCGTTGCGGATCCGTTTCCAGGAGATGTAGGCGTAATTGACAAAATTTTCAAAGGAGATCTCAGACAGATGCACGTCGTACCTGGCCATCAGCACCTTGACATGCTCTGCCAGCCTCAGCAGCTCCCGGTCCTGGTGGCTATAATCAAAGTCTGTCAGACAGTTCCGCCGGATGAAATAATCTATGATAAGACGGCGGATGTCGAACTCCTCCCCCTGAACCCGGATTCCGTAGTTGGGGCGCCGTTCGATGGCCAGATGGTAGCGTTTCAGGGTCGCTTCTACCATTTTCAGGCAGCTGGTAAGGGTGGGCCTGGACACATAGATAAAGTCGCACAGCTCGTCCAGCTTCACGTATCCCGGCCGGAACAGAAGGCAGGCCAGCAGGTAGTCGCTGCGTTCCCTTGCATTTTCCAGTGACTCCCCTTTCCCTTCTTCCTTCTGCCATATTTCAAAGGCCACCGGGTCCGTGACCTCCAGACGGTAGCCATATCTGGCCTTTGACACGATCCCTGCCCCATGTCCGGCCAGCTCCGCATGCAGCTCTCTCAGACGGATGCGCACTGTCTTTTCACTTACATCAAGATGCCTTGCCAGCTGCTGTGCGGTCCGGTATTCTTCCTGCTGCAAAAGCGCAAGCAGCTCCTGCAATCTGGCTGCTGCCATACACCTCACCCCTTGTCTTCCTATGTTCCTCTTATATATTTACTATAAACTGCCCTGGAAGAAAAAACAAGTTCCCTCCAGGTTTTAGGTAATGTTTCGCCAAAAAGAAACATGTTACAAATCCGAAACGATTTGTAACATGCCAGAAGGTTTTAACAGAACAGGAGGGGCAGTGTCTGGAACCTGCTTTCCGCCGACCGGGAAGGCGCTGTCCAGAAAGGTACCAGAAAGGAATTTCCGGACAGGCCTGCGGCGGTCAGGCCCCGCCAGCGGGATAATTGGCGGCCCTGCGCCCCAAAGTCTCCAGAAGGTACATCACCGGCACCTGGGTGGTGATATTTCCGTATTGCCCGACCCTCCGTTCTGCCACATAGTAAGTCAGATTGTAATCGGAAAGGCTCCCCAGGGTGGTGGACGCCCGGTTGGTGATACTGACCAGCCGGCAGCAGTGCTCCTTCATATGTCCGGCCATGGTGTTGACCTGCTCGGTCTCCCCGGATACGGACAGTATGATCACAAGGGTATTCTCCAGATCCATATTGATGGGATAAAAGGGATCCTCGATAAACTGGCTGTATTTTCCCAGGTTGGAAAAATATCTGGCCCCGTATTTCCCCAGAGTACCGGAGGTTCCGATCCCCATAAATACCAGATGTTTTGCTTTGCGGATCTCCTCCACCACCTGGCTGATCTTTTTCTGATAAGCCTCTGTATGGAATTCCTCGAAGAAACGTTGAATCTCTTTCAGGTCGATCTCCGGCTGCTGCCCGTTCCCCTGGTTCAGGTACTGTTTGAACTGTGCCTTGAATTCCGAGTAGCCTTCGCAGCCGGTCTTTTTGCAGAACCGGCTGACCGTGGCGGTAGAGACGTGGGCCGCCTCCGCCAGGGCCCGGATCGTCATATTGCGGATCTCGTTCTTATGGCTTAGTACATAGGTGTATACCTGCATTTCCAGATCATTATAGGAACTGACCACCTCGTATGGAAACATGCTATCCCCCCTTGTTCTGTCTCTTCCCCGGCTGCTTACCGGTTACTCCTCTCACGCCTGAGCCGGACCGGACAGTATCTCCTCAATCCGTTTCAGTTCTTCTTTGCTGAACCGGGTTTTCTCCAGCGCTCGAACATATTGTTGCAGGGCTGATGAAGCAGGCATGGAGTCCCGTTCTCCCGCAGGATCCTGACAGCCTGTTCCGCCTCTTCTGCCTGATAGTTGGAAATACCCACATAAAGGGCCTTCCCCTGGCGCACCATGTCAGACAGTGCTCCCATAGTTTTATTCCTCCCTCTTTTCCAAAGTATAGCATGGGCAGACACATCTTGTCACTATAAACCCAGTACTGCATTATGGAAATAGCGGTGAATTCAGTGCCCGATATCTGCGTCAGGCCCCAAAATACAGTTGTCTGGGGGCAGCGCATTCTGTATTCTGGGGCTTGCTTTTTAGTAGAATTCATTCCTCAGACAAGTACATTTTTAAAAGAAACGGATTTTCTTTGCCTGCTCCACGAATTCCCGGTTGTTTCTTGTTCTGGTGAAGAGATCCAGAATCCGCTCCACAGATTCCTCGGGCTTGACAGTATTGGTGGACTTGTGCACTACATCCACCACGTCGGACTCTTCCTTTGTCAGAAGCAGGTCATCCCGGCGGGTTCCGGACTTGATAATGTCGATGGCCGGGAAGATCCGCTTCTCGGACAGCTTCCGGTCAAGTACCAGCTCCATGTTGCCGGTTCCCTTAAATTCCTCGTAGATCACGTCGTCCATACGGCTTCCGGTCTCCACCAGGGCTGTGGCCAGGATCGTAAGGCTGCCGCCCTCACGCATATTCCGGGCCGCGCCGAAGAACCGCTTGGGCATGTGCAGGGCTGCCGGATCCAGACCGCCGGATAATGTACGTCCGCTGGGCGGCACCACCAGGTTGTAAGCGCGGGCCAGACGGGTCATGCTGTCCAGCAGAACGATCACATCCCGGCCATGCTCTACCAGCCGCTTGGCCCGCTCAATGACCATCTCGGATACACGTTTGTGCCGCTCCGGCAGTTCGTCAAAGGTGGAATAGATAACCTCTACATTGTCGCTGACCACAGATTCCTTGATGTCTGTCACTTCTTCCGGACGCTCGTCAATAAGCAGGATGATCAGATGCATATCCGGGTGGTTGGTGGTCACTGCCTGGGCCACCTGCTTTAACAGCGTGGTCTTACCAGCCTTGGGCGGAGATACAATCATGCCGCGCTGTCCCTTACCAATAGGTGAGAGCAGATCAAGAACACGCATGGCCAGACTGCTCTTGCCCGGAGTCTCCATATGGAGGCGCTGGTTGGGGAAAATCGGCGTCAGATCCTCAAAATTGGGACGGCGCTCGATGACACTGATGGGATACCCGTTTACATTTTTGATATAAAGAAGGGCCGCGAACTTCTCTGCCGCCGTCTTCACTCTCCGGTTGCCGCTGATGATATCACCGGTTTTCAGATTGAACCGGCGGATCTGGGACGGTGCCACATAGACATCATTTTCCCCCGGAAGGAAATTCTCACAGCGGATGAAGCCGAATCCGTCGGGCATTACTTCCAGAATTCCGTTGGCTGCGATACCGCTGTCCAGCTCTGCGATCTCCTGGGCGGTCAGGGAATCCGTCGGGCGGGCGTCCCGCGTAGTACGTGCCCCCCGGGCATCCTGGGTCCGGGTGTCGGTGGTTCTGCTGTCATTGCGGTCGGTGGTTCTTGCATCATTGCGGTCGGTGGTTCTTGCATCGCTGCGGTCGGTAGTTCTTGCATCATTGCGGTCGGTGGTTCTTGCATCGCTGCGTCCGGCGCTTCTGGTATCCCCCTTGTCCCCAT
>Ga0137310_101903_pt1 | contig 12552 bp, 9 predicted proteins | sample NAcewiD2O_June_2_FD_97183 | JGI IMG/M metagenome (GOLD analysis project Ga0137310, IMG submission 97183) | Mouse cecal microbial communities from Vienna, Austria - N-Acetylglucosamine amended D2O_June | ecosystem: Host-associated > Mammals > Digestive system > Large intestine > Cecum | place...
GAAATGGGAGACCTGAAAAAAGTGTATTTTGAAGCCACTTCCTTTACGGCCCTTCTGGACCGGAAGAAACGGATACGGGTTTTCCAGAAACAGAACCAGAGTTTTGAAGAAATAGTTACTTTCCTTACCGCCAGTTATCCGGGGGGCTCCTGCATATTTACGGAGGATACACGCAGGAAGGCAGACGGCATAATGGTGCAGTACCAGGAGACTGACTGGGAATTCCTGATCCGGGCTGCCAGCTGTCTGAATACGGTTGTCATACCAGACTGTACCAATGACCGGGCATGCTATTATTTCGGGCTGCCCAGGAGAGAAAGAGAAGTTCTGGAAGTGGGCAGCCACTATAGGGTCCGGGAGAATCTGGCAGAATGGCAGAGAAAGAAGAATGCCGGACTGGAAGAACTGGGAGTCCAGGACATGACGGAGTATACAGTTTCTTCGGACCAGTATATTGAGCTGTGTACTCCCGTGGAATTCCAGGGGAAGCGGCTGCGGATTGCGGAGATAACCAGCAGATGGGAGAATGGTGAGGTTCTCCATGAATACCGCCTGTGGACAGACCGCGGATTCAGGACCACGCCCAGTTTCAATCCATATATCTCTGGCCTGTCCATGAGGGGACAGGTTGAGGATGTAAAAGAGGAGAAGGTGAGAATCCGGTTCCTGGGAACAGAAAAGGGGATCAGTGAGAATCCCCAGTGGTTTGATTTTGCAACGGTGTATGCCTCGGGGGAAAAAGCAGCATGGTACTGTATGCCGGAAAAGGGAGACCAGATCCGGATTTACTTTCCGGACTCCTGTGAAAGGAATGCTTTTGTACTGAGTGCCGTACACCTGGAAGAACAGAGGGGATGGAAGCTGGAACCGGAGAAAAAATTCATCCGGACCGTGGATGACAAGGAAATCAGCCTGGAGCCGGAATGCATCAGGATTACCAACCATAAGGGCATGTCAGTGGAGCTGGATGACAGAAAGGGAATCCTTATTAAAAGTGATAAAAACATCTACATCCGTTCAGCCGGTGGAATCAGCCTGGATGGCGGGGAGGATGTGGGTATCAGCGGAAAATCCGGAGTCTTTCTGAAACAGAACCGGAATATGCTGGCCATATGTGACGGGATTCTGGAAAAAGCAGACAGGGTGGAACACCGGTAAGGAGGAGATCCGTTTGAAGGCAGTTGATTTAGCTGGCATCCGTATTGAAGGAAATGTTTCTTTGCAGAATATAGAATCTGTTTATATAAAGACCGGGTTAAACCGGCACGGATTCTGCCAGATACAGGCGGTTGTGGATGAAAACGGTTATGACGGAAAGCCGGAAATGATTTTAAAAATGGAGAATTTTAAAATCATATATGAGACAGGCCAGAAAAAGCTGGTTCTGTTTGCAGGTTATGTCCAGGAGCTGGATGTTTCTGTGGAAGCAGGACTGTACAGAATCCTGATTTCAGGTGCCTCCCACAGCAAAAAAACAGACCAGAAGCAGGAAAGCCATTCCTACCAGGACATTTCCATGGACTATAGGAAGCTCTTAAACATGGTGATGGGAAACGATGGAAACTGTATTCTGTCAGGTAAGGACAATCCGGTAACCGGTACACCGCTTATCCAGTTCCAGAGCACTAAATGGGAGTTCCTGTGCCAGATTGCGGAAAGACTCTGCCTGCCAGTGATCCCCTCCAGTGCCAGTGAGGGGGCGGATATCCGGATTGGTGCAGGAAATGGCGAAGTACATACACTAAGGGATATCCAGTACAGGAAAATGACCATTGACTACAGGAACCGGAACGGCAGTGGGGATGACAGGCTCACTGGAGGCTGCATCTGTTATGAGGTTGAAGTCTATGATTTTTTAAGGCTGGGTGACTGGGTGGAGCTTGACGGCGCAAAGTGGCTGGCTGCAGGGACAGAGACGGTTTCCAGGGGCGGTTTTATCACACACAAGTACCTGCTGGTCCAGGAAGCGGGAATTCCATACCTGTGCAAACAGGAGAAACGGTCAGGGCATTATTCACTTTCCGGGACTGTTCTGTGGGCCGGGGGAAACCGGGTAAAGCTTCACCTGGATATTGATGAAAACCAGGATATAGGGACGGCGTATCCCTATGAATATTATCCGGTTACAGGCAGTGTGATGTATGCGGTGCCGGAACCGGGGGCGAGGGCAGTCCTGCATGTGACAGAACATTTTCCCGGCGGGGGTATTGTGACGGAGTGTATACCGGACAGGGATGGAAGACGGAGACCCCGGCAGAAACAGCTTGGGACCGTGGATGACAGACAGATACTTATGGGCACAGGGAATCTTCTTTTTACATCAGGAGGCCGGGAGACCCTTTCCTTGGACGATGGAGACCAGATACTGGTCCAGTCAGAAAAACCGGTGCAGATAGAGGCAGAAGAAACTGTCCGGATGGAAGCCGGTGGGGGAGTAAGCATAGGAGCACAGGCATTCATGCAGCTCAGCCAGAGCAGTACGGCCAACAGGATGGTATTTTCGGGAAACGGGATTGTCCACAGTGCTGTCAGGCATAACTATGCTTCAGGTGTGCAGTCACCCAAAAAGCCGGAAGAGCGTGCAGAGGGCCCGGTATTTTCAGGCATGGAGCTTGCAGGGGAACTGTTCGGGCTGTTTGCCAGCGGAAATATGGATCCTCTGGAAAGAGCTTTTATGGAGTCGCAGCCCATGGCGGCTTCCCCGGACAGGGGAAAATGGAAAAAGATCGGAAAAGGATTTGGAACCGTGTAGGAGAGAAAAGATGGATTATTTCTGGATTCAGAGAGACAAACGGTATACCCGTCTGCCCCGTATCCGCCAGTTTATTACCAGATACCGGGCAAGTGATTTTACGGTGGAAGGGGCGCACCGGATTGGAAAGCGGAATGTGGTATTTGTTGATTCGGAACTGCCCCTGGACTATGGGGATGTCATTGACGGGCAGGTCTTCCTGGTCAGTGAAGGGGTAAAGAATGTGTTTCAGATGTATGATTCATCCATAGCCTTTAAAACATTCTGCCTGCTGGATAATGTACGGATGGACCTGCATATGTACTATGCACCGTTACTGCCGGTGACAGACGGTACTGACCCGGCGGACCGTCCTGACAGGAGGCAGAACAGGGGACAGCTTCCCATCCTGAAACCGGAGTATCTGAACCGTCCGGTTATGCGGATACGGGAACTGGCCCCGGATGGTGTGGTGGTCCGGCTGGATGTGGCGGAAAGTCTCCTGAGAAGGGGGCTGCATAAAATGGGTATGACCCGGATGGTCACCGGGTGTTCCATACAGTAGGGAGGAATATGGCATGGAAGAGAAGAAGCAGAACCCGGAGGAAGAGATCCGGAATACAGACGGGACGGAAACAGAAAGCAGAAAAGAAGCAGGGGATGAAGGCCGGAAGACGGATACAGTAAACCACAGGGTCGGAATCGCGCTGGTGCTTATTGTGCTGGGAATTGCAGTTTTCAATATGGACAGGCCCAGGCCCCTGGGGGGAATATCAATTGGTTTTAACCAGTCCCAGAGAGCAGACGGGAAGAGTGAGCCGGTGGTAACCGTATACCAGAACAGCAACGGGGAGACAAACGTGGTCTACAGATCCGGACAGTCCCGGAAATCATATCCGGCTGATGAGCTGGTAGAAAGCTATCACAGAATGGGATACTATGAAGAGGCCGCAGCCTGCGCGGAAAGCGCAGAGTACGATATTGAACACGGAAACATGGAAAGCGCCATACGGGGGGCCTGGATCCGTGCACTGCTGGGGGATTCCTTTCTGGAGCTTGGGAAGTATGAGGCGGGGAAGGAATTCATAGACAGGGCAGTAAGGGGCTACCAGGAAGCCGGTGAGACCGGGGAAAACTATGATTATGTATACTATCTCCAGGGGAAATACTGCCTGAAAACAGAACAGTATGAAGACGCGGTTACATATATGGAGCAGGCCCTGGAATATGTGGATGATTCCGGGAACAGGACCACCTGGGAGGAGCTGAGGGAGGCACGCATTTACTGCGATGCGGGAGCTGCATACAGGAGGCTGGATGATCTGGACAGGGCGGAACTGTACTTAAAGAAGGCATACGGGATAGCGAATGAAAGAATGCTGGAAAGCGAAATTGCATGTGAATACTATAAAAAGGTACTGGAGCCGGAGATATGGGAACTGTACCTTGCGTCCTCCGGTGAATCCGTGGATGGGGAAAACGGCGGAGAAGTGACCGGGGAAGTCACTGGTGAGGCCGGTGAAGAGGTGGCTGATGAAGGCGGCAGAGAGGCCGGTGGGGAAGCAGCCGTGGAAGGCGGCAAAGAGGCAGGCGGAGAAGTAACCGGGGAAGCCACTGGTGAGGCTGGTGGAGAAGTGGCTGATGAAGGCGGCGGAGAAGCCGGTGGAGAAGCAGCCGGAGAAGACACTGGAGAAATGGACGGGGATACAGCGTATGGACAGTGGTTTGCGGAGCGGTTCGGAGACGAAAGCTGAGGCAAGAGGGAGACAGCAGCGGAAGGAACTGCTGGATGAGGCGGGCCGGATGGCCGACCTGGAGTTTGCAAAGATGTCCCGGGAGATCAGGGATGGATTCGGACATGAAAAGGAAAAAATCCAGAAAGAGCTGTCAGGGATTATGATGCGGATTTTTCAAAATTACCAGCTCATGGAGTACAAGGGGGAGGCAGGAAGCTTAAGGTGGATTTATTTTTCTTTTTTACGGACCAGCATGATGGACGACGATCCGGCATACCGCATTGATTTTTATGATGACAACGACTGTTATTCCTGCAGGGAGTGCTGCGGAAGCTGGGACTTTTCCTATGTATTTTCCCGGTTCCGCAGTCTGAAGGAGAAAACCAGGGATATCTTCCAGTCACAAAGCAAGGTAAAAGAGTATGAAATGGATGACCTGCTTTATGGTTATTATGAGAAATTTCATCTGTTGGCAGCAGAGCTTCTCTGTGAACTGCTGCAGGGAACTGCATTTGGCTGTTTAAAGGAAGGGAGCTCTGCTTCCATTGAAATAAAAGAGGGGGAACTGTTTGACCGGACCGACACAATTGTGACTATACTGTGAGTGTTAAGGAGTGGAAATGGGTGAACAGGAAAAGGGAACCGCTGTTAATTGAATGGAGGAAGACATGAACGGAACCGACGACATGAAAGACCTGATCCACCGTGAAATCCAGTCAATTCCCGGTCTGGCAGAACGGGTGGCTTTTAAGGACATGATGGAAGGGGTCTTTCTTGCTTTATATGAGAAAAATGAGGAAATGTACCGGAACCTGGAGACAAGGGTCATGGATGATCTGGCATACAACATCAACCGGTACCGGGTTCGGACCGGGCTTGTGGAAAGACAGTATCTGGATCTGTCCCACCATCTGATGGCGCCGGTATGCCAGGAGGATGTGGAGGCCGTCCGGTATACAGCCGGGGAAATCCGTAAAGGCATCCAGGAAGGTGGATTCCGCATTACCACGGCCTTTCTGCAGGGGGACGTGCTGGACATAGAAGCCATGGTGAAGGACAAAAAGACCTATCCGGGGATTCTAAGAACAGACCAGGCATATCCCGTGACAGTCCGTCTGGAGCCTGCCGGAAGGTATCTGGAACAGATGGAGCATCTGTACCACCTTTTTATGAAGAACGGGATTCCCTGGCAGACCATCAATGCCCCCTACCTGTTCAAAATGATGGATGTAATCATTCTGGACCTGCCGGACGGGGCGGGGGAGAAGGAAACGGCGGTGGGAATCGATGTGGATTTCGGGGAATATAACCGGATGGTCCATTATGACATGGTGCCGGTATGGAATGTCCGCCGCCTGGTGCTGGAAGGAACCGGGTTTCCCATCGCCTGCGGGGACCATGAGAACTATGAACACGTGGTTTCCATACAGGATTACGGGGCTGAACATGCCTATCTGGTAGAAGAGAAAGCCGGAATCCGCAGTGTCCGCCAGAATGGGGACAGGCTCCTGATCACCGGGAAGGTAGCCAACGCGAAAAAGTGGGATATCTATACGATCCGCAGCGGCAAAGATTACAAGATCGACCGTTATACCTACCCGGTCATGGAAAATCTGAGAAAGGACGGATTTGCAGAGCGGTTCCAGAGGAAACACGGCCAGCGGGTAAGGACAAAAGGGGAACTGGAACGGTTCGTACGCGGTTTTGGTCTGGAGTCCTGGCTTGTCTACAGAGACTGCCATCTGGAAGACCCGGCTGGCGGCAGACCGGAAACCTATTCCATGAACTTCTTCATGAGAGATGAGATCCGTGACCAGAAAGGGCGCAGGCGGCTGGTCCTGGATTTTGAGGCAGTGGGGCAGGAGGGATGGCTGCTGCGTGATATTGCAAGCTTTGTGGTGTCGGAGGTCCAGGAATTGTATCCGGAATACCAGTGTGAGGGGAAGCTTATATGAATTATCTGTGGGAGGTCTATCTAAAAGCGGGACAGCAGGGAGCCAGTGAGCACCGGATCCGCTTTACAATGGCGAAAGAGTACAGTGCATACATGGAAGTGTCTTATCCACTTCTGAACCAGGACTGTGTGGAGACAGGAGTGGCTGTAGAGGTAAATCCCTATTTCCGGTTTTATGATATTTTCAAGGACCTTTATCACCCGGAGATGGGAGAATATACAAAGCTCCGGGAAAGTGTGACAAACCTGGTCCTCCACCAGCTGGCAGGGAACGATGCAGTGTCCGGGATGACCAGGGAGGAATACTATAAAAAGCTGCTGTACCAGGACCTGGCAGACGGGGCCTTCGGGGAACTGGCGCGGGAGACGGCCGGGATGTTTACCAGGGAAGAACGTGAAACAGTCCTAAGCGGACTGCTGAGACAGTACCAGACAGGAAGCTCCCTGGACATCTTCAAAGACATGATGGAAGCACTGGTGCCGGATAACATTGTGTACCAGAGCAATGAAAATTTCCATGAGATTCTTGTGTACATAGGCAGAAGGAAAAGCGAAAAGACCGAAGCAGCCGTGAATTTCCTGGTCCGGATGTTTGTGGATCTGCCGTACCATGTGGAACTTTATTATGAATATCATTTTGGAATTATCGGAATAGAAGAAACCATGCAGACAGACGGGATTATACTGTGCTAAAAAAGGAGGAGAGACAGAATGTTTCGATATGTGATGCCTGAGTTCCAGCCCAAACGCCTGCTGCGTGCAGAGATGCTGGAGCAGCTTCGGGATTACCCGAAGAACATGGTGGAGCTTGCCCTGGCAGGTTACTCCGACGGGATTGTGACCGGGGGAAATCCTTCATGGGCCCCGGGGATGCTGACAGTATCCCCGGGAATGCTTTACTGGAAAGGAAAGCTGTATTTCCAGGAAACCCCGTTCTCCCTTTCCTGCGGCCCCATGGACAGCATGCAGTACCTGAAGGTGGAATTTACAGATGAACGGCGGGAGGCCGGACAGACAATTGGAACCGGGGAAATCATACTGGAGACAGTGGAGCCGGATCCGGCCCGTGAACTGGAGCTGTGCAGGTTCTTTCTCCAGGAAGGGGCGCGGCTGCGGGTGGAGCATGAACGGTTTGAGGATTTTTCCACCAGATACGATACGGTCAATGTGCTGCATGTTCCTTATGCCGCCTATGGGGAAAGCGCCATGGCACCGTCCCTGCTTAAGCAGTATGCCATGGAACTGCTGGGACTGAAAACGGAAAATGTACATGATGTCACCTTTGCCATGAATATCCTGGCCAGGGAAGGCCGGATTCCGTCTGCCTGCGTAAGGGAGTATCTGAAAGTACGCCTGGAGCTGCCACCAGAGGAACCGCTTTCCGGCGGGGAGCAGCTGTACCGGCATCTCCTTGCTGTTCTGGGGAGAGTGGAACGGGGGGACAGAAGTGCAGGGAGGCAGACACAGGGGAGACGGGAAATCAGACTTATATAGGGAGGATGTCCGGGAAGATTCCGGGAGTACATACAGAACAGGGGGAGGTAAAAGTGGAGAGACTGGATGAAAAAATTGCAGCACTGGAACGTGCCCGGAGGCAGGCGCGGAAAGAAACCAGGAAAGGGGAACCGGGTAATGGTGTCAGGCTGCTGTCCCTGGAGGAGATGCGAATGGGAATCCGGGAAGGCCGCCTCTTTCTGCCAGGAAAAGGGGAGCTGGTTTTTGAAACCCTTGTCTGCTTCCCGGAAAGAATCCCCCTGATATTTCCGGAAGGGTTATATACAGTCCGCCAGGAGGCAGAGGATGCCGTCATTCTGGCAAACGGGGAGGAAAACGTGGGGCAGACCCTGGTGCATCTGCCGTCTGACATGGAGAGACTGGATATGGAAGAATGGGCAGACCGGATAAAACGGGGGATGAAAGCCAGCGGGTTTTATGCAGATATTCTCAGGAAGGAATGTCTGGAATTCCTGGACTATGTTTCCTACCGGACCCCATCAAAGGACGGATGGGTCTATAACATCCTCTACCGGATCCGCAAAACAGACTGGAGGGTGACCGGTGCACGGTCCTGCAGTATGAACATGGTACCCTGGCCTGCCTGGTGACGCCGCTGGGGCACCGGCTGCATTTTGTGTTCCGGGAAGGCCTTCTGGTGCAGGTATCCGATTACATCGGAAGGACAGTCTGCTACCATTATGAAGACGGTCTGCTGGCGGAAGTGGTGAATCCGACAGGGGGCAGCATCCGTTACCGGTATTCCGGGGAAGGAATGCTCATAACGGCATCCGACTGCGCAGGCAGTGCCTACCTGGTCAATGAATATGACAGCCGGGGAAGGGTCATCCGCCAGGTTCTGGGTGACCAGGAGGTGGCCACCCTGGAGTACCGGGATGACCGGAAGGAGACGGCAGTCCACACCCGGTACGGAACAGCAGTTTTCCAGTACAGCCGGATGAAGCTGCCGGTACGGACCTATGCTTCCGGTACGACGGGCACCACCGCTGCATTTACAAGAAGGATCGCAGGGGGAATGAGGATTTCTGTGCCTATGATGAAAAGGCAAGGCCCACCAGCCACAGAAACGCCGCCTCCTTGGAAACCTTTTATGAGTACAGCGGGGCCGGGGACCTGGTGCGGGAGTGGGACAGCGCGGGCCGGGAGACCCGGTATGTCCATGACCGGAACCACCAGGTGATACAGCAAAAGACCCGGCGGGAAAGGAAATCCGGCAGATGGGATATCACCAGCTACGAATATGACTCCATGGGAAGGCTTACGAAAGAGACCTCCCCGGCAGGAAGAAGCATCTCCTACTCCTACGGGAAGGGCTGCGGGAAACCGGAGGTCACCACCTACGGGGACGGGGAGCGGGTACTGCGGGAATATGACACCATGGAACGGATGATGGCAAAGGAGGACTCCTGCGGAAGGACCGAGTATGGATACAGCACGCGGGATGAAATCTCCCTGGTCAGGGACGGGGAGGGCAATGAAACCATAAAACTGTACGACAGCCTGGGGAGACTGATAGGGATCTGTCCGCCAGAAGGGGACCTGTGGACCGGGAGGGGAGTCACCCGTTTCCGCTACAACTTCATGCGCCACCAGGATGACACTGTCCATCCGGACGGGAGCCACGAGAGAAGAAAGGTGGACTGGGAGGGAACCGTCTTAAAGAGGATCCACCCGGGCGCCTATGACCCGGTCCGGGACGACGGGGAAGGGGAGACCTGTGATTATGACTGGGACAGGAACCTGATCCGGATCCATTATCCGGATGGGGGAGTGGAGCGGTTTTTCAGGGACGGGAACGGAAACTGTGTGAAGCATGTGCTTCCGGAGGATTATGACCCGGCCCTGGATGACGGTCCCGGATACGGCTACACCTATGATGAAGGAAACCGCCTGACGGAGGTGGCAGGCCCGGACGGGACCAGGCTTGCCTGGTACGGATATGACCCCCACGGGAACATGACCCTTGCAGGCACCCCGGACGGGGGAGTCTCATACTTCTGGTATGACCTGGCCGGGAACCTGGTCCAGAAGGCGGAACCGGCCCCGGCTCCGGCAGGGGACGGTACGGCATGTTACTGCCGTACCTCTTATACCTGTGACGGGGACGGCAGGCAGACCGGAATCTGCTTTGACGGCGGGAAATGGGTTCTGGTGGAAGAGGAAACAGAAGAGGGAGCCGTAAGAAGGCTGGAGAAGAAGGAAGAGGGGAAGAACCTGGAGCTGTCCTGCGCCTATGATGCCAGGGGCCGCCTGGTCCAGGTAACCGACGGGAGCGGGGCACGGATCCGGTATGAATATGATGTCCGGGGAAACAGGACCAGGGAAGAGCAGACCATCAGTGAAGAGATCACAAAAACCATCCATTTCCGGTATGACCGGGCAGGCCGCCTGAAGGAGAAGCGGGAGCTGGCTGCCGGATGGGCAGGGGAAGACTTCAGAAAATCCGTCCAGGCTGCAGTGACCACCTACAGCCATGATGCAAACGGAAACATAACGGAAATCCGCACACCGGAAGGGGGCCGGATCTTCCGGGAATACGACCTGCGGGACCGTCTGGTCTGCGAGCGGACTGTGGATGAAAAGAACGGCATCGACCGCAGCATCCTCGTATCCTATGACCGCGCCGGGAACGTAGTCTCCCTGCGCCGGAAAGGAGCGGATGGCCGGGAGACGGAGACCACCTGCCAGTATGACCTGAAAGACCGTTTAGTCCAGGCCAGCAACATGGAAGGTGCCGTGTTTGAGTACCATTATGACCTTAATGACCGGCTGGTAGAAGAGAAACGTCCCTCCGCAGGCCATACCCAGGGGACAGGGACATGGAACTACCGGTATGACTGTATGGGCCGCCTGACCGAGCGGAGGAACCCTGACGGCCAGCTGGAGGAACGGAACCAGTATGACGAGATGGGACGGAGGACCGTCCAGAGACTGGCAGACGGGGAAGAGTTCCATTTTCACTACGGGGCCGGAGCCAGGGAACTCCTTTCCGGCATCAGCAGCACCGGAAGCAGAAAGGAAGGCAGGAACCTGCAGACCTACCGCTATAACAGCCGCGGCCAGGTCACCGGGATCGCAGACGGCAACGGAAATGAAACCGGTTATGTTCTGGATGCCTGGGGAAAACTGACGGAAATCCGGGCCGCGGACGGAGGAACGGAACAGTATACTTATGATTATGCAGGAAATACCACCTCAACTACAGATGCAAACGGGGGAACCATCCATTACCGTTATAACAGCCAGGGGAAGGTATGCGAGATCACGGACCAGGAAGGATTAAAGGAACGGTTCGTGTATGACCGGGAAGGGCGGCAGATTCTTTCCATTGACCGTCTGGGCAACCGGGTGGAAACAGAGTATAATATAGACGGGAATCCGGTACGGCGGACCAGCTGTGACAGCCGCGGAAAGAACCGTGACGTGCAGACCTGGGAATATGACTGCCTGGGATATGTAAAGCGGGCAGTGGGCGGGAGATTCAGCTACCGCTATGAATACCGTCCGGACGGGAAGCTCCTGTGGAAGGAGTCTTCCGGACGCACCGTACTGCGGTACACCTATTTCCCGGACGGCAGCATAAAGACCATGACCGACGGAAGCGGGAAGACCCTGTCCTACGGATATGACCAGGCAGGAAGACTCACTTCCGTGGCAGATGAAAAGGGGGAAATCGCAGGACACACCCGTACACCGGGAGGAAAGGTGAAGGAAATCCGCCACCGGAACGGGGTAAGGACCGCCTACGAGTATGACACAAAGGGCAACATCCTCCGCCTGCGGACAGAAACCGGGGACGGGGAAACTATCTGCGATCTGCGGTACGCCTATGATTTAAACGGGAACCGGACCGCCAGAACCGGCACCCTGGACCTTCCGGACCGCTGCGGCGAGATATCCCGCCAGGACCGGAAGACACGTTACCGGTATGACAGCATGAACCGCCTGACTGCCAAGGCTGCCGGGGAGGAAGAGATCTGCTACCTTTACGATCTGTGCGGAAACCGGCTGGAAAAGCGGAAAGGGGGAATGAGAGAGAGATACCGCTACAGCCGGAAGAACCAGCTGACCAGGCGTGAAACAGAAGAAAGTGTTTGGAACTACACCTTTGATCCCCAGGGCAACCTGGCCAGGGAGACCGGCCCGGCGGGGGAGCGGCAGTATCTGTATGATGCAGCCAACCGCCAGATCCGTATCCTGGTCGGAGGAAAGGAGATCCAGGAGAACCGGTATGACGGGGAAGGACTCCGTGCCGGTGTGACTGTGAACGGGACGAGTACTGCCTTCTTGTATGCAGACGGAAATCTGTACGGGGAACTGGATGAAGGAGGCAGGCTGACCAGCCGCTACATCCGGGGAGCCGGACTGGCAGGCATGGAATACCAGGGGAAGCTGTACGCAGTCCACCGGGATGAACAGCTGAGTACAGGGTGGATTACCAGGAAGAACGGAACCCCTGAAAATGCCTATGAGTATGATGCCTTCGGAAAGCTCCTTGGCAGCCATGGGAACATACCCTGCCGCCTTCTATACAGCAGCCAGCAGTATGATGCGGAGACGGAGCAGTACTATCTGCGTGCCAGATATTATAATCCGGTAATCGGACGGTTTATGCA
>Ga0137310_101904_pt1 | contig 12552 bp, 9 predicted proteins | sample NAcewiD2O_June_2_FD_97183 | JGI IMG/M metagenome (GOLD analysis project Ga0137310, IMG submission 97183) | Mouse cecal microbial communities from Vienna, Austria - N-Acetylglucosamine amended D2O_June | ecosystem: Host-associated > Mammals > Digestive system > Large intestine > Cecum | place...
ATCTCAATGCCCATCTGCTGCAAAACCGTGGAATACGGCTCCTCATGGAAAAAATTATCCCCCAGGAACTTCACCACATATCCCTTCTTCAAGAACATTTTCAGATACTGGAACGTAGTCTTGGAACCGGCGTCCCGGTCATAGGTGGGCACATAATGGTCCACCACCAGAATCATGGGCTTGCCCATACTCCGCTCCCTGGCCCGAAAGGGGTCCGGATTCCCGTTATTCTCACACTGTCCGGCAAATTCGTCCGCCCACTTTTCCTTCAGCTTCTCACTGTTCACTGCCTGGTACCGCTTAAGCCCGCTGCCCTGAACATCGGTGCCATTGGAGATTCCCTCAAAATGGATCACTTTCGAAAGAGGCTGATACACTACCCGGTACCCGGCGGCTCTCACCGTGAAGGCCAGGTCCGAATCCTCGCAGTAAGCCGGAGCAAACCGCTCGTCAAATCCGCCGATCCGCTGCCACAGCTCCCGAGACAGCAAGATAGCCGCGCCGGAAATATAATCCACATCTTTTACATAATTGTACTCCGGCTTATCCGGGTCATCCAGACGCCCGTAATTCCACCCGGAACCGTCGCTCCAGATAATGCCTCCCGCCTCCTGAAGCCGTCCGTCCGGATACACCAGCTTAGATCCCACCATGCCGATGGAATCATCCGACTCGATCAGATTTACCAGGGAACTCAGCCACCCTTGTGTAACCTGGGTATCATTGTTAAGAAACATCACATACTTGCCTCTGGCAGCCTCTGCCCCCTGATTGCAGTTGCGCAAAAATCCCTGGTTTTCCTTATTCCTGCGGATCACCAGCCCCTGGGCGTACCGCTCCAGACGCTCCGTGGCGTCCGTGGACACATCATCCGCGATGATCACCTCGTAAGGCACATCCTTTGTATGCTCCAGGATGGACACCAGACAGGCATAGGTATAGTGGATCTGATTATACACCGGAATGATGATGGACACCACCGGATTCTCTTCCCGGACAAAGTACAGCTTTCCATGTTCCCGGTACTCACTTCCGATGGCAAAATCCCCTTCCAGCAGGTTCTTCCCTTCCTCCGACCCGTACAGCCGAAACGAGCGCAGCGGATGAAACACATACTCCTTTACAAGGGCCAGCTTTTTTCTCTTAACGGTTCCCTTTGGAAATCTGGCGTTAAACTTCTCCCCCAGCTTCCGCCGTATCTTAAAGAGCAGGGCTTCATGGCGGTTCAGGTAATCAAGAGTCTTTGCCATCTCCCCGATCTCATGGCGCAGATCCCCGATCATGGTCTCCAGATTGGTCACATGGTTCTGGGTCAGGCGCTGAACCTCGGTCATCTTGCGGATATTCGCGTCCTTTTCCTTTAGCTGCAGCCTGGACTGGCTCCGAAGCTGATCAAGCCTCTCCTTTGTCCTCTCCAGCTCCTGGTCCACTCTGGTCAGCTCCCGAAACGTCTTTGTCCTCACATAATAATTTTCCAGATAGATCTTCTGGTTCTCCCCATGGACGTAAGCCTGGAAGTTCCCCTCCATGGCCTCATAAACCTTAGCGGTCTCTTCCTCTATGCCAAACTCTTTCAGCCAGTCCTCCGCCTGCCTGTAAGCTGTCAAAAGACTGCGGTACTGCCTGAAAAAATAAAAAAGGATCCGATACTTGATATATTCCACAGGAACAGGGAAGAAAAATACCCACTCATAATCAAGGCAATATCTCTCATCCCCCAAAAGAATATTCTCAAACAGCATATCAATGTTGGACACCATCAGGCTGTCGCTTCCCACTCTGGCCCCGTCCGGAAGTTCCCCGAAAACCGACGTAAACTCCGAAGTCACCTCAAACAGACAGTAACAGGACGCATCCACCTCAAGAATCATTTCCAGGGCCTCCCCCACCGTATCCACCGGAGCTTTTCCGTCGCCTATGACCTGTCCCAGCCGCTGAGCCAGGGTTTCTCCCTCAATATACGGAAAACCCGCCTGGCCTTCTTTTATCCCCGGCCGGGCAAATCTCAGATTCCTGTGCTGCCTGTTCAGCTCTCTGCACTTTTCCCCAAAAGAGGCGATGTGTTCCATCCCGGCCCTGACTAAGGCCGTCTTCTCCACCCTTCTTGGTTTCCCAAAAATCACGGTCTTGATCTGGAACTCCTCTTTCCGAGTGCGGTTATACTTGATATACTCAGCCCGGCATCCGTCCGTATGGTCCCCGGCCTCCCGCTCTGCCCCTGCCTGTCTCCAAATAGCCAGATACGCATTGGCATACCGGTCAAACTGTCCGTCCTGGCACACAGCGTCAAAAGCCGCCCCAATATCAAGACTTAGATATCCGGGGTAATCATAGGCTGTCACCGTATCCGTCAGATCCCCTTTACCCGGAAGATACTGGTCCGAGAAAATGGTCACCGGGATCCGGTAATCCGGCATAGGATAGTAAAACTCCATATCCCCGCCATCCCCTGTCTCCGACAGAAGCCGGATAAGGGCCTCCTTGGAAAAGCTGTAAGGATCCTTCTCGGTCCCGGCCCAATACTTTAACCCAAAAGGATTACATGCCGCCACAATCAGTTGGCCTCCCGGCTTTAACAACGCCTTGGCAGCCCGTATCTCCTCCCCGGCATTCTTCCCAAGCGTCCCCGCAAACACAATATAATCATACCTTGCGGACTGAAGCGTCTCCGCTTTGCCTAAGTCCATATCCTTAAGGACGTCGCTGGCCAGCCCCCGGATATTCCCTTTTATATAACGGATATTCTCCCGCCCGCCAAGCTCCACATGACGGAGACGGTTCACCTCCAGATTGTCCTGCGACTCATCCAGCACATCCACATAGGCCGCCTTTCGGCTGTAAACCCCGGTCAAAGCCCCATATCCGGACCCTACCTCCAGGATCCGCCCATTTGCCCCAAAGGGATACCATTCCACCAGATTCTCCCTCTGGTCCGAAAGGGCATATAGATAATCAAGCCTTACATGTTCCTTTAACGCCTGCTTCCTGTCCCCCCCATACGTTTTCAGCACCCGTATCAGCTGGGCGCTGATATCTTTCTCATTCTTGCTCTCTCTGCTATTCTCGATCATCTCTCCTCCATGGGAAGCCTGCAACAATCAGTTCTCCCTGTCAATCTTCTTCGCCTCCACTGCCGACTCCATATCATACACTCCCACCGTATTCTTATTGGAAATAACCGTAATATTGGCCACATCATACAATCGGTGATAAACCACATGTTCCCCCAGCTCAAACCCGGTGCAGCTCATGGACAGCAAATACTCACCGCCCTGCAGCGTCATCTTCTGGGTAAAACAGACCTCATACTCATCCCCGTCTTTCACCGGCCGGATATCTGTCCCCTCAAACATGGTATTGGTCCCGCTAAGCTCCGTTCCCTTCTTATCCTTAATGGTATACGTAAAGATAGGAGCCTGTATATCCGCATAAAAACGAATCCTCTCCTTTATGGTAAAATTCTCACCTTTCAGCAGAAGATTCGTTACATTTCCTCTCTCATCCAGCAGTCCCAGATCATAGATCTCTGCCCGTCCGTCCCCGTACTCCGTCCGGCTTGCGTTGATGGTCAGCTTTTCTTTCATCAGACCGTTGGCAGGTTCCCGCCTGTGATGCTTCTCCCCTGCCGGCTCCCCGGAAAAGTCCTTCATCTCCTCCAGCTCATCCTTCAAAGCGTCCATCTGATTGGCCAGGATCTTTTTATACAGATCCACCATATGGCCCGGCTTCCCCTGGGCCACAAAATTCCCCTTATTCAGTAAAACCACCTTGTCGCAGTATTTAATGATACTGCCCATATCATGGGTCACCATAAGAATGGTAGTCCCCTTCTGGCGGATCTCCTCCATGCGCCTGTAGCACTTGGACTGAAAAAACACATCCCCCACAGACAGCGCCTCATCCACGATCAAGATCTCCGGCTCCACATTAATAGCCAGGGCAAAAGCCAGCCGCACAAACATACCGCTGGAATACGTTTTCACCGGCTGATGCACGAAATCTCCGATATCCGCAAAATCCAGGATATCCTGCAGCTTTGCGTCCATCTCCTTTTTCGAGAACCCCATCATGGTGCCGTTCATGTAAATATTCTCAATCCCCGTATAATCCGAATTAAATCCGGCTCCCAACTCCAGGAGGGCCGAAATATTCCCCTCCACTTCCACAGTCCCTGTGGTGGGAGACAGCACACCGGTAATGATCTTAAGGATCGTAGACTTGCCCGACCCATTGGTCCCGATGATGCCCACCGTCTCCCCCTTCTTCACCTGAAAAGACAGATGGTCCAGGGCGTAAAATTTCCTGTGGTACTCCTTATGCCCCGGGTGCAGAGACTCTTTCAGCCGGTCTATGGGCTTGTCGTACATCTTATATATCTTTGTAACATCCTTTACGGTAATCGCGTTTTCCATGGTCTTCCTCTCATTTACAACAACAGCTACAGCACATCCGAAAAATGGGGGCGCAGCCTCTTAAACACCTTCAGCCCCACCAAAAACACGCACACGGTCACTGCCCAGAAATACAGAGTCAGCCTGGGTTTCTCCCAGAACCCATTGCCTAAGAGCATGCTGTCCCGATACCCGGACATCACATAATACATAGGGTTCAGCTTCACTGCCGCCTGGATCACCGGGTAATAGCTTCTGTCCGCAAACTGCTCCTCCTGCCACATAATGGGGATCAGCCACATGCCAAACTGCAGACAAATACCTACAATCTGAGCCATATCCTTAAAAAACACCTGGATGGCGCTGGTAAAATAAACGATCCCCATGGCAAACATGGTCATGGCAAAGGTATAGTAGACCACCTGGAACCATCCGGCCCTGGGCGTCCACCCAAAACACAGATGCAGCCCCACCATGATGATCACGAAGATCCCGTGGACTATGAGGCAGGACAGTATTTTTATAATAGGCAGGATCTCCACCCGGAATACCACCTTTTTCACCAGATAACTGTACTCCTGCAGGCAGTTGGTCCCTGCGTTTAACACCTCGCTGAAATAGAACCACGGCACGATACCCGCCACCAGCCACAGCACATAGGGAACCCCCGCCACCGGACTGCCGCTGCGAAGCCCCACTCCAAAGACAAAATAATAGATGAGCACCGTGACAATAGGCTGGACAAACATCCACACCACGCCAAAGTAGGACCCTACAAACCGCTTCCGAAAATCAGCCTTTGCCAGGTCCCCTATGAGCCTCCGTTTTTTAACGATATCCTTTCCCAGGGATATAATATACTCCATACAATCCCTTCCTTACATCTGCCGGAATTGAAACGTCTGGTCAAGTCCGCCCCACTTCTGGTCTTTCTCGGAGATGATCAGCTTCATCCCCTCCTCAATGGGCCACCGGATCCCGATCTTAGGATCGTTCCAGGCCAGCCCGCCCTCATCCCCCGGATGGTAGAAATCCGTACACTTGTAGGCAAACTCCGCCTCGTCCGACAGCACCAAAAATCCGTGGGCAAACCCCTGGGAGATATAAAACTGCTTCTTGTTCTCTGCCGTCAGCTCCACACCGAACCATTGGCCGTAAGTTTTCGAATCCGCCCGCAAGTCCACCGCCACGTCAAACACAGCCCCCCGGACCACCCGCACCAGCTTTCCCTGGGGATACTGCTTCTGAAAATGGAGCCCCCTCAAAACGCCTTTCACGGACATGGACTGGTTGTCCTGTACAAATATCATATCCAATCCGGCCTCCCGGAAATCATTTTGATTATAAGTTTCTACAAAATATCCTCTCTCATCCTTAAACACCTTCGGTTCAATGACATAAAGTCCCTCGATGCCGCAGGGGGTCACGGTTATCTTACCCATGGTCTACTCTCCTCACTTTTTTATTCTGCCGTTTCGGCCCCGGATGCCTGTTGACGCTTATCTCATCTCTTACAGCCTCATGCTCACCACCGAAAACAGCCGAAGCGCCACATAGCCGTTGGCGCAGCACATCAGATACAATATACTACGGTTTCCATTCTTTGTCAAAACTATGGCGTCATTTTTAAAAGCTATCAGCAGCACAGGCAGAAACGGAAGGAAATATCTTCCCTGGACTCCGCTAATGACCTGGGAGCTTAAAGGCGTCCAGGCAATGAGCATGGAGGCCATGGCCGCAAGACCGCACAAACCGCACAGCGCCGCCGCCCAGACCCGGTTTCCCACGGACATAACCTGCCTTTCACCAGGCTTTTTCATGGCCAGGCACAACAGACTCACCGTAAACACTGCCACCACAAGATACGGCACATCCAGCACCGTATCCAGATTGCCCAGGTAGGCGCCGATCATTGTCATGTGGTAATACTCGGCCTGCCACAGAAACGTCTGGTAAAACATCCGCACGGCCTGCAAAGGCCGGTGGAGCAATAGCGTCAGGCTGTATCCCTCCTCCTGAGCCCACGGCACCACGTTTTCAGTCTCTGTGGCGTAGGAAACAATGGTCTGCCCGTTAATGAGCGTCATGGAAAGCCCCCACGCCAGAAAAACACAGGCCGCCGCCAAAGCCCAGGGCTTCCAGCCTCCAAACTTTTCCACAGGGATCAAAAGGCACAGCCCCATAAGGACACCGTAGATCAGCTTGCAGGGACCTGCCGCAGCCATAAGCGCGGCGATCACCGCCACATCCGCAGCACGGACCCGCTCTTTTTCATAAGCCAGATCCAGGCACACGGCGGTGAGATAAAACATACACCCCAGGATCATCACATCATAGGAAAAGGATGCCGACAAATGCAGCGTCATGGGCAGCAGCGCCACCCCGAAAAGCACCTCCTTTCCAAAAGGCAGACGCCTCATGGCAAAGAAGGTCATTGCCACAAAAAACAAAAGATTGCCCAGCCGCCCCATATAGGCCAGCATGACGGCATTCCAATGGAAAAGCCTTGCCAGGCAGATCCCAAATGCCTGGGGGATATAAGCCACAGGCGTGGTTACCACCGGAGGGTAAGGCGACAGAATCATAGACTGTCCCATGTCCTCCCGGGCCGCCAAGGGATACCGCTGCCCCAAGATCCACTGCTGCCTTATGGTCTTGTAGGTCTTTTCCGTCAGAGTCTCTCCCAGATAGGCGGAATCCGCCGTTGTCTCTGCTATGGGCTGCAGATAGCCGTCCTCGCTGGCCTCGTATTCCCAGCAGTTCTCTGCATCCTCCAGCCAAATATCTTGGGGACGTACCAGCACATGGCCTGTGACCGCATTGGCATCTTTGCCCAACATGCGGCTGGACAGCTGGTAAGCTCCCATAAAATGACTGATCTCGTCCGGAGCCGAAAGAGGCGGCAGGACCAAAAGATACAAGATCCCCAGAAATGTCCCAGCAAACAGATATACGGTCTCCAGACTTTTTCCCGCTCCCAACCCGACAGGGTCCGCCCAGAACATCCGCCCCATTGCCGCCAAAAAGACCACTGTGACCGCAAAAAGCGCCAGATACCACCAGACCAGCCACCCATCGCCGCTCTCTGCCGCCCCGGCCCTCACATCCAGAAGATGCCACAGCCCAAAAGCCGCCACGGTCAGGCTGCCCCACAGCCAGGCCCTATTTTTCTTCCTCATGCTTCTTCTCCTCAAGGGCCATCTGCTGCACCAGCTCCTTGATCCTGGTCTCCAGCTGCGAAATTTGGATCGTCATGTCAAACACCTTGACGATCAGCAGAAAGATAGCCACCAAAAACAAAAAATTGGCCGTGGAATAGATTCCCAGCACTCTGGCGCAAAAATCCGCCGCAGACGGAAAAATACTGTACACCACCAGCACCATGGCCAGCACGATCCAGAAGATAGCACTCTCAATCTGCACCTTGGACTGCCGCACCTTCCGCATCATGAGAAAAAACGTTCCCACTGACACCAGGATCAGGGCTATCCGCAGGGTTATTGTCATCATGCCCGGCCCCTCCATTTCTTTTTCCCACACCAACCGTTCCAATACTCTTTATTCATCGTACACCGCAGGACCAGGGATCTGGGCAGGCTTTCATACCGCTTTCCCATCCGATATCCCATATACTTGCACCCGCTGCTTGCGATCAGAACCGGGATCAGCCACCACCGCCCGGTCCGAAAAAGCCATGCCGCCGTATTCTTCACCAGGCGGATGCCCTCCCCCTCTGACGGCAGGTTCTCAAATACTTCCGGGTGCTGCGCCTGGGAAACCGCCAGATCAAAGTTCCTTTTAAACTGCTCTGGAAAGGTCATATTGTGGGAATGGACCACCTTGGCTTTGGCTGCGTAAGCAACGCCGTACCCTGCTCCAATGACCTTTGCCGCGTAGACCATATCCTCATTAAAGATGGCCCGATCCACGAACCCGCCCTGCTCCTCAAAAATCTCCTTTCGGTAAGCGCAACACACATTGGAAGCAAAATACGTCTTGATCCCCAGCTCCCCCAGGTCCTTTTGCGTCTTTACCCTGCTTTGGCGGGGATAATTAAAGTTTCTGGCATACCGCTCAATGGCGCCGCAGTCCTTGTTCGGGACCTGTCTGGCATAGGCCATGGCAACGATCTCTCCCTGGGGCCCTTTCTCCCCAAGAGCATCCACCAGACGCTCCACCAGGTATTTATCCCTGGGAACCGCGTCATCGGTCATAAAGATCATGATGTCCGCGCCGGAATGCCCTGCCGCCAGGTTCCTGGCAGCCCCGTGGTCAAACTCTGACTTTGAGATGTGATGGACCTCCAGCCCGCTGACCGCCCGGTACCCCTCTTCGTTCCAATACCGTTTCTCCGTATTTATCACAATGATCCGGTCCACCTTATAAGTCTGCTTTTCCAGCATCTGCAAAAGCCGGCTAAACCGCTTATCCGGCCGGTACACCGGTATCAAAACATCCACTTTAGGCTGATACTGCCGTTCCATAACCATCACCACTCCTTTCCTTCATCATGCACTGTCGGGATCTCTTTCTCGCCTGCCTTTGCGGGGGATTGGCAGATTGGCAGATTTGCAGATTGACGGATTTTACCGCCTGTTCTCACCGGCCCCTCTGGCCCCGTCCGACCTTCGCGATCCCCGCCCAGGTCCACCCGACAAAGCCGGCCGCCATAACAAACATCAAGATCAGATACACCGCCGCCGCTCCAAGGATCCCGCCCCTCTTCACAAACACAGGCGCCATTACCGCCGCCAGCCCGGTCAAGACCAGGTAAATGCCAAAGATCGCTTTCTGTCTCCTCATGATCACCAAAGCGTAATAGTGGAGATTCAAAAGCCCATAACAGGCTCCCCCCATAACGATCAGGATAAACGGCACATGACTGCCTGTCAACTTCCCTTCATACCCGCTCCCCAAGATCTGTTCCAGGACCCAAAGTACCGGTCGCCCAAGTCCTGCTGCCAACACCAGCGCCAGAATGCTCAAAGCCCCGATGATCCTGGAGATCCCCAGAAGCTTCTTGGAAAAGTCCCCAAACCGCTTTTCATTCCACATATCGGTCAGACTTGTCAGAACCGGCCGGATGACAAATCCTGCCGCCAGGTTAATGACCGAAGTAGGCATAAAGATAATATTAAAATACCCGGACGCCGCGTCATTCATATAAGCGTCAATAGCGTATTTTGCCGCCGAAAAAATATAAAAATCCAAAAACACGGACACAAACAGCAGGGATGTCTCACAAGTCAGCGCCCCGATCCTGTCTTTATTCCAGGCATAATCCACGCCTTCCAGCCGTTTTAAGATAACCACGTCAAACAGCAGGATCCCCGCTGCCTGGGCTCCCACTGCCGCCCCGCAGGCCGCCAGCAGGCTGCCGCTGCCCACAAGCGCCGCCAAAAACGTACCCACGGACAGTATGGTCCGGAACGTATTGGACTTGCCTGTAAGGTGCAGGTTCCCGTTTCTCTGGAACTCCGACTCGTACACATCGGCAAATCCATCGGCCACCTTATAGCACACCAGCAGAAAAAGCACCGCCGCTTTTCTGGCCGTGTACCCGGAAAGCAGAAGGTACGAAATCCCCGCTGCCAGAGCTATCCCACAGGTCACATACCTGTGATGGACATAATCCCCAAACCGGTACTCCTGGCCGCCGTCCGTGATCTGAAAGGGGCGCATACCAAAATAGGCCAGAATAAACATCTGCTGCCCAAATGTGCTGTAACCAAAGGAGAAGATTCCTCCGTCATCCTCCCCTGCCAGTCTCATTACCAAAAACGACAGCACCATGCTGGCAAACGCATAGCAGAAGCTTCCCGCCATATTCCAGAAAATATTCTGTTTTTCCTTGTTAGGCCCTGTCCTTATAAGAGCCGCGGCCCACCGCTCTGTCATAACCGCCATATGCTTTTCCCTGTGGTCCCTTTCTGTCATCCCCTTTTTCTAAAGTTCTGTATCAGTAAGATAGATATCAATATCCGGACCATATACTTCACAGCCACCGCAGGTTTTAAATAGCTTTCCCCTCCGGCTCTGTCCATGATCTCCACAGGCACTTCCCCGATGCTTGCTCCCTGCTTTAACAAATGGGAGATCGTATCCGGTTCCGGTCCATAGTTAAGGTTTAGGGCAAACTCTCCGATCATCTTGCGGTTAAACATCCGCATCCCGGAGGTAGGATCCGTAACCCTGACCCCGGTAGTAAGAAAAATGGCCCCGGCGATCAGCCTGCTTCCGATCATCCTTAAGGAATAATCCTTTTTGCCGCGGATAAACCGGCTTCCGATGACGATCTCGTACCCCTCGTCCATCTTTGCCTTCATGGCGCCGATAAACTCCGGACGGTGCTGTCCGTCGCCGTCAAACTGGATGGCATATTTGTACCCCTTGTTCCAGGCATATTTCATGCCCGCCTGGAAGCACCCGGCCAGTCCCAGATTCACCGGCAGATCCAGCAGCTGATACCCCTTTTCCCTGCATATCTGCGCCGTCCTGTCCCGGGAGCCGTCATTGACCACAATGTAATCAAGCTCCGGGCATTTCCTGATCAGTTCCTCCACCACCATCTCGATATTGGCCTCTTCATTAAAAGCCGGGATCACCACCAGCACCTTTTCTGTTTGTTCCACCTGCGCAGTTCTCACTTTCCACCTCAATCTAACACGGGCAGCCGGCTGATCAACAGCCCGTTTCCTCAATGATATCGCACACCATATCCACAATCTCCACAGGCAGATCCTCATACAGCGGAAGAGTCAGCACCTGCTTTGATATCCTGTCAGCCACCGGAGTATCCTCCGGCCGAAAATCACCCTTGTAACACTCATAGCTGTTGACACAGGGATAAAAATATTTCCTCGTATGGATATTCTTCTCCTTTAACGCCTGAAATATTTCATCTCTCCCAGCCTTATATCCGTCAAACACCACCGGCATGTAGGCATAGTTGTATTTTACCCGGGGATCCTCACTGCACAGCCTTATGCCCTGAATCCCCTCCAGCCTGCTCCGGTAACGCATTGCCAGCTTCTTTCTCTTTGCGATCGCTTCATCCACATGGCGCAGATTGCACAGGCCCATGGCTGCCTGAAACTCATTCATCTTGCCGTTGGCCCCCACATACTCCACGGTCTCACTGTCCATGATCCCAAAATTCTTCAGCTGATACAGCCGCCGCTTAAGGTTTTTTTCCTTAAAAGCCACCGCCCCGCCTTCTATACTGTGAAACACCTTTGTGGCATGAAAGCTGAACATGGAGACGTCTCCCCACTGGCCCACGCCTCTGCCGTCCAGCTCCTCCCCAAAGGTGTGAGCCGCGTCGTAAATAACTTTAAGATGATGCCTGTCCGCGATCTTCTGGATCTTCTCCACATCGCATACATTTCCGTAAACATGAACCGGCGCAATGGCGCAGGTCTTCTCCGTGATCAAACTCTCGATCAAGTCCGCGTCTATGGTGTAGTCCCTGTCATTGATATCGCAAAACACCGGAGTAAGCCCGTTTCTCACAATCGCATGGGTGGTGGAAGCGAATGTAAACGGCGTGGTGATCACCTCTCCCTTAAGCTCCATAGCCTGGATAGCCAGTTCCAGAGCCATATGGCCGTTGACAAACAGCTCCAGGGACGGTAATTTCAGATATCTTTTCAGCTGCTCTTTAAATTCCTCATGGTAAACCCCCATGTTGGTCAGCCAGGCGCTGTCCCAGATAGGCTTTAACATGTCCACATACTCTTCCAAAGGCGGCAATGATGACCGTGTCACCAGCACAGGAGCATCCAGTTTTTCCATCATTCATTCCCCTTTCCTGCCAATCTGCAATATGTTACATTCTACAATATCAGGGGATAAATGTAAACTCTTCGTGCCAAATTTAACTTCCGCAGTCTCTCCATGGCCTTCTTAGGAAAATCGTTGATGTCTAACTAACTGCCTCTGGATATTCCTGCACAGAAGGTTTACACTGCATTTTAAAAGATCACAGTGCTTCCCCCTGAATCTAAATACATAGTCCTTATCTTTAATCTGTCTGATCGCATCGTCCGGTGTGCTGTCTATCTTTAATTCGATAATCATTTTCCTTTTGGCTAAATATTTAGCAGATCAGCAATGTCAGAGAAGTTGATATAAAGATCATCATAGATGCCAACCTTTACAG
>Ga0137310_101906_pt1 | contig 12538 bp, 6 predicted proteins | sample NAcewiD2O_June_2_FD_97183 | JGI IMG/M metagenome (GOLD analysis project Ga0137310, IMG submission 97183) | Mouse cecal microbial communities from Vienna, Austria - N-Acetylglucosamine amended D2O_June | ecosystem: Host-associated > Mammals > Digestive system > Large intestine > Cecum | place...
ACTGCTGGAGGAGGTTTGGCAAGTCGTGATGGAGAACTACTAATGGCATATACCAAAATCATCCCCATCCGCACACGGCTGGATGTATGCCTGAACTATGTCAGCAATCCTGAAAAGACCGATTTAGAGAACGCTCTGAACTACATAGGGAATATGGACAAAACCGGAACTTTGCAGTCGGCGTTTCACTGCCAGATCAAATCCGCATTCCGGGATATGCAGACGGTCAAGCGTCGATGGAAAAAGGACAGCGCCAAACGAGTGCAGGGCTATCATGTGATCTTCTCATTCAAGCCGGGTGAGGTTACACCAGAAAAAGCGCATGAATTAGGCTGTGAACTTGTTGCCCGCTTTCTGAAAGACGAGTATCAATCCGTTGTCACGACGCACGTAGACAAGGCACACCTTCACTGTCATATTGTATTCAATTCAGTAAATCTCATAACCGGCAAAATGTTTCGTGACAGCTTCGCCAATTACTTTGACGGCATCCGAAAAACGGCTGACGAAATCTGCCGGGAAAACGGTTTATCGACCATCAAGCCGAAGGGCAAAAGCCGCTCCCGCAGCGAGTACGAAGCCGAGCGGCGTGGAGACCCGACCCTGCGCAGCCTGATACGCTGCGACGTAGACGAAACCCTCGACCGGGCGCGGGACTGGAACGACTTTCTGCAACTGCTGGCAAAGCAGGGCTACGCCATCAAGACCGCGCCGCGCTATAAGCACACGGCAATCCGCAGACCGGGCGCGGCACGGTTTGTACGCCTGCGTTCACTAGGGGCGCAGTACACCGAGGAAGCGATTAAGCAACGCATTCTCGACCGCTACACCTATGGCGGCAAGCCGCCTGTACCGCCGCCTGAAAAGAAGGTTTTCCGCCGCAAATATCGTGGAAACCTCCCAAAACGGCGTAAATACAAGGGATTTATCGCGCTGTATTACCGGTATGTGTACCTCCTGCGCGGCTCCCGTGCTGGCAAGCAGCCGCGCCGCGTCAGCCGCCTGCTGATGGACGACGTGATACGGCTGGACAAGTTTATCGCCCAGCACAAGGCTATTGCGAAGTACAGAATCGAAACTTCCGACGACATGATAGCCCGCTGCACCGACATAAAAGCCCGAATTCAAACACTTACAGACAGGAGAAAGGAAATCAGACATGAACCCGAAGAACAGGAAGCAGCGCTTTCCGAAATCGCCGACAGGCTTCGAGAGCTACGCCGTGACCTGCGCACGCTTGCAGCCGTGGAACAGACCGCACCGCGTGTACAGGAACAACTGCGGCAGATCGACGAACAGGAAGCGCGGATAAGGAAGGAGCGCGAAGAATATGAGCGAAGCAAGCGCAGCCGCCGACCAGCTCACCCGCGAGGGTATACAATTTACTGAAATGACGGCAAAACTGGCGGGGCTGGGTGCGAAAAACCTTGCCGCGCTGGTCATGGCATTATTAAAGGATAATGAAAAGCTGGCGGGCAAGACCAGCCTGCGGCGGCTCCTTCAGGACGGCAAGGAATTGAAGGTGATCCCGCTGCCAAAGGACAAAATCGCGGCGTTCACCCGCGAAGCCAAACGCTACGGCGTGCTGTTCACCATCATCAACGACAAGGAAAGCGGCGAGGTTGATTTGCTTGTCCGTGCAGAGGACGCCGCTAAAATCAACCGCATTTTTGAGCGGATTCACTATGACGAACTCGCGGAACCGGAAGCCGAAAAAAACGCAGACGCCCGCGCACGACTCGGGAACGGATCGACAGTGCGCGGGCGGAACTCGCTGCCCGCGCCAACCCCTACCCTTATGATTGAGGAACGTCCGAGCGTGCGCGAAACCCTCCGGCTGATGCAGCCGCGCTATCGGGGCGAATCCGCGCAGGAACGCGAAACGCCGCCGGTTATCCGTCTCCCTGCGGTGCTTTCATTGGAGGAAGAAACCGACCGTCCACGCCGCCGCGCCCTGCCAATGCCCAAAAAGAAATCCCAAGAAAGGTAATATGATTATGCCCTACCGTAAACTTTGCGCCGCTGTGATGTGCGCGGCGTTTTTAACGCCCTCCGCGCTGGCTCTGTACCCGTCCGAGATGCAGGCTGGCGCGGTTGGAAGCAGCCCTGAGCTGATGAAAATTTATGAGCTGACCCCGGAGGACAGCCCCGACGATATCCCGCGCGATTCCTTTGAGCTGGACGGTTATAAATACAGCTTTTTTGAAATCCTTCGGGACACCCCGCTCCCGACCACCGAAACGAAGGAGCACAGCGAAACGGTAACTTTGACCAGCCAAAGCAAGGATATGGAAGCGATTTTGTCCTTGCTGGCAACCGAAAAGGAGTGTACCACCGAGGACGGCTATGAGGGGACGCTGCGGCTGAATGTGGATTCCATCCATTCCGAAGTCGCCGGATATGGTTCGTCCAGCAAAAAAGTGAGCATTACGCGCCGTTACCCGAACCTTGCCGATGCAGACCTTGAATTTATCCCGAAAACTACCACCGAAAACGGCGTGACCTACACTTTGGGCGGCGTGCAGTGGGAAACCAGCAACACGACCGACGTGGACGGCTATGCACTTACCAACCGCTATACGGCTGTTGCGACCTATTCCGGCACGCAAAAGAGCAAATACGTTGACGGATACAGCATTACGGCAACCTATTCCGGCATTCTCTCGAAATCGCATACGCCAGTAACCCGTTATACGGCGATTTTCGTCGGAAAGCTGATCGACCCCGCCATGCAGCGCCCAGCCGGAAGCACGGTTGTACCGGAAGTTCCCGGCAAGGTTGAGGAGGACGAGCCGCCAGCGGATGCTCCCATCGTGCAGGAACCCGAACCGCCGGAGCAGCCGCCGGAAGCCGAGCCGCCGCTTACCGTCCCCATGCCGTGGAAAGAACTGCTGCGCTTTGGATTGGGCGCGCTGGCCTTTGTCGGAGGGCTTGCACTGGTGCTTCATATCGGCAAACGGATCGATTTTCAAAAGCTCGGAAACGGATTGAAAAAGTTAAGATTACGAAAGGAGCGCAGACATGAAGAAGAACCTGATGATGATTATGACGACGGCCTGCCTGATGATGACGGTCCTGTCTATCCCGGCTTCGGCGCTGACGTATGATTTTGCCGGAGCGGAGCAGGCGCTTTTCGGAAGCCCGACCTCGGTCGAGCCGGTAACGGTCGTGCCGTCGCGTGAAACCCAAAACATCAACCGCAGCAAGGACAGCGCGTTCGTTCCGCCGACCTTCGGCACGCCCTCCGCAGATACCCCGGGTACAGGTTCCCTGCTGACCCCGAACCTGTCCGGCGTTGCGCCGATGCAGCTTGGCAGTGACAAGTATACGTGGAACGGCAGCAGCGCCGAAAGCTCGTTGACTGCCCCCGGCAGCACGGCAATCGTCATGCCGCCCAGCGTGAACGGTGCGGTCGCCAGCAGCGGAACGAGTGGCAGCACAAGCAATGGAACCAGCGGCAGCAATTCTAATTTCAGCGTCACGAGCAAGAAGAACGTGACCGCCGCCGACCTGCTCTGCGACGATGGCAGCATTGGCACGCTGAAAATCCCCGCGATCAATGTTTCGGTCAAGGTTTACGACGGTACAACGGACGCGAATATGAAAAAGGGCGCGACCCACTTCACCGAAACGTCGTACTGGGACGGCAATGTCGCATTTGCAGCACATAACCGCAGCAGCTATTTCGGCAAGATTTACAAGCTGGAAAGCGGCGATACGATTACTTATACCACGAAAATTGGTACGCGCAAGTATCAGGTGACTTCGGTTTACAAAATCGACGACGACGATACTTCCTGCCTGAATCATTCAACCGAAAACCGGCTGACGCTGGTAACGTGCGTCGAAAATCAGTCCGCGTACCGCTGGTGTGTGATTGCGAAACAAATTTCGTAAAACCCGTTTCGTGTTTTTTTGACAGCCTTTGAAGGAGGTGCTATCATAATGTCAGGCAACCGGATTCGAGATGCACCGAAGGAGGAAAAAGTTATGTTAAAAAAAGTATTTGTAAGCGTTTTAACCGCTGTAATGCTGCTCGGAGGTATCGGCGCAGGAGCGGCGTTCGAGCCGAATATCGACTACGCGCAGGAAGCAAACCCGGCAGTTTTCACGTCCAGCCTGACCCGCGAATTTTACAATTCCGCGCGGAACGCCTACCTTCACAGCGCGGAAATGGCGGCGGGCTATGACCATGACACAGTAACGCTTGACCGTTCAATCACGATTCCCCTGCCCGCGGGAATGGTGGTCAATGAAGATATGCGCGGCGTGTGCAACCGCATTGGCGGCGTGACCTACCGGTTCAATATTACGGAAATCAACCCCTTTGTGTACGCCTACCCGCGCATGGACGCCGACCTTGAAAAGCCGCACGTCCGCGCAATCATTGAAGCGGCACAGTCGATGAAAACCGACCGAGAAAAGGCGGAATATCTTGCAAAAACCATCTGTGACAGGCTGGAATACGCCTATGACGGCAAAATCACCGAGTGGAGCAAAGCGATGGAAAACGGCGGCAAAGCCGTCTGCTCCGGGTACGCCACCGCGTTCAACCGCATGGGGCGCGCCGCCGGACTGCTGACCTTCATGGTTGGCAATCAGGCGCAGAACCACGCCTGGAACGTCGTTTACTGCGACGGCGAATGGCTGACCGTCGATCTGACCCACTACGACACATCCGGCAAGGAGGCGAACTGGTTCCAGCCGAACCATCCGAAGTTTACGCCAGATTGTGAAGACACGCTTCGCTTCGCACAGGAGGTGATGATCCCCAGTTCCACAAAATGAATCTGAATCCACACAGGAAATCGACCATCTTTCGGGATGGTCTTTTTTCATGCTCCAAACAGGGAAAGGAGACGCAATGAGACAGAAAATCAAACGGATTTTATCCTCTGCACTGGCTGCGGCAATGGTGCTGAATCCATTTGCAAGCATCTTGCCGCAGGCGGCGGCACTCAGCGGCGGCGATTCCGTAACGCTCGTGTTCGACAGCGACAAGCAGAATTATCTGCGTGAGCAGAAAAACGGCGCGTGGGTTAATCTCCCGATACATGAGAGTTATGCGACCGAAAATGGTGAGAAATTGCTTGCGTTTTGCATGGATCACGGCAAGCACGGTATACATGAAGTTGCGCCCGCGACCAACCGGCACACCTATATATTGGATTCCGGCACGGGCTACACGCAGAATCCGAAAGCGGTCGGCGTTATCATGCGCGGCAGCGGGCGGCTGACCTTGCAATCGTTTTTGAATCAGTTCCCGTCTGTCCCTCGCGACTTGACCGAGGACGAATATCGTTATGCGACGCAGACCGCGATCTGGGCGGCGCTCGGGCAGCTCAGCGTGAGCGGTACGGCGTTCACAAGCGGCAATGCGGTGCAGATTTCGTCCGCGCACAGCACCGAAGGGGCGCGTGTTATGGCGGCGGTTAAGGCGCTGCTGGAATATGCAAATACCATCAACCACAATTATTATGTCGGCTCGTATCTGACGCATGGCGACGCATACGACGAAACCGGCGAGATCGACTGGTCACCGGCTGGCGGCGACGGGCTGAACGCCAACGTGGAAGAACTCGACGGCGCGGAATACTACACGAAGGAAATCAAGGTTGCATCGGCTTCCTTCTGCCAGAATAACGCGCTGAATGTCGGGTTGTATCAGGCGCTTCCCGGCACTCTGCTCCAGATCGTCAAAGACGGCGACCACGCCAGCGCAGCCGCGCCGAGCGCCAGCGCGTCCGTTACGCTGAAACCGATCGCGCAGACGACCGACGCCAATGCAAACGGCTCGGAATATTACGGCATTGTGAAAGTCTGGGTGCCGAAGGATGCAGCCGATGAAAAAACCGATTACGCATTCAATGTGCAGCTTTCGGCAACGGTCGAATCCTTTGAGATTTTCGTAGGACGTGCCAGCGGCTACGAGAGCAGCACTGAATATCAAAAGTACCTTATCAGCGGCCCGCAATGGCAGGAAATCGGCAACAGCGTTCCGATCAAATGGGGCAACGCTACGATTCCTGACGACCCCGATTTGCCGGATAATCCTGACGATCCGGACAATCCCGACGACCCGGAAGACCCGCCCCCAGAACCGGGAGAGCTGTACATTAAAAAGGTGGACGCTGACACAGGCGAAACCCTTGGCGACTGCACCTTTGAACTGGAGCACATTGAATCCGGTTTCAAAACCACGGTTACGACGCTGGGCGACGGAATGGCGTTTTTTGAGCTTCCCGCCGAAAAAACAGGCGGCTGGAAAGCAACCGAAACCGTTCCCCCTCCGGGCTATGAGAAGGCCCCGGACAATATCCAGACCTTTAGCTGGGATGGTGAGACTACTCCAATTAACCTGACCTTCAAGAACCACCGCAAGCCGTCTATTTTGTTCGTCAAGCGCGACGCACTGACCGGCGACACCCTCAAGGGCGCGATTATCGAGGTCAGCCGCAACGGACAGAAAATCGGTGATTATGAAACCAAAGAGGACGGCACGTTTATGATTACAGAGCTGGCCGAGGGGACATATACTTTCCGTGAGAAAACGCCCCCGGCGGGCTATCTGAAAACGGATGAAGTCGTCACGCAGTACGTGAATCCCAACGAAATGGCAACCGGCGAGCGTGTTATCCCGGTTGAAATGAAGGATTTCGCGGAATTAAAGCTGAAAATCGTCAAGTTTGACCAGCAGACTAACAAACGGCTGTCCGGCGTCACCTTTGAGATTTACTGCAATACTGAACTGATCGGGCGCAAGCAGACCGATAACAACGGCGAAATCAACCTGACTGGGTTAAAACCCGGCACGTATCTGGTCAAGGAAGTCGCGACCGATGCAGAGCACGTGGTCAATTCCACGCCGCAGCAAATCGAGTTGAAAGCTGGACAGACCGATGTGCCCGAACTGGTTTTCCTCAACCAGTTAAAGCCGGGGATGTATTTGGTGAAGGTGGATTCCGAAACCCTGAAACCAATGCCGAACGTCAAGTTTTTGATATCGCAGGTCGGCGGCACTTTCTCGAAAGAATTTGTCACTGACGTGAACGGCGAGATCGACCTTTCCCGGCTTGAACCGGGCGCATATCAGGTGAAGGAATTGCTGACGATCGACGGCTATCTGGTTGACGACGCAATCCGCACTATCCAACTTAACCCGGATGAAACTGCGCGTTTTGTGTTCACAAACACGAAAAAGCCCGGTTTGGAGGTTTTGAAGTACGACCCGGACAATGATATTTACATTCCTGGCGCGACCTTCCGCATTGCCAAAATTGAGGACGGCACGCACTACCTTGACCGCGTGACCGATCAGGGCGGGCGCATCTTCATTGACAATCTCGAACCCGGCGTGTACTCCGTGATCGAACAGGCAGAGCCTGCGCACTACGTCAAAAACACGTTGGAATATCACGTCGAATTGTTCCCCGGCAAGACCTCCCGGCTGGTGGTGAACAACTATCGTAAACCCAATCTTCAAATCGTGAAAACGGATGCAGTCACAGGCAAACCGCTTCCCGGTACGACGTTCACGCTGAACAAGGTGGACAGCTCTACGCTCACGACTGTAATTACCGGCGCGGACGGCACGGTTACAATCAGCGACCTTGAACCGGGTGTGTATCAGGTAACGGAACAGAAGGTGCCGGACGGTTATCTGCTCGACGAAACGCCGCAGCTTATCACGCTCGTGCCGAACCAGACGGGCATCGTCCGCTTCTACAATTATCCGACACCCTCGTTGATTATCCGAAAGCTGGACAGCATCACAGGCGACCCGCTGAAGGGTGCAAAATTCCATATCACCTACGCCAGCAACAAGACCTTTACCGGCGAAATCAATGACCTTGGCAACTATTTTACCGACGAAAACGGCCAGATTCAGCTTGATAAAGTTCAAGACGGCTGGTACAAGGTGACGGAAATCGAAGCCCCTGCCGGGTACTCCATCAAGCAGCCTGCGACGCAGGAAGCCTACATCAAGGCAGGCACGAGCAAGACCTTTACTTTTGAAGACGTCCCGCTCAGCGCCATCGTGATTAAGAAAGTCGATGCAGATTCCGGCAAGGTACTTGAAGGTGCGTGGTTTCGAATTCGCTATCTGGGTGGAACCTCTGGCACTGGCGGCACGACCATCGGCGAGTACATGACCAGCAGCAACGGCACTATCGTAAAAACAGGCTTAAAGGCAGGAACGTATATCATTGAGGAAATTTCCGCGCCAGAGGGCTACGTTATCAACGATTCCGCACAGACCGTGTATCTTTCCGGCAAAGATCAGGATGTTATCACGGTCACGTTCGGCAATGATAAGAAAGGCAGCCTGCTCATTATCAAAAAGGACGCCGTGACGGGCGAACCGCTTTCGGACGTGGAATTTTTGCTGACAAACAGTGACGGCGGCTTAATTGGAAATTCCAACGGCAAATTTGTGACCGACAGCGCAGGCACGATCCGCGTAGACGGGCTGGAACCCGGCATGACCGTAATCGCGAAGGAGACGCGCACGCGTTCCGGCTACATTTTGGACGATACTCCGCAAACTATTAAAATCAAGGCAAATGAAACCATGAGTTTGGAATTTCGGAACAAGCCCAAAGGGAGCCTGATCGTGCTGAAAAAGGACAGTCAGACGGGCGAACCGATACCAAATGTTGAGTTTAAAATCACTACATCGTCCGGCGAACTTGTCCCCGACCTTGAGGGCGCGACGAGTACGAACGGCATTTATAAGACCGACGAAAACGGGCAGATCGCGCTTTCCAAGCTGACCCCCGGCACGTATGTCGTGACCGAGGTCAAGGTGCCGAATGAGTATGTAATGGACGCGCCGCCGCAGACCGTCCGTGTGAATGAGAACGACGCACAAACTTTGACTTTTTTGAACACGAAAAAGGGCAGTTTGATTGTCAAAAAAATCGACAGCATCACCCGCGAACCGATTTCCGGAGTAACCTTTGAAATCAAGGGCGACGGCTATCCGACCACTTCCCACACGACGGACAGCAGCGGGCAAATCAAGCTCGACTATCTTCCAAACGGCAGTTATTCGATTACGGAAGTGCGCGCGAAGGACGGCTATAAGCTCGATACCACCACGCGCACGGCGACCGTTGCAGCGGGGAAAACAACAGAAATCACTGTTGAAAATGAACCGCTTGGCGGGCTGCTCATTAAAAAGATGAACTCCGTAACCAAAGAACCGCTTTCCGACGTGATTTTCAAAGTTACACGCGCAGACGGTTCGGCGGTTGGCACTTCGGGCGGAGAATTCCGCACGGATGAACGCGGATTCATCATGATCCCCGACCTGGAACCGGCGGGTTACGTCATTCAGGAAGTGCAGGCCAAACCGGGCTTCCTGCTGGACGATACGCCCAAAACGATTGAGGTTAAAGACCATCGGACGTACACCGTTGAGTTTTTCAACCAGCCAAAAGGCGGGCTTGTCGTGGTCAAAAAAGACAGCATTACGGGAGAACCGCTGAAAGGCGTGGAGTTTAAGATTACGACTTCCAGCGGTGAACTGGTTTCCGGGAATGAGGGGCAGACCTCGACAAACGGCATTTTTACGACGGATGAAAACGGCGTTATCGAGATCAATAAGCTGAAACCCGGCACATATACCGTTGTCGAGACGAAAACCCTGCCTGACTACGTTCTGGACGCGCAGCCGCAGACGGTTGTTGTGGAAGCGAATGATACTCAAACGCTTACTTTTACGAATACTCCGAAGGGTTGTTTAGTCGTGAAAAAGATCGACAGCGTAACGCATGAACCGCTTTCCGGCGTAAAATTCGAGGTAAAAGGCTGCAATGGCTGTGACTATCCGGCGGGGACGTATACCACGGATGCAAACGGTATGTTCCGCCTGAGCCACATTCCCAGCGGCTGCTATTCCATCGTAGAAACGCAGGCAAAGGACGGTTATCGGCTGGACGATACCGTGCATACGGTGAAGGTCGAAGCCGGGACTTGCAAAGAGGTTACGTTCGAGAATGAACCGCTCGGCGGACTGCTTATCAAGAAAATGTCGGCGTCGAATAAGGAGCCGCTTTCAGATGTGACCTTTACCGTTTTGACCGCAGACGGTACGCCTGTAGGCACTTCCAACGGGCAATTCCGTACAAACGCGGATGGTTATATTTCCATCCCCGACCTTGCCCCTGGCACGTATGTCGTGAAGGAAACGCAGGCCAAACCGGGCTATATTTTGGATGATACCCCGCAGACCATCACTATCAAAGATCACCAGACGTATCTGCTTGAGGTGTTCAATAAACCGAAAGGAAATCTGGTTGTCGTCAAAACCGACAGTCAGACCGGAGAAGTGCTGCCGGGTGTTGAGTTTAAGATCACCACTGCGAACGGTGAGCTTGTCCCAGATAATGAAGGTTTGACTTCCTCCAACGGGATTTATACGACCGATAAAAACGGCGAAATCGTCCTTTCCAAGCTCAAACCGGGCGCGTATATTGTGAGCGAAACGAAGACGCTTGACGACTATATTCTGGACGCACCGCCGCAGACCGTGGTGATTGAAGCGGATGACACACAGGTTTTGAATTTTACGAATACGAAAAAGGGCTGTCTCGTGATTACAAAGGTTGACAGCGTGACGCGCGAACCGCTTTCCGGCGTAAAGTTTGAAATCAAAGGCTGCAATGGCAACGCTTATCCGGGCGACATTTACACTACGAACAGCAGCGGCGTGATCCAGCTTGACCACATCCCGAGCGGCGATTATACGGTCATGGAAACGCAGGCGAAGGACGGCTACCGACTGGACGATGCTGCGCAGGTCGTGAACGTTGAAGCCGGCAAAATCCGCAAAATCACGGTCGAGAATGAACCGCTCGGCGGACTGCTCCTGAAAAAGATGGATTCCGTCACGAAGGAGCCGCTTTCGGATGTCATTTTCAAAATCACGAAAACAGACGGCACAGTCGTAGGCGAATCCGGCGGCGAATACCATACCGATGAACGCGGCTACATTTCCATTCCCGACCTCGCGCCGGGTGGTTATATCGTGGAGGAAGTGCAGGCGAAGCCCGGATATTTGCTGGACAATACGCCCAAAACCATTGAAATCAAGGATGTGCGCTTTGTTCCTTGACAATCCGTGTAGAAATACACGATAAAACAAGGCAGAATTCCAAGAATTCTGAACTCTATGCTTGATTCGGCAGGGGGAGTACCTGCCTGACCCTGTGTGAAGGGTTACAAAAACTCTGATGCTCCGACGTGCACCCATAGTGCCATATGGGATGTACGAAGCTCGGTGAAGGGCGGATACGTGGTCTGAGACGGCTGCGCCCGCTGGAGGCTATAAATCGGTCATGTCCAGTATGTCTTGTTGCAACCGACAAATGTCCTGAGAGTACGGCTCGAAAATTTCGGGAGGATGATACAGCCCTCCACTCCCGCAGGGAGCGCTGCCGCCGTTCAAATTTATCCTTGTGGAAAACGGCAGAAAACCAATAAGGTCGAATGTCTCTGGCAGAATATCACACAAGCCAAAGATGGCAGCCGGGTTAGAGGGACAGGCTAAAACCGATATGGAAAGCTAAAGCATAGGGAACAAAGGAACCATGGACGGCAGATCAATTCCATTGATGTAAGTGAGGTGGCGCCCTCGCCGCGCGGGTAGGAAATGACTCGCAAATCCATGGGGCATCAGCCCGTAGTAGTGATGAAGCTCCTGTAATGGGAGTGGAGCGAAGGGGCATAGTTGGTGCAGATTGTATGTGAACAGGAAGTCGAGGAAGCCGTAGGCAAACCTGACTGACACCAGAAACACCAATCCCAAAAGGAGGCGGTGCGTATGGCACAACAATTCGACAGCCCAAAAACCGAAACTCAGTTACGCGAAATTTTGGACAGCCTGTATCAGCAAAGCAAGGAGGTGCATGACGCAGGCGGACGGCCTGCATTCAAGGGGCTTTTGGAAATCATGTCAGCGGAAACCACAATCCTGACGGCAATCCACAATATCAAAGGCAATCACGGAAGTGAAACGCCGGGAGTGGATTTCAAGACAATGCGGAAGGATTATCTTCAAAAACCCTTTGTATGGGTAATGAAGGACATCCAGAACGCGTTCGCGCATTTTGAAGCGCAGCCGATACGCCGTCAGTATATAGATAAGCCGGGAAAAACTGAAAAACGCCCGCTGGGAATTCCTACGATACGGGATCGTATCGTACAGGAATGTATGCGAATTGTGCTGGAGCCCATTTTAGAAGCGCAGTTTTTTGCGCACTCCTACGGATTTCGGCCGATGCGGGACACAGCTATGGCACTGGAGCGAATAAAGCTGCTGGTGCATCACACGGGCTATCATTGGATTGTGGAAGGCGATATCAGCAAATGCTTTGACCACATTGACCACAGCGTCCTGATAAAGCGCCTGTATCATATGGGCATTCAGGACAGACGGGTACTGCAAATCATTAAGGCGATGCTGAAAGCTGGTATCATGGGAGAATGCGAGAGAAACGAAGAAGGCACGCCGCAAGGCGGCTTAATCAGCCCA
>Ga0137310_101921_pt1 | contig 12456 bp, 10 predicted proteins | sample NAcewiD2O_June_2_FD_97183 | JGI IMG/M metagenome (GOLD analysis project Ga0137310, IMG submission 97183) | Mouse cecal microbial communities from Vienna, Austria - N-Acetylglucosamine amended D2O_June | ecosystem: Host-associated > Mammals > Digestive system > Large intestine > Cecum | place...
TGGAGGGCAAAGGAAAAGGGCGCGGAAGAAATTCTTCATAATTTCCTTGCAATCTACCCATGCATGGTATAAAATTGGTATCAAAGTGGTGGAAAGTGGTGCGAAGTGGAAGAAAGTGGTTTCTACAGATCCCTTTTTGGAGATTTTAGTAGTTACGCTTGCAGTTCCGCGGTGCATCGACGTTTCCGTGGCAGACCACTTACAGGGCGGAAAGTGGATGGATGATGGCGGCAGGCTGCGGCAGACACTCAGGGCAGGTGATTGATGATGTTTATGGGAGAATACAATCACACAATTGATGCAAAAGGCAGGCTGATCGTCCCCTCGAAGTTCCGGGAAGCATTAGGAGATACTTTCGTGGTGACCAAGGGACTCGACGGCTGTCTGTTTGTGTATGATAACGAAGAGTGGCAGGCATTCGAGGAGAAATTGAGATCACTTCCCATCACCAATAAGGAGGCCAGACAGTTCGCAAGATTCTTTCTGGCGGGAGCTGCAGAAGTAGAAGTAGATAAACAGGGCAGAATCCTGGTGCCGAACATTTTAAGAGAATTCGCGCAGATCAGTAAGGATGTGGTGCTGATCGGCGTAGCCAGCAGAATAGAGATCTGGAGTAAGGAACGGTTCGAAGGTATGGCGTCCTTCGAAGATATGGATGAGATAGCGGAGCACATGGCGCAGCTCGGATTGGGAATTTAGGATGGAATTTGAACATACATCAGTTCTTTTGGAGGAGACAATAGAGAACCTGCAGATAAAACCGGACGGTGTCTATGTGGACGGTACACTGGGCGGCGGAGGCCATTCCTGCAGGATCGCTTCCGCGCTGCATGAGGGCGGCCGGCTGATCGGGATCGATCAGGATGAGGCGGCCATAGAGGCGGCGGGCAGAAGGCTTGCGCCTTATCGGGACAGAGTGACGCTGATCCGGGATAATTATTGCAATGCCGTGCAGGTGCTGCGGCAGAGAGGCATCGAGAAGGTGGACGGCATCGTGCTGGATCTGGGGGTATCCTCTTTTCAGCTGGATAACGCCGAGCGGGGGTTTTCCTACCGGTACGATACGGCGCTGGACATGCGGATGGATCTGCGGCAGACTCTGACGGCGCGGGATATCGTCAATCAATATACAGAACCGGAACTGTACCGTGTCATCAGGGATTACGGGGAGGAACAGTTCGCGAAGAACATAGCAAAACATATAGTCAAGGCAAGGGCAGACAAGCCTATAGAGACGACCGGTGAGTTGAATGAGATCATCCGGGCGGCGATCCCGGCGAAGATGCGGGCCACGGGGGGACATCCCTCGAAGCGGACTTTTCAGGCGATCAGGATTGAGTGCAACAGAGAGCTGGAAGTGCTGCGCGATTCGGTGGATGCGCTGATCGGGCTGTTACATCCCGGCGGAAGGATCTGCATCATCACCTTCCATTCCCTGGAGGACAGGATCGTGAAGACGGCATTTCGCAGGAATGAGAATCCATGTACCTGTCCGCCGGATTTTCCGGTGTGCGTGTGTGGACAAGTCTCTAAGGGAAAGGTGATCACCAGAAAGCCTGTCCTTCCGACCAAAGAGGAGCTGGCAGTGAATAAACGAGCGGGAAGCGCAAAGCTGCGGGTATTTTGCAGAGCATAACAGAAAGGCGGCGGCAGTAACGGTCATCTGTATCATGCATGCACGGTAACGCAGCCTTGGGAAACAGAGCAGCGGCCTTAAAGACAGTTGGCGGCAGAAAGAGACAGGTGACCAGATGGCAGCAGTACAGAGAACAGAAAACAGACGTCGTACCGCAGATAACAGATATTATGTACAGGGAAATACGGCCAGAAAACTGGATGTGGCCAGAGAGATGGAGCGGCGTCCCAGGCCGAAGGTCAGCAACAGGACGCGCAAGAACAGAGAGAAGGCAAAGCACATGAGTGCGGGCTATGTTTTATATCTGAGCTTGGCGCTGGTGGTGACAGGGTTTATCCTGATCAATTATATCAGTCTGCAGTCCGATATTACCAACAGCGTACAGAACATTTCCAGACTGGAGAAAGAGTTGAATGACTTAAAACTGGCTAATGATGAAGAGTATACCAGGATCACCAGCAATGTGGATCTGGAGGAGATCAAGCGGATAGCGATTCAGGAGCTGGGTATGCAGTATGCGGAGGAAGGGCAGATCGTGTCCTTCGCCAGCGAGAGCAATGATTATGTGAAGCAGATAGCGGATATCCCGGACTGAGGCGGCCCGGGAAAAGAAAGACAGGCGGAGAGGCAAGTTGAGCAGTCGGAGAAGAGAAAGAGATTTCGGTAACAGATTTACGGTCAAGATGCAGAAGAAACTGGTGGTGCTTTTTTTGATGGTGCTGCTGGTCTTCGCAGGGCTGAGCGCCCAGTTGTATCTGATCACGAGAGACAACGGAGAAGAGTATAAGCAGAAGGTATTGTCGCAGCAGAGGTATGACTCCACGACAATACCTTTTAAACGTGGCAATATCGAGGATTCCAACGGCACGATCCTGGCAGTCAGCAACAAGGTCTACAATGTCATTCTTGACACGAAGATCCTGATGAAAAAAGAGGAGAATCTGGAGCCGACGCTGGAAGCGCTGCGCAAATGCTTCGGTATCGACACGGCGGTGGTGCGGCAGTACATTGCGGAGCATCCCAATTCGTCCTATTATGTGATGGCGAAAAGGATGGAGTACGAGAAGATGAGCGCCTTCCAGGAGATGACCAAAGATCCGGAGACGGGGGCCAGCCTGCGGGGCGTCTGGTTCGAGGACGAGTACAGGCGGGAATATCCCAACGGTTCTCTGGCCAGTGACGTGGTGGGCTTTACGACCAACGACAATGTGGGAACTTACGGACTTGAGGAATTCTACAACGATGAGCTCTGCGGCATCAACGGCAGGGAGTACGGCTATCTGAACGAGGACTCCAATCTGGAGCGCACCACCATACCTGCCAGGGACGGCAACAACCTTCATCTGGCGATAGACAGCAATATTCAGAGCATTGTGGAGAAATACCTGAAGGTCTATAACGAGGAGTTCAAGGACAATTTCAGGCCGGGCAACGGTGCCGAGAATGTGGGATGTATCATAATGGAAGTCAACACGGGACGGATCATCGCCATGGCTGACTATCCCGGGTTCAACTTAAACGATCCGAGGAACACGGCCAGTCTGATCGGTATGCCGGTGGTGGACAACGACGGGGTCAGGACCGGCGAAAGCGTGACGCAGGAGATTCTGGACGGTCTGGACGATGCGGCCATGTACCAGCAGCTCAATGCGCTGTGGAAGAATTTCTGCATTTCGTATACTTACGAGCCGGGGTCGGTGTCGAAACCTTTTACGGTCGCGGCGGCGTTGGAGGACGGAGCGATCAAGGGAACGGAATCCTATAACTGCGAAGGCTTTCTGCATGTAGGCGACCATAATATCTCCTGCCATCAGACCTTTGGCGACGGGACGCTTACCGTGCAGCAGGGGATCGAGCGTTCCTGCAACGTGGTACTGATGAATGTGGCCTTTAAGCTGGGCAAAGACAGGTTCGTGGATTACCAGCGTCTGTTCGGCATGGGGCTGAAAACGAATGTGGATCTGGCCGGAGAGGCACGGACGGCATCTATGGTTTATACAAAAGACAACATCGGTCCTACGGATCTGGCGACCAATTCTTTTGGGCAGTCCTTTAACGCCACCATGATTCAGATGATCACGGGCTTCTGTTCGCTGATCAACGGCGGGTACTATTATGAGCCGCATATCGTGGACAAGATCACGACAGCCGACGGGGCGACGATTGAGAATATTGAACCCCGCGTGTTAAAAAGGACCATCTCCCAGGCCACCAGTGACAAAGTCAGAGAGTACTGTAACACGGTGGTATCGGGGGAGAAAGGTACCGGTAAGACGGCCAGACCGGCGGGCTATATGATCGGCGGCAAGACCGGGACGGCGGAGACGCTGCCCCGCGGCAATGATGAATATGTGGTGTCCTTTATGGGATATGCGCCGGTGGACGATCCGCAGATCGCCATCTATGTGGTGGTGGACAGGCCCAATATACAGTATCAGGACAACGCGAGACAGGCCACCGGAATTGTGAGGAACGTCCTGACAGAAGTGCTTCCCTATCTGAATATCTATATGACGGAGGAGCTGAGTGACAAGGAAAGAGAAGAACTGGAGGCACTGCAGATCCAGATCAGAATGGCCGACGATGTGGAAGACGAGCCTGAGACGGATGAAGAGGGGAATCCTGTCGATCCTGCGAACCCGGAAGGAAGCGGCGGGGACGGCGGTGAGGGCACAGGAGAAGATACGCCGGAAGAAGAACAGAAGGTCAATGATACCTGGAAGAGTTTCCCTGTGGATCCTGAGAGTGGCTATCTCAAAGATCCGGCCACCGGCTATCTCTATGACTCGGAGACCGGCACGCGGGTAGACGGCGGAAGTCTGCTGGGCGGAGAAGAAGAGCAGGAGGAAGGCGAAGAAGGCACGGAAGAGGGCGAAGAAGGGGGCGACGGAGATGATAAGGAAGAAGGCGGAGCGTAAGACCTATGACAAAGTCAATATGAAACCGATACTCAAGTGCAGCATCTGCAACGGAGAGCAGGTGGCCGGTTTTAAGGATCTTCGTACCGGCAAATTTGAGGAAGTTGCCCTGATCTGCAGCGGGAAAGACCTGGAAGCCTTTAAGAAGACATACGGTATCGAAGAGATAACGAAGGAATACTGATAAGACGGGGCGGACGGTTCCGTTTTACGAAAGAAAGATTCCGGAAACAGATTCGTCGGAAGAAAACTAAGAATAACCTTGCAGAAAGGATAATAAATTATATTAATACCTTTCTGCGAGGTTTTTGAATGATGGATGAGGTGCCGTACCAGCATAAGACATATCACAGGAGCAAGACAGTGACGGCCGTGTTTCTGTGCGTGCTGGCCTTTGCCGGCCTGATGGGCCGGCTGGCCTATCTGATGATCTTTCAGTCGGAATATTACACCATGAAGGCCAGGCAGCTTCACGAAAGGGAGCGCAGCATCAAGGCGGCCAGAGGACGGATCGTGGATGCCAACGGCAAGATACTGGCGGATAACAAGACGGTCTGTACGATCTCCGTGATCCACAACCAGATCACGGATCAGGAGGAAGTGATCGCCGTACTCTGTGAGGAACTGGGGCTTTCGGAGGAGTATGTCAGGAAAAGGGTGGAGAAATACTCCGCCATCGAGAAGATCAGGAGCAATGTGGACAAAAGCATTGGAGATGCCATCCGGGCCCGCGATCTGGACGGCGTGAAAGTAGATGAAGATTACAAACGGTATTATCCCTATGATTCTCTGGCTTCAAAGGTGCTGGGATTTACCGGCGGGGATAATCAGGGGATCATCGGACTGGAAGTCATTTATGAGGAATATTTGCAGGGAGAGCCGGGAACAATCCTGACAGTGACCGATGCCAAGGGGGTAGAGGTGGCGGAGGCCGGCGAGGAGAGGGTGGAACCGGTTGACGGCCAGGATCTGCATATCAGCCTGGATGTGAACATCCAGAGCTATGCCACACAGCTGGCAATGCAGACGATGGAGACGAAGGAGGCCGACAGTGTCTCCATGCTTGTCATGAACCCGCAGAACGGGGAGATACTGGCGATGGCCAATGTGCCGGAGTTTGATCTCAACAATCCATATGCGCTGCCCGATACGGTGGATGCGGACACAGTCAGCGAGGAAGAGAAGCAGAACCTGTTAAACGGTATCTGGAGAAACGGGTGCATCAACGATACTTACGAGCCGGGATCTACCTTTAAGATCATTACGGCGGCGGCCGGGCTGGAATCGGGAGTGGTCAAGACGACGGACACTTTCAACTGTCCGGGGTTCATCATGGTGGAAGACCGCAGGATACGCTGCCATAAAGCAGGAGGCCACGGGGCGGAGGATTTCGTGCAGGGCACGATGAATTCCTGCAACCCGGTGTTTATCACGGTGGGAATGCGGATGGGGACGGAATGTTACTATTCCTATTTCAGGCAGTTCGGCCTGCTGGACAGGACAGGGATCGATCTGCCCGGGGAAGCCGGCACCATCATGCACCAGATGGAGAATATCGGACCGGTGGAGCTGGCTACGATCTCCTTCGGGCAGTCTTTTCAGATCACGCCGATCCAGCTGGCGGTGACGGCTTCTTCTATTATTAACGGCGGCAGGCGGGTGACGCCGCACTTTGCGGTTAAGGCCGTAGACGGCGACGGGAGCAACAGCCATGTGTTCTCTTATCCGGTGAAGGACAATATCGTCTCTGAGGAGACTTCTGCGACCATGCGTTATATTCTGGAACAGGTGGTGGCGGAGGGCAGCGGCAAGAACGGTGCGGTGGAAGGATACCGGGTGGGCGGCAAGACGGCCACCAGCCAGACGCTGCCCCGGGGCAGCGGCAGGTATATTTCTTCTTTCCTGGGATTTGCGCCGGCCGACGATCCCCAGGTGCTGGCGGTGGTGATCATCAACAACCCGCAGGGGACTTACTATGGCGGACAGATCGCCGCGCCGGTCGTGCGGCAGCTTTTTGAAAACATTCTTCCATATTTGGAAAAAATAAACTATAATAGGACATGAAGTTGCACTAAGGCTGCAAAGAACGCAGCCTAAGAGCAACTAAATCATGTCCAGAGAATGCATAAAACATGCATTCTCCGCAGGCTGTGAGATGCGTGAAAGGTGCATTCTCTGTAAGTTGTGAGATGTTTTAACGTGCATTCTCTATAAATACGGATTGTCTGGAGGAAGAGATGAATAATACGATTTTGATGTCAGTGTTTCTGTCATTTGCGATCAGTGTGGCGGCGGGGCCGGTGGTGATCCCGTTTCTGCGCAGGCTTAAGGTGGGGCAGACGGTCAGGGGAGAAGGACCGGAGACTCATTTGAAGAAGAACGGCACGCCGACGATGGGGGGCATCCTCATTCTGCTGAGTGTGGTCATAACATCCGTTTTTTTTGTCAAAGATTATCCGAAGATCATTCCTGTCCTTTTTCTGACGCTTGGATTCGGGCTGATCGGCTTTCTGGATGACTATATCAAAGTCGTATTGAAACGTTCCATGGGACTGCGGGCATGGCAGAAATTCCTGCTGCAGATTGTGGTAACGGGTGTTTTTGTATTTTATATCAGACAGTATACGGATATATCACTTGTTATGAAAGTGCCTTATATGGAAGGGGTGTATCTGGATTTTGGATGGATGAACATTCCGGTGCTGTTTTTTATCGTGATCGGCACGGTCAACGGCACTAATTTTACAGACGGTGTGGACGGTCTGGCAAGTTCCGTCACCGTTCTGGTGGCTACCTTTTTCAGCGTGGTGGCAATCGGTACGGGAAGCGGGATCGAGCCTGTTACCTGTGCGGTGGTGGGAGCGCTCCTTGGCTTTTTGCTGTTCAATGTCTACCCGGCCAGCGTGTTTATGGGGGACACCGGTTCTTTGGCGCTGGGCGGTTTTGTTGCGGCTGCGGCCTATATGATGCAGATGCCGCTTTTTATCGTGATCGTGGGCTTTATCTATATGGTGGAGGTATTGTCCGATATTCTGCAGGTCAGCTACTTTAAGGTGTCGGGCGGCAAGCGGATCTTCAAGATGGCGCCGATTCATCATCATTTCGAATTGTGCGGCTGGTCGGAGACACGGGTGGTGGCGGTATTCTCTATCGTGACTGCTCTGCTGTGTCTTGCGGCGCTGATGGGAGTCTGGTAAATAAAGATAAGAGATACCATGTGTTATTGATGCCGCGGGAAACAGGACGGCGGGAGAGGAATACAGAGAAATGGACATAGTGGAGTTAAAGGGAAAAAGGGTATTGGTAGTAGGATCCGGGATCAGCGGAACAGGAGCGGTGAAGGCGCTGTGCAGCGTGGGCGCGGAGCCTGTACTGTTCGATGCCAATGAACAGTTAAAAAAAGAGGATGTGGAGGCGAGACTTCTGCCGGGCAGCCGGGCGCAGATCGTCCTTGGCACGCTGCCACAGGAGATGTGCCGGGAAATCTCTCTTGTGATCTTAAGCCCCGGCGTGCCCACGGATACGCAGTTCGTGGAAACGTTCAGGACGGCGGGCATTCCGGTCTGGGGAGAGATCGAGCTGGCTTACCGCATCGGTAAGGGCAGGGTGATCGGGATCACGGGCACCAACGGCAAGACGACGACAACCTCGCTGGTGGGGGAGATCATGGCGGCGCACTGCAGCGATGTGGATGTGGTCGGCAATATCGGCAATCCCTATACGCTGACGGCGCTTGACGCCGGGGCGGATACGGTGACGGTGGCGGAGATCAGCAGTTTCCAGCTTGAGACGGTGGCATCGTTCCGGCCGGACGTGTCGGCGATCCTGAACATAACGCCGGACCATCTGAACCGGCATCACACCATGGAGAATTACGCGGCGGCCAAGGAGGCCATCGCCGCAGGGCAGTCCGGTGAACAGGTCTGTGTGCTGAATTACGAGAACAGCTACACGAGAGCGTTCGGCGACAGATGTCCGGCGCGGGTGGTGTGGTTTTCCGGCAAGCGCAGGCTGCAGGAAGGCTTTTATCAGGAAGGGGAGGAGATCTGGCAGGCCGCGGACGGAAAAGTAACACACGTTATGAATATACATGATATGAATCTGGTAGGCGAGTGCAATGTGGAGAACGTGATGGCGGCGATCGCGATCACGCAGGCCATGGGAGTGCCGATGGAGACGATCCTTGCAGTGGTCAGGCAGTTTAAGGCGGTGGAGCACAGGATCGAGTTTGTGGCCACGAAGAACGGCGTAGACTATTACAATGATTCCAAAGGAACCAATCCCGATGCGGCTATTCAGGGGATCAGGGCCATGTGTAAGCCCACGGTGCTGATCGGCGGAGGCTATGACAAAGAGAGTGAGTACGACGAGTGGATCGAGGCTTTTGCAGGTAAAGTCAAGTGTCTGGTGCTGATCGGACAGACAAGAGAGAAGATCGCTGCCTGTGCGCAAAGACACGGCGTGGAGAATATTGTGCTGGCGGACAGTTTTGAGGAGGCTTTTGCGGTCTGCGTGAGAGAGGCCGAAAGCGGGGATGCGGTGCTGCTTTCACCGGCCTGCGCCAGCTGGGGTATGTTCCCGAACTATGAAGTCCGGGGAAGGATTTTTAAGGATCTTGTGAATCAATTGGAGGAATCAGTATAGGTGGCTCAAAGGAATTCGTCCCGCAGGGGAAAATCAAATAGTGAGAACTTCATGGATTACACGTTATTGTTCATCGTGTTGTTTCTTCTGGCGTTCGGACTGTTGATGGTATATTCCACCAGTTATTATGAAGCGAATCTGGAGATCGGAGATTCGGCCTATTATTTGAAGAAACAGCTGTTTGCGACCATACTTGGGCTGGTGGCCATGATCTTTGTGGCCAATGTGCCCTACCATTTCTGGGAACGGTTCGCGGTGATCGGTTATATCGTGTCGGTGGTGCTGATCCTGCTGATCATTCCGTTCGGACACGAGGCCAACGGCGCCAAGCGCTGGCTGTACATAGGACCGATCTCGCTGCAGCCGGCGGAGGTCTCCAAACTGTGTATGATCTTGTTTCTGGCCAGTATGATCTGTACCATGGGCAAACAGATACGGGGGCGTAAGGGTTTCTGGATGGTGGTACTGGTGCCTATGCCTATCGCCCTGATGCTCTGGAAGATCACTCAGAACATGAGTTCGGCCATTATTGTGGTCGGTATCGCGGTGCTGATGCTCTTCGTAGCCTGTCCGGACTATAAGCGGTTCATTCTGCTGGGGCTTGCCACGCTGGCCGGTGCGGCGCTGGTGGTCTTTGCCATCGTGCAGATGGGAGAGAGCCAGGCCGATGACCTGAATTTCCGCGGTGCGCGTATTCTGGCCTGGCTGGATCCGGAGGCTTATGCGGAAGGCAAGGGGTTTCAGACGATCCAGGCACTCTATGCCATCGGTTCCGGCGGCGTGCTGGGCAAGGGGCTGGGCGCCAGTATGCAGAAGCTGGGCTTTCTGCCGGAGGCGCAGAATGATATGATATTCTCTATTATCTGCGAGGAACTGGGGCTCTTTGGCGGCTATGCGGTGATCATCATGTTTGTGATGCTGATCTGGCGTTTCATGGTGGTTGCCAACAACGCACCGGATCTGTTCGGTGCCCTGCTGGTGGTGGGGGTGCTTGGCCATATCGCAATTCAGGTGATCTTAAATATTGCGGTGGTGACCAATACCATACCCAATACCGGTATTTCCCTTCCTTTTATCAGTTACGGCGGGTCTTCGGTCATGTTTCTGCTGATCGAGATCGGGCTTGTCCTAAGCGTGGCGAGAGGGATACGTTTGAAGGATCTGTAAGGACAAGATAACTTTTGTGTGAAAAACCATATAGATAGAATAGGTCATATTTTAAATGAAGGCAGGTAAAAAATGGACGCTGTTCGTATCTATGGTGGTAATCGTCTGTGTGGACAGACTACGATACAAGGGTCAAAAAATGCGTCGCTGCCCATTCTCGCAGCGACGTTACTGATAGAAGGTACTTGTGAGATAGAAAACTGCCCGGATATCTCCGATGTCTATCATATGCAGAGGCTTTTGACGAGCCTTGGATGCAGTGTGGAGAGAGAGGGAATGCTTGTGCGGGTGAATACGGAAGGACTGTCGGAGTGTGACATGCCCTCTGACTCGGTGGGGGTGATGCGTTCTTCCATCATGCTGCTTGGCGCACTGCTTGCCAGAGCAGGCAGTGTCTGTATGGAATATCCCGGCGGCTGTGTGATCGGAGCCAGGCCCATTGGCCTGCATCTGCAGTCTCTGCGCAGGATGGGTGTCGTGATCGAGGAACAGCCGCAGGGCTTTTGCGCCGAGGTGACAAGACTGAAAGGGGCTGTGTTCCGTCTGCCCTTCGTCAGCGTGGGGGTGACGGAGAACCTGCTTCTGGCGGCCGTCCTGGCAGAGGGCGTGACGGTGATCGAGCCTGCGGCGAGAGAGCCGGAGATTCAGGCACTGTGCGATTTCTTAAATCTGGCAGGCGCCAGGATTGAGGGCCGGGGCAGTGACCGGCTGGTCATTCACGGTGTGGAGAAGCTGCGGCCCGTCAGATTCCGGGTTCCTGCCGACAGGATCGTGGCCGGCACTTATCTGTGTGCCTGTATGTGTACCGGCGGCAGCGTATTTCTGCAGGATGCGCCGGTGCAGGACATGGAGAGTGTACTGGAGCACGCCAGACGGATGGGGGCATCGATAGACTGTGCAGAGGACGGGATACTGGTGAACGGCAGGGCACATGCCGGCAGGATCTGTGTGCTGCGCACGGGTTGTTACCCGGAGTTCCCGACGGATCTGCAGTCGCCCTTTATGGTGGCGATGGCGCTGTCCGGCTGCCGGGGACAGATCGAGGAGACGGTGTTTGAGAACAGGTTCCGCATTGTGCCGGAGCTTGCAAAGATGGGCGCGGATATCTGCATTCAGGGCAATACGGCCTATATTGACGGCTGCCGGAGGCTGCGGGGCGCGATCGTGCATGCGCAGGAGCTGCGGGGCGGCGCAGCCCTGGTGACGGCGGCGCTGGCGGCGGAGGGGACCAGTATCGTGACCAACCGCCATTATATCGACAGAGGGTATGAGGATCTTGTACTGCGTCTGCGGGAGCTGGGAGCTGCGATAGAACTTGCATGAGGTTTGTGGATGAGTGACGACAGGAAAGCAGTGAAAAAAATAAAAAGAAAGAATCCGCATCTGCGTCTTGTGAAGAACGATGACGGCAAGTCAAAAGGCGGGAGCGGACGGCAGGATAAGCTGCGTTTCGACAGGACGAAGCGCACGCTGATCATAGCCGGCTCCCTGCTTTTCGTCCTGCTTTTTCTGCTCATCGGCTATATCTATATCATCACCAACTATACGGTCACGACGGTCCATGTGGAAGGCAATATCCACTATACCGACGAGGAAATCATGGAGATGGTCATGAGCGGGGCCTATGGGGACAATTCCCTGCTGCTTGCCCTGAAATACCGGGATAAGGGCATAGACGACGTCCCTTTTATCCAGACAATGGATGTGACCATCGAGGCCAGGGACACCATCCGCATCAGTGTATACGAGAAGGCGCTGGCCGGTTATATCGCCTATCTGGGCCAGTATATGTATTTTGACAAGGACGGTATCGTGGTGGAGGCCTCCACGGAGAAGACGGCGGGGATTCCGCAGGTGACGGGCCTTGCGTTCGATCATGTGATCCTCCACGAACCGCTGCCGGTGGAAAAACCGGAGGTGTTCGCGGATATCCTGAACATCACCCAGCAGCTGGACAAGTATGACATGTCTGCGGACAAGATCTACTTTTCGCCGGATTATCAGGTCACCCTGCTGTTCGGCGATGCGAGGGTCGCGCTGGGAAACGATATATATATTGAAGAAAAGATCATGATCCTGCAGGGCATCCTG
>Ga0137310_101927_pt1 | contig 12404 bp, 10 predicted proteins | sample NAcewiD2O_June_2_FD_97183 | JGI IMG/M metagenome (GOLD analysis project Ga0137310, IMG submission 97183) | Mouse cecal microbial communities from Vienna, Austria - N-Acetylglucosamine amended D2O_June | ecosystem: Host-associated > Mammals > Digestive system > Large intestine > Cecum | place...
TATACCGAACGGTACGTACAGTGGTGGTGTGCCATGCAAGGCACACAGAAGATGAAGGAAGGTCCTTCGACAGGAATTGAACAGGCAAGCCTGTCAAATCACTCTAATGCTGCTGTGATTAAGGTCATGGTAGTGAGCGATTAGAGAAAAGGTTATTTTAGTAACCAGATAGGATACATGAAGATGAACGAAAGTGAACCACTGATGAAGTGTCGAAAGCGTAAGACTTCTGCAAAACCTATCTTTCACCACTGGATAGGGAAGAGGATAGAGGAGACCTGTAAAGCTGGCTATCTGTGGAACGGCATTAAGGTGGCATGAGCATGTATTAGGCTTCTGTGTGAAACATGGGAACCTGTAGAGTAATGAAAATCGAAAAGATACAAGTCACAGAACGATGAGGTCGAAAGTAGAAAGGTATTCTATAGGGGCGGAGTTGCCCGTAGTAGTGATGAAGTTGCTGTAATGGCAATGGAGCAAAGGGGTAACATCATTCTGCTTGATACTGAAAACAACTGGGGAACCAGGAGGATTGGATGGGCGAGAGCAAACAATACGAGATACCCAAAAAGGTAGTCATTGAGGCATATAAAAGGGTAAAAGCCAACAAAGGCAGTGCAGGAATAGATGGTGTTGATTTTGAAATCTTTGAGAAGAAACTCAACAATAATCTATACAAGATATGGAATCGAATGAGTTCCGGAAGCTATTTTCCTTCTCCGGTACTGGCAGTAGAAATACCAAAGAAAGCTGGAGGAACAAGAAGACTCGGAATACCAACGATTTCGGACAGAATTGCACAAATGGTTGCAAGAATGTATATAGAGCCTGTGGTAGAACCAATGTTTAGCGAAGATTCTTATGGATACAGACCAAACAAGTCGGCTATTGATGCGATTGAAACTACAAGAAAACGGTGTTGGAGATATGATTATGTCATTGAATTAGATGTCAAAGGATTGTTTGATAACATAGACCACGAATTGTTAATGAGAGTGGTGGAGCGACACGTTAAAGAGAAGTGGGTCTGCCTATATATTAAAAGATGGCTGGAAACACCTTTTGTAACAAGGAATGGACAGATAATTGAAAGAACGTCTGGAACACCACAGGGCGGAGTGATAAGTCCGGTATTAGCAAATATGTTTCTGCACTATGTATTTGATATGTGGATGGTAAGAAACTTCCCCCGAGCACCCTTTGAAAGATATGCAGATGATGGGGTAATTCATTGTCGAACAAAAGAAGAAGCATTGTGGATAAAAGAAAAGCTTACATGCAGATTTGAAGAATGTAAACTGGAACTGCATCCTGTAAAAACAAGAATCGTGTATTGTAAAGACAAGGACAGAAATAAAAATGAAGAACTTACAGAGTTTGACTTCCTTGGATATACGTTTAAAGCAGTATACATTAAATGTAGGGATGGTAAAATCAGGAATAGCTTTATTGCATCAGTAAGTAAGACTTCCTCCAAAAACTTTCGGGAAAAGATAAAAGCAATGGAAATTCATAAGAAGACAGGGTGTAAGATAGACATTATAGCGGAAATGATTAATCCATTGGTGCGGGGATGGATGAATTACTTTGGAAAGTTCAATCCATCAGCCATGAGAGGGACACTACAATGTATTGAAAGAAGAATTATAAAGTGGGCAATGTGCAAGTACAAAAATTTTCGTGGAAGAAGACGCAGGGCAGAGAAATGGCTCTGCACTATAAGAAAGCGAGAGCCAAAACTTTTTGCTCATTGGAGTATTTTGTATTCGTATTGTTGAATGATAGGAGCCGTATGAAAGGAGACTTTCACGTACGGTTCTGTGAGAAGTTTGAGGTGAAATTCCTCTTACTTACTCGACTGAGAGGACGGGAGCTAATCACTCCCTCCTACTCGATCGCAGCTCTGCTGCGGGGTTGTTGACGGATGCAAGAGTGTCACCTGTTCTTTAAATGCCTGTCAAAAAAGTCATAAAGGATTTGATCGTACTCCTCTCCCTGGAAATAGCCATGGCCCTGCCCGGAAACCATGCGGAATTCCGCTATGTTTCCATACTCCTTCGCCCGTTCACAGAACTGCGTGTTTGCAGTATAGGATACCCGGTCGTCCGCATCGCTGCACATGGCCAGCACGGGACAATGCGGCTTTTCGATGTAGGACAGAGGATTTCCCTTGACCAGCATGTCCATCTTTTCCTCGGGAGTTCCGCCGTAGATCACGGCAAATCTTTCCGGATAATTTTCATCCACTTCCATGCGGATTTTGTGGAATCTCATAAAGTCAAGAGCCCCATACCACGTAGCCGCCGCCTGGATTGTGCTGGAGATTCCTTCATATCCTCCTTTGTCCTCGAAATCGGGAATACCCTCCGTCACGGACATGAGGCCGGCCACCTGCCCGCCGCAGGATTCGCCCCAGACTCCGATTCGGTCCGGATCGATTCCCAACCGGTCGGCATGCTTTCTCAAATAGCGTACCGCGCATTTGCATTCCTCCATCTGTGCAGGAAAGGGCCGTACCTGGGCGAGCCGGTAATCGATACTGGCAAGAAAATACCCTTCCTTGACCAAATGGAGAAACCGTTTCTCGGGACGGCATTTTCTTGAGATATGCTCCTCGGTAAAACCGCCGCCGTGGATCCAGATAATGGCAGGTTTCTTTTCCGTGATCTGCTCGTCAAAGAAGCAGTCCATCCGAAGGATTCCGTCCGGCGTCTCCGTGTAGATTGCGCCGTCGATAACCGTGACGCATTCCCTGTCAAAGTCCGCCTTTTCACTGCATTCTATCTTTTCCACATAAAATTTGCTGTTCGCATCCTGCATAATTTTTTCTCCTATGATAAAAAGGTGCGGTTCTATTTGTTAATGGCCGCCCACTCGTCCAGCTGTCTCTGCTTTTCTGTTATGATGTCGTTAAGGCCCGCCTGCTCCAGTTCCTTCAGCATATCCTCCAGCATCTTTGCCGAATCTCCCAGGTGCAGCATCATGGGATTGTAATATTTGGCTATGACATTGTTCACGGCGGCAATCTCGTCCGCAACGGCTGAGGAATCGAAGACAAAGCCGAGAGCGGGTGAGTTGAGCGATTCCTCGTTGGATCGGATCCACTCCTCGTAGCTTGCCGGGGTGTCCGGAGCCCAGGGATATGCGATCAGCATGTTGGGCCAGAACGATCCCATGCCGGACGGCCATCCGGAGGTGGTGGCGCTCTGCGTTTCAGGATCCGCGTAGGTAATGCTTCCGTCGTCCAGAAGAACATAGTGGACGCCTTCAATTCCATTGCATCCGATATTCGCAATATCGGGATCGGTATAGAGGGCGTTCAGGAAGATCATGGCCGCTTCCTTGTGTTTGCTCAGAGCGGGAATACACCAGGTCATACCGGTTACGTTCCCGGTGGTGATCCACGCTTTTTCTGCAAGCATTGAGGCGCAGTTCGGCACGCTGATCGCTGTCGCATAGGTGCTGTCGGTGATAGCCTCGGAGGCATAGCCCGCAAAAGTTCCGAAGGCGCTGGAATCATGCATTGCCGTGAACGAGGAATCCTGGTAATTGATTGCGTCCTTCCGGATAAAGCCTTCGTCCACCCACATCTGGGTCAGATCCAGAAGTTCCTTAAATTCATCAGTCGCATAATAATTGATCACGGTAAGGTCATCGCTTCCCTCCTCGAGCTTCAGGCAGGCATAGGGCTTGTCGCTCCCGAGCCAGTCCAGCCCGCTGGGATCATAGAGACCGCCGCCTGCTCCCGTGGAAATCATGGTCACGTCGGGGTAGAGCTTGTGAACCTCCTTCAGGGCATCGGTCAGTGTTTCAAGGTCAACGATATCATCTCTGGAAATGCCGGCATTATCCAGCATCTCCTGGTTCATAACGTACATGGGCGCATTGCCGTAAGCCGCAAGCTTGGGAGTCCCGTAAATGGTGTCCCCGACTTTTCCGCAGACCAGATAATCACCCAGAGTATCACGGATTCCCTGCCCGTATTCATCCAGCAGGTCATCCAGAGGAGCCAGGGCGCCCTTGTTTGCCAGGGCTCCTACGCTTTCCATGAAGCTGCAGTTGAACAGATCGATCTGTCCGTCTGCCAGCAGGAGATTGATCTGCTGTCCCCAGGATGGGAAGTCGATGCACATAAACTCGACCTGGACAGGATAGCCCTTCTCCAAAAGCTTCTCGTTCATTGCCGCCTGAACCAGATCGCGGTCCTCCGCCGGATTCATGGTGAGCATATAAGGCATGACGATTGTGGTGACCTCGTCCGGAGCGGGCGCAGTATCTGCGGGCGCATCCGCCTCTTTTTCCGCAGGCTTCTCGGCATAGCTGTCTGCCGTCTCCTTTGCGGTTTCTGCCGTCTTGTCTTTGGTATCCTCCCCTGCGTTTTTACTCTGGCAGGCGCCGCACAGCATGGCGGCGCATAGTATGATGCCGCACAGTAAAACGGATAAAACTTTTTTGCGCATTTTTTTCATTTTTTCCTCCTTGCAATGAAATTGTTTTGCTATATCGTTCCTTCTGAAAGAATAACAGCCCCATATTCCGGATCTTTCTCATCCTTTGTGGTCATGCCCGGCAGGCAGCAGATCCTGGCGCTATCCCCGTTGCGAATGAGATTTGGGAACGGTTCTCCGGTTTCGTAGTCTGCCAGCAGCGCAGCCCTCCTGCATCGCTCCATGTCCTCTCTCCCCATGGGATCAGGATTATGGGACGAAAGGATGATGTCAAAGGGCAGGCCAAGCAGCTTGTCGAGAGTGCGGATATAGGTTTTCCGGTCTGCGGCCCCGTATCCAAAGATCAGAACGTTGCGGCCCACGGAATCTCCCACATACAAAATTTTTCTTTCCGGGATAAGGTAAGCCCTGCTCCCGGCGGAATGGCCCGGTGCGTCAAATACTTTTATGGTCAACTCCCCAAGATCGAACAGATCCCCTTCCTTTACAGGGATCAATGCGCCGTATCCGCGGCCGAGATATTCCTCCCGGTCAAAGGTATCCGAAAGCCTGCGGTTTTCCAACATGGTTTTTCGGAAAAACACGTCATTGGAATAGCCGCAGGTCGGAATATCCTCCTCCCCCATATGGATGGGCTGGGCAAACAGCCCGTTTCCGCCGATATGGTCACAGTGGCAGTGCGTGTTAAAAATCAAAAGCGGAAGATCCGTCAGTGAACGGACAAGCCCGGGAAGATCTCCAAGGCCAAGTCCGGTATCAATGAGAGCCGCCTTTTTACTGCCGATGATCAGGTCGCAGGCGGAGCCTTCCTCGCTGTTGATACGCTTAACCCCCAAAGCGATATCGATTACGTTATAAAAATCCGATGAAATACTCATATCTCTCCCCTGTCATTCCCCCTATTCGATCATGCTGTAGGATACGGTGCGGATCTGCCCGTGAATGTTGTTGTCAAGTGCGGGGAACAGATTCTGCATGAACACGATAGAGACGCCGTCCTCCGGATCCGCCTCGCACCAGGTTCCAAAGCCGCCGGTCCAGCCGAAGGCTCCAAACGAGCCGTTATTGTTCCCCAGGGACTTGTCGATCAGAGTCCGGACTCCGTACCCATAGCCGTAGCCCTTGTTGTAATCGTCCGTGAAGTCCCTCATCTGCTGTTCGTTTAGCGTGTTGGTCCGCATCAGATCTATGGTCTTGCGCCCCATGATGCGGACGCCGTCCAGCTCTCCGCCGCAGGCGAGCATCTGCATCAGGCGGGTATAGTCGCGGCCTGTGGAAAAGAGGCGGGGATTTCCCTTTTGATTTTCCTCACCGGGCTCGTGTTTGAGATCCATGTCCGTTGAGGTGAGCTCAAAGGTTCCGTCCGGCTTTTGCGCATATAAGCGAACCATACGCTCCCGGATATCGCCAAAATAATGGGGAGCGGTATCGGTCATTCCAAGGGGCTTAAACAGAATGTCTGCAAACGCATCATTTGCGGGCTTGTCACAGATGGCCTCAATCAATCCCGCCGCCAATTCGCTGGAATACCCGTACATCCAGTGCGTACCGGGCTCAAATGCCAGGACGGCCTCGGACAATGCCCGGATTTCTTCCCGGAGCCCGTAGGAGCCCTTGTCCCACAGAGGGGCCAGGCAGGAGGCCATGCTTCTTTCGGTAAAGTTTTTACTGTCCTTCATGGCAGGGAAACAGTAGGGGAGGCCGCAGGCCATGGTCATTACGTCCTTTACCAGGACGGGACGGTCCGTGGGAACTGCCCGCTCTGTTCCGTCCGCATCCCTGACTACCTTTTTGCTGGTTTTCCACTCCGGAAAATATTTGGAGATGGGATCGTCCATGACCAGAAGGCCGCGCTCGTAGAGCACCATCAGGGTGGTGTAGAGGGGCAGCTTGGACATAGATGCCATGCGGAAAACATTGGAGGGCGTCATTTTTACCTTGTTCTCCACGTCGGCATATCCAAAACATCCCTCATACAGGGTTTTGCCATGCTGTGCGATGTGCAGAGTGCATCCAGGCAGCCCCTGGTCGACAAAGCTCTGCAGTAAACGGTCTACATTTTCATACTTCATTTTCATCCACCTTTCCGCGGAAGACCATGTTTTATTCGGCGCTTCCGCTCTTTATATTTTTATTTCATTTTATCCTTTCACGCTTCCAATCACGATTCCCTTCACAAAGCCCTTCTGCAGGAATGGATAGACCACGAGAATAGGGATCAGTGCAATCACTGCGATGGCCATGCGGATTCCGATACTGGGCGTGCGTATGCCCGATTCGATCGCCGTGGTCAGATTGGAATTGCGCAGAAAATCCATACTTGATATCATCCGGTTGAGGACGTTCTGAATGGTAAACAGGTCGGTTCTCCCCACCAGATAGTACATTCCGTTCATCCAGTCGTTCCAGTATCCAAGGCCGGTCAGAAGGGTGATGGTGGAGAGGATGGGCTTGGAAAGGGGCAGGACAATCCATGCCAGTATTTTCCACTCTCCGGCGCCGTCCAGCTTTGCCGCTTCCAGCAATTCCTCCGGGATGCTGGATTGGAAGAACGAGCGCATCACGATCACGGAGAACCCGTTCATCATCAGATTTGGCACCAGCAGGGCAAAAATCGTGTCCTTGATGTGGAAGGTCTGGGTCCACATCAGATAAGAAGGGATCAGGCCTCCGTTGAACAGCATGGAGAAGAAAACCATAAACGCAATGACGCTTCTGCCGGGGAGCGAGCGCTTTGACAGGCCGTATGCGAACAGGGTCGTTATGGTAAGGCCGCAGGATACGCCGATCAGTGTTACCAGAAAGGTCATTTTATAGGCCTGAAGCAAAGTTTTTCGTGTCTCCCACAGGTACAGATAGGCGTCCAGCCCCCATTTCTGCGGGAAAAAGGAATAGCCGTTCTGTGCCAGCACTTCTTCCGCCGTAAAGGAGGAGGTGACCAGCAGAATCAAGGGAAGAACACACAGGAGAGTCATTGCGAATAAAACAATGTTGGAAACGATTCGGATCTTTCGGTTATATTTACTCATCATGGTCTCCTTTCAAAAGAGTGCATGTTCCTTTTCCGTTTTGCGGATGATCCTATTGGCGGTAAGGACCAGGAAAAATCCAAGAACGGACTGAATAAAGTTTGCGGCGGCCGCCCGGCCAACGTCGTTGGACTCCATAAGTCCCCGGTAGACAAAGGTGTCAATGGTATTCGTCGTGTCAAACAGCATGCCGGAGTTCATGGGCACCTGATAGAACAGGCCGAAATCCGAGTACAGGATTCGTCCGATGGAGAGCAGGATCATGGTGATCAGCACCGGCTTTAAAAGCGGAATCGTGATGGACCGGATCTGTCTGAGCGCCGAGGCTCCGTCTACCTCTGCGGCCTCGTAATAAGTCCGGTCGATTCCGATGATGGACGCAAAGTAGATGATGCTGCTGTAGCCAAAGGTCTTCCAGATATTCACAAACACCAGGATAAACGGCCAGTATTTGTCCTCGGTATACCAGGAGATGTCTGAAAACCCCAAGGGACGGAGAAGCTGGTTGTTAATCATGCCGTTCTCGCCGCCCAGAAAAGCGTAGACAATGTAGCTTACCACCACATAGGACAGCAGATGGGGGATCAGAATAAAGGTCTGGTAGCGCTTCTGCCATTTTCGGCTGCATTCATTGAGCAGGATCGCTATGGTTACGGAAAAAGCGGTTCCGAGGCAGATGAATGCGGTGTTATAGAGCAGCGTGTTGCGGATAATGATCCATGAATCCGGGCTGCGGAACAAATACTTGAAATTTTTGAGTCCGACCCAGGGGCTTCCCCAGACACCCTCCGCATAGTTCAGCCGCTTGAATGCCAGCTGAAGCCCGGGCAGAGGCAGATAGTTGTTGATCAGCAAATACAGAAGCCCGGGAAGGATCATGATATAAAAGGGGATGCTCTGTCGGATCCTTTTAGCGAGATTTTTGTTATGCGTTTTCCTTTTCAAGCGTTTGACCCTCCTTTCCCCGCTCGTAGAGCGAAAAGATAATCATACCAATTCCAAACAGTGCGGCTATGCACAGAAACAGGAAGCGATAATCGCTCAGATCCGCAATCTTGCCGGCCAGTATGGGGCCAAGTCCGTTTCCCAGATCGGCGCCGATGTAGTAGGTGCTTGTGGCGATTCCGATCCTTGCGGCGTCCACCTTTTTCACGCAGGCGGCCTGCAGGGAAATCTGTCCTCCCACGTTACCAAAGGCTTTGAGCACGGCGGCAATCAAAATGGGGACAAGGATGGGGGAACAGCCAATCAGGAGCATTGCGGCCCCGCTGACAGCCAGGGAAAGATTGACAACCCAAAGAAGCGAAGCCCGATCCAGAACCTTGCCGATCGTCAGCCGAAGGAGGAAGAGGACGGATGCGTTGATGACGAAGAAAAGGGAGATATTCGCAATGCCCCGCTCCTCTCCGATCAGCACCAGGAAATTGCTTGTCACCCCGTTGCCCACGGAGAACAGTCCTCCTATGAGAGCGTATAAAATGCATTCTTTGGCGATCAGATTGCCGGGACGAAAGCTTTTGAGGGAGATGTCTTCCGTAAGCCGCACGCCGGCTCCGCCTTCCGGGCGGTAGCCGAATCCCGCCAGGATCACCATTGCCGAGAAAAACACAAGTCCGGCAGCCCCAAGAAAGAGCACGGTGAAACCGCAGCGGTCCCGGATCCACATTCCGATGGTGGGGCCGATTACCTGAGAAACCACCTGTCCGATTCCGAAAAAACCGATCCCTTCGCCCATCCGGTCATCCGGGATAAATTCCGTGGCAAGGGCCAGGTTTACCGTACTGTTGATCCCGAAGGCCGCTCCGTGGATCATGCGGATGGCTGTAAGTGACAGCACCGTATGGCAGACGGAGTACCCGAGAAAGCAGAGGGTAAACAGGATCGTGGTGAAAACCAGAAGATATTTTTTGTTAAAATGGTCGGAAAAGAACCCTCCAAAGGGACGGAGAACCAGAGCCGCAATGGAGAATGCGCCCGCAACAATTCCGGCCTGCGTCAGGGAAGCCCCGACAGACACGGAATAGGACGACATCAGGGGAGAAATCATGCTGTAACCGAGGGAGGTTGCGAAACTGATAAACATTAGTTCTATAAAGGAGAGATTAAAAAGCTTTGTCGGTTTGCCTGTCATTTGAGATGAATCTCCTTTCATTTGCATTTTGTGCATTAACGTTTTAGCACCTATTGCAATCATTATAAACCCAAATGGTAACGCTGTCAATAAGGGATGAGATAAAAAAACTCTCTGTGCTTTTGTTGTCAGCACAGAGAGGCTTTTGTCATGATCTTATTTTGAAAATCCGCCGCAGCTTTCCCGAAACTGATATTCTTCCCGCAGCGTCCGGTTGATCGGCATCTGAATATTCTTGTCGAGCACCGTCAGCAATAGATCCAGGGCTGTCGCCGCAAGATATTGCATGGGAAGATACACGCAGCTGATAGTAGGGGAGAGGTGATCAAAGTAACTGTATTCGCCGTAGGCAAGCAGCTCCATATCCTGCGGAATGTGGACGCCTGCTTTCTGGCAGGCATTGATGATGCCGATAACCTGCTGGGGTGCGGACACAAACAAAATACTCGGATGTTCGCCCTCCTGAAGAATCTCCTGCATGGCCAGGCGGCCGCCCTTTTGATCCCGCTCCGGAGTCTCTTTAATCCAGCGTTCCTCGATCCGGATGCCATACTGCTTGCACTGTTCCAGAAAGCCGAGCTTGCGGAGGGTAGCGCTGCGGCCGCGTTGCCTGCTCCCGATAAAGCCGGCGTTCCGGTATCCCCGCGCCATGAAAAGCCTGGCCACGTTTTGACCCACGGCATAGTCGTCCAGACAGATCGAATGGAGCTTTTCCGCTCTCCGAAGCAGAACAACCACTGGCAGATTGGGCATGCTCTCATTCAGGAACGCCTCGTCCGCATCGGATATGCCGTAGATGATGATCCCGTTGAACTGCTGGGAGGTGATGATCTCACAGTCCTTGTGCAGCTGGTCGGGATGAAAAAAGCGGAAGGTGAATTCCGTGCGGTATTCTTTGGAATCCGCCTCCTCCTGCAGAAAGCGGTAGACATTACTCATAATCTCGTCCGCATACAGGTAATTCCAGAATACCCCGATCAATCTGGCGGGTTTTTCGATGCCCGTGTTTCGCAGACGTCTGGCATAGATGTTCGGCTGATAATTCATTTCATCGGCGACGGCCCGGACCCGTTCCTGGGTGGCCTTGGAAATGCGCATGGCATCGCCCCGGCCATTGAGCACGACGGATACGGTTCCCACGGAGAGATCCAGCCGCTCGGCTATTTCCTTGATCCTGACATTAGAGCTTTTCGGCATATCCATCACCCCCTTGTAAAGACTGCGTTATTTTATGCGAAACTGCATATTGTAAAGCTCCGCATAGATCCCGTTCTGTTTCAGAAGCTCTTCGTGATTCCCGCTCTCCACGATCCCGTTTTCGGTAAGCACCAGAATCTTCTCCGCATTGCGGATGGTGGAGAGACGGTGGGCGATCACAAAGGTGGTACGGCCCGCCGCCAGCTTTTCCAGAGATTCCTGCACGATCCACTCGCTCTCATTATCCAGGGCGGAGGTGGCCTCGTCGAGAATGATGATGGGCGGATTTTTCAGAAAGACCCGGGCAATGCTGATGCGCTGCTTCTGGCCGCCGGAGAGCTTTACGCCCCGCTCGCCCACATAAGTATCGTAACCGTCCTTTAACTCCATGATAAACTCATGTGCGCTGGCCCGTTTGGCGGCCTCGATCACTTCCTCCCTGGAAGCGCCGGGCCTGCCGTAAGAAATGTTCTCATACACGGTGCCGGAGAACAGATAGACATCCTGCTGCACGATACCGATGCTGCGGCGCAGGCTTTTTAAGGTAAAATGCTTGATATTCTGCCCGTCCAGGGTAATGTCTCCCGCAGTAACGTCGTAAAAACGGGGGATCAGATTGCACAGGGTGGTCTTGCCGCCGCCGGAGGGGCCTACGATTGCCACTTTTTCGCCGGGATGGACGGTCAGGTTCAAATTCGCAAATACCTGATTGTGGTCGTCCGGATACTCAAAGCTTACATTATGAAAGGCAATCTCGCCTTCCGGAGAGTGCAGTTCCACTGAGCCCTCCTCATCAAAAATCTCAATATCCGCATCCATAATCTGCAAAAACCGTTCAATACCCGTCATGCCCCGCTGGAACTGCTCCGCAAATTCGATAATACGGCGAATCGTGGTGATCAGGGTTGTCACGTATAAAAGGAATGCCACAAGATCGCCCGGCGCCACCAGCCCCTTTATCATGAACAGGCTGCCGAACAGGAGAACCGACACATACATGATACCGTCAAAGGCCCTCGTGGTTGCGTTAAACTGCGCCATCAGATGATAGGAATCCTTTTTGATATCAAGAAAACGTCCATTGTCATTCTCGAACTTCTGATTTTCCATGTCTTCATTTGTAAAGGCTTTGACCACCTTCTGGCCCAGCAGGCTGTCCTCAATGCGCGCGTTCAGCTCGCCGATATGGTGGCGCTGGGTGCGGAATACCGCTCTCATGCGGAAATTCAGCTTCATGCATACCGCCACCATTACCGGTATGATCACAAAGATAATCAATGTTAAAAGAATATTGATTCTGGCAAGAATAATAAAGGATATGAGAAGCTTTACGCCCGCAATAAAAAATTCCTCCGGGCAGTGGTGCGCAAACTCCGTCACATCGAACAAATCGTTGGTAATCCGGCCCATAATCTGGCCGACCTTGGTGTTGCTGTAATAGGTGTTGGAAAGCTGCTGCAGGTGGCGATAGGCGTCCCGGCGCATATCCGTCTCGATCCGGGCGCCCATGATGTGTCCGGTTCCCGCCATATAATAGGCGGCGATACAGTCCACGATACGCAGCAGAAGGTACAGGCCCACCATCATGCCAACCGTGCG
>Ga0137310_101928_pt1 | contig 12399 bp, 12 predicted proteins | sample NAcewiD2O_June_2_FD_97183 | JGI IMG/M metagenome (GOLD analysis project Ga0137310, IMG submission 97183) | Mouse cecal microbial communities from Vienna, Austria - N-Acetylglucosamine amended D2O_June | ecosystem: Host-associated > Mammals > Digestive system > Large intestine > Cecum | place...
AGGATCAGCTTGAAACCATGATGTCTTCTCTGGGCGACGGCATGGATATTACACTTACCGGCGAAGGCGACAAGCTGGTTTACACCTTCACCTTTAGCGAGGAAGTGGACATTGAAGCCACCAAGGCCGCTATGGAAGAGCAGATGAACAGCGACACCTTTGCCACCACCTTCAAGGGCATTGCCGGCACTCTGCCTGACGCCATTGATGTGACTAACCCCTCTGTGGTTGTTACCTATAACGCTGTTGACGGCACTGAAATCTATTCCCAGGAGTATTTCCCGGAATAAGGAAAAAGCAAAGCATATAAAACAGACCGGCGGGCGCTTTGCCTGCCGGTTCTTTTTTATATACGTATCCCCCTCTGGTTTCGACCAGAGGGGGATTTCATACAGGGCAGTCAGTTTGGGAGCAGCTTACTGGATAATGCTCTCCCCGGTCATTTCAGCGGGCTGGGGCAGGCCCAGGATTTTCAGCATGGTGGGGGCGATATCTGCCAGCCTCCCTCCTGCCCGCAGGGTGCAGGGATGGTTGATGACGCAGAAGGGGACGGGGTTGGTGGTGTGGGCGGTAAAGGGAGAGCCGTCGTTTTCCACCATCTTGTCCGCGTTGCCATGATCGGCGGTGAGCAGCACGCAGCCGTCCATCTCCTTCACAGCCTCCACAACCCGGCCCACGCAGGCGTCCACAGCCTCTACAGCCTTTACAGCGGCCTCGAACACGCCGGTGTGGCCTACCATGTCACAGTTGGCGTAATTGAGGATGAGGGCGTCATATTTGCCGGACTTCACAGCTTCCACCATCTTGTCCGTAACCTCATAGGCGCTCATCTCCGGCTGCAAATCATAGGTGGCCACAGAGGGGGACTTCACCAGGATGCGATCCTCTCCGGGATACTGCTTTTCCACGCCGCCGTTAAAGAAGAAGGTGACATGGGCATATTTTTCTGTTTCCGCAATGCGGAGCTGGGTCATGCCCTTCTGGGAGATGTACTCGCCAAAGGTGTTCTCCAGGGATTCGGGCTTGTAGGCCACGTCCACGTTGGGCATGGTGGCGTCATACTGGGTCATGCACACGAAGTTCAAGGGGAAGAAGCCATTCTTCCGCTCAAAGCCGGAGAAGTCCGGATCTACCAGGGTGCGGGTGATTTCCCGGGCGCGGTCGGGCCGGAAGTTGTAGAAAATGACGGAATCGCCAGCTGCAACAGGCTCTGCGCCTTCGCAGACGGTGGGAATTACAAACTCGTCCGTCACTTCCTTGTCATAGGAATTCTGCACAGCGCACACAGGGCACTCTGCCTTTTCGCCCTCGCCATAAACCATGGCGGCATAGGCCTTCTCCACCCGCTCCCAGCGGTTATCCCGATCCATGGCATAATACCGGCCCATAACAGTGGCCACCTTGCCCACGCCGATTTCCTCCAGCTTTTTCAAAAGCTGTGCCACATAGTCCTTGCCGCTGCTGGGGGGCACGTCCCGGCCGTCCAGGAAACAGTGGACAAACACCTTCTCAAGGCCCATGCGCTTTGCCATTTCCAAAAGGGCGTACAGGTGGGTGTTGTGGCTGTGTACGCCGCCGTCGGACAGCAGGCCCATGAAATGTAGTGCCTTGCCGTTTGATTTGGCAGACTCCATAGCCTTCACCAGGGCGGGGTTCCTGTCCATTTCCCCGTCTTGGGCGGACTTGGTGATGCGGGTCAGCTCCTGGTACACAATGCGGCCGGCGCCAATGTTGGTGTGGCCCACTTCACTGTTTCCCATTTGCCCGTCGGGCAGTCCCACATCCATGCCGGAGGCCCCGATTTTCGTTACGGGGTTTTCCTTCAAAATCTTATCTAACTGAGGGGTATTGGCGGCTACAATGGCGTTGCCCTCTTTCCCAGCAATGCCAAAGCCGTCTAAAATCATCAGAACGAGAGGTTTTTTCAAATGGTACGACCACCTTTCTACATATTCAAAGCTTTTGCGCCACCAGCAAATAGCGATGGATGGTTCCTTCCACGCAGCCCTGGCGCTCCAAAATCTCCTGTGCCTCCATCAGCCGGGGCAGGCAGGAATCCACAGAAAAACCGGGGAATTCCCAGGGGATCACCTGGGCGAACCACACCAGCGCCCCTACATCATAAAAGCGGATGGGCCGAAAGGCCTCCTCCCCTTGCAGGATGGCAAAGCCCGCGCCTGCAAAACGCCTGGCCTGCTCCTCCAGATTCAGCCCTGGAAAGGGCTTAGGCTTACTGGGCAGCAGCAGTTCTACCAAAGCCCGGTCGTTGTCCTCCCCCACCTGCTGGGTGATGAAAAGGCCGCCTGGCTTTAAAATACGGTGCAGCTCTATGGGGTCAAACGCTCCATGGCGGTTTGTCACCACATCAAAGGCGCTGTCCCCAAAGGGCAGGGCGGCAGAATCAGCCGCCTCCCGGAAATCTATCCCCAGGGGCTTGAGGGTTTCCCCACACAGCTTCACGTTAGGCGGATACCCCTCTGTGGCGCTGGTCAGGGAATACGGGTGCCCCAGGGAGAGCAGGAACTTCCCCGCCGCCTGTATCTATGTCCAGCAGGCGGTGCTCCGGCCTCAAGCGCTCTCCTATGACTGCCCTGAAATCCCAGGGCAGATCGTCCTCTTCTTCGTAACGTCCATAGATGTGGGAAAAATCCCAGCCCACCATACGGGCTGCTTCTTCCTCGGCCTTCCAGGCCTTATATAGCTGTTCGTTCAATATATCTGCTCCTTTTCATTTAGTATACCCAAATGCCGGTGCAGAAAGCCTGGCAGCATGGCTCCCGGTGCAGCTTTCAGGCTAATCCCGCACCGGGCCGTTACCTCGAATGAACGCCATAAAGGCCCACCTTCCTTCCAAATAGAGAAGCCAAGCAGGCCCGCTGTTCCCTAAGAACAGCGGGGCCTGGGAATTTGTTTTTCGATCAACCCTTTTTCCAAAAAAGGGTTGTAGGAGTCCAGAGGACAGCGTCCCCTGGCAGGGTTTGGGGCAGCGCCCCAATCAGCCCTTGGTCGCCGCCTCCACAATAGCCGCAAAGTCGGCGGGCTTCAGGGAAGCGCCGCCAATAAGGCCGCCGTCCACGTCGGGCTGGGCCAGCAGCTCGGCTGCATTTGCGGCGTTCATGGAGCCGCCGTACTGGATGGTGATGCCGTCGCCGGCAGCGCAGTCATACAGTTCCTTAATCGTCTCGCGGATAACGGCGCAAACCTCGTTTGCCTGCTCAGCTGTGGCGGTTTTGCCGGTGCCGATGGCCCACACAGGCTCATAGGCGATGATGATGCGCTTTAATTCCTCCTTGGTCACGCCGCCCAAAGCAATCTTGGTCTGCATGGCAACCAGTTCGCTGGTGATGCCCTGCTCCCGCTGCTCCAGGGTTTCGCCTACGCAGAGGATAACGGTAAGCCCGGCATCCAGGGCAGCGCGGGTGCGGTCGTGTACGGTTACGTCAGTTTCGCCGAAATACTGGCGGCGCTCGCTGTGACCGATGATGACGATGTTCACGCCCATGGAGCTGAGCATGTCAGCGGCAATTTCCCCGGTGAAAGCGCCGGACTTGGCCCAGTGGCAGTTCTCCGCGCCAATCTGGATGTTGGTGCCCTTGGCGGCTTCCTGGGCAGCCCACAGATCTACATAGGGCGTGCAGGCAACCACGTCGCAGCCAGCGTCCTTTACCAGGGGGGCAATGGCGGCAATCAGCTCTTTGGCCTCCTCAGGGGTCTTGTTCATCTTCCAGTTTCCGGCGATAACGGCCTTGCGTACAGCTTTATTCATAAAAATCAGTCCTCCAAAGTTTTTTGCAGATCGCCTTTCAGATCTTCAATAAGCTTCTGTTTTTTTTCCATATCTTCTTCTGCGTGGATGTCATTTAAGTCGCGGATGATCATGCGAAGGAACGCGCAGAATTGTTTATCTGCTCGTCCCATGGGATATGCTCCTTTTCATGGCAAGTCTGAAAAGAGGGCGGAGAAACCCCCGCCCTCCCGTATCAGGCAATTATTTCTCGTTGAGGCAGGCAATGCCGGGCAGCTCCAGGCCCTCCAGGAACTCCAGGGAAGCGCCGCCGCCAGTGGAGATGTGGGTCATCTTGTCGGCAAAGCCCAGCTTCTCTACAGCAGCCGCGGAGTCGCCGCCGCCGATGATGGAGATAGCGCCGCTTTCTGCCACAGCCTTAGCCACGCTGATGGTGCCGGCGGCAAAGTTCTCCCACTCGGAAACGCCCATGGGGCCGTTCCACACCACAGTGCCCGCGTTCTTCACAGCGTCAGCGAACATCTCGGCAGTCTTGGGGCCGATATCCAGGCCCATCCAGCCTTCGGGAATCTTGGTGGACTCCACTACCTGGCTCTCGGTGTTGGGATCGAACTCCTTGCCCACCTTGGTGTCAACGGGCAGCAGGAACTTCACGCCGTTCTTCTCCGCGTTTGCCATGGTTTCCTTGGCAAGCTCCAGCTTATCCTCCTCGCAGATGGAGGTGCCGATGGAATGGCCCTGGGACTTTAAGAAGGTATAGGCCATACCGCCGCCGATAATCAAGGTGTTCACCTTGCTGATGAGGTTGTCGATAACGCCGATTTTGTCGGAAACCTTAGCGCCGCCCAGGATAGCCACGAAGGGGCGCTTAGGCTCGGTGAGGGCGCCGCCCATAACGGTGATTTCCTTCTGGATCAGGTAGCCGCACACAGCGGGCAGATAGTGGGAAACGCCTTCTGTGGAGGCGTGCGCCCGGTGGGCGGTGCCAAAAGCGTCGTTTACATAAATTTCAGCCAGGGAAGCCAGGGCCTTGGCGAAATCGGGATCGTTCTTTGTCTCCTCAGCGTGGAAGCGGATGTTCTCCAGAATCATCACGTCCCCGTCCTTCAGGGCAGCGGCCTTTGCCTGTGCGTCGGGGCCGATGCAGTCGGAAGCCATCACAACTTCCTTGCCCAGCAGCTTGCCCAGCTCTGCCGCAACAGGAGCCAGGGAGAACTTCTTCACGTCGCCCTTCGCGGCTTCCAGAGCCTTGGCGGTGGCCTCAGCCTGCTCTGCCTCGGGCATGGCGTCGATCTTTTTCTTCTCCTTCTTGTCCAGCTTCACAGTCTCATTGAAGATGTTGTGGGGGCGGCCCATGTGGGAGCAGAGGATAACCTTTGCGCCATGATCGGAAAGATACTTCACAGTGGGCAGGGCGCCGACAATACGCTTGGTGTCGGTTATAGCGCCGTCCTTCATGGGAACGTTAAAGTCGCAGCGCACCAGCACCTTCTTGCCGCTAACGTCAATGTCCTCCACAGTCTTCTTGTTGAGATAGTTCATGTCCATGCACTCCTTTATTTTGATAATAAAATTGTGAAAGATTGCACAAATTTCCATCTAAAATTATAGTACAGACCGGCCTGCATTTCAAGACAAAATTTAGGAAAGCCGCCACATTTTTGCATATTTTTTTCAGGGGGCACGATATGTAGCCCCCGGCAATAATCATATGCTTTGTCATACCTGTCCTCCGCGCGCCAAAAGCTTCCGGGCCAAATCCAACAGGGGGCCTTTTTCGTTGGGGGCCTCCCCTGCCCGCACCTGGCCCAGCAAGGTGTGCAGCGCCCTGCCTAGGAAAGGCCCGGGCTGAAAGCCCAGCTCCAGCAAGTCCCGGCCCTGCACTGCCAACTGGCTTATGGGCAGGGGGTTCCCGGCCCATATCTGCATAATTTCCTTCCGCATGCAGTTTGGGAACCGCAGCCGCCGCAGCACGCCTTCCGCCTGGGCCGCCGGAAGGCCATGAAGCAGCGCCGCCCACCCGGCAGCGCCACCTTCGGAGGGCAGCTTTACGTCCCCACAGGGTATTTCCGGGAAAAGGACGCGGAAAACATCTGCATATTCGTGCAGGATTTTTTCCGCCCATGCCCCTGCCAGCAGCTTGTCCATCTCAGCCCGCACCCGCTCGCCGGAAATGCCCTCCAGCAGGCAGGCCAAGGCCAGCAAATCCTTTTCCGTATTTTCCTCTATGGCAAAGCCCAGCACAGCCCCAAAGCGCAGGCAGCGCAGAATGCGCAGGGCGTCCTCCTGGAAGCGCCGTTCCGGCTCCCCCACGCAGCGGAGAAGCCCCCTCTGCAAATCCGCCTGACCCCCAAAGCAGTCCCGCAGGCCCCTTTGGGGATGCCAGGCCATAGCGTTTATGGTGAAATCCCGCCGGAGCAGATCCTCCTCCAGGCAGGAGGTGAATTCCACCTTGTCCGGGCGGCGGCGGTCGGAATAAGCCCCTTCCCGGCGGAAGGTGGTGATTTCCACAGGCCCCCCGGAGGTGATGGCTGTGACAGTGCCATGCCTGAGGCCTGTTTCCGCCTGGGAAAACGCCGCCAGGGCCTTCTTCGTCTGTTCCGGCCGGGCAGAGGTGCATACGTCCCAGTCGGCAGGGGCGCGGCCCAAAAGAGCGTCCCGCACGCAGCCCCCCACGCACCAGGCCTCAAACCCGGCGGCCTCCAGCTTTTCCAGCACCTCTCCTGCATAGGGCGGCAGGCTGAACATCACGCCCCGCCTTATTGGTGCCCGGCCCAGCCCATGCTGCGCTTGACGGCCTCGTGCCAGCGGGCAATGTCCTGCTCCCGGCGGCGAGGCTCCATTTCCGGGGTAAACACCGCGTTCTCCCGCCAGATGCCGGCAAGCTCCTGCATACTGTCCCACACCCCTACGGTCAGGCCCGCCATCATGGCGCTGCCCAGGGCCGTGGTTTCCAGGCAGTGGGGCCTGCGCACCTTCACCCCCAGGATGTCGGACTGGTACTGCATTAAGAACCGGCTGCGGGAAGCGCCGCCGTCCACCCGCAGCTCTGCCATGCTCACCCCGGACTCCTTCTCCATGGTGCGCACCAGGTCGCAGCTTTCCAGGGCAATGCTCTCCAAAACCGCCCGGCACAGGTGGGCGCGCTTGGTGCCCCGGGTCACCCCCAGCAAAGCGCCCCGGGCATACATATCCCAATAGGGGGCGCCAAGGCCTGTAAAGGCCGGCACAAAGGCCACGCCTCCCGCGTCCTCCACGCTTTCGGCAAGGGCGTCGGCCTCCTGGGGGGTTTTAATAAGCTCCAGCTCGTCCCGCAGCCACTGGATGGCAGAGCCTGCGTTAAAGGCGCTGCCCTCCAGGGCATAGCACACCTTCCCCCCCACCTTCCAGGCAATGGTGGTGATAAGGCCGTTTTTAGACTTTACAGGGCGGTCGCCTGTGTTCATCAGCACAAAGCAGCCTGTGCCATAAGTGTTTTTGGCCATGCCCTTCTGGAAGCAGCACTGGCCGAACAGGGCGGCGTGCTGGTCTCCCGCAATGCCCGCAATGGGGATCTCCTCCCCCAAAAGATCCGGGCTGCACATGCCCACAATCTCCCCGGACTCGCATACCCTTGGCAGGGCGCTGCGGGGGATGCCCAGCTCTTCCAGCATGGTTTCGTCCCAGCACAGGCGGCGGATGTCAAAGAGCATGGTGCGGGAGGCGTTTGTCACATCGGTGACAAAGGTTTTCCCCTCTGTCAGGGAGAACACCAGCCAGGTGTCAATGGTGCCAAAGCGCAGGCGGTCTTTTTTGGCAAGCTCCCGGGCGGCGGGCACATGGTCTAAAATCCACTTCATCTTTGTGCCGGAAAAATAGGGGTCGATGAGAAGCCCTGTGGCGTCCCGGATATAGTCCTCCATGCCCCCGGCCTTTAAGCGCTCGCACTCCGGGGCTGTACGGCGGCACTGCCATACAATGGCGTTGCACACCGGGATGCCCGTCACCGCGTCCCAGGCCACAGTGGTTTCCCGCTGGTTTGTGACGCTGATGGCGGCAATGTCCGCCGCCGTCACCCCGGCCTGGGCCACAGCCTGGCGCATGGCAAAGAGGGTGGTGTTGAGGATTTGCACAGCGTCATGCTCCACGAACCCGGGCTGGGGGTAAATCTGGGGGAACTCCTGCTGGCCCATGCCCGCAATGCCGCCGAAGGCGTCGAACAATACGGCCCGGGAGCTGGTGGTGCCCTGGTCTAACGAAAGGATGTACTTGCCAATCAACATAGAATCACCTTATTCCTCATCTGTCTTTTTTTGTGGCTTTCCCACGGAAATATAGGGCTGTCCGGTAAGTTTATGGACATTATAGCATACCGCCAGGCTTTGCGCAAGACAAGGAAAGGGGAAAGAGCCGGCCTGAAAGAGGCAGGAAGGCCTTGCTTTTTCACTCTACGGAGCGTAGAATGGAGGGAGTTTTAGCATATTCTACGGTTCGTGTGTGTGAAAGCGGCGGAAAACAGGCTACAATAGGGCCAGAAAGGAGGCAGGGCATGGATCAAAACAAAACCGGCAAATTCATTGCCGGAGAACGCAAACGCAAAGCCCTCACCCAAAAGCAACTGGCGGAGATGCTGGGCATCAGCGACAAGACCATATCCAAGTGGGAGCGGGGCGGCGGCTTCCCTGAAGTCTCGCTGCTGCTGCCCCTATGCAGGGAGCTGGATATAACCGTCAACGAACTGCTGGCCGGGGAGCGGGTGGCGGAGGAGGACTATAAAAAGAAAGCGGAGGAAAACATGATGAACCTTGTAAAGGAAGCCCAGGAAAGCAGGAAGAAGATTATCCTGTCCGCCCTGGTGGCGGCGCTGGCCATTCTGGCGGCACTGCCCCTGGTAATAGTGGCGGGGGCGCTGGAGATGGAAACCTGGCTGCGGTGCCTTTTAATTGGCATCGGCCTTGTAGTGGTCGTTTTAGGCATTATCATCGCCTGCGTTTTAGACCGGGACGCCGGGGCCTTCGAGTGCCCGGAATGCCACGAGCGGTTTGTGCCGGAAATGGGCGCCTACATTATGGGGCCTCACACCATCACAAAGCGGAAGCTGCGGTGCCCCAAATGCGGCGCGGTGAAGTATTGCAGGCACGTGCTGACGAAATAAAAGGGCCAAGGGGCGGCAGGGCATCCTGCCGCCCCTTGCAGTTATGCGTTTGTGCGTTTCTTACAACAAAACATCTGCGGAATAGGGCACTTTGCAGTTGTCATAATGTGGCAAAAGGTTTTTTGCAGTTTTTAGAAAAAATCACAAAAAATGCCTTGCCTTTTTCCAGGTGTTGTACTAGAATATAGGTGCAGCCCTGTATGTGGGGCGCATAATTGTTAAAATTCCAGGAGGAGATCCCAATGGCAAAAGTAAAGATCGGCTTTATCGGCTGCGGCGGCATCGCCAACGGCAAGCATCTGCCCGGCATGGCCCAGCAGAAAGAGTATGTTGACCTGGTTGCTTTCTGCGACCTGATTCCCGAGCGCGCCGAGAAGGCTGCCAAAGAATATGGCACCCCCGACGCCAAGGTTTATACCGACTATCATGAGCTGCTGGCTGACAAGAGCATTGACGCTGTGCATGTCCTGACCCCCAACATCGCCCACTGCGAAATCACAGTGGCTGCCCTGGAGGCTGGCAAGCATGTTCTGTGCGAGAAGCCCATGGCTGCTACCACTGCCGACGCCAAGAAAATGCTGGAGGCCCGGGACCGCACCGGCAAGATGCTGACCATCGGCTATCAGTACCGCCACTTCCCCATGAACCAGGTTGCCAAGGGCATTGTGGACGATGGCTGGCTGGGCGATGTGTACTATGCTGAGGCCACCTACCTGCGCCGCCGCGGCGTTCCCACCTGGGGCGTGTTCACCGACAAGTCCAAGCAGGGCGGCGGCCCGCTGATCGACATCGGCACCCATGCTTTGGATCTGACCCTGTTCCTGATGAACAACTACGAAGTGGATTATGTGGTGGGCACTTCCTTCGAGAAGCTGGGCACCCTGCTGGATCCCAAGTTCCAGGGCCAGGTTGACCGCATGGGCAACCAGAATAGCTGGAACAACAAGACCTACGACGTGGAGGATTCCGCTGTAGGCCACATCAAGATGAAGAACGGCGCTGTTATCAACCTGCGCGCTGCCTGGGCCATCAACATGGCTGAGGACAATGGCGCCAACAACGAGGCTTATGCCACGCTGGTAGGCACCAAGGGCGGCCTTGACACTGTTTCCGGGCAGGCCCGCCTGAACCACGTGGTTGCCAGCCAGCCCGCTATCACCATGGTGGGCAACAAGGTTGCTTCCTATATCCCCGGCTTCAGCGCCGGCCCCGCTCCCGTCAGCAAGGAGCATGACATCTGGGTAAAGGCCCTGCGCGGCGAAGGCGAGTTGTTCGTCACGGCTGACCAGGCTTTCGTGGTTACCCGCATCCTGGATTCCATCTATGAGTCCTCCCGCACCGGCAAGCCCGTATACTTCGACTAATTAAAAAACCCGCCGCGATATTGCTCCTGTAATGAAACGGCAGGAATAGTTGGCGTTATCCCCCGTCTCCCAGGCGGGGGATAATACTGCGGTTTTGCTTGCAAATGGGCAGCAAAAGGCTTTTATGCTTTAAACGAGGATGTGTATTGTAATTTGGATAACGTAAATCTGCAATTATACTCTTTTGGGTTCGACTGCCCCCTGACCCTGCTGGAAAAAATCAAGAAGGCAGGGGAAATGGGGTATGCCGGGGTGGAGTTTGCCCGGGGCTATCAGGACATCCCTGTGGAGGACGTGAAAAAGGCCCTGGAGGTAGCGGGCGTTACCGCTGATTCCGCCCACGTGGCTTTTAACTTCATGGAGGAGGATCTCCCCTACCTTGCCAAGCTTGGCGTTACGTTCGTTGCCTGCCCCATGGCTGCTTTCAACACAACGGAGGAGGCCAAGGAGACAGCGGAGGAGCTGAACAAGTTCGGCAAGCTGGCAAAGGAATATGGCATCATCATCGGCTATCACAACCACACCGGCGAGTTCTATCAGGACAACGGCGTTTACCTGATGGACACGCTGGTTGAGAACACAGATCCCGGCACAGTGGCCTTTGAGATTGACTGCGGGTGGGCTTCTGCCGCCGGCATCGATCCTGTGGCGTATATCAACAAGTACGCCGGGCGCATCGCGGCCATCCACATTAAGGAGAACGGCGCTGTTATCGGCGCGGACAAGCCCAAGTCCCGGTATGACGCGCCTCCCAAGTTTGAAATTGGCCCGGACGGGAAGCCTGTATTCCCTCCTGAGTTCAAGAAGATGATGGAGGAGCGGGAGAAGCTGAACGTGCCTACCGGCACCGGCATTGTGGACTGGAAAGCTGTGAAGGCCGCCGCTGACGCTCAGCGGGACAACGTGATCTATGTGGTGGAGCGGGAAGCCAGCTATGGCGGCAAAAGCCGCATAGAATGCTTGACAGAAGACATTGCTTGGCTGAAAGCGAACCTGTAAAAACGGAAAAGTTTCCCGGCCCCCTGCTGGCAGCAGGGGGCTGTTTTTTGGCACACACAGAAAGAGGACGGCGGCTGCCGTCCTCTTTTTTCACTGTGTAAACTATCAAAAAGCCTCACTGCTTTTCAGGCAGGCTGGACACAAACTCTTCCAGGTTTACCAGCGCGCCTCCCCGCAGGCGGGATTCCTCTGCCGCCAGGGCCATGAAATGGCTTTCCATGGAGCTTTCCAGGGTGGTGGTGCGCTGGGTGGCCTCCTTGCCGCCCAGCAGCATGTCCAGGAAATCCCCGATGATGCCGCTGTCACCGCCGCCGTGGCCCTTCAGATCCTCTGCAAAAGCGCCTGCGTCAATGGTTTCTTCCTCCTGCCCAAACCGCCGCACCTTGATAATGTTGGACTTCATGTCCGCCTCGATCTCCCCCTTGGTGCCCATGGCTTTGAAATACCGGTAGCAGTCCTGGGTGAAGGCGCACATGGTGAAGCTGATGGTGGAGCCGTCCTCCATGGTCAGCAGGGTCTGCTGGTGATCGACCACGTCGTTGTCGCAGAAATACACGCACCTGCCGTAAGGCCCGGTTCTCAAGGCTTCATAGGTGCTTTCCAGGGTGTTTTCCACGCTTAAAATGGAGGTGGCCCAGCCCTTGCCGCTTTTGATGCCGGTTTTGGGATCGGTAATATAAATCTTCTCCGCGTCAAAGATGCACTTGTCCTTTACCTTGCAGCCCTCCAGGCACCGGGGTGCCGCGCCTTCCGGGGCGCACTCCTTTTTAAAAAGCCGGATGCCGCCAATGGAGGAGACGGCCTTGCACTTCTTTCCTGTAAGCCAGGTGAGGATATCCATATCGTGGCAGGACTTCTGCAATATCATAGGGCTGGTTTCCTGGGAATTGCGCCAGTTTCCCCGGACAAAGCTGTGGGCCTGGTGCCAGTAGGCCACGTTTTCATTGGCACAGATGGACACCACCTGGCCGATTTCCCCTTTGTCCAGCAGATCTTTGAGTATGTTATAAAAGGCGGTATACCGCAGCACATGGCACACGATAACCTTTCCCGGGCAGCCCTTTGCCACCTCCAGAAGCTCCCGGCACTTATCCAGCTCTGGGGAGACAGGCTTTTCCAGGAGAATGTTATACCCTTTCCGCAGCCCGGGGATGGCA
>Ga0137310_101930_pt1 | contig 12397 bp, 14 predicted proteins | sample NAcewiD2O_June_2_FD_97183 | JGI IMG/M metagenome (GOLD analysis project Ga0137310, IMG submission 97183) | Mouse cecal microbial communities from Vienna, Austria - N-Acetylglucosamine amended D2O_June | ecosystem: Host-associated > Mammals > Digestive system > Large intestine > Cecum | place...
AAAAGAATCAGGCCGCATAGTCGTCTCATAAAAATCCCTGCCTTTAAAATACTCGGTACCGCAGACCTGTGCTTCCGGTTAAAACCGATCCGTCCGCGCATCCGCCAAACGTTCCTACACTTTATCCTATGCGCCTGGGCCTGTCCCTATGCCAAGTCTCCCGCCTTTCCTCACAGCCTGCATCTTTCACTCCTGAAGCATGCGAAAATTCATTTCCATCATCTGCACGCCCCGATCTGGTGCTCTTTCAGGCCCGATCTTCCGCAGACTATGACGCATGTCTGACAGAAAGCAATTTCCAGACACGTTCTAATCCGCTCTCCCGGCCATCTCCTCCGCAGCCTTCACCGCGTCGGCCGAAAACGGCTCTCCCACATGCACCTTCCCTCCCGTAAACCGGTTCACAAGGTCCGGCACCATGTCAAGCATCTTATTGACCGTATTCTGATTCTTTATATTCACCAGCCTGGTACTGCCGTTTTGGATCACCAGGACCGCGCTGGGGCTTAACTTGGCGCTCATGCCTCCGGCCCCTTTATTCTTAGCGTTTTCCGCAAATGTGCCGGCAGCCATACCGCAGGTCACATCCATCAGCGGAAGGATTATGGCGTCGTCCACGCGGACCGCGTCCCCCACCACCGTCTTTGTGGCCACCAGATGGTCCATTCCCTGAAACAGCGCCTCCACTGCCGCCGAAAACCCGCTCTGGCCTCCTGTCTTAATCTCTGCCATCCTTATTTTCCTCCATTCTTAAGAAAGCCCCACAACAGCCTTCTGAAATTTTTATTTAATAAGACCCGAACGCACCGGGCTCCCAGAACACCTGCCTGCACCCGGCCTTTCAGGCTCCCTTCCGCTTCCAGGATCTTTTGATCAAACATAGGCACGATCTCAACCTTGTCCCCGTAACAGGCATAGACCACGCTTAAGCCGGATAACACCTTCCCCGTAACAGCCGGATCCTCAAATCCGAAAACCACCTTTCCCCGGACCTTTCTCGGAAGAACGTGGCGGATCATGGCCTTTACCTGGCGAAGGATCACCCGGATGGTCTTTTGATTGCTCTCGTCATTCCAAAATGCCCAAGCCTTCTCTTTGTACTCTTTTATCCTGGACCAGGCATTTTTCGCGGAAGCTGCCGCCCTCTTTGCCTTCTCTCCCAGCCCTTTTGAACGATCGTCTCCATCCTCCTGCCCGTCAAACATATCCTCATCCCGGCGGCAGCGTTTCTTTCCCCTTTTTCTGCCCTTCCTGGTTCCTCTCCCCGCTCCATCTTCTGTTGTAGGTTCCTCTTCCTCAGACTGCGGCCAAAACTCCTCCTCTTCCTCCAGCGCTTCGTCCTGCCAGATCTTAGGGTCCCTGCCTTCCGCTTTTACACCAGCAGGCTGTGAAACAGTTTCTCCCCGTTCTTCCTTTTCGCCGGTTTCTGCTGCCGTCTCCCATGCCGGCATGTCCTGGGACCCGGCATTACTATCCCGCCATCCTTCCTCATCCGTCTCCACAAAGTCCACTCCCAGCTCTTTCCCGGCCAGATCAAGGGCCTGACAGGCTCCATCCTCCAGGCTGTCTTCCACCTGCTGCCTAAGGCGGGATTTGTCCTCTTTCTTCTGAAACACCCGCTTTCCCAGCACCCGCACCGTCATATCCAGCCCGTCCTCATATGTAGCCTTCACCCGCAGGGCGCTTAGAAGCCAGGTAAGCTTCACCGTACCCTGTATCCTGCCGTAATAAGAGCCGGACACGCTGTACCGGACAGGCGCCAGGAGCACCAGAAGAAGGACCGCAAACACCAGCCCCAGCACCGCCAGTATCACAATCCCTATGATCTTCAATATCATCAATAGAATCGGAAGCATCTGATCACACCCTATTGCCCCTTTCCGCCAGAAATTCGTCAAGACAGAAACCGCCTGTCAGCCTGTACATATCGCCTGCAATGGTCCCTGCCAGCCTTAAAGCCTCCTGATACCCCAGGGCAATGCCCAGGATGGAAAACTCTTTCTCCCGAAACTGCCCCAAAAGAAGCATATACCCGGGATAAATGTCAAGGATATTATTCCCGTTTGACGGGGGAGTAATCACGTAGATCCCCGGGCGGTACGTCTTTTCCCGAATACTCTGGATAATGGACGCCCGGTGTTTCTTCGCCTTCTCTCCCACGTAAAGATGTCTATACCAGAACATGCTCTATCAACCTCTGCTCCCTTAAGGACTGCTCTAAAAGCTCCATAGACGCCTCCCGCTCCGCAAAATCCACGCAGCTTTCCAGTCCATTTACCAAATACTCCCGCACCTGACTGCTGTTGGTAAACACCATAGGAAGGCTGGAGATCACCTTGGCCATCACCGCCCGGACCACGTGCTTGGGGTGCTGGGCAAACATGCCGTCCAACTGCTGACACAGCTTCCTGGCCTCTTCGTCGATCCACTGCCTGTCCGCCGCATCCTCACACACCGGCTCAGGATCAACCGGCATAAAAAAGCTTCCCGACACCAGACGCTCCACCTTGTCCAGAACGTCGTCCTGATACTGGCCTCCTGCCATGACCAGATCCATGGTTGACTCCTGGATGCCCTCCATGTTAGTCAGGATCTCCTCCCTAAGGAGAGATCTGTCCCCTTGCTTTAACGCGTCCAGGATCATTTCCGCGCTTTCGCGAAATGCCGCGTCCTCCGCGGCGTCCATTATCCGCTCTCTGGCTGTCAAAAACAGCGCATAAAGGTTATTGACCATCTGCTCCACAGCCAGAGAGCGATCCGTCTTCTCTGTCAAAATCCTGCTGCCTCGTCCCAAAGCGTCGACGCATCTGTCAAACCCTCCCTTGTCAAGGTTCTTATAGTCCGCCCTACGGAGACATTCCAGCAGCCCGTACAGCTCCTCCTCCTGCTCCATGTCCTCTGGAAGCAAAAGCATCACCGAGCTTTTCAGCCTGTCCAGATACCCTTCCACACTGCCTCGGTCAAGCCCTACATAGGAAGTAAGCCGCTCCATGACCATGGCATAAAACTTTTTTCTGGTAAAGCGCACCGGAAGCTGGGCCACAAGTTCCCGCAGCCAGGCGTTTTGCTGGGCCGGCTCCTTCATGGAAGCCATGGTCTCCACCAGGGCCTGGGCCAGTTCCTGCGGAGTGTACTCCAAAGCCTCCAGAGTCACAAACCGCCGCTCCATCCGGTTTAACACATACTCATAGATCTGGAAGCAGTCGGAAAACGCCGTCAGCCGCTCCATCTTTTTGATCAGCCCCTCCCGCAGGGCCTTCAGCTGCCCAAAGGCATCCTCTGTGTCGGACCCATCCCTGTTTTCAAGAAACATCCGAAAGATCCTGGCCAAAGCCTGCCCCGCGGCATCCTCATAACCGGAAAGATCCGCCTCTTTCTCCAGCCGCTCCTCACAATAGAGCCACAGCTGCAGCACCAAACCGGAAAAACAGTACCGGTATGCCGCTGATATCCGTTTCTTTCTTGTCCTGGTATCCAAATCCCTACCCCCTTGTCAAATAAATGCATGCCTTTTCGCGTCTCCCACAGCAAACGCCGCCGGTCCACGCTGCCCATCCGCCAAACCCTACTGGCAGTTTTCCAGAATCGTCCGCCTTACCAGATCCAGCGCGCGCACGGCGGCATGCTCCCGCACCTTATGGCGGTTTCCCTTAAACTGATACTTCTCCACCGCCACCTGATCCTTAAAACAGCAGGCCATGTACACCAGCCCCACCGGCTTTTCCTCCGTGCCGCCGTCAGGCCCCGCGATCCCCGTAATGGATACGCAGATATCCGAGTCCGTGGCAAACGCGCCGCCGATGGCCATCTCCCTGGCCGTCTCCCTGCTGACCGCCCCGTACTTTTTCAGGGTGCTCTTGCTCACATCCAAATGCTTTCTCTTTGCCTTGTTGGAATAAGTGACAAATCCTTCCTTGAACACGTCCGACGCGCCGGCCACATTAACGATGCGGGCCGCCAAAAGCCCTCCCGTACACGACTCCGCCGTGGCTACGGTCAGCTCATGCTTTTTCAAAAGCCGCACCAAGGCTGTCTCCAGGTCCTCCTCCTCCCTGACGGAATACACGGCCCTGCCTAACCGCTTTTTGATCTCCTTTACCACCGGCTTTATAAGCTTTTCCGCCGCTTCCTCATCCAAAGCCGACGCTGTCACCCGCACATGGACCTCCCCGGTCTTGGCGTAGGTGGCAATGGTGGGATTGGTCTGGCTGTCGATCAGATCAAGAAGCGCATCCTCCACCTGGCTCTCCCCCATGCCGCAGATCTTCACCATCCTGGATAGGAGAAATCCCGGTTTCAGCTTTCGAAGGTAAGGCTCCACCTGGCCGTTAAAAAGAGGGATCATCTCCCCCGGAGGCCCCGGCAGCAGAATCAGGCGCTTTTCGTCCTTCTCCATAATCAATCCCGGCGCCGTGCCGTTGTCATTGTCAAGGACCAAAGCCCCCTGAGGCACCATGGCCTGCTTCCAGTTATTCTTTGGAATGTCTTTATAAATACTGTTCCTGAAAAATTCCTCAATCCGCTTTCTGGTATGCCCATCCTCCACCAGAGCGCATCCAAATACCTCCGCGCAGGTCTCCTTGGTCAAATCATCCTCGGTAGGCCCAAGCCCTCCTGTAAGAATCACCATATCCGACCTGGATAACGCCGTTTCCACCGCGCTCTTTAACCGCTGCCCATTGTCCCCAACTACGGTCTGGCTGTACATGGACAGTCCCAGGCACGCGCACTTTTCAGCCAGAAACCGGGCGTTGGTATTGACAATGCTGCCGAGAAGAAGTTCCGTTCCCACGCTTAACAGTTCCACAACCATGTCACATACTCCCTTCCGTCAAAACCTTGTGATTTTTCTTGATGTAATCCATCAGGGACACCACGGTCAGGACCACGGCGGCCCACAAAAAGATATCCGTCACTACAGACAGCGCATCAATCTTCACGATCAGCAAGACCACGGCGATCATCTGGAAAACGGTCTTAAACTTCCCCCAGTAGCTGGCCGCGATGACCACGCCGTTGTCCGACGCCACCAGCCGAAAACCGCTGATGATAAACTCCCGGCTGATGATGACAATGACCATCCAGGCCGGTATGTCATCCAATTCAATAAGGCAGATCAGGGCGGCGCACACTAAAAGCTTGTCCGCCAGAGGATCCATAAATTTTCCGAAATTAGTCACCAGGTTATACTTCCTGGCGATCTTGCCGTCCAGAAGGTCCGTTAAGCTGGCCGCGATAAAGATCCCCGCGGCCACATACCGCAGCGTCATATTCTCCCCTTTGTCCCACAAAAGGGCGGCCACAAAAAACGGGATCAAAAGCACTCTAAGAACGGTCAGTTTATTTGGCAGATTCATCATATATCTCTCCTATCAAATCATATTCCAGAGCCCCGGTCACCTGGACCTTTACAAAGTCTCCGGACATCAGCGTTTCATCCGTATTCACAAACACCAGCCCGTCCACAGATGGGGCGTCCATGTAGGTACGGCCCACATACACATTCTCATCGGCAACCTTGCCCTCAATAAGAACCTCCAGGACGCGGCCTTCCATGGCCTTTGACCCTTCTAGGGAAATGTCCTGCTGCAGCTCCATCAGCTCCTGCCTGCGGCTTTCCTTCACCTCATCCTCCACCTGGTCCTCAAACCCGGCAGCCGGCGTGTCCTCCTCCTGGGAGTAGGCAAACACCCCAAGGCGTTCAAACTCCATCTCATTTACAAAATCCATCAGTATCTCATGGTCCTCTTTTGTCTCCCCGGGAAAGCCGGAGATCAGGGTGGTGCGAAGGACAATGTCCGGGATCTCCCTGCGCAGAAGACCGATGATCTCTTTTAACTGCCTCTGGTTCGTTCTCCTCCCCATCCGCTTTAAGATCCTGTCGCTGGCATGCTGGATGGGGATATCCAGATAGTGGCACACCTTTGGCTCGGTCTTCACTGCCTGGATCAGCTCCATGGTGATCTCCTCGGGATAGCAGTACAAGATCCGTATCCACTGGATGCCGCCAACGCCGCAAAGCTCATGGAGCAGCTTTGGAAGCATCTTCTCCCCGTACAGATCCACTCCGTAAACCGTGGTCTCCTGGGCCACCAGGATCAGCTCCCGCACTCCGGCTTTAGCCAATTCCCCGGCCTCCTCCACCAGTTCTTCCATGGGAACGCTCCGATATCGCCCCCGGACCTTTGGGATCACGCAGTACGCGCAGTGTTTGTCGCACCCTTCGGCGATCTTTAAAAACGCGTAGTGGCCTCCTGTGGTGACGATCCTGGAAGCCTTTGTCCCGCAAAGGCGGTCCACATCCGCAAAACACATCTCCTTTTTCCCTTCAAGGGTCTCCCTTATGACCCGGGCGATCTCGTCATACGCCGTGGTGCCCACACAGGCATCCACCTCCGGCATCTCCTCCATGATCTCGGTCCGGTATCTCTGGGCCAGGCACCCGGCCACGATCAGCGCCCGGCAGTTTCCGGACTCCTTTAACTGCCCCAACTCCAAAATGGTGTTGATGCTCTCCTCCTTGGCGTCGCCGATAAAACAGCAGGTGTTCACCAGAATGATATCCGCCTCCGTCTCGTCATCCGTAAACGTGTATCCTTCCGCCCTTAAGATCCCCAGCATCTTCTCCGTATCCACCAGATTCTTATCGCAGCCAAGCGAAACACAAAGTATCTTCATCTAATCTTATAATCTCCTTACATGTGGAACCGTTGCTATTGAACGCGTTCATAGTATCTGCCGCCTGCTTACCCTTTCCTCTCTCCTCTGCAAGAAAAGCCATCTCCTATCTGTTGAGACGGCTTCCTTCCCAGAATGTGTAAAACGAATGCATCGCTGCACAAAGATCAAACACGATTTACTTCAGAATTCATGCAGCGACGCGCCAAGGCCTCATCCGCCGCGCTGCGGACAAACATCCAAAACAGTGAACCATCAGGCTTTTACCGTCTCGTCCTCATCCTGGGATTCCTGGGCCATGGCCTCCTCGCCGAAAACCTCTGCCTCCACATCCCCAGGCGCCTGTCCGCCGTCCTCTCCAGATCCCTCCTGGATGGAAAGAGACTCCCCTTCCCCGGCGTCCTCCTCGCTTAAGATCTTCACCTTGGACTCGTACAGCTCCTCCACGGCCACGGACAGCGGTTTCTTGTTATAAGCGTGAGGCACCATAGGCTCCTCCCCCGCGATCAGCTGCCTGGCCCTCTTGGCTGTGGCGATGACGATGGAATAGCGGCTCTGCACCACCGGTTCCTCCCCCGGCTCCACGCCGCTGTTTACTGCATTGATCAAATCTGTGTATGACGGATGTAACATATATGGTCTCCTCGCTTTCTAAATTTCTCAGCAGCCGCCGGCCTTGCCGGCCCCAAATCCCCGGATCTCACCTATCCGTAAGCTCCGACTTCATCTGCTGGATAAACTCCAGGTTCTGGCTGACTCTTTTGTGCTGGGCCTGGATTAACTGGTGCATCTCCTCCACGCACTGATCCAAGGCGTCATTGATCAGGATATAATCATAGGATGTGATGCCTGCCGCCTCCTGCCCTGCCCGCCGCATCCGCTTGTCAATGACTTCCATGGTCTCGGTCCCCCGGCCCACCAGCCTTCGTTTCAGCTCGTCGGCGCTGGGAGGCATCACGAAGATCAGCAGCGCCTCGGGAAACCGTTCCTTGATCTTTAAGGCCCCCTGGATCTCGATCTCCAGGATCACGTCCCGCCCGTCGGCCATCTGCTGGAACACATACTGCCTGGGAGTGCCGTAATAATTGTTGACGTACTGAGCGTGTTCGATCAGCTGTCCCTTCTGGATCATCTCCTCAAAAGCTTCCTTCGTCACGAAAAAATACTCCCGCCCGTCTGTCTCCCCCTCCCGGGGTTCTCTGGTGGTGGCGGAAATGGACAGCGCGTAGTTGTGGTGCTTTTCCAGCAAAGCCTTCATAAGCGTTCCCTTTCCCGCCCCGGAAAAACCGGACACCACTGCTAAAATCCCCTGGTCACTCATGCTTATCAGCTCCTACTCAATATTTTGTATCTGTTCCCTGATCTTCTCGATCTCTGTCTTGAGGGCAATGGCCTTATCGGAAAGCTCCAGGTCATTGGCCTTGGACAAAATGGTGTTGGCCTCCCGGTTCATCTCCTGGGCCAGAAAATCCAGCTTTCTGCCCACTCCGCCGCCGGACTTAAGCTCGTTTTCCATGTGGCTGATATGGCTCTTTAACCGGACGATCTCCTCGTCCACGCATACCTTGTCGGCAAAAATAGTCACCTCGGTCACAATGCGGCTCTCGTCAATGCCGCTGCCGCCCAGCAGCTCCTTAACCTTTGCCTCCAGCTTTCCCTGGTACTCCGCCACAATGGCCGGAGACCGCTGTTCCACAAAAGCCACCAGCTCCGCCATGGTCTTTAGCTTGCCTAAAAGGTCCTCCTTTAGGCTCTCCCCTTCCTGGGAACGGCTCTCCACAAACTTTTTGGCCGCCTCCTCCACAGCCTGGGACAAAATCTTCCACATGGCCTCCTCGTCCTCCGCCTCCTGCTCCATGGTCAGGACTTCCGGCATCCTGGCAAGGACCCCTGCGGTCATGTCGTTGTCTATGGAAAACTTCTCGCTCATCTGCTTAAAATACTGTACATACTCCCCTGCCAGGCTCTCGTTGTATTTCAGGCACAGCTTCTGTCCGGTGTAATCCTCATAGCTGATAAAAAGATCCACCTTCCCCCGCTGAATATAGGTTTTTAACAGGCCCCGGATCCCTGATTCGAAATAATTAAACCTTTTCGGCATCTTGATGCCAAGGTCCAGATACCGATGGTTCACTGCCTTCATCTCCACCGAGATCTTGTACTGCTCCGTGACATTTTCGCATCTGCCGAACCCTGTCATGCTCCTTATCATCCGCAAATCAGCCTCTCTTTCGTCATAGATACTTTTCATTATAAGTCAAATAGAAAAACAAGTCAAAACTTTTCTGGAAAAAGTTTTGACTTGTCGTCCTTCCTGTTTGTTGTTTGCTGTCCCGCCAAAGCCTTAAGCGCTTACATCCACGTATTCACCCGTCTTTGTCCCAAGTTCCACATTCTCCCCGGACTGGTCGTAGATCACGCCCTCACAGGCGTCGGCAGCCTCATAGCCGCCAGTCTCCGGCTGGATCTTTCCTTCCTGGCTTATCTCCACAGAGTCGAAGCTGCCGCTTTCTCCTTGTTCCTCTCCCCGCAGCCGTTTTTCCTGCTCCTGCCGTTCCTGTCTTATAGCTTCCGCAAGCTGTTCCTGACGCAGTTCCTCCTGCTTCTTTGCCTCCTTGGCATCTTCCTCCATGCCCTTGTCGGCTTTCTTGGTGTACTCTTCGGCCTGATCCTTAAGCTCGCCGGCATATCCCAGAGCTCGCTGCATCTTGTCCGTATCCCCTTTTCGCTCCGCCTCCTTGGCAATATTCATGGGAGTCGCGATCAGGCTGGCGCTAACGCTTGCCCCTGCCAGCCCCTCTATGGTCATCACGTTCATCCTTTGGCCTCCTTTCTTTCTCACATCAAACGGTTGACAAGGATAACTTCGACCCCTTTCCGGCAGGTTTTAGAATCATGGCGTAAACGGTTTCTTTCATGTTATGTGCGGCATATCTGTCAAACACGCTCTAATTTTCCCGGTACAGCGGCACAAGGACCGATATGGTAAAGACCCCTTCCTTTGCCTCCGCATGCACCGCGCCGTTATAGGCCGCCGCCGCGGCCCTGACATTGCCAAGCCCCAATCCGTGTCCCAGTCCATCCTCCTTTGTGCTGACGCCTATCGGCGGCGCGGCGGATATGCCCGCGGAGTTTTGCGCTTCCAGCAAAAGACATTGCTTCACCTGCCCCATATAGATCCGGATAAACGGATCCTCCTTCCCCGCAAGCCTTGCGCAGGCTTCCAGCGCATTGTCCAGGATATTTCCCACTATGACGCACAGATCCATCTCCTTCACCGGACAATCGGAAGGCGCCCGCACATCGCACTGCCAGAGGATCCCCTGCTCCATGGCCTGCCGCTTTTTATGGTAAAGAAGGGCATCCAGCACCAGGCTTCCCGTAACCTCATCCCCGGCCTCCACGCTGCCGGTCTCTGTCATCTCCCTTAAATATCCGCAGGCTTCCTCCCACCGGCGGTTGCGCACCAGGTTTTCCAACGCCAGCATATGATTCTTCATATCATGCCTTAACCGCTCCATCCGGCTGTACTGGTCCTCCATCATCTCATAGTAAGCCACCTTTGCCCGGTACTGTTCCCCGTCCCGCTCCTGCCTGTCGATCCGGTCCATCCCAAAGACAAATAACCCTGTCACCGCCATGGACAGACCGAAAAAAAGGCATAGAGCCATGTTGCTGAAAAGCTGATTCTCATACACCCCAAAACTCCCCCAATCATGGACCATGATGCCGTTGCTGGCGGCCCAGTTGACCAGATCCGTTATAAAGACCACGGCTCCCAGCACAAAGCTCCCGCAGAGATACCAGCTTTTTCTCTTGCCCTCAAAGATTGGCGTAAGCGGCTTTGACAGCCCGTTTACGGCCATGATTCCGGCCCCGTAAGTCAAGACCATAAGGATCAGGCCGTCTATTTCCTCTTTTTTTCCTGTGAACCGAAAAAATAGCAGTCCGCCGCAGACCAGAACCGCCTCGCTGAAATTCCATATTAATTCCGTCATCGCCGCCACAACGGCAGCCGCAAACACCCGTTTCTCCCTTTCCCCTCCAAACACCGCCGTCACCAGGATCACAAGCAGAACGTGGCTTAAGGCCGCAGCCAGAATATAGGGGACCCCGATATCCTCCAGCCACAGCCTTCTGACCATGCGCGCGCAAAAAAGAAGCCCGCCAAAGATCCATGCCTGTGCCGGCTTCCCCCTAAGGCGCTTTTTGAGAAAACAGGAAACACGCATCCCATACAGCAGATAACAAGCCGCGGACAGCCCCATTTCCCAGCTGCCCCACGACCCGCTCATAAGATCCCTCCGTTTTTTCTCATGTATGCCAGCATCTCCTGGCCAAACGCCTCGTACCTGCGCCTGGCGATCAGAATCCGTTCCCCGTTGTCAAGGACTGCCTCCTGCCGGTTATAAACCTCCACATACCTTAGATTCAGCAGATAACTTTTGTGGCACCGGAAAAATCCCTTTCCCTTAAGCTGCTTTTCCAGCGTTCCGATCTGCTCATACCAGGTAAAGACTTCCCCCTTCTCATGGACCTGTATCTGCCTTCCCCGAATCTCAAAATACCGGACATTATCCAAAAAAAGCTTTCTGCTCTGCCTGTCTTTGCTGATCACCATATAGTCCCGGGCAACCTGCCGCTGCCGCTCCACGGCCCGCTTAAGCACAAAGCGAAGCTTTCCCTCATCCACAGGCTTTACCAGATAGTGGAAAGCCTCCACATCATAGGCGTCAAACACGTACTTCCGGCTGGAAGAAAGGAAGACCAGCGCCTTGTCATAGGCAAGCTCCCGGCATCTTTTGGCAGTCTCCATACCGTTCATGCCGTCCATAAGGATGTCCAGGAAAATAAGATCAAACCGCCCCAAAGCTTTTAACAGCTCTCCTCCGCTGCCAAACTGGTGGATGGAGCAGGCGATGCCCATGTCCTCCATGATGGTCCTGATCTTTGCCGATATGGTCAGGCAGTCCAAAAGCTCGTCATCGCAAACCGCAATCGATACCATATCCCAACTCCTCCTGACATCCTTTATGTACTCTCGGAGTCTCTTTGTGCCTGATTTTGTGAGATGATTTTTTGTCAGATGCGCATAAATTTATGAGGCGTACGTGGAACGTACGTTGATTAAATTTATGCGTATCTGGCGGAAAATCAGCCACAAAAGCAGGTGCAAGAGAGATTCCGAGAGTACATACTTATGAGGTATGCTCCAAAGCTTTTCTTAAATCCGTTATATATAAAGCCTGCTGCTTTTTCAGATACGCCCCGATAAACGGTTTCATAAACCATTTTTTTGCTGTAACATCCTCCGTGAAATCAATCGTTGTTACGTTGCCTTTGCTGGAGAAAATCCCTGTCCAATGCCCATGCATGTTGTCGTTCTCCATATCAAATTCCCATCGCCGGCATTCTTCCCTCACTGTAACGGTAAAGGCGGTCTGGTAGCCGGACGTCGTATATTCCACGAACTGCTTATCGTCTATAATCTCAACTCTGCTCAGATCGCTGCGCCACGCCGTATCCTCCAGAGAAGTCACAATCTCCCAAACCTTTTGCAGTTCTGCGTGAAAGTCTGCTCTTATATTTGAAACTGCCATCTTAATGATTCCTTTCTTTCAGGTATACCCTTTTCCACTGTCCAACTCTTTTCAGGAAGTCCTTTTCCAGAGAATCCGGGTCCAGCTCCCCGGTTGAAAACATCTTCCAGTAACAGCTG
>Ga0137310_101936_pt1 | contig 12341 bp, 11 predicted proteins | sample NAcewiD2O_June_2_FD_97183 | JGI IMG/M metagenome (GOLD analysis project Ga0137310, IMG submission 97183) | Mouse cecal microbial communities from Vienna, Austria - N-Acetylglucosamine amended D2O_June | ecosystem: Host-associated > Mammals > Digestive system > Large intestine > Cecum | place...
TTGCCTTTACCACTTCCATGCTGTCCCTTCTGCCTCCTTCTCAAACACGCTCTGGGCCATCCCAAAAGATCCCCAATGCCTTCCCTGCCTTTAAGTCCCCATTACCCCACTCCAAAATCCGTGATCTCGTACAAAACTTCCACAGACGGATCCTGCCTAAGCCAGGCATATTCCTCCATAAACCAGCTTACCAGCTCCTCATCTCTCTTTATGAGCGTGGTATTATTATTATACACGTTCACGGTTCCAAGTTTAAAATATTTTTTCAAACAGTCGATATCGTAGGCGATCATATCCCTTGTCTGCCCCTGGATTCCCACCATGAGACAGGGCGAGTCAAAATACCCGGCCACCTCAGCAGGCCCGTCAAAATCCGCGTTCTTATTCAGGACTCTCTCCCTGAAATCCCTGTCAAACGTCTCCACCCCGATTTTAAACACAATGGGAATACCCATTTTCTTTCTCATCTCGTCAAGACGCCTCCGGTACATCCAATGGGATTCCAAAAAAAGCCTCCCAATCCCTTTCTCCCTGACGATCCCGGAAATATCCTCCAGCGTTTCATCCGGAAGCTCAAAACAACTGCCGGAATTGATTACCTCCAGCGCCCCCTTCTCCCCTGTCACCTGGTCAAGGATCTGACGGTTCAGCTTCGCCATGGACACCCCGTCCCTGCCGTTATCTTCAATGTAATCGCAAAACGTACACTTACCCCATTTACACGGAAATCCCTTAAGAAGGCAGACCTCCCTCTCATTCTTCCCCACAACAATGCTGTAACGCTTTTGCGGTATGCCCATGATCTTCACTCCCTTTCCCTTATCCATGCTTCTCTAATGTCCATTCTGGACCCTGATCCTCTCTCGAATCCCAACGGGAAGCGCCTGCAAAAAAACCGACACCACCATCATGCTTAAGGCCCTGTCCAAATAATCCGTAACGATCTGCACTAGAAAAATGGCAGCCGTCATTCCCATAGGCGTCTTGGCCAAAAGCTGCACCAACACCGCAGACCCGGAGGACGTGATCCCCCCAAATACCACGGCGCAGATCACCGAACTGACCATTGTACCCGGAATCGCCACAGCCAAAGCCCACAGCCAAATCATTGCCTTTCCATTACCTGCCATCCCAATCCGTTTCCAGATCCATCTCTGCCATACCAGGCCGTTCATAAATCCCATGACCATCCCCACCGGGGCAAAATAAAGGGAATAAATGTCCGTAGTCATCCCCATAAGGATACCGCTTAAAAAACTGGGCGCCATTCCAAACCACGGCCCCCAAAGAGCGCCCGTCAAAATCGTCCCCATGCTGTCCAGATAAATAGGAAGCCGAAGCAACAAAGCCAGCTGACCTCCCACCACATTGATTCCCGCAGCCATGGCCAAAACACACAGCTGAAATGCCGTAATTTTTTTTCGATTCATGTCCATTCCTCCATCACATCATTTTCCTGAAACAAACTCTGGCAGAAGCCCAAAGCCTCGCCATCTTCAAACAAGCCCTGGCAAAAGATCAATCTCCTCCCCATCCACCCCCAAAAGCCTCCCAAAAAACATCTGAAAAAATCTCAGCGGATCCGTCTCAACCAGCACCACGCTGTTGGCCCTTCTGCCATAAAAATTCACCTGTCTCAAATTGTCCGGAAGATCCTTTGGCCACGCCTCATACACCCCTTTATGCGCTCCAAGACCGTCTTTCCTCCAGCCGTATCCGCCCTTTTCCGGCGTAAAATCCACCACAGTCTGCCCTATGCAGATCCCCTTTGTCTCCACCTGGGTATATGCCTCAAACCCTCTGCAAAGGCTCCGGTCCGCAAAATACGCCACTGCCAGGGGATCGTTGATCACGCACCCCAAAATATGCTCCTGCTGCCAGTGAAATTCGAAATAAAACCTTGTGATATTTTCCACAAATCCTCCCGTCTTGGGATCGAGACGCTTTAAATATTCCAGCAGCCCCGGTGTCAGCACAATCTTCCTGGTCACGTCAAGTCCCACCATAGCGATCTTCTTTCCGGATCTTCCGGCTGCTTCATAGACCATGGACGCCCCGTCCGGATCCGCCCAGTAATTGTACTCTGCCACCGGCGAACAGTTCCCCCTGCTGCCAAAATTACCGCCCATGGACACGATCTCCTCGATCCGCCCAAAGGCTTCCGGATTTCTCTCAAAAAGCCGGGCCAGGTTGGTCAAAGGGCCAAGGGCAATGATGGAACAAGGCTCCTTTAAAAGCGTCCTCTCCATAAATTCCACCGCCCCCATCTCCTGGTCATAGCCGGTTATCTGCGGCAGAAAACTTTCCCCAAGCCCGTCCCTTCCATGGGTATCCAGAGCATCCACATACTCCCGCCTTAAGGGCCTGTCCTCCCCCTTAAACACCGGAATATCCAGACGCCCCATGTGGCCCAGGACCTTCTTTGCGTTGGCAGCTCCCATAGCCGCCGGACAGTTGCCGCAGACAATGGTAACGCCCGCCACCTGGATCTCCTCCATGGTAAGAGCCAGCATCAGCGCCAGACTGTCATCAATTCCCGGATCACAGTCAATAATCACCTTTCTTTTCATATTCCCCTGCCCCTTCCTTTCCCAATGTTCGGTCAGTTCGCCTATTCCCCGCCGGCTGCCCAGCAATCTCTGTGAAAACTCCCCAAAAAAATGCTGCCTTTGTATTCTCCTCCAAACTTCGAGAACAGCAAAAGCAGCACCCTGTCAAAAACAGCGTGTTCTTTTCTTTTGCCTAGTTTTTTATACTGGGAGGTTCTCGAACCAGTCGGCATAACTGCCTGTTTTCGCGCGTCTGCGCCTCTTAGATTTTTAAAGCGTTCATTTTTGCAGGATCAATCCATTGCCTTTAACCCCTCCTTGTTATATCATATTTTTGCCGCCGCCACAAGAGCCTTTCTCTCATCTTCTCTTATCTCTTATTATACTTCTCCTCATCCAGGCATCCCTCGCTCCTGGCCACACAGATACTGGTCACTGCGTCCCCTACCACATTGAGGGCCGTCACCAGCATCTCAATGGGCCGGTTGATGGCCAGGATCAGCGAATACGCCAAAAGGGCTCCCTCATTGACAAACCCTACGCCGGACAATATGGTAAACAGCACAATAGCCCCCGCCCCAGGAGCGGCCGGAGTTCCCGCCGACGCGATAAGGGCCAAAAGAGCCACCACTACCAGCTGGGTCAGGCTGATGTCATACCCGGCGCAGCCTGCGATAAACACGGTGGCGATCACCTGCATAATTGCCGTGCCGTTCATATTGATGGTCATGCCCAAAGGCAGGACAAAAGAGGCAATGGCCTCGTCCACCCCGAACTCCTCGGTACAGGTCTGGTAATTAAGGGGCAGCGTCGCAGCGCTGGAGGACGTAGAAAACCCAAAGACCGCCACATTGGTTATCTTTTTCAGAAAGATAAACGGATTCAGCCTGGCTCCCAGCGCCACCACCAGAGGATACCCTGCTGCCAAAAACACAAGCAGCATAGCCACTGCCACCAGCACATAAGCCAACGCCGGTTTCAGGTAATCAATGCCGTAAGTGGCAAATGTCCTTGTCAGCAGCACAAAAATGGCAAACGGACCGAATTTTGTCACCACATAGTTGAGGAACACCACCACCACGTCATTGACCTCCTGCACCAGCTTTCGCAGCGCGCAGGTTTTCTCCTCCCCCAGAACATTCATGCACAGTCCCAGGCACACGGCAGCAAACACCACCGCCAAAACCGACGTGTTGCTGCCAAACGCCGAAATGAGGTTGGAGGGTACCACATTGAGGATCACGTTCATCGGGTTGGCTCCCACAGATCCCCCATCCCCTGAAAGCCCTTCCACCTGAACCTGGAACAGCCCGGCCTTATACACCCCAATACCAGCCCCGCACCCCAGTATCAGGGCAAAAAAAGAACAGATAAGAAACCAGCCGATGGTCTTGGCGGAAATACGCCCCAAAGTTCTGGTATCTGATATCTGTCCGATGGCCAGCGTAATGGAAGTAAATACCATTGGAACAATAACAAGCTGAAGAGAACGGATAAACAACTGCCCGATCAAATACAAAATCCCCAAAGCCCTCTCGGCTCCTTTCGCTGTTATATCCTGAAATAAAAGGTCATTGACAACCGCCCACACCGCTTCTTTCCCGGAACCATTGAGCACTTCTCTCAAAAACAACAAAAACATCCCGGCCCCAAGACCGCAGACCAGAGAGATCCCCATCTTTTTTGCCAGCGGGACCGCTGCCCGTTTCTTTTGATCTTCCATGTATTTCCTCCTTGACCACTTAATGTACTCTCGGAGTCTCTTTGTGCCTGATTTTGCGAGATGATTTTTTGTCAGATGTGCATAAATTTATGAGGCGTACGTGGAACGTACGTTGATTAAATTTATGTGCATCTGACGGAAAAGCATCCACAAAGGCAGGTGCAAGAGAGATTCCGAGAGTACATCTTATATGTACTGGCTCCTGCCTATGCCCCGTCTCTGACTTTCACGGACGCGCTCTTTGGCGCCCTCAGGCCAAAACCTTAAATACTATATCACAAAATCTGCCATTTGTATCCCCCTTTTTTCATTTATGTACTATCGGAATCTCTCTTGCGCCTGCCTCTGCGGCACTCAAAAAGGAAATTTTTTTCCTTTTCCTATCCCTCACCCCATGAAAATCTTCTCATATCCTAAACATATATTTTTCTATCAGGAGTCGTGTATGTTAGAAACCACAGCCGTTTTAACCCCGCTCCACTATCTGTACCTGGCCGGCGTTCTGGTGATCCTCACAGTCATGGTCCTTCGAAAAGACACTCCGGCGGTCTGCATCGGATTTCTCTTTCTTTTAGGCGTTGTGGGAATGGGAAGCCTTATCGGAGGCATCCAGACCGTTTTCAACGCCATGCTCTATGCGGCAAAAGAATTTATGGAAGTCATTGCCACCATTGCCCTTGTGACCGCTCTGTCCAAGGCCCTAAGCGACCTGGGAAGCGACTATCTGCTCATGCAGCCCATGTCCCGGATCATGAAAACGCCTGCTCTTACCTGGTGGATCCTGGGCTTAACCATGCTCCTTTTCTCCCTGTTTCTGTGGCCCTCTCCATCGGTGGCCCTGGTGGGCGCCATCATGCTCCCCTTTGCTGTCCGGGGCGGGTTAAATGCCCTGGCGGCGGCTATGGCCATGAACCTGTTCGGCCACGGCATCGCCTTAAGTTATGACGTGGTCATCCAGGGAGCCCCGGCTATCTCCGCGGCGGCGGCAGGCGTCACCACCAGTCAGGTGCTGACCCAGGGCCGTCCCGTGTTCCTGACCATGGGGGCTGCCACAGTGATCGCCGCCTTTTTGCTGAACCGAAACACCCTGGCAGCCACTCCCGCAATCCCATTAACCTCCGGGGCCGTGCCTTCCTATAAAAAAACACCTGCCTTAGCCCCCCATAGTCCCGGCATGACTTCCACCCTGAAATCTGCCTCTGACGTCCCCGATCACGGCGCAGATCCCGCAGCAGACCACAGCGGCTCCCCTGCCGAAAAAAGCCTGCAGCCAGCGCCTTCCCATCACTCTGCCAAACCAGCCTCCCGACCGGCCCTGATCCTGGCCATAGCCACTCCCCTGGCCTTCCTGGCGGATATCGCCGCCATGCTGATGTTTGACCTGCGGGGCGGCGACGCCACCAGCATCGTGTCCGGAACCGCAGTGCTTCTCATGTGCCTGGGGGCAGTTATCGCCTCCCCCGCCCAATCCCTGGAAAAAATCACCGGCTACCTTACGGACGGCTTTCTCTTCGCCATCCGCATCTTTGCCCCGGTCATTGCCATCGGCGCCTTTTTCTTTCTGGGAGGAGAAGGGATCACCTCCATCATGGGAGACGTGCCCACTAACGGCATCATGAACGACTGGGCCTTGTGGCTGGCCGCCCACACGCCTCTGAACAAATACCTGATCGCCGCCATCCAGATGGTGGTGGGAGCCCTTACCGGGCTGGACGGCTCCGGCTTCTCCGGCCTCCCCCTTACCGGCTCCCTGGCGCAGACCTTCGGAACAGCCGTAGGCGCCTCCGTTCCCGTGCTGGCAGCCCTGGGACAGATCACGGCTATCTTCGTAGGCGGCGGCACCATCGTTCCCTGGGGCCTTATTCCTGTGGCGGCTATCTGCAACGTAAGCCCTCTGGAACTGGCGCAAAAAAACTTCCTGCCTGTAATCATAGGCTTTCTCTGCGCCTTTTTGGTATCCTGCCTTCTTCTATGACAAGAACCGCCCTACGCATCCCTTAAGCCTATGTGCAGGCGTATTCCCACTTACCAACTGGCAGGTTGAACGTAAAATTCTGAAAGGAGTCTCTCTATGTGCGGAATTTCCGGTTTTTTCCATGGGAAACGCGATTTTACAAAAGAACAGGACAGATATCAGAAGATCCTGGATTCCATGAACTTAAAGCTGCAGCGTCGGGGACCTGACGACAGCGGAACCTTCCTCTCCCCCCATTTCGGCCTGGCTCACGTGCGGCTGTCCATTGTAGATCTTGTCACCGGACACCAGCCCATGTTCAAAACAGATCACGGCAGGACCTGGGGCATCGTCTACAACGGGGAACTGTACAACACCCATGAGCTGCGGGATAAACTGAAATCTCTTGGCCATTGCTTCCAGACTGCCAGCGACACGGAAGTCATCCTGACCTCCTACCTGGAATACGGTCCGGACTTTGTCACAAAGCTCAACGGCATCTTTGCCATAGCCATCATGGACCCTGTCATGGAGCGCCTTGTGCTTTACAGAGATCGGGCCGGGGTCAAACCGCTGTTCTATTCCGTTGTTGAAGAAACCGTGGTTTTCTCCTCCCAGATCAAAGGACTCTTGTGTTTCCCCGGCATAAAACCCAGGGTCAGCCAAACGGGTCTCAACGAGATCTTCAGCATAGGCCCTGCCAGGACCAGCGGAAACGGCGTGTTTGAAAATATCCGGGAAGTACTCCCCGGCCACTATCTCATGTGTACGTCAGATTCCGTGCGCCAGGACTGCTATTGGAAGCTGGAAAGCCGTCCTCATGAGGACAGCTACGAAAAGACCATTGAAACCACCGCCTTCCTGGTGGAGGATTCCATCAAACGCCAGATGGTCTCCGACGTGCCGGTATGCACCTTCCTGTCCGGCGGAGTAGACTCCAGCCTGGTATCCTCCGTCTGCGCCAGGGAACTGAAAAAGAAAAACCGGCAGCTGTCCACCTTTTCCTTTGACTTTGCGGGAAACCGGGAGAACTTCAAAGCCAGTGCCTTCCAGCCCTCCCAGGACCGTCCCTATGTGGAGCAGATGGTCTCCTTCCTAAATTCAGACCACCACTTTCTGGAATGTTCCACCCAAACCCAGGCAGCGCTTTTGGAGGACTCCGTACTGGCCCACGACCTGCCTGCCATGGCGGATGTGGACTCCTCCATGCTGTACTTCTGCTCCCAGGTCAGTCCTCTGTGCAAAGTGGCCCTTACCGGAGAGTGCGCCGACGAGATCTTCGGCGGTTATCCCTGGTTCCACAAAGAAGCATGTTTCAAAGCCCCCACATTTCCCTGGACCATGGATCTACAAGCCAGGCAGGTGCTGTTAAAAGACGAATTTCTCCGGGAACTGCGCATGGAAGAGTACGTCAGCCAGGCTTACGAGACCTCCCTGGCCCAGACGCCCCTTCTCCCCGGCGAATCCCCCGTAGAGAAAAGACGGCGGGAAATCTCCTGGCTGAACTTAAGGTGGTTTATGCAGACTCTCCTTAACCGCATGGACCGCGCCAGCATGTACAGCGGCCTGGAGGCCAGAGTCCCCTTTGCGGACCACCGCATTATCGAATATCTGTGGAATGTACCGTGGGAAATGAAAGCCAAAGACGGCATAGTAAAAAACCTATTAAGACAGGCAGGCCGGGGGATGCTGCCGGATGAGATCCTTTTCCGAAGAAAATCCCCCTACCCCAAAACCTACGACAAAAAATACGAAGATCTGCTGGCAGGAAAGGTAAAAGCCATACTGGCCGACACATCCTCACCGATCCTGCAGTTTGTAGACCGAGAAAAAACGCTGCGCTTTATCTCCAGCCCGTCCGATTACGGAAAGCCCTGGTACGGCCAGCTCATGGCCGCGCCCCAGATGATGGCCTATATGATCCAGATTGATTTCTGGATGCGGCAATACCAGGTGGAGGTTATCTGACCCTCCCAGACGCCCTTTGCGCCATGTCCTATCAAAGGCATCCCCTGCTTATAAAACATCATTCAGATACACAGTTCCTGCTGCCGGCCCGGATGTTCGCCTCTTTCGGGCCGGCAAAACCGTTCACTTAAACCTCATCAATGGCTTTCCCAATGTCATTGCGCATATACTTATTGTCAAAAGCAACCCATCCCGTTGCTTCATAAGCGTTCTTCCGGGCCTCCTTTAAATCCTTTCCCACAGCCGTCACGCCCAGCACCCGACCGCCGTTGGTCACAATCCGCCCGGCCTCGTCGAACTTGCTGCCGGCATGGAACACATAGTATCCCTCTGTGTCCTTAAAACGTTCCAACCCGGCAATGGGATACCCCTTCTCATAGTGTTCCGGATATCCTTGGGACGCCAGCACCACACAGACCGCCGCATTGTCCTCAAAATCCAGCTCCACCTTATCCAATGTCCCGTCAATGCATGCCTCAAACACATCCACAATATCATTCTTCATCCTGGGGAGCACCACCTGCGTCTCCGGATCCCCGAACCTGGCGTTAAACTCCAGAACCTTAGGTCCTTTCTCCGTCAGCATCAGCCCAAAGAAAAGAATCCCCTTAAACGCTCTCCCCTCCGCCCTCATGGCGTCCACAGCAGGCTGGAAAATATGCTCCCTGCAGAATTGATCCACCTCTTTGGTATAGAAAGGACTGGGGGAAAATGTCCCCATACCACCTGTATTAAGCCCCGTATCTCCGTCTCCTGCCCGCTTGTGGTCCTGAGCCGAGGTCATGACCCGGATGGTCTTTCCGTCCACAAAGGACAAGACCGACACTTCCCGCCCGGTCATAAACTCCTCCACCACGATCCGGTCTCCGGCAGAGCCAAACTGCTTATCCATCATCAGGGTCTTGACTCCCTCCCGGGCCTCGCTGCGGGTATTGCAGATAAGCACCCCTTTTCCCAGCGCCAGGCCGTCGGCCTTCAAAACGATGGGCATATCCGCAGTCTCCAAATACTTAAGGGCAGCCTGGGGCGTGTCAAACGTCTCATACGCCGCCGTAGGAATGTTGTACTTTTTCATCAGATCCTTGGAAAATGCCTTGGACCCCTCCAGAATAGCCGCGTTCTTCCTTGGCCCGAACACCCGGAGCCCGGCGGCCTCAAACGCGTCCACCGCCCCCGCTGCCAGCGGATCATCCGGCCCGATGATAGTCAGATCAATGTTCTCCTCCTTGGCAAACGCGGTCAATCTGTCAAAGTCCATAACGCCGATATCCACGCACTCCGCGATCTCCCCAATCCCCGCGTTGCCCGGCGCGCAGTATATCTTATCCACTTTACTGCTCTTTGCCACTTTCCACGCAATGGCGTGTTCCCTGCCGCCGCTGCCTGTGATCAATACTTTCATTCCGTCTTCCTCCTTCACTGGGGACAGACCGAAAGCTCCCGGTCCGTCCGCCTAACTCATCACCCTGTCAAATCTTCGATCTGCCTGCCATTGCCCTAATACATGTCTGAAAATCCGCTCCCGTCATCTGCGCGCTCCAGCTCTTTGTTGGCGATCATATGAATGGCCTGGGGCAGGATCTTCCACTCCGCCTGCTCCATGACCCTCTTCTGCAGGATCTTTGGTGTATCTCCTGGCAGCACTTCCACGGCCTTCTGCAGGATAATAGGGCCGGAATCCACGCCTTCATCCACAAAATGCACCGTGGCTCCGGTCAGCTTCACGCCCCTGCTCAAAGCCGCCTCGTGAACCTTCAGCCCGTAATATCCCACTCCGCAGAACGACGGGATCAGCGACGGATGGACGTTGATGATCCGGTTTCGATACTTTCTGATCATCTCCTCCGGAATGGTCACCAGAAAACCGGCCAGCACAATAAGGTCCAGCCTGTATCCGTCCACCGTTTCAAGAAGGGCCCGGTGAAATTCCTCCCGGCTTCCAAAATCTTTGGGCGAAACGCATACCGCTTCAATGCCATGGTTCCTGGCCCGCTCCAGGGCGAAAGCCCCCGGATTATTGCTGATGACTGCCTTTATCTTGGCGTTGGTGATCCTGCCGCTTTCCACGGCATCCAAAATAGCCTGGAGATTGGTCCCTCCGCCGGACACCATAACGCCTACATTTAGCATAAAGACACCCCTTTTTCTCCCGCCTCCACATAGCCGACCACATAGGGAATATCCCCTGCCGCCCTTATGGCCTCCATGGCCTTGTCGGCATCTTGTTTGTCAACGGCCACGATCATGCCAAGGCCCATATTGAACGTGTTGTACATCATCTCCTCCGCAATATCGCCCTTGGCCGCCAGCATACGGAAAATAGCCGGAACTTCGTAGCTGTCTTTCTTTATCACCGCCCGGGTGCCCTCCTTGAGCATCCGCGGCACATTCTCATAAAAACCTCCACCGGTAATGTGGCTGCATGCCTTCACCGTCACCCCTGCCCGCTTCACGCTCTTTAAAGCCTTCACATAGATCTTGGTGGGCATCAAAAGCGCCTGGCCAAGGGTCGTCTTTAGCTCCTCATAGTACGTGTCAAGCCCTTCCCGGGTCAGCTCTTTCTCAAATACCTTGCGCACAAGGGAAAAGCCGTTGCTGTGGACGCCGGAGGACGCCATACCGATCAGCACATCCCCGGCCTTTAGATCCTCCCCGGTGATCATGTCCTTCCGGTCGCACACGCCCACGGCAAATCCCGCCAGGTCGTAATCCTCCTTGGGCATCAGCCCCGGGTGTTCCGCGGTCTCTCCTCCGATCAGCGCGGCCTCGGACTGGATGCATCCCTGGGATACGCCTTTCACAATATCCGCAATCTTCTCCGGATGATTCTTTCCGCAGGCAATATAATCCAGGAAGAACAGCGGTTCCCCACCGGCGCAGGCAATGTCATTGACGCACATAGCCACCGCGTCAATGCCGATGGTATCGTGCTTGTCCATAATGATCGCCAGCTTTACCTTGGTCCCGCAGCCGTCCGTTCCGGACAAAAGCACAGGATCCTCCATCTCCTTGATCTTTGCCAGGGAAAAAGCGCCGGAAAAACCGCCCAGCCCCCCTAAGACCTCCGGTCTCATGGTCTTTGCCACATGCTCTTTCATCAATTCCACTGACTTATAGCCAGCCTCTATGTCAACTCCGGCTTTCTTGTAATCCATAATCTCCTCCAATCTGTCCGCTTTACACTCCCTTTTGCCTCCAAAGAACCCCATCAGGCCACGTTGCGGCAAAATCGGCGGCGCGTCGCTGTCAGTCTGTGTTTTATTTTTTCATCTGCCCCAGATATTCCTTGTATCCGATCTTGTCCAGTTTCTCGGCCTTGGCTGCCACATCGTTCTTCAAAGATTCCGAATAGGACTTTATCCTTCCTAAAAGTTCCGGGTCGGAAACGGCTAAGATCTTGGCGGCCAGGATCCCCGCATTGGTTCCGCCGTTAATGGCCACCGTGGCCACAGGGATGCCGGAAGGCATCTGAACAATGGAATAAAGGGAATCCACGCCTCCCAGATCGGAAGTCTTCATGGGGATCCCGATCACCGGCATGGGAAACAAAGCGGCGCACATACCCGGCAGATGGGCCGCCTTGCCCGCCCCTGCGATCACCACCTTGACGCCCTTTGCTTCCAGGGATTTGGCGTACTGAAAAAAGATGTCCGGTTCCCTGTGCGCCGAGATCACCGTAATCTCAAAATCAACCCCCAGCTTCTCCAGCACATCCGCTGCCTGCGCCATAACAGGCATATCCGAGTCGCTGCCCATGACGATTCCCACTTTAGCCATATCAATTCTCCTTTTCTGCTGTTCATACAGCCCTGGGATACCTGCTTTGATCCCCCATGGCCGTACTGGTTTCTTTATTTATGGAAACATCATACAAGGTTTTCCAAATGGCGTCAATAGCTTTTGTCCCCTTTTCCTTTCTCCCACGTCTTAAGGACCGTCCCTGCCCCTTATGCCATCAGCCTGCTTAAAGACGGCTTTGGCCTTGCAGGCTTTTTAAAAGGCATACGCCCCGGGTCCAAAAGCGATACCGTGTACAGATCATCCCTCTCATCTGCCCAGTAAGCCCTCTGCCGGATCTTCACGGCCATAAATACCGTGATCTCAATGTCCGCGCCGTAATAGTAAAGGCAGGCGCTGGTGTGGGTGA
>Ga0137310_101943_pt1 | contig 12304 bp, 7 predicted proteins | sample NAcewiD2O_June_2_FD_97183 | JGI IMG/M metagenome (GOLD analysis project Ga0137310, IMG submission 97183) | Mouse cecal microbial communities from Vienna, Austria - N-Acetylglucosamine amended D2O_June | ecosystem: Host-associated > Mammals > Digestive system > Large intestine > Cecum | place...
GATCTTTATCCGAAACGGCGCGGGGGAATTTCGGGCCATTGTGCCTATAAATAATGTGGCGGGTTCCGGACAGAGTATAGACAAGTGCTATGGATTGACGGTTCACAATCTGACTGACTCGTGGCAGAGCTACACCACCATATGGGAAGACGCCGTGACCCATGCCGCGGAGGTGGTGCTGGAGGAGGCTGCCTCAGAGCAGATGGAGAAAAAAGAGGCGGGTCCTACGCCGGTATCAGCCCCGGCCAAGGAGAAGGAGGAATCAGAAGAGCCTCTTAACAATTCCATAGCGGATGCCATAGAGGCAGAGATTGAAGCCCAAAGCCGGAAATCAGACCCTGTCCCGTCATCCACAATTCCCCCCGCAAAGCCCCGGCCGCCTCAGTTCCTGCGTCCGGCTGAGATGGAGGTTATGGAGGTAAAGCCCCTGGAAACCGTGAGTCCCATAGGAGGGGAGCTGGGTAAAAAAGAGGATAATAAGGAGGGGGATGGAGCGGAGGCTCCAACCGACGTAAAAACAGAGGGGGAAGGGGAGCCGCTGAAGCGGTCAAAAACTTCCCCGAGCCCCCAGCCCCTGCCGCTGTCCAGGACGCGATCCATACCGTCCAGACAGCAGACGAGACAGCAGCAGATGCCCCAGTCCCAGGCCCGGTCCGGCCCGGTTCGGCCATCCGGGATATCGCCTTTTCAGAAGCGGCCGTCGGGAGGTCAGGGATTTCCAATGAGATCAAACGAGATGCCGTCCTCACAAGGGTGGATATCCGGGCCGGGGTCATCCCAGCCACACCCGTCTGGTCTTCCGTTTTCCCAGCCCCCACAGCCCCAATCAGCTCATTTCCAGTCCGATTCACCTGGTGAGGGCTGGTGGAGCCGGTCTGACTGGAATATACTGCCGGCAAGTAAGGAGAATATGGGACAGAGTCAGCCGGAAGTTATGGGGATGGAACAAAAACCAGGGGAGATGAGGCCGGAGACTGTCCAGATGGAATGGGAATCCGGCGGGGCATGGTCAAAAACCGCCTGGCCGGAACAGGGATCCGACGGATCAAGGCCGGAAGCCGCCAGGCCGGAACAGGAATCCGGCGGATCAGGGTCCCAAGCCCCTCAGTTGGATCAGGGACCAGACGGGGCAGGTCCGGAAGCGGCCCGTCCAGACCAGGAATCCGGCGAGTCAGGGCCCCAAGCCCCTCCCTTAGATCAGAGACTTAGCGAGGCAAGTCCGGAAGCGGCCCGTCCAGACCAGGAATCCGGCGGGCCAGGGTCCCAGGCCCCTCAGTTGGATCAAAGACCCGGCGGGCCAGGTTCGGAAGCGGTCCGTTCAGACCAGGGATCGGATGTGTCAGGTCCGGAAGCGGCGGGGCGGGGCCGGGAATCGGGCGGGTCAGTGCCGGAAGCGATGTGGCCGGACCGGGAGTCGGGAGCGTCAGTGTCGGGAGCGGTGTGGTTGGGCCAGAAACCCGGAGAAACAGAGCCGGAAGCAATGGGGCGTGACCAGAAATCGGGAGCGTCAGGTCCGGCTGCAAAGCAGCCAGACCAGGAATGGGGAGCGTCAGTGTCAGAGGAGGTGTGGCCGGATCAGAAATCCGGGGAATCAGAGCCGGGAGTAAAGCGGCCAGACCAGGAATCGGGCGCGGCAGAGCCGGGAGCGGTGTGGCCGGAACAGGAATCTGGTGAAAGGGGGACGGAACCTGCCAGGACGGAGCCGGAGTCCCTCTGGATGAGACGGAATTTCAGCCAGACCAGACCCAAACCGGGACAGAGGGGGATGAAGCCAGCTCCCAACCAGCCCCAGCCAGCTTCTGGCCGTCAGCAGCCGGAATCCGGTCAACCCAGCCAGGGCTTTGGCCAGATGCCCCCCCAGTCAGGTCAGACGAAGCCTGGCTACAGCCAGCCGGGGGCAGATTCCGGCCAGCCCCAGCCAACTTCTGGCCAGGTACAATCCAATCCCGGCCAGCCCCAGCCAGAACAGGAAAGGCTGGAGGAAGAGCCCAGGATGGATACGGTGTGGCAGCATTTTTATAACAGCTATCCCAAGATCCAGGCCTTTGACTACAACGGCGGATGCGATATCCTGACCATCAAGCCCCAGGATATCGGCCTCCTTCCAAGGGAAGTGTGGGGATATGGAAACAACAGCTTCCTCCTTCACGGATACTACAGCCACCGCTATCTGATCCTTGCCAGACTGAACAACCCCAAAGGCGACCCCAGATTTCTTCTGGGAGTCCCCGGCCACTATTACAGCAATGAAAAATATATGGCTGCCATGTTCGGTTTTCCAAATTTTGTGCTGTCAAAGATCCAGCCAGCGGGGGATGGGCGCTTCGGATACTGGTATACAGACATCCGTCTGGGCTACAGTACACAGGCAAGTATGCGTACCTGACAGAAATCAGTTAACATTTCCGGCGGTTTCGGTTATACTATAACAGATATTATGAGGAGCGGCAGTGCCGGAAAGAGGAAGCGATGCTATGACAAAAGAAGAAAAATATATGAAAGAAGCCATCAGGCAGGCAAAAAAGGCGGAGGCCTTAGGGGAGGTCCCTATTGGCTGCGTCATCGTATATCAGGATAAGATCATAGGGCGGGGGTACAACAGGAGAACGGTGGATAAAAATGTCCTGGCTCACGCGGAGATCATAGCCATACGGAAAGCGTGCAGAAAGATGGGGGACTGGAGACTGGAAGGGTGTGTCATGTATGTGACCTTAGAGCCCTGTCCCATGTGTGCCGGCGCCATTGTTCAGGCCAGGATTCCTAAGGTGGTCATGGGGTGCATGAACCCCAAGGCCGGCTGCGCGGGTTCTGTTCTGGATATGCTCCATGAGCCGGGGTTTAACCACCAGGTGGAGACCGAGACAGGACTCTGCGGACAGGAGTGTTCCCAGATGATCAAAGGCTTCTTTAAAGCGCTTCGGCTTGACAAAAGCCGCGGGGCAGGTTATACTATGTCAGATGATATACAATCAACAACATGATCCAGTCATAAAGTTTCCGTGCAGCCGGGGAGATAGCGGTGCCCTGTACCTGCAATCCGCTCTAGCAGGGGTGATGTCTCACCCCGGGCAGTCTACTGTGGAGCTGCCCTGTGTAAGTGGCGATGACGTCTGGGTCTTGCGCAACAGAACTCTGTGAACCGTGTCAGGGCAGGAATGCAGCAGCACTAAGCGGAATCTTCTGTGTGCCGCGAGGTAGCCTGGGCTGAGTTAACTGCGCAGGTAACGTCTGTGGTAGCTGTTCAAAGTGAGACGCACGGAATTTATATAGTCAGGCAGCCAGAAGGCTGTTTTTTTTTATGTACACGGGGCGAAAAGGAAATGTGGCCGTTTGCGCGGCCCCGCCCCGGCACGGCGAGTAGGGGGGAAACCTCCCCTACTCGATTTACGGTTCACTCCGTGAAAGCTCACCCCGCTAAGCCCATGTTTTTTTCGCGCGGCAGGACATTTTCCCTTGCCCACGGAAAACCTTTGTATTATAATGACAGAGAAATTAAACGGATGAAAGGACTGATGAAATGATGAGAGTAGGAATGTTAACCAGCGGCGGAGACTGCCAGAGCCTGAACGCGACCATGCGGGGAGTCGCGAAATCGTTGTACAGGATGTACGGCCAGGATGTGGAGATTATCGGTTTTGAAGACGGTTACAAGGGCTTGATCTACGCGGATTACCACATGATGAAGCCATCGGATTTTTCCGGGATTCTTACAGAGGGAGGCACGATTCTTGGTACATCCCGACAGCCGTTTAAGCAGATGAGAACACCAGATAAAAACGGCCTTGACAAGGTTGAGGCTATGAAGCACACTTACAAGAAGCTGAAGCTGGAGTGCCTGGTGGTCTTAGGGGGCAATGGCAGCCAGAAGACTGCCAATCTGCTGAGAGAGGAAGGATTAAACATCGTATCCCTTCCAAAAACCATTGACAATGACCTTTGGGGAACCGAGATGACCTTTGGGTTCCAGAGCGCGGTCAATGTGGCTACCAATGCCATTGACTGTATTCACACCACGGCAGCATCCCACGGACGGGTGTTTATCGTGGAAGTCATGGGACACAAGGTGGGAGCCCTGACCCTTCACGCGGGGATCGCGGGAGGCGCGGACATCATCCTGATCCCTGAGATCCCTTATGACATCAACGTGGTTGTGGAAGCCTTAAAGGAGCGCAACCGAAAGGGCAAGCGTTTCTCCATCCTCGCGGTGGCGGAGGGCGCTATTTCCAAAGAAGACGCGAAGCTGACCAAAAAGGAATTGAAAGAAAAAAAGAAAAACGGTGTAGTATACCCGTCGGTGGCATATGAGCTGGGAGCAAAGATAGAAGAGCTGACAGGACAGGAGGTCCGGGTCACGGTTCCGGGTCATATGCAGAGAGGCGGAGAGCCATGTCCTTATGACCGGGTTCTGTCCACAAGGGTAGGAGCCGCTGCCGCCAGACTGATCCAGGAGAAGACCTACGGATACATGGTGTGCATTAAGAACGGAGAGGTGGACAAAGTGCCCTTAGAGGAAGTGGCAGGGAAGCTTAAGACCGTGGATCCCGAATGTGCGATCATCAAGGAAGCCAAGCTCGTGGGGATCTGCTTTGGCGATGAATAGATAAAAACCGTAACCATAAAGGCAGGAGGGAAACCATGTCATACACGGCGCTGTACCGAAAATGGCGTCCATCGGGTTTTTCGGATGTGAAAGGCCAGGACCACATTGTGCGGACCTTAAAAAATCAGATAACATCTCAGAGGATCGGTCATGCCTATCTGTTCTGCGGGACCAGGGGAACCGGCAAGACCAGCATTGCCAAGATCTTTGCCAGGGCGGTGAACTGTGAGAATCCCGCGGACGGGAGTCCATGCGGAAAGTGCCGGGCATGTATGAACATTGGTTTGGGGGCCTCTCTTAACGTGGTGGAGATCGACGCCGCTTCCAACAATGGTGTGGAGAACATCCGGGATATCCGGGAGCAGGTACAGTATCCGCCTACGGAAGGGAAATACAGAGTTTATATTATTGATGAAGTGCATATGCTGTCAACAGGTGCCTTTAACGCGCTTTTAAAGACCTTAGAGGAGCCCCCCTCCTATGTGATTTTTATCCTGGCTACCACGGAAGTCCACAGGATTCCGATCACTGTGCTGTCCAGATGCCAGAGATATGATTTTAAGAGAATTACCATTCAGACCCTGACAGACAGGCTGAAGGAGCTGTCCGAAGCGGAGAATATAGATGTGGAGGAAAAGGCTCTGAGCTATATTGCCAGGGTAGCGGACGGATCCATGCGGGACGCGCTGAGCCTTTTAGACCAGTGTGCCGCGTTTCATTTCGGAGAACGTCTTACTTACGAACATGTGCTGGATATCCTGGGGGCAGTGGACACCAGTATATTCAGCCAGATGTTCCGGGCCGTGGTCAAGAGAGAGACCACCCGGTGCGTTTACCAGTTAGAGGACCTGGTGATCCAGGGGAGAGAGCTTGGGCAGTTTGTGACAGATTTTATCTGGTATATGAGAAATCTGCTTCTTATACAGACCGCGGACAATGGGGAAGATATGCTGGATATGTCCGCGGACAACAAAAAAGCCCTTGAAGAAGACGCGAAGCTTGCGGACGGGGAGACTCTTATAAGATATATCCGGGTATTCTCCGAGCTGTCCAACCAGATCCGTTATGCCAGTCAGAAGCGGGTTCTGATCGAGATAGCGCTGATAAAACTGACAAAACCACAGATGGAACACAGTTATGATTCCATCATTGAGAGATTGAATAAGATTGAAGAACAACTGGAGGAAGGGATTCCCGCGAGTTCGGTACCCCGGGGACCGGCGGTTTCCCTTCCAACTGACGCCGGCATTATGCCCACGGAGGGCCAGGCGGCAGTAAGTCCGGCAGGAGCAACCCAGGCCGGCATGACAACAGGACAGACCCGGCCGCTATCAGACCCCCCAAGGGAAGTATCCATTCCCAAGGCCCAGCTTGAGGATCTGCAGATGATACGCAATGAGTGGGGCAAGATTATCCGGAGTCTTGGGGGAGTGATCCGGTCCAGTTTTCGGGATACCTTAGTGGAACCCAGCGGAGACAGCTGCCTGTGCGTGGTATTTGGCAACCCGGACAATTATGAGATTGGGCGGAGACCTACTATCATGGGAGAACTGGAGAATTATGTAAAGAACACCTACGGAAAAGACATTTATTTTAAAACCCGTCTTTTGGGAAATGGAGAGCGGGCAGATACCATATATGTCAGCGATGAAGAACTGAAAAACCGTATCCACATGGATATTACAATAGAAGATGAATGATGACAGACCAGGAGGAGCGATATGGCAAAGAGAAGCGGATTTCCCGGCGGGATGCCAGGAAATATGAATAATTTGATGAAACAGGCCCAGAAGATGCAGAGACAGATGGAGGAGACCACCAAGGAGCTGGAGAGCAAAGAATACACGGCCTCTTCCGGCGGCGGAGCGGTGACAGTGACTGTTTCGGGCAAGAAAGAAGTGACTGTCGTAAAGATCGCGCCAGAGGCAGTGGACCCTGATGATGTGGAGATGCTGGAGGATATGATCATGGCGGCTGTCAATGAGGCGTACCGGCAGATGGAGGATGCCTCCAACAGTGCCATGGCAAAGCTGACAGGCGGCCTTGGAGGAGGGTTTCCCTTCTGACCATGGACTACTACAGCAGCCAGATAACAAAATTGATTGAAGAATTGGCCAAACTTCCCGGGATCGGAACGAAATCAGCCCAGAGGCTCGCGTTTCATATCATCAATATGCCTGCGGAACAGGTTCAGCGTTTGTCACACACCATAGTCAACGCCAAAGAGCAGGTGCGCTACTGCCGGGAATGCTTTACGCTGACAGACCAGGAATTATGTCCTATTTGCGCCAGCGAGAAGCGGGATCACCAGATGATCATGGTGGTGGAGAATCCCAGAGATTTGGCGGCTTATGAGAAGACAGGCAAATACGAAGGGGTCTACCATGTTCTCCACGGTGCCATTTCTCCCATGCTGGGCATCGGGCCGGGGGAGATCAAACTGAAAGAGCTGATGCAGCGGCTTCAGGGCAATGTGGAAGAGGTGATCATTGCCACCAATTCCAGTCTGGAAGGAGAGACCACTGCCATGTATATCAGCAAACTGATAAAACCAACAGGAATTAAGGTCAGCCGGATCGCCAGCGGCGTTCCGGTGGGAGGAGATCTGGAATATATAGATGAAGTGACTTTGCTTCGGGCACTGGAGGGAAGAGTCCAGCTGTAATCGCGCCCTTGCCGGCGCTGATGGAGGAAACAATGGATAAGTACGAGTTTAACATAAAAGTTGAACAGATAAGGAAACTGGTAGGTAAAAACGACTACGCGACAGCCATGAAGATCGCGGATACCATCGACTGGAGAAGAGTGCGCAACGCGAATCTGCTGTCGATGATCTCCGAGGTATATGAAAAGAACAGAGAATACCAGGAAGCCAAGGAAGTTCTGCTCCTGGCGTTTGAGAGAGCGCCCATTGGAAAACGCCTTTTATACAAGCTGACAGAGCTGGCTCTGAGAGAGGGTAGCATCAGCGAAGCGGAGGACTATTACAGGGAATTCTGCGATCTGTCTCCCGACGACACCAGACAGCATCTTCTGCGGTATATGCTATTAAAAGAGAAAAAAGCCCCCATGGACCAGATAATTCATGCTCTGGAGCGCTATATTTCCACAGAGGTGGACGAAAAGTGGATGTACGAGCTGGCGGATCTCTACGCGAGGGCGGGACGGACCAGCGATTGTATCCAACTGTGTGACAAGATGATCCTGATGTTCGGTGTGGGGGCTTATGTGGAGAAGGCTATGGAGCTGAAACAGAGATATGCTCCCCTGACCAGCTACCAGAAAGATCTGATCCAGAATCGGGATAAGTATGAGGAGAAGCTCCGGGCCGTAGAGGAAGGGTATGAGAACGGCACCATAAGGATACAGGATTACCAGGAACCGGGCAATACGGGATTTGGAGTTCAGGGAGCGGGGGCGGAGTCCTATGAAGCCAGTGGCTATGGCCAGCAATCAGCGGGTTATGGGGGCGAAAACAACAGCTACGGTCAGCAACAGACGGCTTACGTTTCAGGAAACGACGGTTACGGCCAGCCCCAGGGCGGATATATGTCCGGGAGCGACGGTTACGGCCAGCCCCAGGGCGGATATGTGTCCGGGAGCGACGGTTACGGCCAGCCCCAGGGCGGATATGTGCCCGGGAGTGACGGCTATGGTCACTCCCAGGGTGATTATATGTCAGGAAGCGACGGTTACAACCAGCCCCAGGGTGGATATATGTCCGGGAGTGACGGCTATGGTCACCCCCAGGGCAGTTATATGTCCGAAGCGGAAAGCTACCAGCAGCCGGAAGGCGGATATATGTCCGAAAGCGACGGCTACGGTCAGTCCCAGGGAGGATATGTGCCTGGGGCAGGAGACTATGGTCAGTCTCAGGGCGGTTACGCTTCCGGGGCAGGAGGCTACGGCCAGTCCCAGGGCGGTTACGCTTCCGGGGCGGGAGACTATGGTCAGTCTCAGGGCGGTTACGCTTCCGGGGCGGGAGGCTATGGTCAGCCTCAGGGCGGTTACGCTTCCGGGGCGGGAGGCTATGGTCAGCCTCAGGGCGGTTACGCTTTTGAGGCGGATCCTTATGGTCAGTCTCAGGGCGGTTATGAACCTGGAGCGGGAAGCTATGGTCAGCCTCAGGACAGTTACGGGTCCGGAGGCTATAATCAGTCTCAGGCAGGTTATGTGCCAGCGGAAGGAGCATATGATCAGGCCGGGAGCGGCTATACATCTGAGGCGGGAGGCTACAGTCAGTCCCAGGATGGTTATATGTCGGGTAATCCGGCCTACGGTGATTCTCAGGGCGGTTATGATCAGTTCCAAGGCGGTTATATACCTGAAACTGATGGCTACGGCCAGTCCCAGGACGGTTATATTCATGGAGAGAGAGGCTATAGCCAGCAAACGGATAGCTATATGGAAGAGCAGCCGGTTCATGATCCGTATCAGGGGAACTATATGCCTGAATCAGAGGGTTATGGCCGGTTCGGAAATGCCTATCCGGAAGAAGCCGAAAGCTATGGTTATCCCCAGAACGGTTATATGTCGGAAAACGGAGAGTATGATCAGCAGCAGGGTGGTTACGGCGGCTATGGTCAATCCCAAGCTGGTTATGGGTCAGCAAACAGGCCTCGCCAAACAAAATCCGGTCACAGATCCAAAGGAGGCGGCTCTGGCAAGTCAGGGAATGGTTACAGGACCAGAAGCAGCCGCAGCCCTTCCGACGGCCGGTATATGGAAGAAAACGGAGCATATGGTTCCGCGGCGGACGGCTCCTATGGAGAGCGGCATTATTCCCAGGAAAACAGCAATTATGCCTATGAGGTTGACGAGGAACTGATGGCAAACCTGCATCAGGCGGCCGCGGAAAAGGAACTGGCCGCGGAGATGTCTAAGATCTCCACAGAAGGCTATGTGGAGCGGGAACCTGGTTCCGGAAGGACAAAAGTATTCAGAGACAGGCATGGGATGGCGGTTGTCAAAAGAGCGGAAGAAAGAGAACAAGAAACCAAATACCATGACCGGGTCTACACTCCCCATCATCTGATGATAGAGGCTAAAATACCTGAAACAGGATTCGAGACAGCGGTGGAGGTTCTGAAAAAGATCCATCAAAAGACAGGCGTCAACAATCAGGTGATCAAGATTTCCGGAAGTAAACTGAGCAGGCGGGGAATTTTTAATGTTTCTGACAAACTCGCGGGAAAAGACTTGATCGTGGAGGAAGCCGGAGATTTAAGTCAGGAGGACCTGGAAGAGCTTCAGATGCTTTTGGAGCGGGATGAGACCGGCATGATCGTGGTGCTGATTGATAATCCGTTTCAGATGAAGGAGCTCCATCAGCAGAATCCGGGATTTGTCAACCTGTTCCAGTGTATTGACGCGGACGGACAGAATATGGATGCCCTGGAAGCTCCGGAGGAGAGAGAAACCCAAGAAGAGACGGCAAAAGAACCAGCATTTGAGCCCGAGGAGCCTGTGACGCGGGACCTGACGAAAGAGGACCAGGGCATTGCTTTGGAAAAACCGACGGCTGAGGCTGGAGATATGGATCAGACAGAAGAAGACCCCCCCTATGAGGAGAAGGACTCGTTTGAAGAAAATTTTGAAGATGAGGATATTTATCCTGACGAAACCGTTGATGAGCCTGGCTATGGCGAGGAATACGACGAAGCGTATGAAAACAGGGACGACGAAGAATACGACGAAGCGTATGAAGACGGGGACGACGAGGAATATGACGAAGCGTATGAAAACGGGGACGGCGAGGAATACGACGAGGCGTATGAAGACGAGGATGGTGAGGAATACGGCGAAGCGTATGAAGACGGGGACGACGAGGAATACGATGGAGTGTATGAAGACGAGGATGGCGAAGAATACGACGGGGATGATGAGGACTATGGCGACGAGTACGAGGATAATGGGGATTATGATGATGAGTACGAAGACGAATCCGGGTATGAGGATGAATACGAGTCCCCGGCCCCTGTAGACGATGAGGAATTGGATCTGAATGAATTCGCGGATTATGCTGTCAAATACGCGAGAGATATCGACTGTAATATTACAGGAAAAAGTATGCTGGCGCTGTATGAGCGTATTGAGTTGATGGAAGAAGATGGAATCCCCCTGACCCGGACCAACGCGGAGGATTTGATTGAGGAGGCGGCGGATAAGGCGGAGAAGCCCTCCCTGAGCGGTTTGCTCAAAGGAGTATTCGCTTCAAAGTATGACAAAGACGGACTTTTGATTCTGAAAGAGGAGCATTTTATATGAAAATACGGCTTATAGCGCTGGATTTAGACGGAACACTTTTAGACAGTCAGAAAATGCTGCCGGAAAGAAACAAAAAAGCATTGGAGGAGTGTATTGCCCGCGGGATTTATGTGGTCCCCTGTACAGGGCGCACAGCGGCAGGGATTCCCGACCCTGTGCGGAAGATCCCGGGAATCCGCTACGCGATCACCGCGAACGGAGGCATGGTGCTGGATTTGGAGAAAAATCTCGCCCTGGATGAAAAACTGATTCCCATGAACATTGTGACAGAGATCTATGAGCTGGTAAGCACATGTCACGTCATGTGTGACGCGTATATCCAAGGGATGGGATTTTCCGAACGCCGCTGTTTTGAGAATATGGATGATTACGGCATTCCCGATGTGGTTCAGCAACTGGTCCGCCGCACCCGTCTCCCTGTTGACAATGTGAAAGATTATATCCGGGAGAGATTCTCAGCCGCGGATAAGCTGAATCTTTTCTTCGATGACCCTGGGGAGAGAGCCTGGGCGCGGGGGCAGCTGGAAGCCCGGGGGGACGTCATAGTCAGTTCCTCATTTTCCTACAATCTTGAGATTAACGGCAAGGGAGCCACAAAAGGGGAAGGGCTCCTTCGGCTGGCGGAGATCCTGAACATAGCTCCAGACGAGACCATGGCCTTTGGCGATGGCGAAAATGATCTTTCCATAATAGAGAAGGCGGGGATTGGGATCGCCATGGAAAACGGCAATGAAAAGTTAAAAGAGATAGCGGATTATATAGCGCCGGACAGCGATAACGCGGGAGTGGGACAGATGCTGGAAAGACTGGTCCTCTCTGACAGGTAACGAGGTATTTATGGAAAATTGGCTTGAGATCGCGGTGGGGTTGTATCTTTTGGTAATGATTGTATATGGTTATTGCCGGGGAGTCATCCGCATGATCGTATCTGTGGCGGCATTGGCGGCAACCTTTGTGATCGTCCGCATGGCAATGCCGTCCGTAACTTTATTTATAAAAAATGAGACCCCTGTATGTCAGTGGGTGGCCGGGGAGCTGGAGAAAAAGCTGATCCCTCATGAGGCCCAGGCCCAATTTGGGGACAGCAGAGAAATTATTGAAAGTCTAAACCTGCCTGAAGAGCTCCAGGAGCTTCTGGGGGAGCGCGGCGATGGCGGCGGCATCTTTGATATAGAAGCTTTTATTAGCCACATAGCGGATTATCTGGCAGAAATGATAATAAATTCAGTGGGATTTGTTGTGCTGTTTCTTGCTGTGTATATCATTATGCGGCTAGTCATAAGGTCACTGGATCTGATCGCGAAGCTTCCCGTGATATCAGGGGTCAACAGGATGGCAGGGGCGCTGCTTGGAGGGGCTGAGGGGCTTTTCTTTCTCTATCTCGCTCTGCTCCTGGTGACTGCGTTTTCCTCGAAACCATGGGCAGCAGGCATAATC
>Ga0137310_101955_pt1 | contig 12260 bp, 7 predicted proteins | sample NAcewiD2O_June_2_FD_97183 | JGI IMG/M metagenome (GOLD analysis project Ga0137310, IMG submission 97183) | Mouse cecal microbial communities from Vienna, Austria - N-Acetylglucosamine amended D2O_June | ecosystem: Host-associated > Mammals > Digestive system > Large intestine > Cecum | place...
CTTTTCCGCGGCAGAATACCATTGCCCCTTCTGTTAGGAAGTTGCGGTATTTTTCAAATTGTTCCGGAAATATAATGACTTCCACGCTTCCAATCAGATCTTCCAACACAAGACAGGCCATTTGTTTCTTTTTACGGGTGGTACGCATGTTGACAGTTCGGATCATGCCGCCGATAACGACCGTTTCGCCTTCCGCAAGCACGGTCTCCTCGTCGCGGCATAAAAAATCACCTGTTTTTGCAGTAATCCCCGCAATCCACTGTTCATAATGTTCATCAAGGGGATGACCACTCAGATAGATGCCAAGCACTTCTTTTTCGTAAGCAAGAAGCTGTGAAGCAGGATACTCTTCTTCTTTTTCTGGCTGCGTATTCTGAGCAAATAGCGCGGATAAGGAAGACTGACCGAGCATTCCGTTCTTTTTGTCATACTGAAGCTGGCTCATTATTTCGGGATAGTGCTCCATGAGATATTTTCTGGTATGCCCCATGCCGTCTAAGGCGCCCGCTTTGATCAGCGATTCAACAGCTGATTTATTGAGACTTCCTTTTGTCTGCATACGCGTCAGAAAGTCTTTGAAGCTGCCATAAGGCTTCTTCTGGCGTTCCTTTATGATATCCGCAACGCACCCTTCTCCCACGTCCCGTATGGATGCAAGGGCATACACAATAGAGCCGTCCTTTACGGTAAAATCTATCCCGCTTTCTGCGATATCCGGCTTTATGATGGGAATTTCCATCTGTCTGCTCAAAAGCAGATATTCGGCGGTCTTTTCGCTGTTACTGCGGTAAGATGTCATGAGCGCCGCAAGATATTCCGCCGGATAATAATATTTCATGTAGGCGGTCTGAAAAGCAACGACCGCATATGTAGCAGCATGGCTTTTGTTGAAAGCGTATTTGGCAAAGTCGATCATCTGGTCAAAAACGCGGTTTGCTGCCTCGACAGGAATGCCGTTTTGCTCGCATCCGGGAATGCCATCACCGCCATATAAGAAAAACTGGCGTTCTTTTTCCATAACGGATGCTTTTTTCTTGGACATGGCCCGTCTGACGAGATCAGCCCGCCCGTAATCATAACCTGCCAGCGTCCGCACGATCTGCATGACCTGTTCCTGATAGATGATGCATCCATAGGTCGGCTCCAGGATTTCTGCAAGCTGAGGAATCTCATAAGTGATCTGTTCCGGCTTTTCCCTGTTTTTTAAATATTCTGGAATAAAATCCATCGGACCCGGGCGGTAAAGGGAAATGCCTGCAATGAGATCTTCTAAGCGTTTTGGCTTTAATTGCTTCATAAAATTTCGCATTCCCATACTTTCTAACTGGAAGATGCCTTCTGTCTGCCCGGTTCCTATGTATCGGCACACATTTTCATCTTCATAGTCGATGGATATCTTTTTTCCATAATTTTTTTCGGCCTCTTTTATGGCCTTCTGGATGACCGTCAGTGTACGCAACCCCAGAAAATCCATTTTTAAAAGCCCAAGTTCTTCCAAGGTGGTCATGACGTACTGCGTGGATATGTTTCCATCACTGGAAGCACAGACCGGCACATATTCTGTTACCTGTTCTGGACATATGACAACGCCTGCCGCATGGGTGGAGGTATGCCGTGGCAGACCCTCAAGTTTTCTTGCGGTATCAAGCAGTTTTCGGATTGCCGGATCGCTTTCGCCAAGTTTTTTTAGTTCCTCATTGGAAGAAAGCGCACCGTCAATGGTAATTTTCGGATCATCCGGAAGGAGCTTTGTGATGCGTGTTATCGTGGCAGGACTTGTTCCGAGCGCCCGCCCTACGTTCCGGATGACGCCGCGGGCGGCAAGGGTGCCGAACGTGACGATCTGTGCCACATTATCCCTGCCATACTTTTCTATGACATAGTCAATCACTTCATGCCGCCTTTCATAGCAGAAATCAATGTCAATATCCGGCATTGTAACTCGCTGTGGATTCAGAAAGCGCTCAAACAGCAGATCGTATTTTAAAGGGTCGATCTCTGTAATACCGAGGCAGTATGACACAAGACTGCCCGCCGCCGAGCCCCTACCCGGTCCTACCGGTATGCCGTTACTCTTGGCATAATGGATGAAATCCCATACGATCAGAAAGTAGTCAATAAATCCCATGTCTTTTATGGTGTTCAGCTCATAGGCAAGCTGTTTCTGCTGTTTTTCATAGGGAGCGCTATATTTTTCCCTCATTCCGCTTTCGCACAGCCTGTTTAAGTATTCCCATGAGCTTAACCCATCAGGCGGCGTAAATTTTGGCAGGTGGTAATCATTGAACGTAAAATCCACCTGACAGCGTTTTGCAATCCTTCCTGTATTTTCAAGCGCCTCCTGATCTTCCGGGAACAGCGCCTGCATTTCCGCTGCGGATTTCACGTAATACTGCCCTCCTTCATACCGCATACGGTTCTGGTCGCTTACCAGCTTTTTCGTCTGTATGCAAAGCAGGACGTCATGGGCTTCGGCATCTTCCTTTCTGGTATAGTGGACGTCATTGGTTGCCACAAGCGGAATGCCGAGTTCCTTTCCCATACGGATGAGCTGCTGGTTTACATCTTTTTGCTCCGGGATGCCATGGTCCTGCAGTTCCAGATAATAATGGTCTGTACCGAGCAGTTCTGCATATTTGGATGCTGCACTGCAGGCGGCTTTATAATTTCCCTGTGCAAGCAGCTTTGGGATCTCCCCTGCAAGACAGCCGCTTAGGGCAATCAGCCCCTCAGAATATAGCGAGAGCAGTTCAAAATCGATTCTGGGGCGGTAATAGAACCCGGTTTTAAATCCTTCCGATACCAGGCGGCAGAGATTTTTGTACCCGGTGTTATTCTCAGCCAGAAGAACCAGATGGTGGTACCGGTCTGCAGATGATTTGTCTGCCATTCCCCTGGGCGCCACATATACCTCGCAGCCGATCACGGGATGAATGCCGATCTCTTTCGCATATTTATAAAAATCCACCACGCCGTACATGACGCCGTGGTCGGTAATTGCCGCGCTTTCCATTCCGAGCTCCTTCACACGGTCAAGGTAGTCCCTGATACGGTTGGAACCGTCCAGAAGGCTAAATTCCGTGTGGGAATGAAGATGCGCAAATGATGATTGGTTCATGTTTCTTCCTCCGTTTAGATAAAATAAGGGGACATCCGCATTGCAGATATCCCCTGTCAAAATGACTGGCATACGGTGTTTCCCTGATAGACCAGTTCTATAAAGGAAAGTTCAGGGTATACGCTGATGTATGCTTTTAATATTAAAAATACCGGGTACAGTGTGGTTTCGTACCGGTATGGTCCTGTTTCATCGCAGCAGCCAATGGCAGCCGCAAAAAGTTTATTCTGCATATGGAATGATACCATTTGCTCAAAATAGCGGTCTAAATAATAAGGGGGCCGCCATGGGACGGGAAGAAGTTTACCCGAGTATTTTAAACAGATCAGAAGCAGAAATATCATCTTCGGGCACTTCTTTTGTGAAACCCTCAGAGACAGTTTCTTCTTCCTCTCTGTCTGGCGGCATCCCTCCTTCCGTTATCCGGTCGTCCTGTGCATTTGCATATTCATTTTCCTCTGCAACAGACTGCTCTTCTTCCGCAAACGGAATGTCACAGTCCTGAATTTTGTAAAATCCCGATTCTGCCGCAGGTTCCTCCACGGTTTCCGGTTCGCTGGCGGTGCAGTCATCTTCCTGTACCGCTGTATGCGGGTGTTTCTGTATTATGCCCTTTAACTGTTCTATCTCCTTTTTCAGCATGGATACTTCTTCCGCCAGTTTTATGGGATCGCTGCTTACGATATCCTGATGGCTTAAACGGATGAGCGCAAGACGCAGGTCGAGAACCGGATCTGTACTCTGGCGTATGACTGTTCTCAGATCACAGAACTGTTCGCAGAGCCAGTACAGTCTGTTAAAAGAAATTTCATGTCCCAGATTCCATACGGTTTCAATATAATCGCGGCTGTGCATGATTGACTGCCGGTCCCCGGTACTTTTCATGGTAACCATATCTGTCAGTACGCGGAGGGATGTTTCCGTGATCAAGGAAGGTGATTTTCCGCTAAAAAGCAGATTGTCCATAGAGGAAAGGGCGGACGTGGTATCAAGCCGGATCACACTTGCCAGAGTGTTTAAGATGGCGTCCGTGTCCAGCGCGCCGAGCTGCTTTTTTGCCGCTTCTGCTGTAATGGAACTGCCCGATCCTGCCATCAGCTGCTCTAAAATACCAAGGGCATCCCGCATCCCGCCGTTGGCGCTGCGTATGATGAGATTAAGCGCATCCTCATCACAGTCCGCTTTCTGGTCTGCCAGCACTTCCCGCAGCCGTTCTTTCATGGGCGCCGGGGAGATTGGATGGAAGGTATAGGTTTCACAGCGGCTCCGTATGGTAACAGGTATCTTATGCAGTTCTGTTGTACAGAGAATAAAGGTACAGTGTGCCGGCGGTTCCTCTAATGGCTTTAACAGCACATCAAATGCTGCCGCCGACAGGTTATGCACCTCGTCAATGATAAATACTTTGTTCTTTAACTGTACCGGTCGGTATTTTGCCTGCCCGGTCAGTTCCTTGATATGGTCAACGCCGTTATTGGTTGCGGCGTCCAATTCTTTGATGTCCATGCTGTTTTTGGCTGCAAGGCAGCTTTGGCATACCTTGCAGGGTCCGCTTTCGGTAGGGTTTTCGCAGTTGATGGCTTTTGACAGGATACGCGCAATGGTCGTTTTGCCTGTGCCCCTGTGTCCGGCAAGCAGGTAAGCGTGCCCGAATCTGCCAGTCTGCGCCTGCCGTTTCATTGTGACAAGCACATCTTCCTGCCCCTTTACTTCCGAAAAATCAGTCGGACGGTATAGGTTATATAGCATAGGGTTCCTCCTTTTGTGTTACTGTTTATTCATGCCCGGACCATATTGCGGACCAGGTCAAAAAAATCATTTTTGGAATAAGCGCCTGAAAGCCATTTTTTCTGGTGTTTTGCAATTTCAGAGCATACTGCGGATAATTCCCGTACGGTATACAGGTCTTTCAGATTTCCAAAATCATCTTCCAGCATTTTATATGACGGCGCCGCAGTTTTTATGGTCAGCAGGGAAAAGAACAAATACTGGATCATGGAGAGCGCCTCGATATAATGCCCGGAATGGACGGCATAAAACTCTCCCGCATCCTTCTCCTGTATCAGATGAAATACCCGGAATAGTTCTTCCCTTGTACTGATTTTTTGTATCTGCATTCCGATATCCTTTAGCGCCGGGAAATAGTCCGAAACTTCTTCCCAGTGGTAAGGACAGTTGCCGCAGATAAATCCGGCAAGTCCTGTATCTTCATCAGAAACGCCTTTTGAGGCAAGGTAAGATGACATTTCTTTATCAGAAAGCGGGAAGAAGGATATGGTAAGGCATCTGCTTTTGATGGTATCTAACAGTGTGCCGCGTTCGCAGAGCAGGATGACTATATTTGTCCGGTTCCTGTCTTCCAGCAGTTTCAGCAGCTTATTCTGTGCCTGCACGTTCATCTTTTCTGCGTGGCAGATCAGACAGACCTTACAGGTGCCAAGGGCTGCAATGCTGCTTTTTTCAAGCAGGGTCAGGATATCCTCTACCCTGACCGGATCGTTTTGCTTATCCAGAAGATAAAAATCCACGTTATGACCAAGTTCTTCCCTGCCGCAGCCGAGGATTGCGCTTGCGGTTTCTTCTGCCGCCATTCGTTTCCCGAGCCCTTTCTTTCCGTACAAAATGAGCGGGCCGGGATGTTTCATATCCAGATAGCCTGTCAGCTGCTTATAGGCATCTTCATTTCCGATAAATGTTTTTTTCATACACCCTCCTTTGGCACATAGATGTAATTTCCCAGTACCGGGTCGAACACTACGCCGCTTTTTTCCCTGTTTTCATGGATGAAATGTTCTAACATCGCGGTCTGTTCATGGAGACGCACGGCATCCTTTAGGATGACGGCTTCCCGCAGCATGGGCTTTCTCTCCGCATTTTCATAGACACAGCCGACCATATGTAAAAGCAGGTTCCGCTCTTCTACTCCGATTTCCACCTCACGGTATCTGTCTATGGCAGACTGGATGTACTGCATGGAAAGCTCGTACCGCGTTAATGGTATGGATTCCGGAATACGGCGCATATCAGGGCTTGGCGTATATTTTTCCACAGTGCCGACCGCATGGAGAAGCGCGCCGGCCGTCAGCAGATCTGCCAGATACGGGATTTGACAGGAAGGGTGCATGTTATAGTGGCTTAAAGAATAAAGCATATAGTTGGCAAGGCAGGTAACGCTTGCCGTGTAGACTAAAAAGCCGCCGCTGAAATTATGATGCCCTTTCAAAGTGGCGGGAAGTTTCTCTAACTGCGGGATGTCCTGAAAGATCGAGGATACCAGATAGCGGTAGCCGTCATTTTTTATGGAATTGATATACTTCCACAGGATTTCTCTATATCGGCTGCTCTCCTCTTCTGTCAGCCCGTTGATATAATCTGCCATCAGGAAATCCTCTGCCTCTTCCATCCGGCGTATGACAAGCCGAAATGCACCCTGTTCATCTTTGGTGACGAGTGCTTTTACAGTTACTATCTTTCCTTTCAGGGTTTCATGACCCTCTTCCATAAGTTCTTCCCAGATGGTGCCCCGAAGAATTCCGAAAGAATCCTGAAGCAGGATATCATAAAACTGCTTTCTGCCTTCCCGTGTTTCCTTTTTTGTAATTTCTTTGAGCAGGAAAGTGGATTCCAGTGTTTTTGTAAAATACTCTGCAATTTGATCGGCATAAACCTCTTTTGCCATGATAAACCTCCTTTTATACTGCTTCTGGCAGACCGTAGTTTGGAAGTCTGACTGTCAGAAGCATTTCAAAATATGTTTTTACTGCCTCATCAAGCGCCTCGGATTCAGGATAAGCGTAAGCGAGATCCGGCTTGATCAAGGAACTTTCTACTTTTAATATCCTTGAAAAATAAATTTCCCCGCACCGTGCGAAAATTTCCGCGCGGCGGAAAAAGTATTGGATATTATATTTGCTTTTTCCATTCAGCGTGCTTTTTACTGCATCTGAAAGCTGTTCCATCTGCCGCAGGAAACTTTCTTTGTATAAAACGGTGATGGGATTAAATGAAACTTCCAATGAGAGATCGCCCAGCTGGTCGTCAATCATGTGGAAATACTCATGGATAAATGACGAAGGAGACCGTATATCGACACAGAGCGTATGCAGCGTCGGGTAATACAGCCCGCTTGCCTTATGCTTGCCGAGCTTGCGGAACCGCAGGGTAACATTCTTAAATATTTTTCCCATAAAATAGGCACGGTTAAGAACTTCAAATTCTTTCTCAATGGTGCGAACAGATGCAAGGTCTACATCCTCATCAAATTCCACGAACTTAAAGTAATCCATGAAAGCTGTTCTTTCCATGGCACCCTGTATGGACTGTGGAATATTTTTCTTTGTTATATAGGCGGTCGCAATGGAACGCCCTATCTCCTGCCGGTGCCTGTTTTCGTAACTGATCTCATGGTAGATCTCAAGTATGCTGCATAAGAGGCGGACGGTATCTGCTATCAGATATGGGCTTTCCTTCAGACAAAAACATTTTTTTCCGCGGCTGTTATAGACGAAGAAAAGATTCTTTAAAGATACCGGGAATTTCTGATCTATACTTTGTTCCAGAATGCGGTATATATCTTCCCTTTCCTTTGAAGATTCTTCTGCCAGATATTTTTCAAAGACATCCTGTATCAGCGGAAGTTCCACAGTGGTGCGGATCTGGTGGATTCCGGCAAGTAAAAAGGCAACGGAAAGGAATTGCACCAGATCTGTGATATGCGCAATATGAGAACAGTCATATCCAAGATAGTAATAGCCGTCCTTACGTTTCCGCCTCGTGCCGACAGCTCCGTAGACGATTTCACCGTCCATGCAGTTTAGGCTTATGCGGTAACAGGAGGGCAGCCGGAATATTTCACAGGCAACTTCTGCCGTCGGATCTAAGCTGCGTTTCGCGATGCTTACCTGAACCTCATCTTGAAAGGGTTTTAGAATACTGTTTATGAAGGTAAGATCATCTGCTTTATGTCCGCTGCCTGACACTGTCTCATTTTTTTTCTGGAGAGAAGTGAGTGTGTTTTTAATATAGCGGCGGATTATCTGAAGCACATAATCTGCACGCTCACATTCTTCCATAGGCATATTCGGGAAATTCAGGTTCAACAACCCGATTCCGTTCAAGATGGGATATGCTTTATGATAGGTATGCTCCTTTCGTAGGGATACAACGCGGGATTCTCCTACATAATCTGTTATGGAATTTCCCTTCTCATATTCTGCCTGTGTGTTTTGGGGCAGCGCAAAGCCGAGTGCCTCAAATATGGAATCAGGCACATCAATCGTTTTCTTCTGTTTCATGTTGTTCCTCCTTTTTTGAATAGTGACCGGATTTGGTCAGACTTTGGCAATAAAAAAAGCATCCGAAGGATGCTGCGCCAGAATATATGATATAAACCTGTTTCCAGGGATTAAGAATACCGGCCGGATCGTAAGAGGCGACCGTAAAAGAATAATGTATGATGCTGATAGTATAGCAGATATCATGTTGGCGTGCAAGAAAGATTTATGATGGTACAGGGTTACTCTTGGTATGGAGCCGCATTGGTTTTCCGCCGCGCGGAAAAATACCGGATAAAAATAAAACAGCCTGTGTCGGCAAACCGACAGCAGACTGCTTTACACCCTGACCAGTTCATAATTGGGGCGGACATTGATGGATAAGATATCATCCAGTCCCTTCCCGAAACCGGGATTCCAGTATGCCAGTGCAATATGGAAACCTCTTCCTGCGAGCAGGGCTGCAAGCTTCTGTTCATACATCAGCACGGCCTCATTGACATATTTGTCTGAATCATAAGCAATCACGACCGTAGAGCAACCTTTGGACAAGAGGAAGTTTAAGACATTCCTGCCATCATCCATCGCCTCAAGGACTTTCCCAAAGGAATTTACTCCGGGAAGAGAGATGACGGGTGCATGAAGCACATGATTTGCGTACAGCGATTTCTTTTCCCCTTCGGTGATATAACAGACCGTGTAATCATCTAGGGCAGGATTCGTGTAAAGGCTTGCATGGCTGCCGGAGCGGCATCCGTTTTTGAATGCGTTTACGGTGCTGTTTCCGCCCGACGGAATTTCGTAGAAGGATGAAAAATTGTGATACTTATTCTTTTCCTTCCCGTTGTCATCCACTTCCGGGTGATCCAGCCTGAGTCTTAGACGATACAGATTTCCGTTGTGGTCGTAGAGGGGAAGAAGTAGTCCGCTCTGGCCCGCAAAGCTCCATGTGCCGTCAGCCTTTTCATAAAAACCGGGAACGCCTTTCAAGGAACCAAATTCCCATAGAAGCTCTTTCGTGATCTGCTCCCTGCTTGTGCCGTAATAGTAGTTATTCCCGCCTGGAGGCATGGAGCGGATCATGGCGTGAAGGATCATCTGTTCCGTCCATCGTTCTCGTCTTAGATATTGCACATGGTTTTTATGAAGATGCAGTTTTCTTAAGAAAGAGCGGTAGATGGCGTTAAGGCTCTGGTTATCCTGAGGCTGTATGGATTCGGCAGGCTGTACGTCGAGTGGGTGTTGTGTCGATGTACTGCAAGGCGAGGCAGGATTTCTTTTTTTACTGCCGCCATTTCCCTTTGCCTGCGCCCATGTTCTTTTCGATTCCATATACGCGGATTCTTCCTTGTACATACAGGAGCCGTCCTTTGTCTGCTTGATGAAAACATAGGACATGCCATTAACGCTGCTGACGATATCAGAACAGTTCAGGATACGCCTGCAGTAATGCAGTTTTACGTTTCCCTCGACATACTGTACGGAACACCAGTCTGGTTTCCCGCAGATTGGGCAGGGGTCGGATTTAGAGACGTTACGAAAGTCTGACATTTCATTCTCCTTCCAATTACCTGTTTAGTAACTGTTGGCTTGGCGATCTGCCTTGCCCGCAGGGAACCAACTAGTGATTCCCCTGTCCTGTAAAAGAGGACAAAATAAGGACGTCCTGCAGCAAAAGCCGCAGTCCATCCTAAAAAGAAAATAAAGATTTTTGGAACATTATATTCTCTGTCAAGCTTTTGTGCAAGTGAAAATACTGCAAAAATTTCCGCGCGGCGGAAAAAGCAGTATGTTTTCAGGCAGAAAGGGACAAATCAATCTGCTATGGTATGGGTGCAGTATTTGGTTTTGGAGCACAGATGAGATACTTCATAATACATTTTTCCGCCGCGCGGAAAAATAATCGTGCGAAAACTTGAATAATAAAAAATTTACTGTATAATAAAAAATACAACCGAGGAAAATGTATGAGAAAGAATTTCAGCAGGGAAGGAAAATGTAAATGCAAAAGAACGACTGGAAAGACAGGATGACCGCACTCTTAAAAAGAAGAGGGTGGGACATCAAAGACTGGCACAGGGCAACGGGACTGAACCAATGGCAGCTTGAGAATCTGATGGAGATGGATCTTTCAGAGATGGATGAAGGAAGCCTTGAAGGTATTTATGAGCAAGCAAAAGAGGCTAAACTGGATAAAAGCCTGCTGCGGTTTGACGCGCCTGTCATGATCGCGGTATGGGCGCATAAGGGCGGCATGGGAAAGTCAACGGTAGTGACAAATCTGTCCTATGAGCTGGCAAAGAAAGGCTATAATGTGCTGGCGGTCGATACGGACAGCCAGTCGGATATGTCAAGCGTCCTGTACCCGGATTATATCGAAGAGCCGGACGTCAGCTTTTATAATGCCTTTCTCGGGCAGGAAGATTTTAAAGAAGAAGGTTATATCATGCATACGGAATACAGCGGCATTGATGTTGTCGCCGGTTCTGCGGAGTGCGAGGCGCTTGAGGGCGCGCTGTGCATGATGACTGACAAGATCAGAGACAAAATGTGGAAGAAATGTTTAAGGAGCGTCCGCGAAGAAAACTACTATGATTTTATTATTATCGACATGGATAAAACAGCAGGCGTCATGAATAAGACGATACTTGCCGAGGCGGATTATGTGCTGGCGCCGATTGAGTCCAGCATATTTGGCGTGAAATCGGTGCCGCCCACGATTGCACAGATCGATGAGGTGGCTGAAACGAATCCAAAGCTGAAATTATTAGGCGTTTTGTTTAATAAGGTGGATCTGCGCAAGAAGGCTTCTATGGCGGATAACATGGAGCTTGTGGAGCAGATCGCACCGCAGTGTATTTTTAAGACATTCATCAAGAATGATGCGAATGTGGATAATTCCCAGAAAGAACATATGCCGATAGGCTATTATAACAGCAGGAGTCCGGCAAGTAAACAGATGACGGAATTTGCAGAAGAGGCGGTTGAGAGGATTCGGAAAGATCAGAACAGGAAGGGAGAATAATCTATGGCAGGAAAAAAAGGAAAGGTGGACAATCAATCATTTTTGAACGGTCTTACCGCCACATCAAGAGGAGCAGCGCAGAATGTGTCAAGGGCACTGGAAAAGGCGGGATCTGGAACGCTGTGGGATGATGACGGCAGAAAGAAGATAGAGTACATAGACATATCCAAAATGGAAGGTGCACCAGCGGAGTGGAACCGATACCCGCTCTTAAAAGACAACCAGCCGGATAAATACCTTGAACTGAAGCTGTCCATATATGAGAAGGGCGTCGAAACCCCGCTTGTGCTCTGGAAACAGCCGGGAGGCGTGTATATGATTCTGGCGGGGCATAACAGGCGGGACATCTGTGCCGAGATCATAACGGACTGCAGGGAAGAGGAAGGATTTGATGAAGAAAAGTATCGCATGATCCCCTGTATTGTATATCAGGAGGATGAACTGGATGAGATAAAAGCAAGGGAGATTATCGACGACACGAATCTTTACAGGGACTTTTCCAAACTGCCGGAAAAGATAAAGCAGCAGATCGTGGTCAACAGGCTGGCGATCTATAAAAGGCGCCATTATGCAAAAGGAGAGCGCATAGACCAGCTCATGAAAGATTTTGGTCTGAAAAAGTCGGCGATATATGACGCCATTGCATTGAATGAGAATGTGATTGAACCGCTGCAGAAGCTGTTTTTTGACGGCGTGCTGAAAAAGAAAAGTGTTATGCGTTTTGCCTTTTTCCCAAAAGATACACAGCAGTGGATGTACGACGAGTATGCGGAGCAGATCAGCGACGCTAAAGTGAATGCGTTAAAGAAGAATATGACGCGGGATGAGATTGCACAGGTTTTCC
>Ga0137310_101959_pt1 | contig 12251 bp, 6 predicted proteins | sample NAcewiD2O_June_2_FD_97183 | JGI IMG/M metagenome (GOLD analysis project Ga0137310, IMG submission 97183) | Mouse cecal microbial communities from Vienna, Austria - N-Acetylglucosamine amended D2O_June | ecosystem: Host-associated > Mammals > Digestive system > Large intestine > Cecum | place...
GGTATTTGCCATGAATACGGATGTGTTCAACAACACGTTTTTTGAGTCCCTTGAGATCAACAACGCCATCTCCCATTTTCTGATCCGGTGCCTCTATGAGGAGCGGAAAAATAAAGCCTACATGTTTTTTGAGACAGCGGAGCATCCCCAGGTGAGAAATATCTTTCGGGAGCTGTCAAAGGAGCTGACCGAACCTGGGATCGGCTCCGACACCATCATTGAAAGCTGTCTTCTGATCCTGTTTACCTGCCTTCTGCGGATCTACGGAGATAAAAACCATACCATGCAGAAAATAGATGAGGACTACAAAGAACGGGCTTCCCTGATCCGGTATATCAAAAGCCATTATCTGGATATCAGCCTGGAAAAGATGGCCGGCGAATTCGGGTTCCATCCCAACTATTTTTGCAAATACATAAAGAAGATCACCGGATACGGCTTTAAGGATTTGGTGGCAGAAGAACGCCTGAAACAGGCAGGCACTCTGCTCCTGGAGACAGGGCTGTCCGCGGAAGAGGTGGCGGCAAGCTGCGGGTTCAGCAATCAGAATACGTTTTACAGGAAATTTAAGGAAAAATACAGGTGTACTCCAAAAGAGTTCCGGAACCAGAGAATATAGAGGAGCAGTCCCACAATGAGCTGGTCCCACAATTTTCACAGAAAGGCGGATCCTACATATGATTCTTCGGGAACATTATGTTATAGAAGGAGCTTTTTATGAAAGCGCCCTCAGATACGCGGAATTATCCAAAGAGTTTACCTCCAAGCGCCACGATTTCCACCCCGGCGGACTGGCCAACAAGAAGATTAAAATGTTTGAGGGCAAGTTGGGAGAAAAAGCCGTGGAAATGTTTTTCATTGATAACAAGATCCCCTACATAGCGGATCGCACCCCCTATTATGAGCGGGACCGTTATGATTTTCTCCTCCAAAATAATAAGGAACAGCTGCTGGTAGATGTGAAGACCCGGACAGAGAATTTCCATGTCCGGACTTTAGAGATGGTTGAGCAGGCCAATTCCTGTCCAAAGGATATCTATATCTCTGTCCGCCTGTTCCGCGAAACCAACACCGTGACGATATTGGGATGGTTCTACAGGCAGGATATGCTTGGGAAAAATCAGATTGAAAATCAAGGATACCTGGATAATTATGTCATGTATGACAGGGATCTTCGGTCAATGGAGGAATTGTATTCTTCTGTGCTGAGACGGTTTAAGAAATTGTAAGGCTAAAAATCCCACAGTACAGCGGCATGGGTAAAATTCCTGTTCCTGTACCGTGGGATCGCCTTATTTCATAAAAGCCAGATCAATTATTCTAAGTCCTCCCCATTGCTGGCCACAACCTTCTTATACCAGTAGTAAGAATCTTTCTTGCTTCTCGCCAAGGTTCCATTGCCCTCATTGTCCCTGTCCACATAGATAAATCCATAGCGCTTCTTCATCTCACCTGTTGTAAAGGACACACAGTCAATACAGCCCCAGGGAGTATAGCCCATAAGCTCCACGCCGTCTTCCTCAACCGCTTTTTTCATCTCTTTAATATGGGCTCTCAAATAATCAATCCGGTATGGATCATGGCAGGAACCGTCTTCTTCTTTCACATCAATCGCGCCAAATCCATTTTCAACAATAAACAATGGTTTTTCATATCTCTCATAAAATGTATTCAGCGCATAGCGCAGTCCTTCGGGGTCAATGGCCCAGCCCCAGTCAGACTCTTTAATAAACGGATTCTTTACCGAATGCTCACTGGAGCCATCCAGCGCCTTTGACACATCATTGTGGACCGTGGAGTCCACGCAATTGGTCATATAATAGGAGAAGCCGATATAATCAACGGTTCCCTCAGCCAAAGCCTTTTTATCCTCCTGGGTAATGTCCAGGTTAAATCCTTTTCTCTCAAACATCTTCAAGGTATAGGCAGGATAATGTCCCCGGCACTGTACGTCACAGAAGAACCAGCGGTCGTGCATCTGCCGCACAGACAGGACCATGTCAGAGGGACGGCATGAATAGGGGTAGATGGGTACCATGGCGATCATATTGCCAATCTTAAAATCAGGATTGATCTCATGTCCGATCTTCACCGCCAGCGCGCTTGCCACCAGCTCATAATGGCCGCACTGATACATGGCCTCCTCCGGGTTGGGATAATTGCCGAAATGAGCGCCGCTGTTGGTCCAACCGAAAATGTCATTTTTATAATTCATCTGGTTGTTGATCTCATTAAACGTCATCCAGTATTTCACCTTGTTCTTATAACGCTTAAAGCAGGCTGTGGCAAACTTCACAAAGAAATCAATAGTCTTTCTGTTCATGAATCCGCCGTACTCTTTTGCCAGATGGTAAGGCATCTCAAAATGGGACAATGTAATGACAGGTTCAATGCCGTATTTCAGCAGCTCGTCAAAGACATCATCATAGAATCGCAGCCCCTCCTCATTGGGCTCCGCCTCATCACCCTTGGGGAAGATCCGGGTCCATGCGATGGAAGTCCTAAAGCACTTAAAACCCAGATCAGCAAACATGGCAATGTCTTCTTTGTAATGTCCATAAAAATCAATGCCGACATGGTTGGGATAATACTTCCCTTCCTCCACACCATCGGTAATCACACGGGGAACACCGTGAGCGCCGGCGGTCATCACGTCGGCTACACTGTAGCCCTTAGAGGTATTTAACACTCCGCCCTCAAATTGGTGAGCAGCTAATGCGCCGCCCCATAAAAAATCTTTACTTAATGCCATACTACCCCTCCTTATCTTTTAGACGCGGAAAATCCCGTCATTACTTCTTATAGTACATCAAAATGGCTGTAATTGCCAGCACAATTTACTTTCTTTTTATATCCCCCGCCATCTCCTCCAGCAGCATCTCCTGATACCCTGCCCGCTTTTGTTCCCGGATCTTCCGCGCCGTATTTTTAAGCACGGGGTTGGTCAGATTCTTCATCATCTCCAGCCTCCGCTCTGACACCTGCTCCTGGGACAGGGCCTTCTCATAGTCATCCCCGCTCATCCGCCAGATGTGGACCCGCCCCGGGAAACTGTCCAGGATCCTCTGGGCGATGTCAAGGCCCTCCGGGTCCATATCCCCGGCATACCTGAAGGAAACCCTCTCATCGCTTTCACACAGCAGTTCCATCAGCCTGTAGGCGGCAGTTCTCGGCTGTCCCGATGTACACAAAAGAGTGACGGGATGATCTGAAAGCTGTTCTGCCAATTCACTGAAAACCATCTCATTTTCCACAATATAGATTTTCTCCGACTCTCCAAAAGCGCCCCGGGCATGTGCTAAGTTGGCCAGGGAGATGATACACGGTTCCTGCCTCTCCCAGTAACCCTCGTAAGCCGGATGGGGGCCCTCCGCTGTCATCAGATGAATGCCAAATGCCGCCACCGTGCTGGACAGCTGGTCAACCAGGATTCCGTTCCTCTCATACAGTTCTTTCCACTTTCTGGCATTTTCCGGAAATTCACTGCCGTCACGTCTGCACAGGACATAGGATAAAAGGGTTCCCGCCGTATTCTGGCGGTCCAGGGCATGGGGATTTCCTGTGGCTTTGGCAGCCAGAACCGCTAAGCGGACCCCATCCCACCCATATCCCTTTGCCTGTGTCTGTCCATCCCATGGTCTCCCGCACAATTTCAGACACATCAAAACCTGCCGGACCAGTTCCATCGCGGATTCTTCGGATATCCGGTACTCCTTCATCACCACCGTATACCCGTCGCTTTTCTGTTCCCTCATTGCCCGGATCCAATTGACGGCTTCCTGGGCAGCCGCCTGGGCCTGAGTCCGGCTGGCCGTGACTTCATATCCAGCCTCATTTTCTGTCTCACCTGCCGGTTTTTCCTCCTCCAGCCTCCCGGCCTCACGCTCCAGCTTATCCCAGAACTCCCTTTCCCTGTTCTTCCTCTCCTGCCTTCTCTCCTGGTTCCCCACCATGGGCTCACCAAAATATTCCTCCAAAAGCTCCTTCAGGGACACGCCGCCATATCTGGTCTCTCCAAGGGCGTTCTCAAATTCCGGCAGGGAAAATGTCAGCCCTTCCTTCTCCATAGGTCTGCCCAGGAAACGTTCCAGCGCTTTCCTCTCCTCCTCTGTTCCCTTAACCAAGGTTACCTTCCCGGCGGTCCGCCCCAGGCTCTCCCATTTTTTCCGCATGGCCTCAAAGACCCTCTGATACTCCGGCTGATCCTTAAAATACAACGCGCACTCTCTCCTACTGCTCATCTAATATCCTCTCATGTCCGTTCCAGGTATAGTGGATCACCGTGACGGTCTGGGCATCCGCCGGACGGTAAAGCTCGGAGATCCGCAGGGCCGGAACGGTCTCATAGCAGCCCCAGATGGCCTGGGAATTCATGATGTAGTCAAAATCCAGGGTGTTTACCAGCTGGAACATGCTGCTGATATTCTTGTCATCAACTCCGGCAAATGCCTCGTCCAGGGCGATCATTCTGGGAAAATCGGTTTTTGACGACTTCTGATACTGAGCGTTGACAGCGGCAAACAGGGGCACATACATGGCCATGGCCTTCTCTCCGCCGCTGAATTTGTTAAACGCTCCGTTGGTCAGAGGCTTTTTCTCTCCCTGATTCCGATAGTAGAACATACGGAACTCGAACCATTTCCGGTAGTCCAGGGCATCCCGGACCATGTCGATGTAGTTGATCATGGCTCCGTTTTCTTCCAGTCTCGCCTTTTCTGTCTGGATCTTGCTGCGGAAATGCCTGGCCACCCGCTCCACATCCTGGGGAGTCAGAAGGGACTGGTCTCTTCGCAGCAGCTTCTCCAGCTCCTGGGTGTCGATCTCCTGGTCCCCCTGGGCGCTCCGGGCCTTCCATTCCAGAGAAAAGCTTAAGCCCATGGAGGTGTCCATCTGCTTCATCAGGGCTGACATATCCCGGATCCACTGGCGGCTCTCCTCGATCCGGTCGGTCAGCTGCTGACTCAAAGTGCGTGATAAGATGTCCACGAAGATTTCCCGGTCCTTCTCCTGGATCAGAAGCTCGGTCTCCTCTATGGAATTTTTCAGAGCCTGGGCAAACTGGGCAAAATACAGTTTTCTTCCATTCCACATGGAATAGATCCGCAGGCGTTTTCTCAAAGACTGGCCGTCCGCCGCCCCCTCTTCAAAACATTCTTCCATGGCAATGCCGTACCCCAGCAGGCTTCCGCTGTACTTGTGGTAGGTCTGGTGAAGGGAATCCACCAGGGCGCTGGCCTCCCGGTTCCTGTCGCTTTCTCTCACCTGGCCCCAGGCCTCCTGGGCGCATTCTTTCAGGGTCTTAGAGCCCCGGTCCACCACCAGCTTCAGTTCCAGTTCTTCCTCAAAATAACCTCGAAGCATGGTTTCCTGGGAAATCTCCTGGGTCAGGCTGGCTTTTACCTCTTCCAGCCGCCTAATACCCTGTTCTTTCTGGCTTTCAATGACAGCCAGCCGCTGTCCCCATTCCCTCAAAAGCTTCTCCAGCCGCTCTTTCTCTGTCCGAAGCTCCTGAAGGCGGCTGGCCAGCTGGCGGTTTTCGGGACGGTTTAAAAATTCTTCCGCCTTCTGGACCGCCACCTCCACGATCTCCAGCTCTTTGACCCTGTCGGAAATTTCCCTCAGGGCCATATCCTGGCTGTCCTCGTACTGCTCCGCTTTTTCCTTTTCATTTTCCAGCAGTGCCTTTTCATGACTCAGGTCACGAAGCTTGGAACAAATGTCCCCCCACCGATCCAGGTACTCTCCCGCTGCCTCCGACGCTTCCTCATAGGCGCTTAAGGTCCTGGCGTAGGGAAGCTCCCTTCCCACCCGGATCACCTGCTGCAGGCATTTATCTTTCTCTGCCTTTATAAGGGCCTCCTGACGCCGGGCCTCCTCCAGTTTCCGCTGTTCCTGTTCCAGATACCAGCGGCATTCCTTTTCCCTGTCCAGAATCCCGTCCAGAAGCTCTCCGTCCGGCACCTGGGCAAGTTCCCGGTCCAAGGTCTCCTGGCGCTTTGCCAGCGCTTTCAGCTCCTCCAGCACGGTCTCCTTCTGCCCCTTTAAAAGCTCCAGTTTCTCTGACAGTTTTAAGATCTGCCGCTCCAGCCTCCTCTTTCTGGTCAGATGGCCGATGAAGGAAGCCTGTTCCTGCCCAAGACTCCTTCCTTCCAGGATGCCGTTTTTAAAAAATCCCTTTTGGTTCAGAGAGAATCCCACCGTTTCCCGGAAACCTCCATCTTTTTCCGGAAAATCCTCTGTCTCCTCTCTCATGGCCCTTAAGATGTATTCCGCCTCCCTCTTAAGTTCCGGGGAAAGCCCGGGGGCTGGAACCAGTTTGGCGAACATTTCTCCTTCTTCTGATTTGGGAGTGCGGATCATCTGATCCTGGTACTCTGGAAATTCCTTCCGGATTCTGTCCCAATGGCGGCGGTCCGCCACCAATGTGTCCAGCAGTCCGGCGTCTTTCAGCTGCCCCTCCAAAAGATCTTTCTCCTGTTCCGAAAGCCCTGGGGCGAACTCCATGGCCTGATAGAAGGGGATCCAGGAAATCCCCGCCTTTTTCAGCGTCTCCCTGGACAAAATCCGGCTTTCCGGCCTTTCTGGTTCCCAGTCTTTTTGTGCCTTGAGGGCATTTAGCTTTTCCTGCTTTTCGCTCTCCTCTGAAAGGATTTTCTCCTTTTCCTGCTCCTTCTGGCCTTCCAGTTTCCTGAGAAGGCTGTGCCTGTCCGCGGCCAGCTGTTCCCATTTTCTGCGGATCGAGGTGCCATCTTTTGAACCCTGATAGGACGAAATATCGACCTCCAGCTCTTTCAATAGATCCTGGGGCGGTGTCAGCTCCTGGTTCTTTTTCGGCAGCTCATAGCACTGCTGGATCCAGCTGTCCCTGGCCTGTTCTTCCTCCTCCTCCAGTCTCTCGAGTTCCGCCTCCCGCTTTACCGTGACAGCCAGACACCTGGCGCTCTCACCGGCAGCCGCGTCATACCGCCGCTCCGTTTCTTCCTGCTCTTTCAGCAGCTTAACTCCCTGGGCGATCTTATGGCTTTGCTCCCGGATCTCATGGGAAATGTCATCCAGCCCTCCGCGTTCCTCCTGAAGGATCTTGGAAACCGCCTGCCCGTGGAACTGGAACCCCAGAGTCTCCTGCAGAACATCTATTTCCTCCTGACCCTCTGCCAGCTGGCCCCGGCAGTACTCCGCGTTTTCCTCGTGTTCCCGGATCTTGCGGTCTGTCTCCAGCAGGTTTTCTCTGGCCTCGTCCGCGTTTTTCTGCCACCTGTTTTTCTCTGCCTCCAGTTTCCTCTTCCGCTCCTGGTTGTCCATGAGGCGTTTCGTCACATTGTCCAGATCCGTCTCCTTTAAACCTTCCAGCTCCGCGTCAATCAGGTTCTTTCTCTGTTCCCCCTGCCCGGCCAGGTTTCTCTTCTCGGACTCTTCCTGGTTTAATTGCTCCTGTCTCTCCTCCTCTGCCTCCAGTTTCCGCTTCAGGTCCTCTGCTTTTTGGCTGGACCGCATATATGCCATAGCCTTTCGTCCCAGCATAAACTGGTTGTAACGTGTATACTCTTTCTGGATATTCTGCCCATCCTTTTGTGCCGCTTTCAGGTGCTCCAGGCTGTTCTGAATGGCGTCCATCTTCTCCATGGCGTCTACCATGGCCCTGAGTTCCTCGTCCGTCAATGTCTGCAGGGACTCATTTAAAATATCATAAACCTTTGTGGGCTTAAATTCCTTGGAGAGCTTGGGAGCCCGGACCTTGACCAGCAGGCGGATAAACTGCTCATACTGCTCCATCCTGCGGAACCCGAAAATATATTTGTTCACCATGGCCTTGTACTCTCCCGGGGAATCCGTAAACGGCACTTCCGGCCCCAGAACCTTTTTCAGGTCCTGTTTGGAGTAGGGAAGCCTGGTGTTTCCCACCTCTTTGTAGAGATTCACATCATAGCCGATCCGCCTTCCGTCTGTCAGCACAAATCCCCAGAACGTCATGGGCGCTCCCCGCCTGGCTCTCTGGCCGATTCCTATGGTGCGGTACTGCCCCGTGTCTTCCTTCACAAATTCCAGGAAAAGGTAGCCGGTGGACTCATCCCGGCCGTCCTCCCCCAGAAAATAGTATTCCATCTTCCTGTCGCTGGAACCAAATGGGTCAAGGCGGCTGGGGGTTCTGTCTCCATCCAGGATAAAAGGAATAAAGCTCTGGGTGGTGATGGATTTTCCAGAACCGTTCTGCCCCCGCAGCAAAAGCTTCCCGTCTTCAAATGTAAAGGTCTCCTGGTCATATAGCCAAAAATTCACAAATCCCATCCGGTTCATCTTAAAGCGGCTGCTCATGGCTCTTCTCTCCTGTCTTTTCCATATAATCCTTTGGGTAAAATCCCAGCTGTTTCCCTGCCGCCGGGCAGATCACCACTTCCTCTTCGTTCTCCCTGATCATCATCCAGTCTTTCATATATCCTTTTACCGCTGCCCCAAGCCTGTCCGGATCCATCTCCCGGTACTCCTTGCTCCACGCTTCTCTCCACTGTTTCTGGCATGTCCTCACCAGGGCGGCAAATTCCTCCCGGGATACATGGATGGTCTCATCCGTCTCCCTTTTCCAGCTTCCCTCCTCCGTCTTATCCCGGATCATTCCGCCAAGAAGCAGAACCACCTCCGGAAGCTGGGCGTCTCTGGGGTGAAGCTTCCCATAAGAATCTTCCTCCTCCAGAATCCAGAACGCGGCGTTTTTATGAATGTCCAGACGGCCGCCCAAGTGTTCCTTCATGTTCTTTTCGATCCACTGCCTCTGATTCTTCAGATACAGGGAATCCGCATCCTCGCCGCTCTCCCAGTACATGGCCGGGCAGGCTGTCAGGCGGCGGTAAACACGCTGAACCCGATAATGCCCCCGGTCCGTCTCCTGGTCCTCCAGCCTCTCCTTCTCAAAGTCCTGCCAGCAGGCACATTCTTTCAGATCAAAGGGAAAACTGGCCGCGAAATACCGGGACATGCCTGTATTTTCATACAAGACCTCCTGACCGATCTCCTGGCTTAAAAGCTGGCTGTTCCCGTCATAGACCCGAAGCATCCCCAATCTCTCCCCGTACTGGAGGACACGGACCATGGATTTCCTCTGGGAGAAAGAATTCCAGTCCACCTCCATCCATTTTCTCAGCTGTACCCCCACATAATCAATAAGCTCCGACAGGAGAAACTGTTCCTGCTCCTCCTTGTCTTCCAGAAACATAAGGACAATACACAGGGTCACATAATCCCGGATCTCCTGAAATTCCTGGATCCCCATAAAGCTCTCCCCATGGGCCGGCAGCTTCTCCAATTTGAGAAACTGTTCATGGTTTAAAAGCTTCCAGCCAAGCTGCTCCCTGGCAAATTTCTGAAACCTGGGGATATCGCGCTTCACTTTGTTGTACAGCTCCCTGTCCTGGTCACGGCAGATCCAGTAATTTGTAACCAGGTTTACAATCTCACTCATAGATCAGAACCCTCCTTTCGGGTATCCCTTAACTCATGCCCCTGCGGGGCGGGGGGTCAGCTTTCGCTGAACCACAGGGTATACCCATTCGGGTATCCCTTAACTCATGCCCCTGCGGGGCGGGGGGTCAGCTTTCGCTGAACCACAGGGTATATTTGGGGAGGGTCAGGTCTCCGTCCTGGCATTTTAAGACGCAGCTTCCCTCCCCCTTTTTCAGGACAAATTCCTGACCGTATTCTGTCCTTCCTCTTCCTGACGGGCTTAAGCCTGCCTGGGATATCCACCGCAGCAAGGTCAGCCTGACCGATTCCGGAACCATCTCTTTCATTTCGCTTACTTCCAGCTTTCCGTCTCTGATATATTTCATCATCTCAGCCCGTTCATTCTCAATCTGTTTTAGATACCGTGTCCGCTGGGATAATTTTTCCAGTGATTTATCTGAGAAGCCGGTCCTGTCTTTTTTCTCTTTGTAGGCCCGGGTGTGGGGCTTCAGCAAAACCTCAGAGGCAGGTTCTTCATATACGCTCTGGTTAACGCTGTCCGTCTCCCTCTCGTCCCGGATCTTAAAATGTTCGATCTGCTGAATGCCAAACAGGTGGGCCGACAATTTGTGGGCATCTTCCATGGTCTCACAGTTCAGGAACATCCGCGCCATGTTCCGGTAATCTTCCTTCCGGCTGACTCCCCAGTTCTGGAGCTGTACAATGAGAGCCGCGTTCTGGATAATCCCGCGGATAATGTCATTGGTAATGGCCAGAACCTTACCGCTCTCACACTCCCGCCCGTCTTTTGGCAGAAACCATCCTTTTAAGGATTCCCATTTTCCGTATACCTGCTCCCGGATATCCTCTGCCCGGTTTCCCTCCCCATCTGACAAAGTCCTCGGAATCTCCATCTCGCTCTCCACGACTTTCTCCAGAAGAGAACTTTCGATGATGGATTCCTTTCTTTTTATAATGCCCGCTATCCTGCTGGCGTGAAACTGCATTTCCTGTACAAATTCTTTCAGATAAGCGATAAACCGGTCCTTGTGAACAATAAACTCTACGGATTTTAAGAGTTTTTCCGCCCTCCCTGAGTAAAATTCCCGCAGATAATCCTGGTAGTTCTGATTTAAACGTTTGAAATCCTCCTGGAGATTATTCCACCATTCATTGATCTCCTTTCCCTTTTGCCTGTCCACCAGCTCCGCCTCTTCCAGATTATCCGCCAGCCGCTTAAACAGGTTGGTCGACAGATTCCCTGATTCCAGAAACAGGTTCTCCAACCGCGCGGTCAGACGCTCAATCTCCACCGCGTACTCTGACATGGTATAGCGGTACTGTTTATTTTTATAATCCGCGATGGTGTAAACCTTTCTGGGATCCTGAATAGGCGTCAGGTTCTTCCACCCCACCAGCGCGTCCAAGTCCTGCGCCAGCTGGGCCATGGTATAATCCGCGAACTCCTCCTGACGGCGCAGCAGTTCCAGAACATCCTCCTTGTACAGCTGAAAACGCATCTTTTCATATTCACGAAAAAAAAGGCGCATAATGGCCCGGTATTGCCGGACATTCTGCGCCGTTAAATATGAGGTCTCCGTAATAGGCGAGAGATCCATCCTGTGGCCTGTCTGTTCCATATATTCCTCCGATTTTTCAGCGGCAGCTGTGGTATTGTTTGTGTTTCATTATAGACGAAACACGGCAATATCACAATTACTTTCTGATAAACCTCAGGCAAATGGAGCGTTGACGGATGCCCCCGCTGATCCGTTATGGGCCAATACTATTATGGAGGCCAAAGCACATGCCCCATTGCCGCTATTTCCCCCAGTACCCATACTTTCCCTTATAACGGAAAAACATACTGGCAGACAAAACAAAGGCCATCAGCTCTGCCGCCGGTGTGGCCAGCCAGATGCCGTTGACTCCCAGGACAGCGGGCAATATTATCATGGTAATCACCATAAACACAAAGGACCTTGAAAATGCCAGGACAGCTGAGACTATGCCGTTAGACAGGGCTGTGAACATGTTGCTGGTATAAATATTAAATCCGATAAAAAGAAGAGCCGCTGTACAAATCCGGTTGCCGGTCACCGCCAAGCCATAGACCGGGTGATCCGGCCTGGCGAACACGGCCACCAGGGGTTTGGTAAAGGCAAAACTCGCCGCGGCCGTAACCAGGGAGATGGCCACAATGACCTTTTTGCTGACCACAGTCATTTTCTTAAGCTTCTCTCTGTTCTGTTCTCCATAATAAAAGCTGATCATAGGAGCCACTCCATAGGAATACCCGGTATACAGGGAACTGGCGAACATGAGCACATACATGATAATGGTGACAGCGGCAACTCCCTCCTCCCCCACATACCGAAGCATGGTCCAGTTGAACATCATGGTGATAATGCCGGTGACAAGGGCTGTGGCCATCTCCGAGCACCCGTTCGCGGCCCCGCCGGCAAGGACTCTCCACCGGAACACTGGCCTCTTAAACCGCAGGAGGCTGGTTGGTTTCGCGAACACAAAAATTCCCGCGATTGCTGTCACCGAATACCCCAGCCCCGTGGCCACAGCCGCGCCGCTGATTCCCATGGAACATATGTGGATAAGCACATAGTCGAGGATCATGTTCAAAACTCCTCCTGCCACGGAACAGACAAGAGAAAGGGACGCCTTCCCGCTGGCGATCATGTAGAGAGTAAAATTATTCATCAGTAAAATGGGAACCGTAAACCAGAGATAGGGGCCAAGATACTCCACACAGTACCCTGTCACCTGCTCCGACAGATTCATGCCGCGAAAAACAGGGTTCA
>Ga0137310_101965_pt1 | contig 12214 bp, 5 predicted proteins | sample NAcewiD2O_June_2_FD_97183 | JGI IMG/M metagenome (GOLD analysis project Ga0137310, IMG submission 97183) | Mouse cecal microbial communities from Vienna, Austria - N-Acetylglucosamine amended D2O_June | ecosystem: Host-associated > Mammals > Digestive system > Large intestine > Cecum | place...
AGGAATCCTGGCCCCAAAGGCATAGCTGCCCATAACCATGGAATACAGCAGGCTGCTGGTGGCCTTTTCGTCCGCGTCGGCAAAAACCTCCTCGGAAAGGCCGCTCTGCTTTGCCGCCATGGCAATCAGGGCCTTGTCGTAAAAGGGGATTTCCAGGCGCTTTGCCAGCATCTCTCCCACATCGCGCCCGTCGCTTCCGTATTGGCGCGCAATCGTAATAACCGGTAACATACAATTCCTCCTTATCTGAAAAAAGCTTCTAAACCGCCCACAGCTCCCGGCAGGGCTTCTCTGGCTGCCTCGTGCCGATTTCTGTGTTTTTCGCATGAATTATCTGGATTTATAAGAGAATTTCTATAAACTTCCTCTATATTTATGATACACGCTTTCTGCTGAAAAGTCAAGCCGCCCCTTCCGTTTTAGATGGGAATATTTTTCCGTCAGGCAAAAAATATCCGCCAGCCAAAAGGGCGGCTGGCGGGCAAATGGGGGTTAGATTTCTTCCACGTGGATTTCCACCTCATGGCCGCATTCGCAGGAACGGATAATACCGTCGATGATGGCCTGGTTGTAGATAATCTGGCTGGTGGGGATGGGGGCTGTGCCGCCTTCCTTCACCGCGTCTACAAAGGAGCGGCACTTCAGGTAGAAGCAGTCTGTCTTGTCCCCCTTAGGCGCGGGCAGGGGGATGGGTGTGTGGGTGGGAGCGCCGAACTCGTCATGGAACAGGGTGACATTGCCGCAGCTTCCATCCCAGGCGCCGCCCCACAGGGACTCTGGATTGGCAGGCTCCACCTTCAGTCCCGCGTCTTTTCCCAGGAAAATGGTGCTGCCGGTGGTGTCCATATGCATGGCCCAGGACATACGGAAATCCAGGGTAATGCCCCCCTCCAGCCGGATAAACGCGCCGCAGAAATCATCTACAGAGAAACGGGCGGCATCCTCAGGCGGGGTATACTTGGGGTTTGTGCCGAAAAAGTCATAGCTGACAGCGGAGACGGTGAGGGGCTTCGGATACCCCAGGGCGTTCAGGCACATGTCTAGGGAATAGCAGCCGATGTCTGCCAAAGCGCCTACGCCTGCATAGCGCTTTTCAATGAAGGTGCGGCCAGGAATGCCCCTGCGGCGGCCGCCGCCTGTCTGTACATAATAGACCTGGCCCAGCCTGCCGCTTTGCACCACTTCCTTAATCTTCTGCATCCGCTCGTCATACCGGGGCTGGAAACCAATGGTGAGGATTTTGCCCGTCTTTTTCTCCACCCGGCGCAGCTTCTGGGCGTCCTCCAGGGTGACGGTCATGGGCTTTTCCAGCAGAACGTGGCAGCCTGCTTCCAGGGCGGCAATGGCGCACTCTGCATGGGTGGAATTATATGTACACACGCTTACCGCATCTAGCTTCACCTTTTCCAGCATTTCCTGGGCGCTTTCAAAGGCCTGGGCTTCCGGGAACTCCCAGCGGTCTAAGGCCTCCCGGGCCTTGCCGGGGATAATATCCGCCCCTGCTACAATCTCCACGTCCTCCATCTTTTTGTAAGCGCGCACGTGGGCATTGGATATGCCGCCGGTTCCGATAATGCCAATCCGAATTTTTTCCATGACATAGCTCCTTTTGTTTTATAGTCGATTAAGCCCCAAACTATGTTTTCGGCTTAATCGGATACATGAGTCATGTTGGTTTGCTCGTCGGGGCAAACCAACCAACAGGATATCGGACAGCGATATCCTGTAACTTGAAAAATGCAATTTTTCAAGTTACGTGACCATACCTGCGGGGCAGCGCCCCTGTTATTGTGGGAAAGTGCCTGCGGCCCTGCGCTATGGGTACAAAGCGCCATAGCCGCTTGCGGCTATTATACCAGCCCCAGCCCCAAAAGTCCACATAGTTTACTTAGCAGGGACAGCCAAAAGAACAGGCGGCATTTTGGCGATATTGCCGGAAAGTTTTATAGAAAAACCGCCCGGGCATTTCTGCCCAGGCGGCTCTCTGTTTTCCTGTGAAACTAATTGGTACGGCTTCTTATACCTCCGGCGGGGTTTCCTCTGGCTTTGCCGGGGGCGGGGCCACGCTGGTGCGGTAACGCATGAGTATCACTGCCACCTGCGCCCGCAGGGCCTTGGCATTGGGGGAGAGGGTGGTGCTGCCAGTGCCTTGAATCAGTTTTTCCGCGCAGGCCCACTGGAGGGCGCGGTATCCTGCGGGGCTGGTATACTTGGCGTCCACAAAGCGATCCAAGCTGGCGGCCTTGTTGACGTTTACCGCATTGTAGCGGGAATAGTTATAGAAAATGATGGCAAGCTGTTCCCGGGTCAGTGCGTCGTTTGGCCCAAAGCGCCCGTTGCCATAGCCCTGTACAATATGCTCGGAATTTGCCCAGCGGATAGCGTCGTAATAATATTCATCCTCATCCACGTCTGTGAAGGGGTTGGTGCTCCACACCTTAGGCTCCCCTTCCATGCGGTAGAGGATGGTCACCATCATGCCCCGGGTTATGTTGCTGGTGGGAGAGAAAAGGGTGTTTGTGGTGCCCTTCATCAAGCCTTCGTTGTACACATATTTTACGGCAGTGACATACCAGGCATACTCGCTTACATCACTGAAGGGGTTTTCATCCTTATCTGAAAGGGAGGTGACAATCAGCTTGCCGGACACGTACTTGATGGCGGGGTTGTAGTGATCCATATCCGGCACCATGGCCCCGTCTATCAGGATTTCAAACTCCCCGTCGCTGATGGAATCCGCCACAGTGGCATATTTCATGGTGGGAGGGAATTTCAGCTCGTCCCCCTCCGCAAGCCCGGTAACCGTATAGTCCACGTCCAGCACAGGCCGGCTTAAATCCGGCACCGGATCGTCCACTTTGATTTTGCGCTCCATGGCAGTGACAGTGACAATGGCCTTTGTAATGGTGAACTGGCTGGTCCAGCTTCCGGTGAAGTCCCCGTCCGCCTCGGGAATGCTGAGGGTAACTGTATAGTCCCCAGGCTCTGTAGGCGGCTCCTCCGTAGGCCCGTAATCTGTACCGTGAATGCCTTCATAGGAGTGATCCAGTTCAGAAGCTTCATACTTGGGCATTTCTGTCCCGGCAGTTCCCTCTGTTTGGGAATATTGGGGCATCCCCGCATACCCCAGCAGGGGCGTGCCGTCATAGGGCGGGGAAACCGGCTCCAGGCCTGTGATGGTAATGCCGGTTTTGTCATCGCTGTACACCTGCAGCGTGAGTGAAAAGTCGTTGAAATTATCAGACGCAATTAACAGGATGATTGCAGCAACCCTGTTTCTGCCGTCGTGGTTCGCTTCTGAAATGTCCAGCGTAAGTTCATTTGCGGTGACGTTAACCTCCTTCTCCGCAGGGTGATCGTTGTTATGGAAGAAGTCACTGTAAAGAACTTCAATATTTTGGATGGAGGGGGTTATTGTGCCATACTCCTGTCCGGCAGGCAGGGCGGGCAGCAGCTCTTCCAGGGCATATCTATATATGTGGGCGCGTCTGTTGCGCACTGTAAGCGTAGGGCTGGCACTGGAAACAGGGGCGGAAGCTTTTGTAATTTCTGCCGGAACCTCTGCGCTTCCGGATTTCAGCGTATAGTTTCCTTTAGCGTCCCCTGTTATGTTAATATTCATACCCAAAAGGGTACGTGCTCCCACCTTGGAAGAATCAAAGCTGAAAGTGCCTATAAAGGAAACGAGGTCATAATCATTCGGACAAATACCGCTCGCCTGTAAATCAAAAGGAGAGTCTCCTTCTGGTTCATACGCAGACGTGCCGTCGTAAGGCTTTTTAATGCCAGTGCGCAACGTGGGGGCAACTTCTTTCTGCTTAATGTCAAAAACAAGCTCAGCTTCATGCTTCTCGCTTGCCAAACGGCTTTCGAGGGTGGAACTGGTGTCAGGCGTTGGATCCGGATCCGGCGCTGTCACCGTGACGGTTACGCGCAGGGTATAACTTCCCACATCCTTGGGCGCAGACACAGAACTGGCGCTTGAACCCGGATTTCTGCCGACATACCACTTTTTATCTATATCAACATGAATCTCCTCGTCTGTAGGAGCGGCAAAATCCCCTTCTGCCGTCTTAAAAATCAGGTTTTCCTGTTGCACGTCAACAGGTTCTGCTGAGTATGTCTTGTTGTTCATTTCTGCCTTATAGGACAGTGTAAAATCTACTCCTGTAATTTTCTCTATTTTATCCTTGGGCAGAGAAGCAGTCGGATCGGAACCATCCGCCGCAAAAGCCCCTATGGGGCACAGGGACAGGCACAGGGCCAGCGCGGTGATGATACTGAGCAATCGTTTTTTCATAGCGCATCCTCCTGAAGCAATTCATTTTGCCCCCGTTCAGATGAGGGAACAGGCTTTTGCAGCCACGGGGGGATTTTCATTGAACTAATTATACACCCTCCCAGTGGAAAAGTCTACCGGAAGGGTGTAAGAAAAGGCTGGAAAATCCTGCCTATTCCTCCTGGGCAAGAGGTTCTTCCCGGGGCGGGGGAAGGCGCCGGGAAAACCGCATCACAGATCCGCTATAGGGCAGCACCACCTGCACCGTGCCCAGATGGCTTCCCAGCACAGGAACCGCCCCTGTGAAATCCAGCCCCAGGCCTTTAATGCTCTGGGGCCTGCCGCTGCGGTTTGCCACCAGCAGCAGGCTTTCCCGGGTGGTTTCTGTGAAAATATACCGCTCGAAAACCAGCAGGTTGTTTTCGGCCCGGAGGGTGCGGTAAGCCCCCTGGGCCAGGATGTCCTTGTGGGCCAGACGCATACGGCCCAGGCCCTTATACCATTCTATCAGGTCTTTGTCCTCCCTGCCCCAGGGGAAGCACGCGCGGCAGAAGGGATCCCGATACCCCTCCGCGCCAGCCTCGTCCCCATAATAGATGCAGGGCACCCCAGGCAGCAGGTACTGTATCAAGGAGGCAAGCCGCAGCCGCTGGAGGGCCAGGGTGCGCTGTTCCTCTGTCAAGCGCTGGGCCGCCTGCCACTCCCGTCCCCGGCCCCCGGCAGGCTCGCCCCCCAGCATGGTGAGGATGCGCTCGGTGTCGTGGGTGCCCAGGTGGTTCATCAGCAGGTGCAGGCACTGGGGCGGGTAATTCTCCACAATATTCTCTACAATCTCTTTAAATTCCCGGGGATCCGCTCCCAGCATGAAGCCCAGAACCGCGTCCCGGAAGGGGTAGTTCATCACTGTGTCAAGCTGCCCCCCTAAAAGATACCGTCTGCGCACGCCATAGGCAGATTTATTGGAAGCGTCCTCCCACACCTCCCCCAGCACCAAGGCATCCTCTTTTTCCTCTTTGGCCGCGGCGGCGAGCCTGTCTAAAAACAGGTCGGGCAGTTCGTCGGCTACGTCCAGCCGCCAGCCCGAGGCCCCAGCCCTAAGCCACTTGGGCACAATGCCGCCAGAGCCGTTGATATAAGCGTTAAAACTTTCGTTTGTCTCCTGCACATTTGGCAGGGTGTTGAAGTTCCACCAGCAGTCGTAACCGTCAGGCCATTTGTAGAAGGAATACCAGGGGGCGTAGGGGGAATCCTGGGACTGGTACGCGCCCTCTGTTCCATAGCGGCCGGACTTGTTAAAATACAGGCTGTCACTGCCTGTATGGCTGAACACCCCGTCCAAAATAATCCGGATGCCCTGCTCTTTGGCCCTTTGGCACAGCTCTTTAAAATCTTCCTCTGTTCCCAGGAGGGGATCAATTTTTGAGTAATCCGCCGTATCGTACCGGTGGTTGGAATGGGACTCGAAGATGGGGTTCAGGTACAGGCAGGTGACGCCTAGTTCTTTTAAGTAGGGCAGGGCGTCCTGTATGCCCCGCAAATCCCCGCCGAAAAAGTCGGAATTGGTAACCTCCCCCTGCTCGTTGGGCCGCCATTCCGGCTGCTCGTGCCAGTCCATATGGAAGCTGCGGCCATAGGGGATTTCCCCCTTGGGGCTGCCCGAACGGGCAAAGCGGTCGGGGAGAATCTGGTACATAATCCCCCCCAAAAGCCAGGAAGGCGTGGTGAAGCGGCGGTCGTATACCGTCATCTGCCACTGGTTGGTGCCGCCGAACACCCCTGTGCCGCCCTCCCCCCGGTAGATGGTCAGGATGCCCCGGCAGGTATGGATTTCAAAGTGGTAAAAGTACAGCCCCGGCTTTTCAGGGGTAAACTCGCACTCCCACCACTCCCGGTTCTCGCCGTTCATCCCGCACCAGAACATGTCCCAAACCAGGGCTTCCCCTCCTTCTGGCTGTATAACCAGGTGGGCCGAGGTGCAGCTTAAGGGACGATCCAGGGTAATGCGGAAATGCACCCCCTGCCCGTCGGCTACGGCTCCTGTAGGATTGCGGTATTTACGGCTTCTGGAATTGAACATGCTTGTTATCTCTCCTTTAAGGCTTTGGGGGCGTTGCCCCCAAGCCCCCACAACCCCTTTTGAAAAAGGGGTTGATCCTAAAACTAAGATACCTTATTGTCTTGTGGAAAGCAGGCCCTTCTCTATATATAGACAGTATATGCTTCCCTAAAGCAGGCCAGCCCCGCCCAAAGTGAAGGTTTTGGGAGATTCTTAAGAACCTTTTTCCTGAAAAAAGGTTCTTAAGCCGCCGGAGGCAGGGAACAGCAGGCGGGTTACTGGAAGTACCGCACGCCGGACTCGAAGAGAAGCTGATCCTTTTTGCCCGGCACATTTTTGTAGAGGTTCCTCCCCTTGCGCTCGGAGTGGCCCATTTTGCCGAATATCCTGCCGTCGGGGCTGGTGATGCCCTCAATGGCGCACACTGAGCCGTTGGGGTTCCAGCGGATGTCCCCGCTGGGCGCGCCTCCCGCGTCTACATACTGGGTGGCAATCTGCCCGTTTGCAATCAGGGCCTTCAGGGCCTTTTCGTCTGCCACAAACCGCCCCTCCCCGTGGGACACAGGAATGGCGTATACATCCCCGGGGGCTGCCCCTGCAAGCCAGGGGGATTTCACGCTTGTCACCCGGGTGTATACCATACGGGACACATGGCGGCCCAGGGTGTTGAAGGTCAGGGTGGGATCGTCCTCTTTAGGCTCGGTAATCTTTCCATAGGGCACAAGCCCCAGCTTGATTAAAGCCTGGAAGCCGTTGCAGATGCCCAGCATCAGGCCGTCCCGCTTCTCCAGAAGGTCTGTGACAGCCTGGGCAATGCGGGGGTTGCGGAAGGTGGTGGCAATAAACTTGCCGGAGCCTTCCGGCTCGTCGCCGCCGGAGAAGCCCCCGGGCAGCATGACAATCTGGGCCTCGTTTACAGCCTTTTCCATGCGGGCAATGGTTTCCTCAATGTCCTGGGGGGAAAGGTTTTTCACCACCAGGATATCTGTCTCAGCCCCTGCCTTCTGGAAGGCCCGGGCCGTATCTATCTCACAGTTTGTGCCGGGGAACACCGGGATGAACACCCGGGGCTTAACTGTTTTAATGGCAGGCCCCGGCTTTTTCTCCCGGCTTTCATACAGGGGCACGTCCGCCGCCACAGGCACTTCTTCCGCAAGGTTTGGGAACACCTTTTCCAGGGTGCCGTTCCAGATGGCGGCAAGCTCCTCCATGGGCATTTTCCCGCCGTCCAGTTCCACGCAGCCTTTGCCAGTGGTGCTGCCCAGCAGGATGCCGTCCTTTACCTCTGCCTCGCTGGAAAGGGCAGCAACCAGCGCGCCAGCCTTGGGGGCATAGAGGGCTTCCCGGCTTAATCCAGCCGCAAACTTGAAACCCAGGCCGCTGCCAAAGCACATGCGCATACAGCAGGCGGCCGCGCCTCCTTCCCGCACCACGCCGCAGGCGGTGATGTCCCCGCAGTCCATGTGCTGCAGCACGCAGGTGTAATATGCCTTCAGCTTTTCCCAGTCCGGCATACCGTCCTTGTCCTCGGGCAGGGGCAGCAGCACCAGCCTTGTCCCCGGCTCCTGCACGCAGGCAGACAGGGTTCTGCTTGCCTTTGTCATGGAAAGGGCAAAGCTTACCAGGGTGGGGGGCACGTCCAGGCTTTCAAAGGAGCCGGACATGCTGTCCTTGCCGCCAATGGCAGGCAGGCCCATATGAAGCTGGGCGGAAAGCGCCCCTAAAAGGGCTGCGGCAGGCAGGCCCCACCGCTTGGGATCCTCGTGGAGGCGGGGGAAATATTCCTGGAAGGTGAGCCTGGCTTTTAAGGGATCGGCCCCTACAGCGCACAGCTTAGAAAGGCTTTCCACCACTGCGTAGGCCGCGCCCATGTAGGGCGACCACTTGGCGATGCCGGGGATGTACCCGTAGGCCATAGCGGTGCAGTCGTCTGTCTCCCCTTCTAAAAGGGGTACCTTTGCCACCATGGCTTCCTCGGGGGTAAGCTGGTTTTCCCCGGCAAAGGGCATCAGCACCGTACCCGCGCCGATGGAGGCGTCGAACCGCTCAGAAAGGCCCTTCTGCCCGCACACCTCTAAACGTGCCATGTTGGTTTTCAATGCTTCCAGGCCCTCTTTGCCCTCTAAGGCCGCCGGGACTGCTTCCCGGTAGCAGGGGCCTTGGGGGGCGGAGATTGCCGCCTTTGCCCGCTGGGTGACGCCGTTTGTGTCCAGGAAGGCCCGGGAAAGGTCTACAATGCCATCCCCCTGCCAGACCATTTTCAGCCTGGGGGACTCTGTCACCGCCGCCACAGGGGTGGCCTCCAGGTTCTCCTCATGGGCCAGGGCCTGGAACTTCTCCACGTCCTCCGGGGACAGCACCACAGCCATGCGCTCCTGGGATTCGGAAATGGCAAGCTCTGTGCCGTCCAAGCCCTCATATTTTTTTGTCACCTTGTCTAAATCTATTTCCAGCCCCGGGGCCAGTTCCCCAATGGCCACGCACACGCCTCCCGCGCCAAAGTCGTTGCAGCGCTTGATAAGCCGGGCGCAGTCTTTATTCCGGAAAAGCCGCTGGAGCTTCCGCTCTGTAGGCGGGTTGCCCTTCTGCACCTCGGCCCCGCACACCTCCACAGACTTTTCTGTGTGGGCCTTGCTGGAGCCTGTGGCCCCGCCAATGCCGTCCCGGCCTGTAGCCCCGCCCAAGAGGACGATAACATCCCCGGGGGCAGGCTCTTCCCGGCGCACGTTCTCCTTGGGGGAGGCCCCCACCACCGCGCCGATTTCCAGCCGCTTTGCCACATAGCCTGGGTCATACAGCTCTGTCACCTGGCCGGTGGCAAGGCCAATCTGGTTGCCGTAGGAGGAATATCCCGCCGCGGCCCCGGTGGTAATTTTCCGGCTGGGCAGTTTGCCGGGCAGGGTTTCAGAGAAGGGCAGGGTGGGATCCCCAGAGCCTGTCACCCGCATGGCCTGGTATACATAGGCCCGGCCTGACAAGGGATCCCGGATGGCGCCGCCCAGGCAGGTGGCGGCCCCACCGAAAGGCTCTATCTCTGTGGGGTGGTTGTGGGTTTCATTTTTAAACTGGATAAGCCAGGTTTCCACCCGCTCCCCGTCTTTATCTTTGATTTTCACCGGGGCCTCGATGGAGCAGGCGTTTATCTCGTCGCTTACGTCCAAATCAGGCACAAGGCCCTGCTTTCTCAGGTATTTGCCGCCAATGGTGCCCATGTCCATCAGGGAAACGGGCCGATCCGTCTGCCCGTACAGTTCCCCGCGCACCTCCAGGTATTCCCGCAGAGATTTTTCCACCGCTTCCTTTAAGGGGCCTTCCTCCACCTGCACCTCCTCCAGGCGGGTGAGGAAGGTGGTGTGGCGGCAGTGGTCGCTCCAATAGGTGTCGATTACCCGCAGCTCCGTAACTGTGGGATCCCTGTGCTCCTCGTCCCGGAAATAGTCCCGGCAGAAGGCAAGATCCTCCAGAGTCATGGCAAAGCCCATGGAGCCGAAATATTTTTCTAGTTCCGCCTCATCCCATTGGGTGAAGCCCTCCACCCGGGCTACCTTCCCGGGCATGTCCGCTTTCAGATCCAGGGAATCCGGCTTTTCAAAGGAAGCCTCCCTGGCTTCCACAGGGTTTATAAGATAGGCTTTGATTTTCGAGAACCCCGCGTCGTCCACTTCCCCCTTCACGCCAATCACCTTGGCGGAAAGCACCTGGGGCCGCTCCCCCTGGGTGAGAAGCTGCACGCACTGGGCAGCGCTGTCTGCCCGCTGGTCATACTGCCCGGGCAGGTATTCCGTGGCAAACACCCGGTATTCTGAAGGCAGGGTGAAGCTCTCGGGATACACGTTATCCATAGGCGGCTCGGACAGGACTGTGCGGGCAGCGGCGGAAAACTCCTCCGGGCTGAGGCCTGATACGTCATACCGGTTGAGAATGCGCACCTCCTCAAGGCCTGTAAGCCCCAGGTTGCGCCGCAGGTCGGCAAGCAGCCCCTGGGCCTCTACGTCAAAACCCTTGCGTTTTTCTACGAATACTCTTGTTACCATACTGGCACTCCCTTTTTCTATAGATAATGGCGTTTATGGGTTTGCTTCCGGGATTCGGGCAGTCGGGCCTGTCCGCGCAAAAAAGCAGCTCTTGTGAGGGGGCAGGCCTTTGCCTTTCCCATTTTATCACAAGAGCCGTCATTTATAAAGCGGTTTTACAGTTTTTTTGGAAAAATCCCCTGCCTCACTTCCGGGTGCGCGGCCCCATGTCCCCAATGGACACGGCCACTGTATGCTTGATAGGCTTCCACTCTATGTTCCCGCACACAGCCAGCACCATGGCAAGGCCGAAGGTAAAGACAAAAATGGGATAGGTAAAGGCATACCGTATCTTTTTCCCTCTGGAGCAGTAAATGTTCCGCCACTCCGTAATCAGGGGCAAAAGGCCCATGATAAACATTAAAAGATACGAATTTATCAGGGCGCTAAGCACAGACTGGAAGAAAACCCCCATCTCCTCCCTGGCCCCCAGCATCCCCAGCACGAACATCCCTGTGTTCACCGCAAAGCTGCATACGGTGAGCACGCAGGCCGGGATGGTGGTCATCAAGGTGTCATAGCAGGCAAAGCTGCCGGTGCTTACCAGGGTGCGCAGCAGGCTGCCGCCATGCTTTGCCACTACCTGAAGGTAGCCCTTCACCCAGCGGGAACGCTGGATAATGGACTGCCTGAAGCTGCGGGGCTGCTCGTCATACAATATGGCGCCAGGGCAGTACCGTATCTTTTCCCCCCTGGCAATCAGGTCGGCTGTAAACTCCAAATCTTCTGTCAGCAGGAAATACTCCCAGCCCCCTGTCTTTTCCAGCAGTCGGGGGTCAAAGAGGAATCCTGTGCCGGATACGGCACAGGACACCCCCAGGATATCCCGGGGGCGGTTCATGTACTCCGATTCCCGCAAAAACCACAAGCCATAGCCGGCTGTTATCCAGTTGTCCCCGAAATTCTTGGTGTTCCGGTAGCTGGTGACTGCCCTGGCCCCGTCTGCAAACACCTTGTTCATTTCTTCTATGTAATGGGGATCCAGCAGGTTGTCCGCATCGAACACAAAGAAGCCGTCAAACTTTTCCAGGCCCCGCTCCTCGTGTATCTTTCCCAGAAGGAAGCGAAGGGCATAGCCCTTTCCCACCTGGAGCTTATTCTGCCGTTCATACACCACGGCCCCATGGGCGCGGGCTATCCGGGCTGTATCGTCCGTGCAGTTGTCCGCCGCCACAAAAACCTCCACCAGCTCTCCGGGATAAGTCTGCCCGACAATGCTGTCCAGAAGCTGGCCTATCACAGCGCTTTCGTTCCGGGCACAGATCAGCACGCCATAGCGGCACAGCCTTCCGGCCTCCTTCTCTGTCCCCGCCCTGCGCCGGCGGATGATCCGAACCGCGCAGTAAACCGCCTGGTAACAGCAGCAAGCCACAAACAGGGCTGCCACCACGAAATTGATAACAGAAAGAGTTTTCATATTCCTTCGCTCCTCTCAGAGTCTTTTCCAATATATCAATATTAGGAGCGGCTGAAAAATTCCGTTTTCCAGCCGGGTTGTTTCCATAAAACAGAGGAAAGGGCTGCCGGAAGCTGCCCAGAGGACATGCTCTGCCGGACAGGCCTTGCAACTGTATTTAGTCTATGATATTATAATATTGTGAACAAATTAAGACGGACGCAACGAATTTCTTACGAATTTATTAACAAGCTGCCTTTTTCCCTCCATTTGATCCGCCATGGGATGCCAAAACCGCACAGCAAGCCATGAAAAACAGGCTTTTCCGCCTTATGCACGTTCTTAGAACTCGCCTGCCCCAGAGGCTGTTTGAAAGGCCGGATTTTACGCGGAGTCTTTTTGCTTCTTCC
>Ga0137310_101971_pt1 | contig 12183 bp, 10 predicted proteins | sample NAcewiD2O_June_2_FD_97183 | JGI IMG/M metagenome (GOLD analysis project Ga0137310, IMG submission 97183) | Mouse cecal microbial communities from Vienna, Austria - N-Acetylglucosamine amended D2O_June | ecosystem: Host-associated > Mammals > Digestive system > Large intestine > Cecum | place...
TAGGGACAACCACGGCAGATGATTGTTTTCCCAGCGCGGCCTGTGAAGTCCAGAAAGCCATAGGCGCGGTTGGGGCAGTAGGGTTTGATATCAGCGCCGCTTGTTCTGGTTTTATATTTGCCCTCAACACGGCGGAGGCGCTGCTAAAGTCATATGGATACCGCACAGGGCTGGTGATCGGGGCGGACAACTTAAGCAAGATCGTGGACTGGTCGGACAGGAGCACCTGCGTGCTGTTTGGGGACGGCGCGGGGGCAGCGGTGGTGAGAGTCCTGGAAGAGGAAGAAGACCGGGACGGTGGGGGCATCCTGGCGGCGGATATGGGCTCTGACGGGAGAAAGGCAGAGGTACTGAGATGCCAGTCCCGAACTATGGGAAATTTTCTTACAGGAACAAAGCCAGAGCCAGGCTACATCACCATGGAAGGGCAGGAGGTATTTAAGTTCGCTGTGAAGAAGGTTCCGGAGTGTATCCAGAGGGTGCTGGAAAAAGGCGGATTGGATGCGGGAGACATCAAGTATTTTGTACTCCATCAGGCCAATTACCGGATCTGCGAATCCATAGCCAAAAGACTTAAAGTTTCCATGGACAAGATCCCCATGAACATAGAACATTACGGCAACACGTCAGGCGCTACCATACCGATCCTCCTTGACGAGCTGAACCGGGAGGGAAAGCTGGAGCCTGGAGATAAGATTATTCTGGCAGGTTTCGGGGCAGGGCTCACCTGGGGGGCTGTGCTGCTTCAGTGGTAGATAAAATTTTTTTAAGAATTTAATTTGATAGTCAAAGTTTATCGATATTTGTCGAGGACTTACTATAATAAATAAGGGCAGGGCCCGGGAAAAAGGAAAAGGAGAATAAAGATATGTTGGACAGAATGAAAGAAATCATCGCGGAGCAGTTAAATGTGGACGAGGACATGATCACAGAGGCTTCCGGCTTCAAGGAGGACTTAGGCGCGGATTCCCTGGATCTTTTTGAGCTGGTAATGGCGCTGGAGGATGAGTATTCCGTGGAGATCCCGGCGGATGATCTGACCAATCTGCTGACAGTAGGGGATGTCATGAATTATCTGAAGGAAAAAGGCGTGGAATAAGCAGGGTATGAAATACTGTAAATCCCGCACAGGATGGAGGAAATTATGAAGACAAGGATCACAGAACTTTTAGGAATTCAGTATCCCATTATCCAGGGAGGTATGGCCTGGGTGGCGGAGCACCATCTGGCGGCGGCTGTGTCCGAGGCAGGAGGATTGGGACTGATCGGCGGAGCCAACGCTCCTGGGGAGGTGGTCCGCGAGGAGATCCGCAAGGCGAGAAAACTGACTATGAAGCCATTTGGAGTCAATGTCATGCTTATGAGCCCTCACGCGGACGATGTGGCCAAGGTGGTTGTGGAAGAGGGCATCAAGGTGGTGACCACAGGAGCGGGAAATCCTGAAAAGTACATGGACATGTGGAAAGCGGCAGGAGTCAAGGTGATTCCCGTTGTGGCCTCCGTTGCCCTGGCAAGGCGTATGGAGCGATACGGAGCCGACGGGGTTGTCGCGGAAGGCTGTGAGTCCGGCGGACATATCGGCGAGCAGACTACCATGACCCTTGTGCCCCAGGTAGTGGACGCGGTAAAAATCCCGGTGATCGCCGCGGGAGGAATCGGCGACGGAAGAGGCATCGCCGCCGCGTTTATGCTGGGGGCAGAGGCGGTTCAGATCGGAACCAGGTTCGTGGTGTCCACAGAGGCTGTGGTACATGAGAATTATAAGCAGAGGATCATCAAGGCCAAGGACATTGATTCAGCGGTGACGGGAAGAAGCCACGGACATCCGGTGCGCTGCCTGAGAAACCAGATGACAAGAGAGTACGGGAAGCTGGAGGCAGAGGGAAAGTCCTTTGAGGAACTGGAGTACCTGACCTTAGGAGCGCTGCGCAGGGCGGTCCAGGAGGGAGATGTGGCGTCGGGAACCGTTATGGCAGGCCAGATCGCGGGTATGATATCAAAAGAACAGACGTGTAAGGAAATGATTGAGGAGATGATGTCTCAGGCAGAAAAGCTGCTGGGACATGAATGATAAAAGGAGTTTTATCCATGAGCAGAGTCGCTTTTATTTTCCCGGGACAGGGAGCCCAGACTGCTGGTATGGGCAAGGATTTTTATGAACAGACGGAAACCGGAAGAAAGGTTTATGACAGAGCGTCACAGCTTTTGGGCTTTTCCATGCCAGAGCTGTGTTTTGAAAAAAATGACAGGCTGGACATTACAGAGTACACCCAGGCGGCTATGGTATGCACCAGTATTGCCATGATGAAAGTTCTTATGGAGCAGACCGGAATCCGTCCCCATGTGGCGGCGGGCTTAAGTCTGGGAGAATACTGCGCGCTGGCCGCGGCCGGGGTGATGTCTGAGGACGACGCCATCTCGACCGTAAGACAGAGAGGAATTCTGATGCAGGAGGCGGTTCCGGCAGGTATTGGATCCATGGCAGCCATTCTGGCCCTGGACGCTAAGGTGATTGAGGAAGTCATAAAAGAGATAGGGGATGTCCAGATCGCAAACTACAACTGCCCCGGACAGATCGTAATTTCGGGAAAGAAAGAATCAGTGGAACTGGCGGGAGCCAGGTTAAAGGAAGCAGGGGCAAAGAGAGTGGTCCCCTTAAATGTCAGCGGGCCATTTCACTCACAAATGCTTGTGGGGGCAGGGGAGAAGCTGGGAAAGGTTCTGGAAACTGTCCAGATCAATGAGCCGATGATTCCCTATGTGGCCAACGTGACGGCACAGTATGTGACAGAGGCCTCCCAGGTAAGACCGCTGCTGGCAAAACAGGTGTACTCTTCCGTTAGGTGGCAGCAGAGTGTGGAAGCCATGGTGGCGGATGGAGTTGACACCTTTGTGGAGATCGGCCCCGGAAAGACTTTAAGCGGGTTTATGAGAAAGATCACAAGGGATGTGAAAGTCCTTAATATAGAAAAGATGGAAGATATGGAGAAGCTATAGGAAAAGAGGCTTTTTGGAGGAAAGGAAGAGGAATATGCTGACAGGCAAAGTGGCGGTTGTCACCGGAGCCAGCCGGGGGATTGGCCGTGAGATCGCCAAGACCCTTGGGGCGGAAGGCGCAACGGTTGTGGTAAATTATAACGGCTCAAAAGACAAGGCGGAAGAGGTAGTAAAAGAGATCCGGGAGGCCCAAGGAAAGGCAGAGGCGGTTCAGTGTGATGTGTCTGACTTTGAGAAGGCCGGGGAACTGATGGATCATGTGATTAAGACTTACGGCAGGGTGGATATTCTGGTAAACAACGCGGGGATCACCCGGGATGGTCTTCTCATGCGCATGTCGGAAGAGGATTTTGACAAGGTGGTCAGCACCAATATGAAGGGCGCGTTTAACTGCATGCGCCATGTGGCCAGGCAGATGATTAAACAGAAGAGCGGAAGGATCATCAACATTTCCTCTGTCTCAGGTGTTCTGGGAAACGGAGGGCAGGTAAATTACGCGGCTTCCAAGGCAGGGATCATCGGCATGACAAAGTCAGCGGCCAGGGAACTGGCCAGCCGGGGAATCACGGTCAACGCCATCGCGCCGGGATTTATCAACACAGAGATGACCCAGGTGCTCTCTGACAGCGTAAAGGAAGGGGCGTGTGCTCAGATTCCCATGAAGGTGTTCGGGGAGACAAAGGATGTGGCGGATGCCGCGGCATTTCTGGCTTCTGATAAGGCCAGGTATATAACAGGCCAGGTGCTGTGTGTGGACGGTGGTATGGCAATGTAGTCGTTGACAAGGAAAGGAATGAGGATGATGAGGAACAGAGTGGTTGTGACCGGTATGGGAGCTATTACTCCTATTGGAAACAGTGTGGATGAATTTTGGAATGGCCTGAAGGAAAAGACAGTGGGCATTGGGCCCATTTCCGTATTTGATACAGCGGATTACAAGGTAAAGCTGGCGGCTGAGGTGAAGGATTTTGACCCGAAAAATTACATGGATCCCAAGACAGCCAAGAGGATGGAGCGGTTTTCCCATTTTGCGGTGGCGGCGGCGAAAGAAGCCCTGGAGAACTCTGGTCTGGATATGGACAAAGAGGACCCCTTCCGGGTGGGAGTGTGCGTTGGCTCTGGTATCGGAAGCCTTCAGTCCATTGAGAGGGAGTACAAAAAACTTCTGGACAGAGGACCGGGCCGCGTGAATCCTCTCCTGGTTCCCATGATGATCGGCAATATGGCAGCGGGAAATGTGGCCATCCAGTTTGGACTTAAGGGGAAATGCTTTAATGTGGTGACAGCCTGCGCCACAGGAACCCATTCCATCGGGGAAGCCTTCCGTTCCATCCAGTATGGAGAGGCTGATGTGATGGTGGCGGGGGGAACAGAGGCTTCCATCACGCCCTTAAGTATCGCTGGATTCGGCGCGCTGACTGCCTTGAGCACCTCCCAGGACCCTCTCAGAGCCTCCATTCCCTTTGACAAGGACAGAGACGGGTTTGTCATGGGAGAAGGTGCCGGGGTGGTGGTCTTAGAGTCCCTGGAACACGCCCAGAAAAGAGGGGCCAAAATCTATGGGGAGCTGGCGGGATACGGAGCTACCTGCGATGCCTACCACATCACCTCACCGGCAGAGGATGGAAGCGGAGCGGCGAAGGCTATGGAGTGGGCTATCAAGGATGCCGGCATCTCTCCTGAGGATATTGATTATGTCAATGCCCACGGAACAGGAACCCATCACAATGATCTGTTTGAGACAAAGGCCATTAAGCTGGCATTGGGAGACCATGCCTACAAGGTTCATATAAATTCGACCAAGTCCATGGTGGGACATCTTCTGGGGGCAGCGGGAGGCGTGGAGTTTATTGCCTGCGTGAAGGCTGTCCAGGAAGGATTTATCCACGCTACAGCAGGTCTGGAGCATGAGGACGAGGGCTGCGACCTAGATTACACCAGGGGGCAGGGCCTTAAGGCGGATGTGACTTATGCCATCAGCAATTCCCTTGGGTTCGGAGGCCACAACGCAAGTTTGGTGATTAAAAAAATGCAGTAGGCCTGGGAATGAAAACGGATTTAGGCGGTCTGACAGGTGCCCCAAAGCGGCGCGTGCCGGTTCATATTATATGAGGAGAAAGACAGATGGAGATCCAGAATATTCTTATGCTGATCCAGGCGTTTACGGAGCATTCGCTGACAGAGCTGAATGTGGAAGACGGCGGGGTCAAGGTTTGTTTAAAGAAAGACGCGGGAGCGGCCGGAGTGTCGGTTTTGGGCAGCGGGGCGGCAATACCGGTGCCGGTTTCCGGAGGGATGACGGCAGGCCTGACAGAAGTGAGCGGCATCGCGGGTGTTTCGGGAGTCATAAATTCAGCCCCGGGAACCCAGGCTGCCGCGGCAGCTGGGATAGCTGAGGCCGGAGTTATGGCTGTTCCTGGAACAGCTGGCCTAAGCGGAGCGGTTCCGGCAGCGGGAGCGCGATCCGCGGTGGAAGCGGGGCTTGTGACAGGAGTCCAGCCAGCGGCAGGCCCCCAGCTTGTAACGGGAGCGCAGCCAGCGGCGGGGACCCAGCTTGTAACGGGAGTCCAGCCAGCGGCGGGGACCCAGCTTGTAACGGGAGTCCAGCCGACAGCGGGGACCCAGCTTGTGACGGGAGCGCAGCCAGCGGTGGGAACCCAGCTTGTGGCGGGAGTCCAGCCAGAGGTAGGAGCCCAGCTTGCGGCGGGAGTCCAGCCAGCGGTAGGAGCGCAGCTTGCGGCGGGAGTCCAGCCAGTGGTAGGAACCCAGCTTGCGGCGGGAGTCCAGCCGGCGGCGGGAGCGCAGCTTGCGGCGGGAGTCCAGCTGGTAGTGGGAACCCAGGCGGAGGCGGTACAGCCTATTGATTCCGGCAATGTGGTGGTTTCCCCTCTGGTGGGAATCTTCTACAGCGCTTCTTCCCCTGAAGCGGAGCCTTTTGTGAAGGTGGGCGACAGGGTAAAGAAAGGACAGGTCCTTGGCATTATTGAGGCCATGAAGCTGATGAATGAAATTGAAAGCGAGTACGACGGGATAGTTGAGGCCATCCTTGTGAAAAACGAGGAAATGGTGGAGTACGGCCAGCCGTTGTTCAGGATTCGATGAAAGGAGAAAAGAGATGTTAGGAATCAAGGAGATCCAGGAGATCATTCCCCATCGCCATCCCTTTCTGCTCATCGACTGTATCGAGGAGCTGGAGCCGGGAGTCCGGGCAGTGGGCTATAAATGCGTGACTTACGATGAACCTCAGTTTAAGGGGCATTTTCCCCAGGAACCGGTGATGCCCGGGGTTTTGATGATCGAGGCCCTGGCCCAGGTGGGGGCGGTGGCAATCTTAAGCGTGGAGGAAAACAAGGGAAAGACCGCGTATTTCGGTGCCATCAATCACGCCAAGTTCAAGAAAAAAGTAGTTCCGGGGGATAAACTGAAGCTGGAATGTCAGATCGTGAAGCAGAAGGGGCCCATTGGTGTGGGCCAGGCCACTGCCACGGTGGACGGTAAGGTCGCGGTGACCGCGGAACTGACCTTTATGATCGGGTAGGTGATACCTTATGTTTACGAAAATATTAGTTGCCAACAGAGGCGAGATCGCGGTGAGAATTATCCGGGCATGCAGGGAGATGGGCATTAAGACCGTTGCCGTTTACTCAGAAGCGGACAGAGAGTCCCTCCATACCCTCCTGGCAGACGAGGCGATCTGTATCGGGCCCGCGGCTTCCTCGGAGAGTTATCTGAATATGGAGAGAATCATTTCAGCCACAGTGGCCGTAAAGGCGGAGGCTATCCACCCGGGATTCGGGTTTTTGTCGGAAAACGCCCGATTCGCGGAGCTGTGTCAGAAGTGCAACATCACCTTTATCGGCCCTTCCCCGGAGCTGATCCACAAGATGGGAAACAAATCAGAGGCCAGAAAGACCATGATGGAGGCAGGTATCCCCGTTGTGCCGGGCAGCAAGGAGCCGGTGCGCAAGGTGGAAGAGGCCAAAGCCATGGCCGAAGAAATCGGTTACCCGGTAATGATCAAGGCTTCCTCCGGAGGCGGCGGAAAAGGGATGAGGATCTCCTGGGGGCCGGAGGATTTTGAGGCCAATTTCCAAAACGCGCAGATGGAGTCCGTGAAGGGGTTTTCTGATGATACCATGTATCTGGAACGGTATATCGAAAAGCCAAGGCATATTGAGTTTCAGATCATGGCGGATAAGTTTGGCCATGTGGTTCATCTGGGGGAGAGAGACTGCTCCATCCAGAGAAGACACCAGAAGGTGCTGGAAGAGTCGCCGTCCATCGCCATCTCAAACGAGCTGAGGAAGAAGATGGGAGAGGCAGCGGTTAAGGCTGCCAGGACAGTGAGATATGAAAATGCGGGGACCATAGAGTTTCTGCTGGACAAAAACAAGAATTTTTATTTTATGGAAATGAATACCAGGATTCAGGTTGAGCATCCTGTTACTGAGATGGTTACTGGGCTGGATCTGATCATAGAGCAGATCCGGATCGCGGCCGGGGAGCCTTTGTCGGTGACTCAGGACCAGGTAAAGATCCAGGGCCATGCCATTGAGTGCAGGATCAACGCGGAGAATCCGGAAAGGCATTTTATGCCGTGTCCGGGCCTGATCACCAATGTACACACACCGGGAGGCAACGGGGTTCGGGTGGACAGTCACATCTACAGCGATTATAAGGTGCCGCCCAACTATGATTCCATGCTGTTGAAGCTGATTGTCCGGGGAAAGGACAGGAAGTCAGCCATCGCCAAGATGAGGAGCGCCCTGGGAGAGCTGGTGATCGAGGGGATCGAAACCAATCTCGATTTTCAATATGAGATTATGAATCACCAGGCATTTTTACAAGGAGATACGGATACCCATTTTATACCCACTTATTTTCCGGAATACGGAAAATAGTATCTCATGCCTTACCCTGGAAGCAGACCCGGATCTCCCCGTAAAGAGATGCTGTGAGAATCAGGAACGATAAGGAGGGAACCAGAACGATGTTGAGAGATATGTTCAAAAAAACGTATACATTGATTGACACCAAGTACAGAAGCCAGACCAGGCAGGAGCCCAACGTTCCAGAGGGTCTGTGGAAAAAATGCCGTAAATGCGGTGAGCCGATTTATGGGGAGGATGTAAAAAATAATTACTACATCTGCCCGAAATGCAAAGCATATTTCCGGGTTCACGCCATGAGGAGGATTGAGATCACCGCTGACCCGGGGACTTTCCAGGAGTGGAACAGGGAGATGGAGTTTTCCAATCCCCTGGATTTTCCCGGCTACGAGGAAAAGGTTAAAGCGGCCAGGGAGAAGACAAGGTTAAACGAGGCCGTGGTCACGGGACAGTGCCTGATCCAGGGAGAAAAGGCGGCAGTGGCTGTGTGCGACGCCAGGTTTCTCATGAGCAGCATGGGCCATGTGGTAGGTGAGAAGATCACCTGCATGGTGGAGAGAGCGACCAGGGAAAGCCTTCCGGTGATCATATTCGCCTGCTCCGGAGGTGCCAGAATGCAGGAGGGCTGCGTGTCTCTCATGCAGATGGCCAAAACCAGCGGAGCCTTAAAACGCCACCACGAGGCTGGAAATCTGTTTATCAGCGTTCTCACAGACCCCACCACCGGAGGAGTAACCGCCAGCTTTGCCATGCTGGGGGACATTATCCTGGCGGAACCGGGCGCACTGATCGGGTTCGCGGGCCCCAGGGTGATTCAGCAGACCATTGGACAGAAGCTGCCGGAAGGCTTTCAGAGGGCAGAGTTTCTGGTAGAGCATGGGTTTGTGGACAGGATCGTTCCCAGGGAGGAGATGAAGGAGACCCTGGGGAGGATTTTGAAAATGCACCGCAAGGAGCCTGAGGGTCAGGCTGGCCCGGAGGCAGAGGGCAATGTGGAAAACTGTGGTGATACCCAGGGTCACAATGTGGATACATTTGCCGGCGTTGTGGATACCAAGACAGCCTGGGAGCATGTGCTGCTGTCCAGAAAGTCTGACCGCCCCATAGCAGGAGATTATATAGAGGAACTGTTTGATGATTATATAGAATTTCACGGAGACCGGTATTTCGGCGATGACGGAGCCATTACCGGCGGCATTGCCATGTTTCACGGAAAGCCTGTGACGATTATTGGGCAGCAGAAGGGAAAGACTACCAAGGAGAATATCAGCAGGAATTTCGGTATGCCGTCTCCGGAAGGATACCGGAAAGCCCTGCGGCTGATGAAGCAGGCGGAAACATTTGGCCGTCCGGTGATCTGCTTTGTGGATACCCCTGGAGCGTTCTGTGGAATTCAGGCAGAAGAGCGGGGACAGGGTGAGGCTATTGCCAGGAATTTGTTTGAGATGTCGGATCTGAAGGTTCCCATCCTGTCCATTGTCATCGGCGAGGGAGGAAGCGGCGGCGCTCTGGCCATGGCAGTGGCCAATGAAGTGTGGATGCTGGAAAATGCGGTGTACTCCGTGTTGTCGCCGGAGGGGTTTGCCTCCATTCTTTGGAAGGACAGCAAGAGGGCCGACGAGGCGGCTGAGGTGATGAAGGTGACAGCCAGAGATCTTTTAAGACTTGGGATCATCGAGGAGCTGATACCGGAGAAGGAACCTGCCAGCGGGGATAATCTGGGAGAGATCGCCATGGAGATGGATAAAAGAATCGGAGAATTTCTGAAGAAATACGGAAATAAGAGCAGCGAGGAACTGCGGACCCAGAGGTATGACAGGTTCAGGAGAATCTGATGGATCGTAAATTGGAAAGCGCCGCGGGGACGGCAGGGGAGAAATGTCATGGGACAGATAAAGCCGTTAATAATAGGTGATCTGGTAATACAAAAACCAATAATCCAGGGCGGTATGGGAGTGGGCATCAGTCTCCACCGCCTGGCGGGAGCTGTGGCAAAGGCGGGAGGCCTTGGGATTATCTCCACAGCGCAGATCGGATTTCAGGAACCGGATTTTAAGGAGGATCCTCTCAGAGCCAATTTGCGGGCCATTGCCAAGGAACTGGAAAAGGCCAGAAAGATAGCCCCAGATGGAGCCATTGGCTTTAATATCATGGTGGCCACAAAGCGGTACAGCCAGTATGTGAAAGCCGCTGTAAAGGCGGGAGCGGATATCATCATCTCTGGCGCGGGACTTCCGGTGTCTCTTCCTGAGTACGCGGCAGAGGCCCAGGAGGAGATGGGAGCGCTTCGCGATGACTCGGGAAAAAGGACAAAGTTGGCTCCCATTGTGTCCACGGCCAAATCAGCGGCAGTGATCTTCCGGCTCTGGGACAGAAAATACAGGAGAGTTCCGGATCTGGTGGTTATAGAGGGACCGCTGGCCGGAGGCCATCTGGGATTTTCCAGGGAACGGCTCGCGGAGTACGGCGCGGACACAGAGGATGTGGAGCATACTTACAAGAGAGAGGATTATGACCAGGAAGTGAGGGAGATCCTGAAGGTGGTAAAATCCTATGAGGAGAAATACGGCGCTCATATTCCTGTGGTGACGGCAGGGGGAATCTACGGCCGGGAAGACGTGATCCACCAGTTAAGCCTGGGAGCAGATGGGATACAGGCAGCCACCCGGTTTGTGACCACCAGGGAGTGCGACGCTCCGGAGTGCTATAAGCAGGCCTACATTGACGCGGGTCCCGGGGATATCGTGATCACCAAAAGCCCTGTTGGGATGCCTGGACGGGCCATAGTTAATCCCTTTCTCAAGGAGGCGGCAGGCGGGCGGATACCGCCGGAAAGATGTTTTCAGTGTCTGGAAAAATGCGACCCGGCGTCAACTCCTTATTGTATCACACAAGCCCTTGTGAACGCGGCAGAGGGAAATCTGGACCATGCCCTTCTGTTTTGCGGAAGCAACGCTTACAGGGCAGAGAGGATCGAGACAGTGGAGGAAGTGATGAGGGAGCTGATGGGAGAAGAATGAAGCTGAGAGAAAAACGAGGGTTGCCGCAAAAAGAGACCGCCGCGGAGGGGGTCTCTTTTTGCGGCAACCCTTAATTGTCTTATTACTATAAAAGTCCGCCGCCGAATAAGCGGCATGAATTCGGGGATGACAAACTCGCCCACCGGACTTTCATGGGTGGTGGCGCATGCGGGTTTACTTTGGGAAAGAAAAGGACTTTACTGCTTCTGAAACACTGGTTCCGGTTCCGATATCCGTCAGCATCTGATACCAGGAGGTACGGGCCTCTTCCCAGCCAGGGGTGATCTGATAGTAGTCATCCATGTAGGGCATAAATATGCCGTATTCTGCCATGAGCATATCATTTTCATAGATATTATCCATGTCCCGGACCGGCCAGTAGGATGAAGCCCGAACAGCCCTGGCATATGGGGTGTCATTTTCCGTGATATAGCGGATAAAGGTTTTGGAGGCCTGGATCTGTTCCTGGTCGCCATTGTCAAAGATTCCAAAGCCCCAGATGCCGCTCTGAAGTTTCGGCGTACCCTGGCTGCTGGGAAAGGCTATGGGAAAGACTTCAAAATCCAGGTCCGGATGGTTGATGGTCTGCTGGACTTCAATGGACACATTCCAGCAAAAACACATAGCGGTTTCTTTTTTGCAGAACAGATCAATGGCCTCAGCGGAGGAGAGGGATGGGTCAAAGGTGATGCCATCCAGATCATTAAGAAGCTGTAAGGCTTTTTTGTTCTCTTCACTGTCAACCGTATAAAATGTGTGGGTGTCATCGGTAAAGGAGCCGCCGTATAGATTATTTACCAGAGCCCTGGTTCCCTGATCGCCGCTCTGGTTTTTACAATACAAAGTTCCCACCTTTTTTTGTCCGTGGGCAGTCAGGGCCTCCACGGCTTTGATAAAACCATCGGTAGTCCAGGTGTGGCGTTCCTCGTCAATAAACGGAAGCGCCCCGGCTTCCCGAAACATATCGTAATTAATGGCCATACAATGCGCGGACATACATATGGGAAATTCATAGTAGGCTCCGCTTTTGTGTTGGCAGGCCGCTTTTATATTCTTATAGATCTTATCGGATTTATCCGATTCCCACAGGTCAGACAGATCCACCATCCAGCCTTTTTCACCCCAGCTTGCCACCAAACGTTCCGGACCTTCCAGGACCAGGTTGGGCATGGCGTTATCCAAAACAGCCTGACTGATCTTTTCATCTCCGTTATCGTAATTGAGATATTCTACGGAAATATTGATATTTGGATAATTCTTATGAAAATCCGCCAGCA
>Ga0137310_101979_pt1 | contig 12157 bp, 10 predicted proteins | sample NAcewiD2O_June_2_FD_97183 | JGI IMG/M metagenome (GOLD analysis project Ga0137310, IMG submission 97183) | Mouse cecal microbial communities from Vienna, Austria - N-Acetylglucosamine amended D2O_June | ecosystem: Host-associated > Mammals > Digestive system > Large intestine > Cecum | place...
GTCGCTGAACTTGTTGTAGTCAGCGTAGATCCCGACCTGGGAGTCGGACACATCACCGGTGGCGATGCGGTAGATGATGGCGGCGACCTCAGCGCGGGTGATGTCACCCTTGGGCTGGAAATCACCAGAGGGGTAGCCCTGGAAGACTTCCAGGCCTGTGAGGACGTCCACGGACTCGGCGAAGGTCTCGTCGATCTGATCGCCATCCGTGAAGTCCCTGGCGCCGGCGGTGGCCATGAGCGAGAGGCTCATGACGAGGGCCAGCACCAGTGCGAGAATCTTTTGCAGATTTCTCATGGTGGATGATTCCTCCTTGTTTTTCTGGGGAAAGCCGGGAGGTCAGCTTCTCTGAAGCACCTCAAAAAGTTACAACTTTTTGAGGCAATCAGGGGAGTGCCATGCCCCTTGGGGCGGGAGGAGGAATGGGGGAGGCGCTGCGGGGCAAGGGGTTTCGGGCTTGGACGCGGAATGCTGGTAGCGGATTTTGGCGGGTTGGTAGCAGAGTCGGAATCTATGTTAAGGAAATGCGTTATCAGACGAGAATTTGCAGGATGTTCTGGAAGCGGACATCTGGTAGCCCATGGTAGCACGTCCACCCATAGTGGAAATAATTATCTGAAAATCTGCTAAAACCCCAGAAGCAGTCCATTTACCCACCCAATCTATGCCCATAACAGTCTCTTATAAAAAACAGGCTCCATAACATTGAAATCCCTCGAAAAGTATTGCACCCTTGGAAGGAACCTGCTATAATGCAGATGACCAAAAACGAAAGGAGTCCCTCCATGAAATTTAGTGAAATGCCCTATACCCGGCCCAACCTCGAGGAGATCAGGAAAAACAGCGAAGCGATCCTCCAGCGGCTGGCCTCCGCCGCCTGCGACCAGGAGCAGGTGGACGCCTACATGGACTTCGAGGCCCTGAAAAAGGAGCTCCGCACCGACCTGAGCCTGGCCTACATCCGCCACACCGTCGACACCCGGGACGAGTTCTACGACAAGGAGAACGACTACGCCGACGAGATCGGTCCCGCCCTCCAGGAGCTGAACCAGAAGATCGAGCTTCAGCTCTTCCACTCCCCCTACCGCGCGGAGCTGGAGGAGAAGCTGGGTAAACTGTTCTTCCTGAACCTGGAAATCTCCCTGCGCTGCATGAAGCCGGAGATCATGCCCCTCATGCAGGAGGAGAACAAGCTGCAAAGCGAATACCAGAAGCTCTACGCCTCCGCCATGGTGGAGTGGGAGGGGGAGATGCTGACCCTGCCCAAGCTGGGGCCCTTCAAACAGAGCCCTGACCGCGCCGTCCGCAAGGCCGCCTTCGAGGCCGAGGGCCGCTGGTTCGACAGCCACCAGGAGGAGTTGGACACCCTCTACGACAAGCTGGTGAAAAACCGCACCGCCCAGGCCAAGGCCATGGGCTATGAGACCTACACCCAGCTGGGCTATGACCGCATGGGCCGCAACTGCTGGGGCCCCAAGGACGCCGCCGCCTTCCGGGAGCAGGTGGCAAAGGACCTGGTGCCCGTGGTGGCCCGGGTGAAGAAGGACCAGGAGAAGCGCCTGGGCGTGGAGAAACTGAAGTTCTGGGATGATGTGCTCCTCTTCCCCGACGGCAACGCCGTCCCCCAGGGCACGGCGGATGACATCCTGTCCGCCGGCAGGCGGATGTACCGCGAGATGAGCCCCGAGACCGCGGAGTTCGTGGACTTCCTCTACGACGGCGAGCTCCTGGACGTGCTCAGCAAGGAGGGCAAAGCCCCCGGCGGCTACTGCACCAGCCTGCCCGCCTACAAGGCCCCCTTCATCTTTTCCAACTTCAACGGCACCAGCGGCGACGTGGACGTGCTCACCCACGAGGCGGGCCACGCCTTCGCCGACTTCCGGGCCCAGCGCCGGGACCTCCTCTCCGCCCTGGAGAGCCCCACCATGGAGGGGTGTGAGACCCACTCCATGTCCATGGAGTTCTTCGCCGAGCCCTGGTACAAGGAGTTCTTCGGCCCCCTCACCCGGAAGTACGAGGTCGGCCACTGCGAGAGCTCCCTCATCTTCATCCCCTACGGCTGTATGGTGGACGAGTTCCAGCACATCGTCTATGAGAACCCGGACATGACCCCCGCCCAGCGCAACGAGGCCTGGATGGGCCTGGAGCGCAAGTACCGCCCCTGGGAGGACTTTGAGGACCTGCCCTTCTACGGCCGGGGCGCGGGGTGGCAGCGGCAGCTCCACATCTACGGCTCCCCCTTCTACTACCTGGACTACTGCATGGCTCAGACCGTGGCCTTCCAGTTCTGGCTGGCCTCCCTGAAGGACCGGGAGGACGCCTGGGCCCGGTACCTGCGCTTCGTGGACGCCGGCGGTACCATGTCCTTTGCGGAGCTGGTGACAGCGGCAGGGCTGAAGGTGCCCTACGCCCCCGGCTGTGTCAAGGAGATTGGCGACGCCATCTCCGCCTGGATCGACGCCAATCCGCTGTAAGCGGTCTGACAGATTGAACATAAAAAGTCCCCCGGAAACGTCGTTCAGACGTGTCCGGAGGACTTTTTATCAAGCTTTACTGTTCCTTTGCCTGCTCCAGAAGCTCCTCCAGCCCCGCCTTGAGGCTGTTGAAGCGCTCCGGGAGCTGGGCGGCGGCGGCATCCATCCCGCGTAGTTCGCCGGTGATGCGGCCCAGGGCGGCCTCGAAGGACTGGTGGAGCTGGCCGTACTGCTCCACTGTCTGACGGATCTGCTCCTCCGCCTGCCGCAGGACGGCCTGGGCATCGGCCTGGGCCTGGGCCAAGGTCTGGCGGGCCTGGGTCTCGGCGGTCTGGACGGTCTCAGCGGCCTGACTCTCCGCCTGGGAGGTGATGAGCTCCGCCTGCCCCGCGGCGTCCAGGACGATCTCGTCGGAGCGGCGGTGGGCGTCCAGCTCCAGCTGGGCGATGCGCTCTTTCTCCCTGCGCAGCTCCTGCACCTCCTCCTCCAGCGTCTGCACCTGGCGGAACAGGCGCTGGTTCTCCTCGGTCATGTCCCGGATGGTGCCGTCCCGCTGGGCCACGTCCCGGCGGAGGGCCTCCTTCGCCTGGGCCTGGGACTCCCAGTTGCTCTTGGCGTTGTTGCAGCTGTCGGTCATCTCCTCCAGACGTTTTTCCAGCTCCGCCTTCTCCCGGGTGCGCTCCTCCAGAGCGGCGCGGGCCTCGCCCTCGGCCTGACGGAGGTCCTCCAGCTGCTTGTTCAGGGCGGCGGCGGCCTCCTCGGCCTGCTTCTGGGTCCTCTCGATATATTCTGTCACGTCCTGTCGGTTGAAGCCGCCGATGGCACTGCGAAAAATATGGTTGTCCATAGGTCCTCTCCTCATCCTCAAAATTCTACCTCCACCTTACCACAAAATGGCGGATATGACAACAGGTTTTTCGCAGGGCCCGCAGGGCTCCTACAGCCCCTGGGCGATCATGGCCTCGGAGATGATCTTGAAGGCTGCGATGTCGTTCCCGGCGATGAGGTCATAGCCCAGGCCGTACTCCTCCGCGGCGGCGGCAGAGGCGTCGTAGATGCCGGTCATGATGGCGCGCAGCTTCTCGTCCACCTCCCGCCGGGACCAGCTGTAGCGGACGGCGTTCTGGGCCATCTCCAGGGCGGACACCGCCACGCCGCCGCTGCCGGAGGCCTTGGCCCCGGCGGTGAGGATCTTGGGGCTGAGGCGGAGGAGCTTCAGGGCGTCCGCCGTGGCGGGCATGTTGGCCCCCTCCACGTAGTAGCGCACGCCGTTTGCCAGGAGCATCACCGCGTCCTCCACCCCCAGCTCGTTCTCCGCCGCGCAGGGGAGGGCCGCGTCCCCGGGGACGGCCCAGGGCCGCTTCCCGGGGTAGAACTCCACGCCGAAGCGGTCCGCGTAGGCCTCTACCCGGTCCTCGCCGCTGTGGCGCATGTGCACCATGAAGTCGAACTTCTCCTGGGTACAGACGCCGTCGGGGTCGTAGATACAGCCGTCCGGGCCGGAGAGGGTGACCACCTTCCCGCCCAGCTCCGCCGCCTTGCGGCAGACGCCCCAGCTCATGTTGCCGAAGCCGGAGACGATGAGCCGCTTGCCCTCCAGGGTCTCCCCCTGGTGGTCCAGCATCCGGGCCAGGAAGTAGACCGTGCCGAAGCCCGCCGCCTCCTGCCGGACCTTGCTGCCGCCGTAGGTGAGGCCCTTGCCGGTGAGGGCGGAGCTCTGGGCCCGGCCTGTGACCTTCTTGTACGCGCCGTAGAGCCACCCGATCTCCCGGCTCCCCACGCCGATGTCCCCGGCGGGCACGTCGGTGTCCGCGCCGATATACCGGTACAGGGCGTACATGAAGGCCTGGCAGAAGCGCATGATCTCCCGGTTGGACCTCCCCCGAGGGTCGAAGTCCGCGCCCCCTGCGGCCCCGCCGATGGGCAGGCCCGTCAGGGCGTTCTTGTAGGTCTGCTCAAACCCCAGGAACTTCACCACCGAGGGGTTCACTGTGGGGTGGAAGCGCAGCCCCCCCTTGTAGGGGCCGATGGCGGAGTTGAACTGCACCCGGTAGCCGTGGTTGGTGTGGGTCACCCCCTGGTCGTCCACCCAGGGGATGAGGAAGGAGAACATCCGCTCCGGCTCCACCATGCGGGTGATGAGGTCCAGCTTCTCGTACCGGGGGTCTTCCGCCGCCGGGGCGATCATGTCCAGCCAGGCGGTGACGGACTGGAGGTACTCCGGCTCCAGCGAGAAGCGCTGCCGGAGGTTTTCCGTTACCCGGGCAATATAGTCGTTCATAGGCCGCCTCCTTAAATGATGCCGTAGGCCAGCATGGACTCGCCCACCTTCAAAAATCCGGCGATGTTGGCCCCCGCCGCCAGGTCCCCGGGGGCGCCGTACTGTTCGGCGGCGTTCTTGGCGTTGCGGTAGAGGTCCACCATGATCTTCTTCAGATGGTCGTCCACCTCCTGGAAGGTCCAGGAGAAGCGCATGGAGTTCTGGCTCATCTCCAGGGCGGAGGTGGCCACGCCTCCGGCGTTGGCGGCCTTGGCGGGGGCGAAGAGGACCCCGGCGGCCTGGAGGGCGTCCACCGCCTCCGGCGTGCAGGGCATGTTGGCCCCCTCGGACACGCAGAAGCAGCCGTTCCGGATGAGCGTTTTGGCAGCGTCCAGGTCCAGCTCGTTCTGGGTGGCGCAGGGCAGGGCGATGCCGCAGGGGATGGACCAGATGTCCCGGCATCCGGCGTGGTAGGCCGCGCCCGGATGGCTCTCCGCGTACTCGCAGATGCGGCCCCGCCGGACCTCCTTGAGGTCCTTCATATAGGGCAGGTCGATGCCGTCTTTGTCGTAGACGTACCCGGCGGAGTCGCTCATGGCCACCACCTTGGCCCCCAGCTGCATGGCCTTCTCGCAGGCGTAGAGGGCCACGTTGCCGCTGCCGGAGATGACCACCGTCTCGCCGTCGAAGCTCCTGCCCGCGTCCTGGAGCATACAGCCGGTGAAGTAGCACAGGCCGTAGCCCGTGGCCTCGGTGCGGGCCAGGGAGCCGCCGTAGGTCAGGCCCTTGCCGGTGAGCACGCCGGTGAACTCGTTGCGCAGGCGCTTGTACTGCCCGAAGAGGTAGCCGATCTCCCGGCCCCCCACGCCAATGTCCCCGGCGGGCACGTCCGTATCCGGGCCGATATACTTGAAGAGCTCGGTCATGAAGCTCTGGCAGAAGCGCATGACCTCCAGATCCGTGCGGCCCTTGGGGTCGAAGTCGCTGCCCCCCTTGCCGCCGCCGATGGGCAGGCCGGTGAGGCTGTTTTTGAAGATCTGCTCGAACCCCAGGAACTTGATGATGCCCTCGTACACCGTGGGGTGGAAACGTAAGCCCCCCTTGTAGGGGCCGATGGCGGAGTTGAACTGCACCCGGAAGCCCCGGTTGACGTGGACATTGCCCTGCTCGTCCTCCCAGGGGACCCGGAACTTGATGATCCGCTCCGGCTCCACCAGGCAGTCCATGACGCCCTCCTTGATGAATTCCGGCCGGGCCTCCACCACGGGGACCAGGCTGGTGAGGACCTCCCGCACCGCCTGGTGGAACTCCGGCTCCGCCGGGTTCCGGGCGATCACGCGGTCCATCAGGCCGCTCAGATATGCGTGGTTGATGCTCATGTGTCATTACCTCCCGAAGCAGGCTCTGGTGGACAGACAAGTGTCCTGCCTGCGCTTTAATTGGCTAAATCGTATCACGCGCTCCGCCCTTTTGCAACGGTTTTTTGACGGCTGGAAAAATATTTGTTTCTTTAGATAAAACATTTGTCTTTTTTAAGAAATCTTTTGTAGCATCTACCCCTTGATTCCCCTCCGGACAGAAAAGAGTGGGCCGGACCCTCTTGACAACGCTGTACGACTGTGGTAGTATTGAAAGCGCTAGAATGACTCAAAAACCAAAGAAGGAGGCTGTTTCTATTATGGGGAACAATAAGATTTGGATCAGCTTGCTGGCGCTGGTATTCCTGCTGTCCGGATGCGGCGGCGAGGCGGCGGGCGGCGCTCCACAGAAGTCCGCGCCGGAGGCGGGTCCCGTGTCCTTTGTGGCCGGGATGGGGTGCACCGATCCCAACTGCACGGACCCCGGCCACCACCACGACTGCCCCGTGGACTGCGCGGATTATGAGCACCACCATAATTGCACCCTCGACTGCGCCGAGCCCAGTCACAACCACAAGGACCACCACGAAGAGCCCCACCACACGGCGGCAGTCGAGCCCGCGCCGTCTGTGGAGCCCCAGCCTGAGCCCGCGCCTGAACCTGAGCCGGTCTCCGCGCCCGCGCCTCAGCCGGAACCGCCCGCGGTCCAGACGCAGACCTTGACTGCGGTGTCCTACATCAGCGGCATGGGGTGCAGTGACCCCAACTGTACGGACCCCAGCCACTACCACGACTGTCCGGCGGACTGCGCCAACTACGAGCACTACCACCACTGCGCCCTCAACTGCGCCGAGACCGGGCACCACCACGCGAACCACCATTCGGAGACCTCCACGGCAGTGCCGGTGTCCTTCGTCGCCGGGATGGGGTGCAGTGACCCCAACTGCACGGACCCCAGCCACTACCATGACTGCCCCGCCGGCTGTGCGGACTATGAGCATTACCACTCCTGCGCCCTCAACTGCGCCGAGGCCGGGCACCACCACGCAAACCACCATTCGGAGACCTCCACGGCAGTGCCGGTGTCCTTCGTCGCCGGGATGGGCTGCAGCGACCCCAACTGCACGGACCCCAGCCACTACCACAGCTGTCCGGCGGACTGCGCCAACTATGAGCACCACCACTCCTGCGCTCTGGACTGCGCCGAGCCCAGCCACTGCCATGCCGGTACTGCCGTCTCCACAGGAGGCGGGCGGCACCACGGCGGCGGACACCACGGCAGGCACCACTAAGTTATCCATCAACCGTCCGGCAGGGCCCAAAATGGGCCCTGCTTTTTCGGTTTTTGAAAAATTTTGCCGCTCCCGAGAACCACGCGGCCCCGTTTTTCGACTATAACGTTGAAAACACAAAAAGGAGGGATCACTTTGGAGGACCAACAGATCGTGGACCTGTACTGGAGGCGGGACGCGGACGCCATCGGGGAGACGGCGTCCAAGTACGGCGGCTACTGCCGCACCATCGCCCAGAACATCCTCTCGGACCGGCAGGACGCGGAGGAGTGCCTCAACGACACCTGGATGGGGGCCTGGAACGCCATGCCGCCCCACCGGCCCCGGAAGCTCCCGGCGTTTTTGGGCAAGATCACCCGGAGCATCGCCTGTGACGCGGTGCGCTCCAGGAGTGCTCAGAAGCGGGGCGGCGGGGAGTACCCGGCGGCTCTGGAGGAGCTGGGGGAGTGCGTGCCGTCGGTACCCGGGGCGGACCGGGAGGTGGAGGACCGGGAGCTGGAGCGGATGGTGGACCGATTCCTCCACACCCTGCCGGAGCGGGATTGCAGTGTGTTCCTGCGGCGCTACTGGTACGTGGAGCCGGTGGAGCGCATCGCGGCCCGGTACGGCATGAAGGAGAACACCGTGAAGACCAGCCTCTTCCGCACCCGGCGGAAACTGCGGACCTATTTGGAAAAGGAGGGCATCCTGTTATGAAGGAAAAGGAACGGCTCTTTCGGGTCATTGGCGGTGTGGACGGCACACTGCTGGAGCGGAGCGAGCGGAAACCGCGCTCCGGAGCCTGGGCAGGATGGACTGCGGGCCTGGCGGCGGCTCTAGGACTGGCGGTGCTGGTGTGGTCGCTGGCGCCCAAGAGCCCGGCGGCGCCGCCGGACACTCCGCCGGAGCCTCCGGCGGCGGAGGACCCGCCCCCCGATTGCACCCCGGCATTGCCGTGGGACGATCCGTCGTTCTATCAGCCCCTTCCGTCCGGCGAGGCGGGGGCGCTCCATCTCCTGCAATTCATCACAGTGGAGGATTGGGGGCTGTCCCCCCAGGTGAGCCCCCAGTTTTCTTTGTACTTCAATGAGGAGCGCTTTGTCCTTGACCAGAGCGGGGCCACCTACGTGGTCCAGTCCCGGGAACCGGCGGACCTGCCGGTGTGGTGCCGCCTGGAGATCACCCATATGAGGGAGACTGCGGCGGCGGAGGCCATGGAGACCGTGCAGGCCCAGCTGGAGGGCCTCTACAGCTCCGTGGAGCGTCAGGAGGAGGGGGCGGCGGCGTTGGCGGCCTCTGTCCCCGGGTGCAGTGCGGTACTGCTCCGCGCCGGTAACGGCGTGGAGTGGGACGACGAACAGCAGGAGGTCTGGTTCGTGGAGGACGGAGAGGGCGGCGTGTTCGTCTTCCACTCCATCTACTTCCTGGAGGCCGAGGAGGGCTTCGGCACGGCTTTCAAGGACATGGCGGGCACCTTCCGGGTGGTGCGGCGGCTGGAGCCCTGGGCGGCGGAGCTGGAGGACACCGTCCAGCGGCTCTTTGAGGCGGTCTTCGCAAACGACCTCTCCGGTGTCTCCGGAGACCTGGCCCCGGGGGCGGAGGTCTACGGGTATGATGAGGACGTGTACAGCTTCACCATCGTGGCCGGAGTGGACTACACGGTGGACCAGGGGGCGGAGCCGGGGGAGGACCTCACCGCCACGGTCTCCGTCAAGCACCGCCCCATGGGCGGGGAGGAGGGCTTCTCCTACCTGACCATGGAGATGGTCTACACCGGAGGCCGCTGGCAGGCGGAGTGGATCGGACTGGAAAAATAGGTCCCTGGACCCCTGAAAACAGCCCGCGGCAGGAAAAAATTTCTTGTCGCGGGCTGTAACTTTTGTAACCAACTCTGTAACTCTTTTGCGCAAAACTTGGCGGATTTTGTCACGATATCACGGAGAAAGTTGAGTTATGAAAACGTCATAATCAGGAAAGGTGAGAAAAAGCTTGACAAACGGGCGGGTTTCGGATATACTACACCCAGGTTTCAAAAAGGTTACAAAAGTTACAAATCAGTGGCAGGCCCTGTTTGAGGAACGGAAATTTTGGCTATCCTTCTCTCAAGCGGCGGGTCCGGCGGAGGCGGGATGCCCCGGCGGGACCCACGAAACGCAAGCGCTGATCTGGCCCTTTGCGAAATCCATGGAGGTTCAAGTATCATGTTTGAAGGAAGCAAGAAAGCCGCAGTCCAGTTCAAGCGGCTGATCGCTGTCGCAGCAGTACCGGCTCTCTCCGTCCTGGCACTCTCCCTGACCCCCCACCCCAGCGATACCGACGCCAGCGCCCTGTACCTGGAGGATGCCTATGTACAGCAGGACGCAGCGGCAGCCGAAGTCTATGTCACGGATGCCTCCGGGCAGCTCCTCTCCGTCAGCAGCGCAGGAGACCTCCTGCTGAGCGCCGGGAAAGCCGTGACCGTATACCCCCAGGGCGCGCCGGTCTCCGCCATTTCCCGGCAGGAGACGGTGGAGGCGCTCCTGCGCCGCCTGGACGTGCGCCCCAGCCCGCTGGAGATGGTGTCCGCCGTCATCACGGAGGATGCGGTGGAGATCTCCGTGGGCTCCGAGATGGTCTTCTATGAGCGCATGTCCACCGTGACCGAGCACGAGACCGTCTATCAATATAACGACAGCAAGCCCGCCTGGCAGGAGACTGTCCTCCAGGAGGGCCGGGACGGCGAGTACGGCGAGACCTACGAGATCGTCTACCACAGCGGGCAGGCCATCGGCCGCCAGCTCATCGACGTGGTGGATACCCAGCCGGTGCCCACCATCATCGAGAAGGGCACCATGGAGAACTTCGCCAACAACGGCGACGCCGTCTCCGCCATCAGCACCTCCGCCGACGGCAGCGGGACCATCACCCTGGTCAACGGCGAGGTCCTCACCTTCAGCGAGGCCCGCACCATGCGGGGCACCGCCTACACCACCGGCGGCGGCGTGGGGAGCATCACCGCCTCCGGCACCACCGTCCATGTGGGCGTGGTGGCGGTCGACAGGGACGTGGTGCCCCTGGGCACCAAGGTCTACGTGGTCTCCAACGACGGAGCCTATGTCTACGGCTTCGCCGTGGCGGAGGACACCGGCGTGCGGGGCAACTCCATCGACCTGTATATGGATACCAGCAGCGAGTGCATCCAGTTCGGTGTACGAAACTGTACTGTTTATATTTTGGACTGATCCCTGTGACCGTCCGAACGCTGCGACATGAGAAGAGGAGGACCGCCCGGGAAAGGCGGTCCTCCTCTTCTCATGCCTCACGCCGCCAGGTCCGCCAGGAGCTTGATGAACAGCATCCCCAGCACCAGGAAGATCATGCCCCGGATACGCTTTCCGCCGCCCCGGATGGCGTAGAGGGCTCCGCAGTAGTTGCCCAGCATACTGCACGCCGCCGCCGGGACCACCAGCACCCACATGATCTTGCCCCCCAGGAGGAAGGACGTGGCCGCCGCCACATTGGAGGCCAGGTTCCCCACCTTGGCGCACCCGGAGGCGGTGACCATGTCCAGGTGGAGCAGGGCGGTGAAGGCCATGATGAGGAAGGTGCCCGTGCCGGGGCCCACGATGCCGTCGTAGCACCCGATAAGCAGGCCGATGAGGAGGCTCACCCCCACCTCGTAGGCCCGGGAGCAGGTCCAAGCCGTCTCGCTCTCCCGGCCAAAGTCCCGCTTCACCGCGAGGAACACCGCCACCAGGGGCAGGGCCACCAGCATCAGGCCCTGGAGGAGGCTCTCGCTGAGGTGCTTGGCGACCTCCGCCCCCGCGTAGCCCCCCGCCAAGGCCCCCAGGGCCGCATAGAGGGCGATGCGCAGCCGCACCTTCCCGCTGCGCAGGTAGCGGACCATAGCCGTGGCGCTGCCCAGGCCGTTGACCACCTTGTTGGTCCCGGCGGCGAAGTGGACCGGCACCCCGGCCATCAGGTAGGCGGGCAGGGTGATGAGCCCCCCGCCCCCGGCCACGCTGTCCACGAACCCGCCCAGGAAAATGAGCGGGCAGATGATGAGGTACATTTTCATGAGTTCATTCATAGCGGGACCTCCGGCGCTGTATTTGCAAGGTGATGATACCACAGCGGGAAAAATAAAGCTACTCTTTTTTGAAAAATCTGATATACTGTACTATAAATGAGCAAATTCAGGAATTGACGAAAGCAGTTCGGCAGAGGTGAAGGCCGATGTGGAAGGGCACAATATGGCCAAGACCGCAGGAAAAGAAGAAATGGGCAAGGGCTAAGACAAGCAGCAAGCGATCAAGGGCTTTAGCAGCCCGAACCATGAAACATTTTAAGCCCATATAGCGTTTATGAGCGCGGAACAAGACCTCAATGGTCCAGCGGTGAGAATAGTATTCCAGAATCGTCTCATCAGACAGGGAGGAATCGGAGCATAGAAATACCCGGAGGGCACATTTCCTGCCCATCGCAGCTGGTGGATAGGAGAGCAGAACCACTGCGCGGTCAATTTTGTTCAGAGGCCCCTCGTAGCGATACACCATGTAGGTCCGGCCTTTCACCGTTACAGGGTGAAAACAGCCGGGGTCGAGAGAGGCGGCCAGATCGGAGGCAGAGGTACGCTTTCCTTCCGGGAACAGAATACGGTTGGTTTTCATCGCGCCAATCAAATGGCAGCCCTTCTCCTGGCAGGCATCAAGAACACTGGGGTTGGTGTACCAGCTGTCCATCAGGATATAGGCCCCCGTTTGATTCGGAAGAGAGCGAAGAATCTCCAAGGTCATGTCGATTTTCGTGCCGTTT
>Ga0137310_101981_pt1 | contig 12134 bp, 7 predicted proteins | sample NAcewiD2O_June_2_FD_97183 | JGI IMG/M metagenome (GOLD analysis project Ga0137310, IMG submission 97183) | Mouse cecal microbial communities from Vienna, Austria - N-Acetylglucosamine amended D2O_June | ecosystem: Host-associated > Mammals > Digestive system > Large intestine > Cecum | place...
TATCTGAGAAGTGTTGGATTTAGTTCCTACCAGAAAAGAAAAGAGATTGAAAAATTACTGAATATCCTGGAACAGACTACAGACAGACGGCAGTTTATCCAGATCGATCCGGAGTCAAAGTTCTGCGAAGTGCGTGCGGAGGTGGCACCGGGTATGGGGATTGTCATGGCCGGCGAAGTGGATGAGTATGGCTTTTTCCACCGGGAATACTATTATCCTTACCTGACAAGCATGGATGATTCCTCCTCCGCCGACTGTTCCATCCAGCGCCACACGGAAAAAGAGACCTTCGCCGGACTCCTGGATGAAAACCGTGTGGGGATTTCCCTGATTTTCTATCTGGACAACAGTTTTGAGTACATGGCCCGTATTCTGGGCCGCATTCCTGCCAGAGTTATGTCTGTCCGGCTGTCCAGCTTCGCCGCAGAGGGCAAGATCCTGCTGCCCCTTCACAAGACTAAAAAGCAGATCGAAATGGCCCGTGTGGCTGCCAAGGACCGCAACCACCTGATGGAGGCGGCACGCAACGGTGACGAGGAAGCCATGGAAACCCTGACGATCGAGGATATTGATCTGTATTCCCAGATCTCCCGCCGTGTTATGCGGGAGGATCTTTACTCTATTGTGGATTCCTGCTTCATGCCAAGCGGCATTGAGTGTGACCAGTACACGGTCATCGGCGAGATCCTCCATGTGGAGAAAAAGGAGAACAAAATCACCAGCGAAATCGTCTATGATCTGACCCTCAACTGCAATGATGTTATCTTCCATGTGGGCATCGCAAAGCTGGATCTCACAGGCGAACCCATGGCAGGCCGTCGTTTTAAAGGACAGATCTGGATGCAGGGCACTGCGGTCTTCCAGGAGCAGACTACAGAGAACGGTATGGTATAATATGAACACTTAGCGAGGTATTTTCGAGCTTAGTGTGAATATATACCTGGCCACTTAGCGAATGCAAGCCAGAGGCGCAGCATGAGGTTAGTGGACATGGTATAATCTCGGCAGAGATTATGTCCGCGCCGGTTCGCGTCCGACCAAAGGGAGGAGGCGAACCGTGTGCATCCACCGGAGGTGGCATGTCCGAAGGACATGGCATAATCTACATAAATATAATAAGGAGTGCATTCCCATGACAAACATAGCTAACAAGATCCGCCTGGTCGCCCTGGACCTGGACGGAACACTGTTACATGAAGACAAACAGATCAGTGATTACACACTACAGGTGCTGCAGCAGCTCTCAGACCAGGGCCTGATCCTGGTGCCTGCCAGCGGACGGATCCTGACCGGCATGCGGGAAAATATCCTGAAGGTGCGGGGAATTTCCTTCGCGGCCTGCGCCAATGGCGCCATGATCTGCCGGACAGACGACGGTTCCATCCTCCATACTACCGGTATTCCCAGAAAGGATGCACTCCATACCCTGGAGTGGCTGATGGGATACCGTGTCTATGTATATGTCCATACGGACCAGGGGGCCATCCGGCCTTCTATTGTAAAGAACCCTGAGCTGCGTGAAAGGTTTCCTTATATTCATTTCTCCGAGAACAGCGTGCCGGATCTTCTGGAGCATCTGAAAACCCATCCGGAGATCGATATTCTGAAGATCGGAGCTTTCACCCTGGATGAAGAGGCCCAGCAGACACTTCTGGCCATGGGCAGTCCCTGCCCTTCCATCACCATGATGCGCACCGGCCCCTGCAATATCGAGTTGAATTCTTCTCTGGCCTCCAAGGGCCATGCCATCGCCTGGCTCTGCCGGATGCTGGATCTCTCTATGTCCCAGGTCCTGGCCATCGGGGATAACCAGAATGACTTAACCCTGCTGCAGGCAACCGGCGTCTCCGTGGCCATGGGCAATGCGGAGGAAGACGTGAAGGCAGCAGCGGACTATGTAGCAGGTACCAATGAGGAGGATGGGGCCGGGAAGTTTCTGGAGTGGTACTTTCACAATTACTGTTCACTGATCCCCAGCCAACAGTAACCCGGGCCTGACGTCTGCTTTCGCCCCATTTTCCCTGCCTCACGAACCGGAAGAGTCATAAATTAGGAATGGCATGGCCAAACTCTGGCGAATATCCTAATAGTAAACCACCCAGAAAGAGGCAGGTAATGTTATGTGAATCAGGCAATCATCCAGATCAATGGGACCGATTGTTTCGGATATGAAGGACGCGGCATCGGAGTCGCGGTCTTAGACACCGGGTGCGCCCCCCACGAGGACCTGCAGGGGCGGATTCCGGTATTCTGTGATATTCTGCAGCAGCGGCTGCTTCCATATGATGATAATGGACACGGCACCCACGTGTGCGGCATCATCGGCGGCAGCGGTGCGGCCAGCAATGGCTGCTTCCGCGGTGTGGCACCGTCCTGCAATCTGATCCCGGTCAAGGTTCTGGACCGGAAGGGCAATGGCTATTCCTCTGATGTACTGTGCGGTCTCCGCTGGATCCGCCAGCACAAGGAGGATTACAATATCCGCATTGTCAATATCTCCGTAGGTTCCTTTTCCAGAAGACACATGAGTGAGAACTCCGCCCTGGTCCGGGGTGTCGACGAGGCCTGGGACGACGGGCTGGTGGTTGTAGTAGCTGCCGGCAACATGGGGCCTTCCAGAGGTTCCATCACCACCCCGGGCATCAGCCGGAAGGTGATCACTGTGGGCTGCTCCGATGACTATAAGGAAGTCAATGTCATGGGAAACCGCATGATCCACTACTCCGGACGCGGCCCCACCAGCTCCAGCATCTGCAAACCAGACCTGGTAGCTCCAGGTGCATCCATCACCAGCTGCTCCAGCCGCACCGGCGGATACACCGCCAAAAGCGGCACCTCCATGTCTACCCCTCTGGTCTCCGGCGCCATTGCGCTGCTCCTGGAGAAATATCCGGCCATGACCAACCGGGATGTAAAGCTGTTCCTAAGAGAAAATTCCACCAGCCTGAATCTGCCCCAGAACCAGCAGGGATGGGGGCTGCTGGATATCAGGAAGCTGTTGATGTAAGGAAGGTCTGTAACAGAATTTTTGTTACCGTTCGTGGGGGTGATGTTTCGAGAGGTTCGCTCTGGAACCACCACTCCTTGAACAGTAACATTTCTTCTGATCCATATTACTATGATAGACTATTGCTCCATCCAGCCAGTAATCAGACTGCCAGGGCCGAATATTTTGACAGCCTGCAAGAGCTTTTTGACATTCACCCATTCTGTAAAACCTTTTGCCCACATATCATTATTTTCCGGAATTTTGTGATATTGGGGTAAATAGATTGAAAAACAAGATATTTAGTCCAGGTACATTTTTCCTGAAAAAAGATGCCGCAAAACAGATGAATCATCATCCATTTTGCAGCATCTCCAAAACAAAAATCCTATCCCAGCCTATGAATAAACACTCCGCTGCGCAGCTTCGGCTCAAACCAGGTGGACTTGGGCGGCATTAAAAGTCCCGCATCTGCCACCGCAAACAGCTCCCGAATAGAGGTCGGGTACATGGAAAAGGCCACTGCCCCCTCCCCGCCGTCCACCAGCCGCTCCAGTTCTCCGAGTCCCCGGATTCCGCCTACAAACTGGATCCGTGCATCTGTGCGGGGATCCTGGATCCCCAGAACCGGGGCCAGAAGGGCATCCTGCAGGATGGACACATCCAGACCCTTCACCGGATCACTGGGGCAGATCTCCTCTTTGGCCGTCACCTCATACCAGGTTCCGTCCAGGTACATACCCACATGATGGGGTACCTCCGGCTGGCAGCTCTGCTCCCGCTTCTCCACAGTGAAGCTTTCCGAAATCTTCTTAAAAAATGCCTCCTGATCCAGCCCGTTCAAATCCTTCACCACACGATTATAAGGCATGATCATCAGCTGGTCGTCGGGGAATACCACAGACAGGAAGTAGTTGAACTCCTCCGTTCCCGTATACCCCGGATTTTCCTTCCTGCGTTTTAATCCCACCTTCACAGCGGAAGCTGCCCTATGATGTCCGTCTGCAATATACAGATTGGGAATCCGGCCAAAGCACTCCCTGATTCCCGCCAGTGCCGCTTCGTCAGCCACCCGCCACACTCTGTGACGGACACCGTCCTCCGCGGTAAAATCATAGAGACACTCCTGCCGGCATGCTTTCTCCACCAGCCGGTTCAGCTCCCCATCCGAGCGGTATGCCAGAAAGATAGGACCGGTATGGGCATTGGTGATATCCACATGGCAGATCCTGTCCTGCTCCTTGTCCTCCCGGGTATTCTCATGCTTCTTGATCACACCATTTACATAATCATCAATGGAAGCACAGCCCACGATCCCGGTCTGGCTTCTCCCATCCATAGTCAGCTCATAGATATAATAGCATTCCGCAGTATCTTCCACAAAGGTTCCCCGCTCCAGCCACTGCTCCAGCATCTCTCTGGCCTTGGCATACACAGCCGGATCATGGAGGTCCATGTCATCCCCAAACTGGGTCTCAGCCCGGTCGATAGCCAGAAAGGACATGGGATTCTTCTCTACTACTGCCTTTGCTTCCTGCCGGTTATAAACGTCGTAAGGAAGTGCCGCCACTTTAGACGCCACTTCCTCACTGGGACGGATACACCGGAATGGTTTCATTTCCGCCATAGCGATTTCTCCTTTACTTCACTACCCGCACCCGCAGCACGCCCTTGATGCTCCGCAGCTTTTCAATAGTCGCGGCATCCGGCACATTCTCCAGATCCAGAAGGGTATACGCGAACTTCTCCCGGCTCTTGTTGGTCATATCCGAGATATTGATACCGCCGGATGCCAGCATACCGGTGACCTGACCGATCATGTTGGGGATATTCAAATGCATAACTGCTACACGGCTGACCGCCTTGCAGACGCCCATATCGCAGGAAGGATAGTTGACAGAGTTGCGGATATTGCCGTTCTCCAGGTAATCCATGATCTCCTTGACCGCCATCTTGGCACAGTTGTCCTCGGACTCCTCTGTAGATGCGCCCAGATGGGGAATGGCGATAACGCCCTGCATATTGGCTGTCCTGGGATTGGGGAAATCCGTCACATACTTGCGGACCTTGCCTGAACCAAGGGCCTCTGCCATATCATCGTCATTGACCAGAAGATCCCGGGCAAAGTTGAGGATCACCACCCCGTCCTTCATCTGGTCCAGTGTTTCCTTATTGATCATGCCCCTGGTGGCATCCATCAGCGGTACATGGACAGTGATATAGTCACACTCCTGGTAGATCCGGTCCGCGCTGGTGATGTGCTTTACATCACGGGACAGCATCCAGGCCGCATTGACCGAGATATAGGGATCATAACCATAGACCTCCATGCCTAAACCTGCGGCAGCATTGGCCACCTCGGCGCCGATGGCGCCCAGACCGATGACCCCCAGCTTCTTGCCGCGGATCTCGCCGCCGGCAAATGCCTTCTTGGCCTTCTCCATATCCTTGGAAATGTTGGCGTTCTCCTTGTTCTCCCGGCACCAGTCAATGCCGCCTACCACGTCACGGGCGGCTAAGAGCATTCCGGCCAGTACCAGCTCCTTCACACCGTTGGCATTGGCTCCCGGCGTGTTGAAGACCACGATGCCGTCCTGGGCACATTTTTCCAGGGGAATATTGTTGACCCCGGCTCCGGCGCGGGCGATGGCCAGCAGACTGTCCGGAAACTCAGTCTCATGAAGAGATGCGCTTCTTACCAGGACGCCCTGGGCACCCTCCAGGCTGTCTGTCAGTTCATACTCCTCAGTCAGGAAATCTGTGCCATATTTGGAAATGGCATTGATGCAATGGATCTTTCTCATGCCTGATGTGCCTCCTCAAATTTTTTCATAAACTCTACCAGCTTCTCTACACCTTCCATGGGCATAGCATTGTAGATGCTGGCGCGCATACCGCCTACGGTCCGGTGTCCTTTCAGGTTCACAAAGCCTGCTGCCGTTGCTTCCTTAATAAATGCCGCATCCAGGTCTGCGTCGCCGGCGACAAAGGGAACATTCATGATGGAGCGGTCTTCCTTGGCCACGGTTCCCTTGAACAATTTGCTCTGATCCAGGAAATCGTAAAGGATCTTTGCCTTCTTCTCGTTGTACTCCTTCATGGCTGCCAGACCACCGCGCTTCTTCAGCCACTTGAAGACCTTGCCGCAGATATAGATCCCGTATGCCGGCGGTGTATTGTAGAGGGACTTGGCATCCGCATGGATCTTGTACTGGCACATGGTGGGAGTTCCCGGAAGGACATCCTCTGTGATCAGATCCTCACGGATGATCACAATCACCACGCCGGCCGGACCGATATTCTTCTGGACGCCGCCGTAAATGATGCCGTATTTGCTTACATCCACCGGCTCGGACAAGAAGCAGGAGGATACATCAGATACCAGGATCTTGCCCTTGGTATCAGGCAGCTTCTTATACCTGGTTCCATAGATGGTGTTGTTCTCACAGATATATACATAGTCTGCATCCTCGTCAATGGGCAGATCGGAGCAGTCCGGGATATAGCTGAAGGTCTTGTCTTCGCTGGAGGCCACGGCCACAGCCTTGCCGTATTTCTGGGCTTCCTTAAATGCCTTCTTGGCCCACTGGCCGGTGATAATGTAGTCAGCCACCTTGTTCTTCATGAGATTCTGGGGGATCATGGAGAACTGCAGATGGGCTCCGCCCTGCAAAAACAGAACCTTGTAATTGTCCGGAATATTCATCAGCTCCCTGAGATCTGCCTCTGCTTCCTGGATGATGGTTTCAAATGCCTTAGAACGGTGGCTCATCTCCATAACAGACATACCGGTTCCTTTGTAATCCAGCATTTCCTCTGCAGCCTCACGCAGCACTTCCTCCGGAAGTACGGCCGGACCTGCCGAAAAGTTGTACACTCTTCCCATTGTTTTTTCCTCCTAAATTTTTGATGGGCGCTTCCAGACCGGCAGTGCTGGACGGAAGCACGCCGGAGACATATCTGTATCCGGCTATATGCGGCCTCCCGGGATTCTTCGGGATCTATCCAAAGAGTTCCGGGAGACCATTACTGCTATTTTGTAACCGTTCAAAGGGTATCTGAACTGTTACGCTATTTTACCTCTATCTTAAGATCGGTATCATCAAACGCATCCTGGATCGGAGCTCCCGGAGATACCATCGGGAATACTTTGTCATCACAGTTGATCTGGCAGTCTATCACCACCGGAGCGCAAAGCTCCAGGGCTTCCCTGAAGGCTTCCTTAAATTCATCAAGCCTGGTAACCCGGTATGCTTTGGCACCCATGGCCTCTGCCAGCTTCACAAAATCAACAGAGTCATTTAACACTGTATGGGAATAACGCTTTCCGTAGAACAGTGTCTGCCACTGGCGCACCATTCCCAGCACATGGTTATTGATGATCACCTGGATCACCGGGATATTGTACCGGGTAGCCGTGGCGATCTCATTCATATTCATACGGAAGCATCCGTCTCCGGCGATGTTAATGACAACTTTATCCGGCTGTCCCATATCGCGGCATCCCAGTTTGGCTCCCAGGGCGGCGCCCAGGCCATAGCCCATGGTGCCTAAGCCTCCGGAAGTGAGAAGCGTCCTGGGTTTACTGTACTTATAGTACTGGGCTGCCCACATCTGATGCTGTCCCACTTCCGTGCAGACCAGGGCATCCCCTTCCGTCATTGTATAGACAGCCTCCACGATCCCCGGGCCGGTCAGCACACTCTTATCATACCGGAGGGGATACATCTCCTTGAGCCGCTCTATGTGGGCGATCCACTCATCATGGTTCATAGGATCCAGGTGGGCGTTGAGTTTGCGCAAGACCACTTTCAGATCTCCGATGATACTGGCATCTGTGCGGATATTCTTGTTGATCTCCGCCGCGTCCACATCAATCTGGAGAATCCTGGCATTCTTTGCGAACTTCTGGGCATTGCCGGTGACACGGTCGCTGAACCGGGCGCCTGCCACAATCAGCAGATCACATTCGCTGATGCCGAAGTTGGATGCCTTTGTTCCATGCATTCCCACCATACCAGTGTAAAGTTCGTCGGTGCCGTCGAAGGCTCCCTTTCCCATAAGGGAATCAGCCACCGGAGCCTGGATCCGGTGAGCCAGGGTGCGCAGCTCCTCTGACGCATTTGCCAGAACCGCTCCGCCGCCTACGAAGATAAAAGGCTTGGAAGATTTGCGGATCAGCTCCAGGGCTGTCTCCATGTCCTCCTCCAGGATGGTTCCCTTCTGGAGTTGCACGGTCTCCGGCTCCATGGGCGTATACTCACAGTCTGCCGCGGTCACATCCTTGGTAATATCAATCAGCACCGGCCCTGGCCTTCCGCTCTGGGCAATGGTGAAGGCCCGCCGGATAACTTCCGCCAGCTTCGTCACATCCTTTACGATGAAATTGTATTTGGTGATGGGCATGGTCACACCCAGTATATCGATCTCCTGGAAGCTGTCCTTGCCAAGGAGGCTTACACCCACATTGCAGGTAATCGCCACCACCGGAATAGAATCCATATAAGCAGTGGCAATCCCGGTCACCAGGTTGGTAGCTCCCGGGCCGGAGGTGGCCAGACATACTCCCACCTTCCCGGTGGCTCTGGCATAGCCGTCCGCCGCGTGGGCGGCTCCCTGCTCATGGGAGGTCAGGACATGGGTGATCTCATCCTGATGCTTATAAAGGGCATCATAGATATTCAGGATCGCTCCGCCCGGATAGCCGAAAACGGTCTTCACCCCTTGTTCCTTCAAACATTCTACAACAATCTCGGAGCCATTAATAATTCTGGTCTCTGGGGTTTTTGTATCAGACATTGGAAAACTCCCTTTCTAAATAATTCTTAATACTATCTTCTTATACCATCTGCCGCCCAGTCAGTCTCATTCTTTCCGACGGGCTATCTTCTTGTCCCCGAAATCCACCGGGGACAAGAAGCTTCGGGCTTCCGCCCGATGGCAGACGGTATAAGAAGCTACTTATGCAAACAGGTGCATGTTTGCAACGCTGCTTCTTATACCATCTGCCGCCCAGCCAGTCTCATTCTTTCCGACGGGCTATCTTCTTGTCCCCGAAATCCACCGGGGACAAGAAGCTTCGGGCTTCCGCCCGATGGCAGACGGTATAAGAAGCTACTTATGCAAACAGGTGCATGTTTGCAACGCTGCTTCTTATACCATCTGCCGCCCAGCCAGTCTCATTCTTTCCGACGGGCTATCTTCTTGTCCCCGAAATCCACCGGGGACAAGAAGCTTCGGGCTTCCGCCCGATGGCAGACGGTATAAGAAGCTGCTTATGCAAACAGGTGCAGTTTGCAACGCTGCTTCTTATACCATCTGCCGCCCGTCTGACTGTTATCCTTAATTTCCCTTCAGCACTGCGCCTTTGTCGGCGCTGGTTACCAGGTCGGCGTAGCGTTTCAGATAGCCGTTTACCTCTTTGGTCTTCGGTGTCCAGCCCTGGCGGCGTTTTGCAAGCTCTTCATCGGATACCCGCATGTTGATGGTGTTGGCGTTGATATCGATCTCGATGATATCCCCTTCCTGCACCAGACCGATGGGGCCGCCCATGGCGGCTTCGGGACTTACGTGACCGATGGAAGCGCCACGGGAAGCGCCGCTGAAACGTCCGTCAGTAATCAGGGCTACGGAAGAGCCAAGGCCCATACCTGCGATGGCGGAGGTGGGATTGAGCATCTCACGCATACCGGGGCCGCCCTTGGGGCCTTCGTAACGGATCACCACCACATCTCCGGCCACGATCTTACCTCCCTTGATGGCATCAATCGCATCTTCCTCACAATCAAATACTCTTGCCGGACCTTCATGCCTGAGCATCTCCGGAACCACTGCGGAGCGTTTCACCACGCAGGAATCCGGTGCCAGGTTGCCTCGCAGCACGGCAATGCCGCCGGTGGCAGAGTATGGATTTTCGATGGTGCGGATAACCTCCGGATTGCGGTTGACCGCATTCTTGATATTCTCTCCTACCGTCTTTCCGGTCACGGTCATGCAGTCCAGATTCAGAAGGCCCAGCTTGCTGATCTCCTTCATGACCGCATACACACCGCCTGCCTCATTAAGGTCCTCCATATAGGTGGGGCCTGCAGGGGCCAGATGGCAGAGATTGGGGGTCCTGGCGCTGATCTCATTGGCGATATCTACGTTCAGCTCCACGCCTGCCTCATGGGCAATGGCCGGCAGATGCAGCATACTGTTGGTGCTGCAGCCCAGGGCCATATCCATGGTCAGGGCATTGACAAATGCTTCCTTTGTCATAATGTCTCTGGGACAGATATTTTTCTTCAGCATATCCATAACAGCCATGCCTGCGTGCTTGGCCAGACGGATGCGCTCGGAGTAGACGGCCGGCACGGTGCCGTTGCCCTGAAGACCCATACCCAGGACTTCGGTCAGACAGTTCATGCTGTTGGCTGTATACATACCGGAGCAGGAGCCGCAGGTTGGGCAGACACGGTTTGCGAAATCTTCCACATCCTCCTCGGTCATAGTCCCGGCGGCGTAGGCGCCTACTGCCTCGAACATACTGGAAAGGCTCTTCTTCTCCCCCTTGATCCGGCCAGCCAGCATAGGACCGCCGCTGACAAATACGGTGGGGATATTGAGACGGGCAGCGGCCATGAGAAGGCCGGGTACATTTTTATCACAGTTTGGCACCATGACCAGGGCATCGAACTGGTGGGCCAGGGCCATACACTCGGTGGAATCGGCGATCAGGTCACGGGTTACCAGAGAGTATTTCATGCCTACATGGCCCATGGCAATCCCGTCGCACACAGCGATGGCCGGGAATACGATGGGGGTTCCCCCTGCCATGGCTACGCCCTGCTTCACCGCGTCAACAATCTTATCCAGGTTCATATGTCCTGGCACAATCTCATTATAAGAGCTTACAATACCTACAAGGGGACGTGCCAGCTCCTCGTCGGTCAGTCCCAGGGCACGGTAAAGGGATCTGGCCGGTGCCTGCTGCATACCTGATTTTGCGTTATCACTTCTCATAACTTTCTCCTCCTGCTTATTTGATAGTACAGTTCAGATACCACTTGAACTGCTACGATATCTTTATAACAAACTCCATGATCGTGAACCTGAACTTCCGGCAGCTCACCCGATCCGCTCTGCGATCAGATCTCCCATTCTGGCAGTGCCTGTCTGCTCGCAGCCCTCGGCCATGATATCCACGGTGCGGTACCCTTCTGTCAGAACCTTCTGAACCGCTGCCTCTATAGCAGATGCCTCCTTGTCAAGGTCAAAGGAGTAGCGCAGCATCATGGCCGCTGAGAGGATGGTAGCGATGGGATTGGCCACGTCCTTTCCGGCGATATCCGGCGCGGAGCCGTGGCTGGGCTCATAGAGTCCGAATTTTGTCTCATTCATACTGGCGGAAGACAGCATCCCGATGGAACCGGTGATCATGCTGGCCTCATCAGAAAGGATATCTCCGAACATATTCTCCGTCAGGATCACGTCGAACTGACGCGGATTCATCACCAGCTGCATGGCACAGTTATCCACCAGCATATGCTCCAGGGTAATCTCCGGGTAATCCTTTGCCACCTCTTCCACTACTTTCCTCCAGAGCCTGGAGGAATCCAGCACATTGGCTTTGTCCACGCTGGTAACCTTTTTCCTGCGCTTCATAGCGATATCAAAGGCCTTGATGGCGATCCGGCGGATCTCATGCTCATTGTAAGTCAGGGTATCTACTGCCTGAAGAACCCCATCTACCTCCTCTGTGTGGCGCTCACCAAAGTACAGTCCTCCGGTCAGCTCCCGCATAATGACCATATCAAAGCCGTCGCCGATGATCTCTTTTTTCAGGGGGCAGGCCTGGGCCAGCTCCTGGTACAGATAGGCAGGACGCATATTGGCAAAAAGACCCAGGCCCTTGCGGATAGCCAGAAGTCCGGCCTCCGGTCTCAGATTCGGCGCCACATCATACCATCTGGAATTCCCCACATTGCCGCCTACAGCTCCCAAAAGAACTGCGTCTGCTGCTTTGGCTGCTGCCAGCGCTTCATCGGTCAGCGGTACCCCGTAAGCATCAATGGAGCACCCGCCCATGAGAATCTCTTTGTAGGAAAATGTATGTCCATACACCCTTCCCACTTTGTCTAACACCTTGCACGCTTCCCGGACAATC
>Ga0137310_101994_pt1:0-7500 | contig 12093 bp, 10 predicted proteins | sample NAcewiD2O_June_2_FD_97183 | JGI IMG/M metagenome (GOLD analysis project Ga0137310, IMG submission 97183) | Mouse cecal microbial communities from Vienna, Austria - N-Acetylglucosamine amended D2O_June | ecosystem: Host-associated > Mammals > Digestive system > Large intestine > Cecum...
CATAACGAGTATATGCGGCAGCTTTTTCTTTCATAGTTTATGCGTATTACAGGGGCGGATCAAACCGTCATTTTTGTTTTTTCCTTCTGTTTTACTACCTTGATCGGCTCATTGGTTTTTAAAACAGGACTGAGTTTTTTGTAAATGAGCAGTGTCATAACGGAAACGGATGTCCCTTTCAACAGGTTCAGCGGCGCCACCGCCAGCATGACAAAACTGGAAACACTGTTGATAGAGGGGTTGATGGCTGTTCCCATACCGATAATGGCATCTAACGGCATACCGTAAAGCTGGGCAAATTTCGGCAGCAGATATATTGCATTGAAAGCGGTTCCCACCACAGTCATCACAAAGGTTCCGGCGATACAGCCGACCACCGCATTTTTTCTTGTCTTCTTAAACAGGTAGATAATGGATGCGGGCAGCAGGTAACTGCAGCCGATGGAAAAATTGGCAAGGTCCCCGACAAAAGCGGTGGTAGTGCCTTTCATCAAAAGCTTTAACAGGATCTTGCAGAGTTCTATCAAAACACCCGCTACAGGCCCGTAGGCAAAAGTGCCGATCAGCGCCGGCAGTTCCGAAAAATCAATTTCGTAAAACGGCGGGGCAAAGGGAACCGGAAACTCAAACAGCATGAGTATCGCGGAAATTGCCGAAAGCACGCCGATCACTGCGATCTTTCTTGTGGAGAGCACCCGTTCTGTATCGCCGGATACTTTTTTTGCCCATTTTTCCGCGGCGTAAGCAACAAGGAACAATGCGCAGATCAACGCCAGAAACTCCAATAAAAATACCACGTTTTCCTGAATACTTTGTAACAGTTCACTCATTTTTTTCTCCTCCGATCTTTCTTTCAGGAGTTCTTCCAGTTTGTGCAGCATACGGACCGCGTTGTGCCGGCAGCATATTTCCGGGTATCTGCGGCACTTTTTGTACGGATCTGCACATAAAAAAATCCCCACATCAAAAATATGCGGGGCATCACCGTAAAACCATTACCGGGATCTAGCTGTTTCCAGCTTTACAATAACCGGCCATACTTTACAGTTTCTTCTTTCATCCAGACTTTACTGTCGGTTTTGGATTCTCACCAAATCAGCCATTTACATGGGTCGTAGACTTGCCGTATTTCTGTTTTTTACAGAAGACGTATCACTACCGGTAGGGAATTGCACCCGACCCCGAAGAACTTCTTTATACTGTTTACTCAGATAGGATACCACTAAATTGCAGAGGATGCAAGAGGTTTTGTGAAAATAGCTTTACACCTTTGGCTTCTTCTATTATAATGGGACTATAACGGTTTGCATGATTCATAAAAGGCAGGTGATAGTGTATGACCGCAAAGGAAACGGCAAAAATATTGATTGAAGAATTTTCAAAGGTGCAGGACTGGATGCATCAGGAATCAGTCTGACAGAGATTGACAGGATAAAAGAATAGATTTCAATTTGAAAAGTCACAAAAGGCGCCTGCAATGTGGGCGCTTTTTAGTCATGAAGAAAGCGGAGATGCGAAAATGGAAATGGAATTTGATATACAGATCACAAAAAAAGATTTATACGATTATCAGCTGCATCATGCCTATACCTCGCCCTCGGGGTTGTTCGGCACTATTGTGGGCTGTCTTTTTATCGTCGGATTTTTTAACACAGGGACACCCCTGTATCTGGTTATCGGCGCTTTTGTGATTTTGTATTTTCCGTGGACACTGCATATCAGAGCGGCGTCTCAGGCGGCATCCCCTGTTTTTAAGAAACCTCTGCATTATAAATTGTCGGAGGAGGGGCTTGAGATTTCCACGGAGGAGGAAAAGCAGCTTGTCCCCTGGGAGAGCATTACGAAAGCCGCTGCAACAGGGAGGACGATCATGTTATACACATCCAAAGTAAACGCTTTTCTGTTCCCGAAGCGGGTGCTGGGGGAGAGAAGCGGAGAACTGGTTCAGGTGATTTCGAGGTACGTATCGCCCGAGAAGGTGAAGATCAAAACGGCGTAATGTGCGTGGATGAGCAGAATGTCCGGGGATGATGCGGATCAGGCCGCGGGGATTAGAGCTCCGGGGGATGATGCGGATCAAGCTGTGGGAATCAGAACTCCGGGGGAATGATCATCAGGACGCGGGATTTAACGGATGAATGGATGATAACGGAAATGATTTATGAAAGTTATAAGCCTGAGGATACCTTTGCAATAGGAGAAAGGATCGGGCGGGAGGCGGAGCCGGGGATGCTGTGTACACTGACAGGAGATCTGGGCGTCGGAAAGACCGTGCTCACGCAGGGAATTGCAAAGGGGCTTGGCATAAAAGAATATGTAAACAGCCCGACCTTTACGATCGTACAGGTATATGAAAGCGGCAGGCTTCCTCTGTACCATCTGGATGTGTACCGGATCGGGGATATAGAAGAGATGGAAGAGACCGGCTATGAGGACTACTTTTTTGGTGAAGGGTTGTGTATTGTTGAGTGGGCGGATCTGATCAGAGAACTGATACCGGAGGAACATACACAGATCATCATTGAAAAAGATCTGGAAAAAGGGTTTGATTACAGGAAAATATCTGTAAGGCAGCCCGGGAAGGACAACGGGCTATTATCATGAAAATACTTGCAATCGACAGTTCAGGGCAGACCGCATCCGTAGCTGTCTGGGAGGATGATCTGACATTGGCGGAATTTTCCATTCATGCGAAGATGACGCATTCCCAGACGCTGCTTCCGATGCTGGAGGCTGTCCGGGAAAAAACGGAATTGGATATGGGAACAATAGATGCCATAGCGGTAACTTCCGGGCCGGGTTCCTTTACCGGGCTTCGTATCGGTTCCGCGACAGTGAAAGGTTTCGGCTTTGCACTGGATAAACCGATCATTCCGGTGCCGACACTGGAGGGGCTTGCCTATAATTTATATGGAACAGACAAGATAGTCTGTCCGCTGATGGATGCCAGAAGAAGCCAGACATATACGGGATTGTATGAGTTCAGGAGCAAGGATGGCACAGAGGAATATGACATGAATGTCATAATGGGACAATGTGCCGTTGCGATAGAGGAAATTTTGGAAGCCTGCAATGAACAGGCCTGTAAACAGGGAGGCAGAGGCGTTATCTTTCTGGGGGATGGCGTTCCTGTCTTCAGGGAAGAGATCGCCGGACTGCTAACGGTTCCCTGCGGTTTTGCGCCTGCCCATATGAACAGACAGCGGGCGGCGGCGGTAGCGGCGCTGGCGGCAAAGTATTACAGGCAGGGAAAAGTGCAGACGGCGGCGGAATATGCGCCGGAATATCTGCGGCTCTCTCAGGCGGAACGGGAGAGGAACGCACAGAGTGAGGCGCAGGCATCAGAGAAGACGAAGTAGAAGCCGAACCGGGCAGAGACAGCAGAGGAAAGACGGAGCAGAAGCCGGATAAGAAATAGCGGAAGCAGCAGAGGGAAACCAGGGCGGAAACCCGGCAGGGAAAAGCAGAAGCTGAATGGGGAAGAGACAGAGGAAGCAGAGAGGAAAGGGCGGAAGATGAGTGAGGCACAAGCCGCAAAAAAGGCGGAAGGGAATCATAATATCACGGTTCATATCCGCAGGATGATACCGGAAGATGTGCCGGCAGCAGCGGCGCTGGAGCGGATCTGTTTTTCCGAACCATGGTCGGAGAATGCTTACCTGCGAACTTTGACAGACGAAAAAGCGCTGTATCTGGTGGCGGAAAACGAGGACGGGGAAATAGCCGGTATGTGCGGCCTGCTGGATATCCTCGGAGAGGGAGATATCAGCAATGTGGCGGTGGCGGAGCCTTTCCGCAGACAGAGAGTGGCGCAACGGATGATGGCGGAACTGCTGAAACAGGGAAAGGAGCGGGGGATCAGGGCATTTACTCTGGAGGTGCGCGCTTCCAATGAGGCGGCGGTCCGGCTCTATGAAAAATTCGGATTTGTCTGCGAGGGACGCAGAAAAAATTTTTATAAAAAGCCCGATGAGGATGCGCTCATATTGTGGTACAGGACAGGAGAGGATGCCGGTGCGGAAAGATCCTGAAAAGAGTTTTCGGGTTGAAAGATGCGGTGCGGCGAAGAGGTAGGATAGATGATAGATGTTTGTTTGCTGGGAACAGGCGGGATGATGCCGCTGCCTTACAGGTGGCTTACGTCCCTGATGGTAAGATATAACGGCCACAGTATTTTGATAGACTGCGGCGAAGGAACCCAGATCGCTCTGAAGGAAAAGGGGTGGAGTCCCAATCCTATCGATATGATCTGTTTTACGCATTACCATGCGGATCATATCAGCGGTCTACCGGGGATGCTTCTGACAATGGGAAATGCGGAGAGAAAAGAGCCGTTGACGCTGGTGGGTCCCAAAGGGTTGACCAGAGTAGTCAGCGCCTTGAGGACTATCGCGCCGGAACTTCCTTTTGAGATCCGTTATCTGGAACTGACGGAGACGGAGGAACAGTTTGATTTTGAAGAACTTAAGGTGCAGGCTTTTCGTGTAAACCATAATGTGGTATGTTATGGATATAGCGTTTCGCTTGGCAGGGCGGGGCGGTTTCAGGTGGAAAAAGCCAAAGAGCTTGGGATCGAAATGAAATACTGGAGCAGGCTGCAGAAGGGTGAGAGGATCGAAACGGAAACGGGTATCCTGACGCCGGAAATGGTTCTCGGACCCGCGCGGAAAGGGCTGAAGCTTACCTATTGTACGGATACCAGGCCCACAGAGAGCATTGCAGAGCATGCGGCGGGTTCCGATCTGTTTATCTGCGAAGGAATGTACGGTGAGGCGGATAAACAGGAAAAAGCAAAAGAACATAAGCATATGACGTTCCAGGAGGCGGCGAAACTGGCGAAAAAGGCGGAGGTCGGGCAGCTTTGGCTGACGCACTACAGCCCTTCCCTGACAAGGCCGGAGCCCTTTATGGATGGAGTCAGAAAAATTTTTCCCAGAGCGTATGCGGGGAAGGATGGAAAAAGTATGGAACTTCAGTTTGAAGAGGACGGGAATTAATTTTTCATGTACGGATTCGTGTGAGTGCGTATCCGGTTGTTGCAGTCAGATGGAGGTTGATGATGAGAAAAGGTCCAAAATCAGCGGCGGTGCTGGCAGTCATGGTGATCACTGTATTTGCGTTGTATTATTATCTGGTCAATAAAGTGGAGCGTTCTTCACCGGAGGTGGAAACGACCGCGATACAGGATGTCCTTCTGAGAAATCTGGAGACGGATTATCCTGCGACGGTCCGGGAAGTGATAAAGTATTATAACGAGATCATGAGCTGCTACTACAGTGAAAGCCCCACGGATGAGGAGTTAAAGGATCTGGCGGATAAAGCGCTTGAACTGTATGATACGGAACTTGTAAATTTTCAGAGTGAGGAAATGTATCTGGCGGATTTAAAAACGGAGATCGCCGGGTTTGCCTCATCGGGGACGGTGCTTTCCCATGTGGCGCTCTCTTCAAGCACGGCAGTGGATTACTTTACTTATAATGGAAGAGAATGCGCGCAGATCAGATGCATCTATACGATGCGGCAGAAAACAAGCATGATGACGATCAAGGAAATTTATGTGCTGCGCAAAGATGACAACGGAAGATGGAAAATTCTGGGATGGACTCCCGCAGAGGATGAGACGACGGAATGAATATGCTGGAAAAGATGAACGAAGAAAAGGGAGTGCTGATACTGGCAATAGAAAGTTCCTGCGATGAAACGGCGGCGGCTGTGATCAGAGACGGAAGGGAAGTCCTGTCCAATATTATCTATTCACAGATAGAACTGCATACGGTCTATGGCGGTGTGGTGCCGGAGATCGCATCCAGAAAGCATATAGAGAAGATCAATCAGGTAGTGCAGACGGCACTTGAGCAGGCGGGACAAAAACTGACAGATATGTCAGCAATTGCGGTCACCTACGGCCCCGGGCTGGTAGGGCCGCTGCTGATCGGTGTATCCTTTGCGAAAGCGCTCAGTTTCGCAACCGGGATTCCATTGGTCGGCGTGCATCATATCGAAGGGCATATCAGCGCCAATTATATAGAACATAAAGAACTTGAGCCCCCCTTTGCCTGTCTGGTTGCCTCCGGCGGCCATTCCCATCTTGTGGTGGTGAAAGACTACGGAGAATATGAAGTGATCGGCAGGACCAGGGACGACGCGGCGGGGGAGGCCTTTGACAAGGTGGCAAGGGCGATCGGGCTGGGTTATCCGGGCGGACCGAAGATCGACAAGATATCTAAGGAGGGAAATCCCGATGCAATCCATTTTCCCCGTGCTAAAGTGGTGGAATCAATGTATGATTTCAGCTTCAGCGGTTTGAAGTCGGCAGTGCTGAATTATTTAAACGGCTGTCAGATGAAGGGGGAGAAAGTGAATCAGGCGGATGTGGCGGCCTCTTTCCAGAGGGCAGTGGTGGATGTGCTGGTGGAGCATTCCATGGCGGCGGTCAGGGAGTATGGCTTTACAAAGTTTGCGATAGCGGGCGGTGTGGCATCCAACTCCTCTTTGCGGGAAGCCTTCGTGGAGGCATGCAAAAAAGAAGGAATAGAATTTTATGATCCGTCTCCGGTATTTTGTACGGATAATGCGGCGATGATCGGGGCTGCAGGCTATTATGAATATCAAAAGGGCGTGCGGCACGGATATGATCTGAATGCGGTGCCGAATCTGAAACTGGGAGAGTGAACAAGAGGAATTTTCATTTCCGGGAGGGATAGCAGGATAGTATGCGTAAAATACTGCGCCGCACCGGTCCGGTGTGAAGGTGTTGTGTGATACCCGGGAAAACGGGGATAGGCATGCCCTAAAATGAGAATGATGAGGATAACAATGGAAAAGAAACGATGCACGGCGGTGATTCTGGCGGCAGGAAGCGGCAGCAGGATGAAAAGCAATATGGCAAAGCAGTTTATGCCGCTTTCAGGAAAACCGCTGATCTGTTATGCCCTGCAGGCTGTGGAGGAGTCGGATATCATAGATGACTGCATCCTTGTGACAGGTGCGGGGGATCTTATGTGGGTGAGCGAGGAGATCGTCCGGAAATATCATTATCATAAAGTGGATACGGTGATCGCCGGCGGCGATGAACGGTACGCTTCGGTGGCAGGCGCCATGCGGCTGATCAGATCGGGGGATATGGCTGTGCCGAACAGGGACGGCTATATCTTTGTACATGACGGGGCGAGGCCTTTTCTGACGGAGAAAATACTGCGGGATACTTATGAGGCGGCGCGGAAATATGGCGCCTGCGTCAGTGCCGTGCGCAGTAAGGATACCGTTAAAATAGCGGACGGAGAAGGCTTTGTAAGTGAGACGCCGGACAGAAACCTTGTCTGGAACATGCATACGCCTCAGGTCTTTGAGACGAAGCTGATCACAGATGCCTATGCGGCGCTTGAAAAAAATCTGCAGGAACTGAAAGAGGAGGGCGTTCATATCACGGATGACGCAATGGTGGTGGAATATTTTACGAACCACAGGGTTAAACTGGTGGAAGGTTCCTATGAAAATATC
>Ga0137310_101996_pt1 | contig 12081 bp, 7 predicted proteins | sample NAcewiD2O_June_2_FD_97183 | JGI IMG/M metagenome (GOLD analysis project Ga0137310, IMG submission 97183) | Mouse cecal microbial communities from Vienna, Austria - N-Acetylglucosamine amended D2O_June | ecosystem: Host-associated > Mammals > Digestive system > Large intestine > Cecum | place...
CACCTGGCAGAACACAGCCAGATCCTTCCCTGACTCCTGCTCTTCATCAGATTTTAGGACAGCCTCCGCGCTGCCCGCATTGTAAAAACATACACGAAATTCATTTCTGTTATCCGTAAACTCCGGCTCTCTCAATCCATATTCCCGCAGTTCTCTCCGCATCGTTGGTATGCCGGAATAACGGTTTTCCGTTACTCCCAGCATCTCCAGCGCAGCCGCCAGTACCGAATTTCTCGTGTCGGGCTGCAGCTTTCCAAGCTGATCCCCGCGCAGCCTGCCATAAATGCCTCCCGGACTGTGAATTTCAAGTCTGTCTTCATACATTCGGATCTGTATCGGCATTCCCTCCGTATGCATACTGTAATCCCGGTGCACCAAGGCGTTGAGAACAGCCTCTCTGACTGCTGTAACCAGGTATTCTGTACGGTCTTCCCGCAGGCCGGTTTTGGCATTGATAATGGTCATCTTCTTCATATTTCTTTTCATGAACAGCAGGGTCTCTTAAGTTGTTTGCATTTGTTTAAGAAATAAAACAAAACCGAGCCACAGATTTTACCCCGTGACTCGGCCCGTCCGTTTATCCTCCCATCCACCACAGCAGCTTCTTCGCCCCTATCGTATAGGTGATGGTCTTTTCCCCTCCATAGTTTCCAATTCCCCGCAGGGTCACTTTCGCCTTTCCCTTCTTTGTATGATTTTCATAAGTTTCCGTCTTTATGATATAGTCCCTTCCGAGAACCAGAGATTCTTCCGCGCCCTTCACGGTCACGGTCAGATCCGATGCCGCCAGCGTTACCGGCCTGCCATCCTGATAATCCTTTGCTGCCGTTTTCACCTTCACCTTGGTGAAATCCGCTGAAACGATGCGGTACACTTCAGAGATTTCCGGCGGTGTCCCACCCGTTCCGGCATAGAGGCCGATTCCCTGCGCTGTCACACGGATTGACGTGCCGGCCTGCGGAATGTCCTCCTCGCCCACAACGTCCCCGGCGCTGCGCACCGCACGCAGGAGCTCTCCCTCCTCCCAAACGAGCACCTCGGTCTTTGTCTCGTAGGTGAATTGTAGATTTTTGTCATAGTCTTTGCCCGCAGTCAGTGTGGAACCGTTCACATCCTTCAGCACGGCTTTTGTCTTATACGCGCCCTTCTTCTCGCGGTAAACCACGTCTTTCAGGGTCATGGTAATCTTTCTTTTCCCATCGCCGGTTATGTTGGCAAACTGCCCATCCGTAATGGTGAAGGTTCCCGTCAATTTGCCTTTAAAGTTTCCCTTGCCGGTAATCGTGAACTCCGGCAGCTTCTTCTCCTCCATTTCATCCGTGGTCAGCGCGTTATTATTTTTATAGCTGATCCGATAATCTTTATTCCATTCGAGAGCCGTTCCCCGATATGCCAGAAGAACCACAGGCCTGCTCCCGCCTTTTACATAGGGTGTCGTGATCCCGTCCAGTCCCGTCAAACCTGTCACCTTGTCAGGCGCAGCCTGCGTATAGTAGGAAAGTGTGAAATCACGCCCGCTTCCGATCCTGTCCTCACGCAATTCGCAGGGCTGAATTTTATAGCTTTTTTTAAGCTGCCCGCTGTACTCGTTGATACCCTGAAAGACAATCGCAGCCGTTCCCGCCTTAACGGCGCCTTTTTTCGCCGCACCTGTGTATGACACCACATAATCGCCGGTCCTGCCATCTTTGCTCTCCACAAGAACACGGTCATTCAGCGTCAGTGTGTACGCGCCGGGTGTCTGCAGCATTTTCTGGTATTCTCTCTCATATGCCGCTCCCTCTGTGTCCAGGTTCTGATCGATCGCCACATACTCCTTATTCTCGAGCCCTTCCACTTTCGCCTTCGCGAGGGAAGTCCCCACAATCTGATAGGTCACACTCCTGCTTCCGGCATAGCCGCTGCCATCCACCGCCGTCAGGGTAACCGTGGCCTTGCCGACCGCCTGGTCATTGCTGTAAGAGAGCGTATAGTGTTCGTTCTCCACAAGCGGCTGCTTCTTGTAAGTCACTGTCAGCGCATTCGGCCTGATCCCTCCCTCTTCCTTCAACAGCGCATCGCTGTAAGTCTGGTTCGGAATCTTCGCGACACTGACCTTGCTAAGGAGCACATCAGAGGTGATTTTCTCATAAATGGTAATCTGCCCCTTATAGCCGCCTTTTCCCGAAATCACAATCGGATAGACACCTGTCCTGCTGTAAGCCCCCGCGCCTGTCCATGGATAACTCAACGTATAATCCTTGTTCGCCGCAAGTTTTTTTCCATTTCGGTATATGGCCGGAGAAGCCTTGATGACTTTTCCACTGAACGCCACAAGGACATCATCCGCTGTAATGTCATGATCCGTCAATGCCTTTGGCACAATGTCAAAATAGACATACTCTGTCCCCGTGTAATTACCCTTGCCTTTTACGGTAATCGTCGGACGTGCCTGGCCCTCTGCGTTCACATTCTTGTTATTCTTGTACGACAGGGTATAATCCCTGCCCTCCACAAGCTCCAATACCTCTCCCGTTTTACCGTCCTGATCGTCTCCCTGGACAATCAGACTTCCGTCAGGAGCAACCGTGCTGTCAAACACCCGCACTTTCGGTTTGACCGCGCTGCCCGTATAAACCTGGTCTCCCACAGGGATCACATAGAAGCCCTTTTCTGTTCCGATCTCCTGATAGTGGGGATAAACATGGGTTTCCTCCACATAGACAGGCTGATCTGCCGTAAACACACTTCCCTGTCCACCGGCTCTGGTATACCAGCCCCGGAAAATCTTTCCGGCAAGCTGTCTATGCTCCGGCATCCTCTCCCCGCCTACGCTTTCCCCGTATCCCAGGGACAGCCGCTGTGCCACAGTTCCGTTTTCGTTGTGAAAAATGACATTGCACGCCTTCACCGCCACATGATAAGACGCCGTATATCCCGGCACCGAAGCCGTAATCATTGCCGTCCCTGCACCCTGTGCCGTCACCCTGCCGTCTTTCACAGTTGCTGTCTTCTCGTTGGAACTGCTCCAGCTAATGCTGTTGTCCGACGTGGTATCCTTCGGCCAGTACTCCGCATTCAGACTGATGCTCTGCCCCTGGAACAAATCCGTCTTAACAGCCCCCTCTTCCGCACCGGGATCTGATAATTCCAGCCTGTAAATGGGCGCAATCACCCTGACCACACAGACCGCTGTTTTGTTTCCAGCCTTTGCGGCTTTCGCCGTAATTTTCACTTCCCCTGTACCGACAGCGCTAACCACTGCTTTGGACGAATCATCCGGGTCTGCCTTGACGGTGGCAATCTTCTGATTGGCAGATGTCCAGACGATCGTTTTGTCCGACGTGGTATCCGCCGGGTCAAAACTCACCTGCAGATCCGCTGTGGCGGTATTCTCCGCCTTTTCCTGCCCGCTCAGATTATTGGTGTCTTTTACCACCGTGTCAGGTCTGCGCAGGGTGACAGTTTCTTTGTTAAGCACGATGCCCTGCAGCGGCACTTTAACGACAACCCGACAGGATACCTCCACCTCTTTGTAGGAGGCCGTGATTACCGCCTCTCCCTGATCCACAGCCATGATCAATCCGTTGTGCACCGTCGCCACAGAAGTATCGCTGCTCCTCCATGCTGCCATCGCCGGATCAGACTCTACGTCATCCACATAGAACTTGAGCTGCTGTGTCGTCGGGCTTGCCGGATCAGCGGATCTGTCCAAAGAAATGCTTGTCTTATCCAGCTTCAGCGCCGGATAGTAAGTATCATTCGGCATATTGTCATAGACAGGGATCTTAAAGACAAATGCGCTGTTCAGCGACCCCGCATTGGCGTACATTTTCTTCGTGCTGGAGGACTCGCTCCGGGGCGCCTGGATGTTCTGCATATACTGATGCTCATAGACACCATACGGGCTGTTTTTGTTGACGTTAAACTTCTCCAGATAAATCGTATCCTGCCCTTTTAAGATATAGTTATTACCGATCGTTGCGGCGCCACCCTCGAGAGACTTATACCGGGTATTCCAACCTTTATTCTTTGCGTAGGTCAGACCTTTCACAATCTTCTCCGCCGTGGAAGAACCGTTCACCCCCACATTAAAGAAATTATAATATCCCTCATAGCCCGGATACGTGCCGGAAATCAAGCCGGAGGTTCCCTGTCCCTGCTCCTGGTAAACGCGGGAAGCCAGGTGAATCGGACTCAGTTTCCTGCCACTGCCAATCTCATAGAAGGCCTTTGCATAGGTACGGCCCTGTGGATCATCCGCAAGTTTTCCCTTCATAAAGGTATTGTTCAGAAATGTCTGCACTGCGGACTCCGTGTGATAGGACGCGTTAAAAGTCAACTGCTCAAACTGGAAAATATAAGTTTCGGTCAAAAAATTGCGCGGATCCATATGATACGCCACAGCAGACTGCGTCGCGTAGTTCCAGCCGCTCTCGCTTGGGCACGGGTTTCCGACCCACCCCTTCTCCACGTTGGAGGTCGTTCTCTGGATCAGGCTCTTGTCCCCCATCTCCTTAGAGACTGACGTATTAAAATCCAGCCCCGTCCTCATGGGCACAAAAGTCCAATTCGGATGGGCGTTTTTCAAGCTTCTCAGATCCGCCTGGTACGCCCCGGGAAAAGCGCTGATATCCGAATTGTCCACCGCGTAGGTCAGCATGGAATATGTCCGCATTCCGTAAGCCGTACTTTTGTAGATATCCAGGCCCTGCTCAAGAACCGGCTGCAGATACGCTTCCTCCCATGCCAGCCAGTCCTCGTCCGCGTACGCCAGATAATAGCTTTGCACATATCCCGTGCCCTCCGCACCGTTTTGCAGATACTGCACCCGGTACCAAACATCGTCCTCTGTAATCTCCACGCCCTGCATATACAAGGTCTGTCCGATCTCCAGCGAATCCGTCTTCCCACTCTCTGCATCCGCTTCCCTGCGCACATCATAGCTGTCTGCATGATAAAGCAGCGCCATTAGTGGTTTCTCGGAAACCAGCGCGGCAAAAGACTTCTGCGCCTCCTCTATCATCGCAGCCCGCTCTGCATCCAGACTGTTTTCTGAGACGGAGGACAGGTCGTTTTCAGAAACTGAGGGCAGATCGTTCCCAGAAACGACGTCTGTGTCATTTTCAGAGACAGAATCGCCCCCCGGTGCTTCTCCTTCTGCGTTATCCTCTTCCGGCTTCTCTGTCGTCTCTCCCTCCGCGTCGTCCTCTTCCGGCTTCTCTGTCGTCTCTCCCTCCACGTTATCCTCTTCCGGCTTCTCTGTCGTCTCTCCCTCCGCGCTATCCTCTTCCGGCTTCTCCGGCGGCTCTCCTTCTGCGATTTCGTCTCCTTCCGGGCCTGCCGTATTTTCGGAAATCGAGGACGCCTCCTGTGCCCACGCCGTCGCAGACATGCCTTCCACGCAGAGCGCTGCACTGAGCAGCAGCGCCAGAATCCTTCCTGCTTTTCTCTTACTTCCTGTCCTTTCCCATACTTTTCGTCCCATCCTGTGAAACGTCATATATCTCATCTCCCGTTATTTTCCTTAATCTTCCATTTTAACGCACTTTCTCTGTACTCTGTCATGCTTTCCCGCACAACCGGAGAGCGGCCGCAATGTTATGTCTACCATTTTAACTCCTATCATAACATAAAAAAGAGAATTGAAACAAGTAAATACTTGCCAATTCTCTAAAAATGTCCCGGACTGTCTTCACCGTCCGCTCACTGATCCGCAGTCTGTCTGATTTCATATCTTCCGTTCTCATCCGCCACCGCTTCCAGTGTCAGTATATTCCCTTCCAGAGACCGTTTTTCTGACACACCCACGTTATCTCCATAGTAGTTGACATCATTCTCCGGAATAAACGGGATCTCCGCACAGGTCAGCTTTACCTTCAGATACTGGAGATAAAACTGGTGATCCGACACCATTTCCAGATTGCGGATCACGACACCGTCAGCCTCCTTCACCTCTTCTGTGTCAAAAGTAAATTTTGCCCAATGCTTCAGCCCCGGAATCATGTCAGACGGATAATTTCCGCGATAACCGGAACATGCCCAGTTCACTTTCGTATCGTAAGCTCTTGCCAGAACCATCTTCGCGTTGGAAAACAGCATGACCACCGCAAGGAAAACCGCCAGTCTGGCTGTCAGCTTACGCCGGTTTTCGATTTGCAGCAATGGCAGGCACAGGAACGCATACCAGTACGGAGATACATAATACAGTAATTTCCCGGCGCTCCAATATTTGTTGCCGACACACATGCCGATTACGATCACCGCGCCAGTCAGCACCAAAGTCCAGAGCATCCATGCCGTCCGCTCTGTCTTTTCAAAAGCAGGCCGGACCAGACAGAATAAAACCAGACAGGCAAGCAATACCGCCAGCCCTGTCAGAACCAGAGCCGCAACCCCGTAATACCTGTCATAATTGACCGTCATATTGTACATCCCGGAAACAGACAGAATACAGTTTACCAGCCTGCTGACAGGCCCCGTAATCCTCCCGTCATCTATTCCGTATCTGCCCAGCCACCATCTGTTAAAATAGTCAGCCCATGCCTGCCTCCCGTCATCCACCGAGGAATAAATCTGTCCTTTCAAAAATCCCGTGATTCTGTAATTGGACGCAACGGCAGTCAGCAGTGACAGAATCGGTATACATACTGTCTGAATCCCCTGCTTCCACCCGGGCTTTTTCCTTTCACGTACAAAGAGAAGCAGGCCGCACAAAAGATACAGTGCGCCGTGCACAAGGGCGCTTTCCAGGTACAGCGCCATCCCCGCCGACGCCAGCAGCACGAGCAGCACATACTGTCTGCTGTTCCACGCCTCTCCATCTGCCATTCCCTGCACGTACTGAAAAAAGACCGCAGTGAGTGCAGTCAGTACCGCTATGGAGGACATCTGCGACACAGCGTCGATATCATACTGAATCTGTCCCCAGAAACCCACACAGTACAATGCTGCCGCCGCAATTCCAAAAGCGGTCCATACCCGCTGCCTTTCTTTCTGTTTCTGCGACACAGCCTGAAACAGAAAGAAAAGCGACGGCAGAATCATGGCCTGGACGAACATTCTGAACAGATAAACCACCCAGTATATTTCTCCCGCGCCATTCCACCGCAGCACAGCAATCATCAGTCCCGCCGACGGCCTGTCGTGCACCATCCACTGATATCCGCGCCATAGAACGTCGCTTTCTATTCCTATCTGCTCTTCTGTCCGGCTCTCATACCAGCCAATCGGATGCATCGACATTGCCACCGTTTCCTCGACATATGTCTGCTGGTCGCTGCAGTTTCCTCTGTACACATAATACTGGTCTCCCCCGATCAGCCCCGGAAGAAGCATGACCAGCCATAACCCTGTGACACATCCCAGAACCGCCGCCCCTGCTTTCGTCAACAGTTTCCGACTTATCAGCGAAAAGAGCGCTGCGCCTCCGGACAACAGCCAGACAATCCGTATGAGCTGGACGGACATATGGCATGTAAAATACAAAAAGGTTGATAAGACAGTCATTTCCGCAAAGCCTGCCGCAAAGGAAAGCCAGTCTGCCGATTCGTCTCCCTCATTTTTATAAAGCCACTTAACCGTCCACTGGCCGACAGCAAAAACAATGCCAATATACAACAGTGCCCCGAAAAAATCTAAAATCATACGCGGCTCTCTCCGTCGTGGGAAATACAGTTGATCTGCGTCAAACACTTAATTCTGGAAAGCGCATCCAGGAGTTCTTCTTTCTTAGCCGTTCTGATTTCAATAATCAGTTCCGTCTCCCCATTTTTGATGCATCTGGATTTTTCCTTATGATACTTGCATTTCCCTTTCAGAAGTTTCTCCAGATCTTCATAGTCGATCTCAACCGCCAGGGCACGTAGCACAAGCAGATCAGGCGCCTTGGCACCCGGTACCAGATCCAGCGCAAGCAGAAGCACTGTCATCACAATACACAGTACAAAGGAGAGCAGATACAGCCCGACACCCACAATGATACCTGCACTGACCGACCAGAACAGATACAGAAGATCCATCGGATTCTTGACCGCATTGCGGAAACGGACAATGGACAGCGCCCCCACCATACCTAAAGATACCAAAAGATTAGACTGCATCGCAATCATAATCGCCGCCACAATAATCGGCATACCCGCCAGCGTCACGTTCAGATCCTTGGAGTAAAAAGCCGATTTGGAAGCCAGCTTGTACACCATAAAAATATAGATTCCAACAAGCGCCGCAATCACAAGCAGCAGCAAAATGTTTTTGGCAGAAAGACTCGTACCGCCTCCCAGGCTCTCATAAACACTGTTTTTAATGACATCCTTAATTGACATGGCAATTCTCCTTTATATGTGAAAATAATTAATAATTCCCCTCCGTCTCCAGGGCTGTACGTTCCCGGCACAACTGGTATTTGGAATATGCCGACTGCCGCATGCTGCCCAGTTCCAGAAGCTGTACCAAAAAATCCGGCATAAACGCATCGTACTTCACTTCCAATACCTTATCATACTCCCGCAGAAACTCATAACTGATTTTTTTCTGCCCGAAGTCCTCCACACGGCCGCTTGCACGCACATTGCGGTCAAAGGTAATACGCACATTCCCCGGCTCATACACATAAGCTTTGCGCTCATAAGCCACAATCACCCTGGGTCTGAGTCCCTGTGTCCTGATAGCCAGATTAAAGAGTGTCGCCGGATCCTCCGCCGAACCCTCTTCCTCAATACAGTCTCCCCGCATCAGGCGCTCCATCTGTGCTCTTGTAATGTTCTTCGACCGCTTTAAGATACGGTTATCCTTTTTCGATTTTACCTCCAGTTTGATCACATCCAGGGAATCGTTATATATTCTTATCCGATATTTCACGCGGCGGTTCACTCCGTCCACCGTATCATGCAGGCAGGAATCACAAAGATCATCGAAATAGAGGCTCACGATGCGGTAGCCTTCCAAACTGTTTTCATGATCATCGGCATGAAGAACCGCTTCCATTCGCGCCTGAAGCATATACATCTCTGCCTCTGAACAGTTATATTTGTCTTCTACGCGATACATCTAGCTCTCCTTCTCCTAAAAAATCATATGGATGATATTCCCGACCGTATTCCAGTCCGCCTGGTCCGACGGAAGCACGCGGTACCAGTATGCCATCATGCACATCAAATTCCATCCAACACATATTCCACAATATCCATAAACTGCTATGGATATTAATCTACAACTCCTGTTTCCCTGTTGAAGTTCCTCCAGCTTTCCAAACACACAGGCAGTAAAAACCGCAAACACGCACATAAAGTCGACAGCCACACGCTGTCCATATGATCCTCCGTAATACCATGACCACCACGCGCTTGACACATATACAATCAGCAAAAAGAACACAGTCAATCCGACATAAAGCCGTTCTCTCACTCTGTATGCAATAATCATTCCCGCCAGTGCAAGGAGCAGAACCGGGCTCCAGAAAAACAGTCCCTTTCTCACACTGAACAAAAAATTCCCGAGCTGCGGCGCAAGCCAGTAAAAAGCTTCATTTCCATAAGAATACAGAAACCAGTGCCCGGTTGCCGCATGCCAGTAAAGAAGTTGTGGAAATATCGTTATAAAACCTGCCAGAATAATTGGAACGGCCCTAACTGGTTTCAAAATCACCCTTATCCTATCCTTCAGCGTGTCCCAGTCTCTGACACCATAAAACACATAAGTCAGTACAAATAGAATATTCGTGTTACGACACATAAAAATCAGTCCCGCCAGAAGGCCGAAGATACAAGTCTGCCAAAGTTTATTTCTGCTTTCGCTGACGCGCTCTTCATACCAGCACAGGTAGTAAAGAAACAGGTTAAACAGAAAATAAGAATAAACATGGGAAAAGCAGGCGTCGTATGAGGCATAGTGAAACAGATTTGTCCCATATGTGATAACGATACACGCAAGCAGCGACGCCTTATCTGAAAATCCGAGATATCTGGTCAGCAGCCTGTACAGCAAAACCGTACCTGCCACCCAATAGCAGACCCCACCGAAAAGTATCATATACTGGTACAGGTTGGTGTACCCCGTTGCCGTCACACTTCCCGTCATGGTATCCCGCAGAAGAGAAATGATATGTGCCAGAAAGAAAAACGGGCTCTCCATAATTGCAACCCCTACAGGATATTTATTGACAATTCCTCCCGCCGACTGTATCAGATCCAGGGGATGCTCCCACCCCTCCACGAAATCGAAGCTGAAATCTCTATATATCATTGCCGGAAGATACACATAATACCCAAAGCCATCAGAATATACCTTGGGGGCATTCAGAACCTTGACATGGTATACCCAGATTATACTGCACAGCATCAGGAAAGCTGTTGCTGCCAAAAATATCAGCAATGCCCTGTTTTCCTTCATGATATACGTCAGTTTACATTTCATATTTTTTTCCATTTCCACACCATTCCAAAGGAATTCCCCGCCTCCACACAGCAAGACATGACGCGGATGTAAACAATAATAATCCATCTGGCAAGCATATACGAGACATTTTAGCATATTGAAAAATCCTTTGCAACATGCTGGAAACCTGTGTATTTTTCACTGCATTGACATCATGTCTGCTTGGTAAATTTATCAAGATTTATCAGGAAGTGTACACAGACACATAAAGAAGCCGTCGTTACTCTCTATATACCCTAAGCCAATTACTCCTACAATTCTGCCCTCTCTGTCTGGTTCCCACATACTTCCCTGACAACAAACTGCGGTGAATTATTGATGCATATATAAATACGTCCGATATATTCTCCCATCAGTCCCATATTAATCAGAATCAGTCCGCCTATCACAAGTATAATAGCTGTCTGGGAACTCCAGCCGTACGGAATAATCGCCTCCAGTTCAGGAATAAACAGCCGCCTGACTATAATGACAATCGTATAGATGAAGCCAATGAGCGCAATTAAAAATCCGATATACGTACTGACTTCAAGCGGTTTCACAGAAAATGCCGTAAAGCCATTAAACCAGAGTGAAAAAAGCTTTTTCAGATTATAGCCGGATGCTCCCGCCAGCCTGTCATTATGCTGTATCGAAACATATCCGATATTTCTGGTAGTTCTCAGAACCAGTCCGCCAAGGTAAGGATAACAGTTCTGGTACCGTATCATCTCGTCTGTAACAAATCTGCGTGCAACAAAAAAACTGCCTGTATAATATCCCCGAACGCCAAAAATATAGTCCGACATTCGCCTTGCAAAATCAGATCCCCATCGTCTGAACGCATTCTGATGCATTTCGTCATATTTTGCGTATACCACATCATAGCCCTTTTCCAGTTCACACAACAGTTTTGGGACTTCTCCCGCCGGTGTCTGTCCATCGTCATCAAGCGATATCACATAATCACCTGTGCAGTAATGATATCCTGCAAGCACCGCACTGTGCTGCCCGAAATTTTTTGCCAGACAAACTCCCAGAATGTGATCGTCCCTTTCTGTATATTCTTTTATGACATCCCACACACCATCGGGCGAGCCGTCATTTACCAGAATAATCTCGTAATCATATTTCCCTTCCTTATTGACCATTTCCCTAATTTCTTCAATCACGTTTCCCACCGTTTTCTGTGACTTATAACAGGGAATTACAAATGACAGTTTCTTTTCCATATACCGTCCACCTCGTTCTATTTACAAAAAATCCGTAGCCTTCTTATCCTTCAAAACAATACTTCTTTCTGGAACTATTACATTTTCATCCGACAAATCATGCTGCACGTAAGCGTTTGCCCCAATCAGATTTCTTTTTCCAATTATAATTTTATCCTTCGTAGACGCATTATTGCCAAAAAAGTTCTCATCCGAAACTGTAACATGTCCGGCTACCGATGTGGAAATGGCAAAATAATTGAAGTCTCCAACCTTTGTATGGTGCGCAATCATAGCTTTCGGATAAACGATGTTCCCATCTCCAAATCTGGCATACATTCCTATATAGGCCTGCTCAAAAATCAGGTTTCCCTCCCCCAGGCTGTCCGTTTCCACACAAGCTGTCCTATGTATATAGCTCTCTATCCGATAACCGCGCTCTTTTATCTCCATAAATTTCTCCCTGCGGACACGGTTC
>Ga0137310_102003_pt1 | contig 12038 bp, 10 predicted proteins | sample NAcewiD2O_June_2_FD_97183 | JGI IMG/M metagenome (GOLD analysis project Ga0137310, IMG submission 97183) | Mouse cecal microbial communities from Vienna, Austria - N-Acetylglucosamine amended D2O_June | ecosystem: Host-associated > Mammals > Digestive system > Large intestine > Cecum | place...
TGTTCGGTTGTGGTATCTCAGCTGTTTGGGGCAAAGAAGTACGGGAGGCTGAAGACAGCGGTGACCACGGCCTGGATTTTTTCCGGGGTGATCTGCGTGGTTCTGATGCTGGCGGGAATATCGGGGTGCGTCCCCCTCCTTCATCTCATCAGGACGCCGGAGGAAGTCTTTGAGGATTCCGTGCTGTATCTGGACGTTTATGTGTGGGGGCTTCCCTTTGTGTTTTTCTATAATATCTCCACCGGTATTTTCTCGGCCATGGGAGATTCCAAAACCCCCTTTTATTTTTTGGCAATATCATCGGTTGCCAACATCGCGGTGGATATCCTGTTTGTAAAAGCCTTTCACATGGGGGTCGGGGGCGTGGCCTGGGCAACGTTTCTCTGCCAGGGCGTCAGCTGTGTCCTGGCCGTGCTCACTGTCCGGGGGAGGCTGAAAAAGATACCGGCGGGGGAAAAGGCGGCAATATTTGACTGGGGGATCCTTATGAAGATCACGGCGATCGCGGTCCCCAGCATCCTGCAGCAGAGCTTTATCTCCGTGGGAAACATCATGATCCAGGGGGTGATCAACGGGTTCGGGCCAGCCGTCATGGCAGGGTACTCGGCGGCGGTGAAATTAAACAATCTGGTGATCACGTCATTTACCACCCTCGGAAACGGGATCTCTAATTACGGAGCCCAGAACATGGGGGCGGGGGAGATGTCCAGGATCCGGTCCGGCTTTCGGGCAGGGCTCAAGCTGGTGTGGCTGCTGAGCCTGCCGTTGTGCCTTCTGTATTTTTTCGCCGGTTCCGCGGTGCTGAGGCTGTTTATGGAAGAGCCTACCAAAACAGCCATGGACACAGGTGTTTGGTATCTGAAAATTCTGTCGCCTTTTTATTTTGTGGTTTCGGCCAAGCTGGTGGCAGACGGTCTTCTGCGGGGGGCGGGCCTTATGAGACAGTTTATGGCAGCTACCTTCGCGGACCTGATTCTTCGGGTTGTGCTGGCAATGGTTCTGTCTAAAACCCCTCTGGGGGCAACCGGTATCTGGTGCGCGTGGCCCGTGGGCTGGACGGTGGCCGCGGGCCTGTCTCTGGGGTTTTACCGGTCCGGCCCGTGGAGGAAGTTATAGCAAGTATAACTTTTCTGTATACCCTGACCCCGGTGAAAAGCGAAAGTATCCCGGGAGAAGCGGTTGACAACGGAAAATGTTGCGGCTATAATGTATAAAAGTTTTACATAAAAATGTTTGCGTAATATGAGGAGGAAAACATTATGAAAAAACTGATCACATTAGGTTTGACGGCAGCCATGGTTGCCTCATTAGTTGGCTGCGGTTCCGGCAGCGGCGGCAATACGGCCACGGAAGCGGAAGGCACCACCACCGCGGCACAGGGCAGCGCTTCCGGCGATTCGGGAGCAGACAATTCCGGCGCGGCAGGCGGCACTTTCAAGATCGGCGTTATCGGGCCCCTGACAGGTCCGGCGGCTTCCTATGGCATCGCTGTGCAGAACGGCGCGGACCTGGCGGTGAAGGAGATTAACGCCGCTGGCGGTGTAAACGGCATTATGCTGGAGTCCAACGCTCAGGACGACGAGCACGACCCTCAGAAGTCCGTGAACGCTTACAACACATTGAAGGACTGGGGCGCTCAGGTCATTGTAGGTTCCACCACTTCTGACCCATGTATCGCTGTGGCCGCTGAGACTTCCAATGACAATATGTTCCAGATCACTCCTTCCGGCTCCGCGGTAGAGTGCGTGGCCCCGGAAAATGTATTCCGCGTCTGCTTCGCTGACCCGGACCAGGGAACCGCTTCCGCTGTTTATATAGGAGAGAACAAGCTGGCTACCAAGATCGCGGTGATCTATGACAGCTCCACCACATATTCTTCCGGTATCCGGGAGGCATTTGTGAAGGAAGCCGCCAGCCAGGGGCTGGAGATCGTGGCCGATGAGGCATTTACCGCTGACAACGCTACGGATTTTTCCGTACAGCTGGATAAGGCGAAAGAGGCCGGAGCTGAGCTGGTATTTCTGCCCATCTATTATCAGGAGGCTTCCGTGATCTTAAAACAGGCAAAGGATAAGAGCTTTGCTCCCATTTTCTTCGGTTGTGACGGCATGGACGGAATCCTGACCGTTAAGAACTTTGACACTTCTCTGGCTGAGGGACTGATGCTTCTGACTCCGTTCTCCACCACAGAGGACAGCAGCAAGGCCTTTACCGAGGCCTATGTAGCCGCTTACGGCATTGAGCCTAACCAGTTCGCCGCGGATTCTTATGACGCGGTGTACGCTATCAAGGCCGCTATAGAGAAGTCCGGTATTGCCGCGGACGCGGATTACTCCGCGGTCTGTGAGGCCTTCAAGACTGCCATGACTCAGATCAGCATTGACGGACTGACCGGCGCTGGTATGACCTGGAACGCGGCGGGAGAGCCGGATAAGGCTCCCAAGGCGGTAAAGATTGTAAACGGCGTCTACGAGATGCAGTAACACCGCGGAGCGAAGACAGAAAAGGGGTTGTCCTTTGAGACGGCCCTTTTTCCTTATAGCGGCGGCAAAATCTTGGTCTTGCGCGCCGGTTTGACCTGTGATATAATTCGACATAATATTGTTTTCAATTCCAAGAACAGATAAAGGGGTGGATTCATGAGTTTTCTTTCTTACTTAATCAGCGGAATCAGCCTGGGCAGTATTTACGCCATCATCGCCCTTGGTTATACCATGGTGTACGGGATCGCGAGAATGCTGAATTTTGCCCACGGAGATATTATTATGGTAGGAGGTTTTGCCATATTTACCATGGTCAGCACGTTGGGGATGGCCCCTTTGGTGGGCATTGTCACGGCGGCGGCGGTGTGTACGCTTCTGGGGGTGACCATTGAGTTTGTGGCCTACCGCCCTTTGAGAGGCGCTTCCTCTCTGGCGGTTCTCATTACGGCCATCGGGGTCAGCTACCTGCTGCAGAATCTGGCGCTTCTGATTTTCGGCTCCAATGCCCGCCAGTTTACCTCTGTTGTCATGGTTCCGGGCCTGGCCCTGGCGGGAGGACGTCTGACCATATCCGGAGAGACCATTGTAACCATTATAGTCTGTGTCGTGATCATGGTGTCCCTGACAGCGTTTATCAATAAGACCAGGATCGGACAGGCTATGCTGGCGGTGTCTGAGGACCGGGGGGCAGCCACCCTTATGGGAATCAATGTGAACAAGACCATTGCCATTACCTTTGCCATCGGCTCTGCATTGGCAGCCATAGCGGGAGCCCTGCTGTGCTCCACCTATCCGTCCCTGACCCCATATACTGGTTCCATGCCGGGAATCAAGGCTTTTGTGGCAGCGGTGTTCGGCGGTATCGGCTCCATACCGGGAGCCCTTCTGGGAGGGATCATCCTGGGAGTGGTGGAGAATCTGTCAAAGGCCTACATCTCCTCCCAGCTGTCTGACGCTATCGTGTTTTCCCTTCTGATTGTGATCCTTTTAGTCCGCCCCACCGGGATTCTGGGAAAGAAAATTAATGAGAAAGTGTAGGTGTGTGTGATGAAGGTGAAGAAGAACAAAATACTGATTCAAAACGGCATTACATACGCCATGGTGATTCTGTTCTGGGCGGTGATCCAGCTGCTTTTGGCCGGGGGCCATGTGTCCAGCCTGCTGAAAGGGCTTCTGGTTCCTCTGTGTATCTATGCCATCCTGGCGGTGTCCTTAAACCTTACGGTGGGGATTCTGGGTGAGCTGAGCCTGGGTCACGCGGGCTTTATGTGTGTGGGAGCCTTCACGGGGGCTTTTGTCACCAGATGCATGGAGGCCCCCCTTCCCAGCGTGGGGGCCCGGTTTTTCCTGGCCCTTTTGGTGGGATCCGCGGTGGCGGGGGTCTTCGGGATTCTCATAGGCATCCCGGTACTTCGCTTAAAGGGAGATTATTTAGCCATCGTGACCCTGGCTTTCGGGGAGATCATCAAGAACCTGATTAATGTGATGTTCATAGGAAGAGATTCCAGAGGATTTCATTTCTCCATCAAGGACACATTATCCCTGGGGCTTGAGGCGGATGGAGAGGTGATCGTAAAAGGGGCCCAGGGCATTACGGGGACTCCAAGGGCCGCCACCTTTACCATCGGCATATTGCTGCTCCTCCTGACTCTTGTGATTGTGCTGAACCTGATTAATTCCAGGACAGGCCGGGCTATTATGTCCATCCGCGACAACCGGATCGCGGCAGAGTCCATTGGGATCAATATTACCAAGTACAAGCTCATGGCCTTTTCCATCTCAGCCGCCCTCGCGGGCATGGCGGGAGTGCTCTATGCCCACAGCCTGGCCACCCTGGCCGCCACGTCGGCCAACTTCGGCTATAACAAGTCCATCATGATCCTGGTATTTGTGGTTTTGGGAGGCTTGGGCAATATCCGCGGGTCTGTTATCGCGGCCATTGTCCTGACGGCTCTGCCGGAGCTTTTGCGGGGACTGAATGATTACCGGATGCTGATCTACGCGATCGTGCTGATCGCGATGATGCTGTTTAACTCCAGCCCCAAGGCCATTGAGCTTAGGTCGGTTGTGATGGATAAGATCCGACGCGGACAGTCTGGGTCTGCCCCGAAGGAGGTTTGAGTATGGCGATGCTGGAAGCAAAGAACCTTGGCATTTCTTTTGGAGGCCTTAAGGCGGTAGATAATTTTAACTTAACCATTGAGAAGGGTGAGCTGTACGGCCTCATCGGTCCCAACGGGGCGGGAAAGACCACGGTCTTTAACCTGCTGACCGGGGTCTATAAACCGGACCTGGGAACCATCCATCTGGATGGACGGAATATTACGGGAAAGAAGACCATTGAGATCAATCAGGCGGGAATCGCCAGAACCTTTCAGAACATTCGCCTGTTCAAGGAGTTAAGCGTTCTGGACAATGTAAAGGCGGGACTTCACAATCACCATCCCTATTCGACTCTGGAGGGGATCTTCCGTCTGCCTAAGTACTATAAGGTGGAGCGGGAGATGAATGACCGGGCCATGGAGCTTCTGAAGGTCTTTGACCTGGATGGGGAGTATGACTACAAGGCCTCCAACCTGCCCTACGGCAAGCAGAGAAAGCTGGAGATCGCCAGGGCCCTGGCCACGGACCCCAAGCTGCTGCTTTTGGATGAGCCTGCCGCTGGCATGAATCCCAACGAGACAGCGGAGCTGATGGAGACCATCGGGTTTGTGAGGAAGGAATTTGACATGACCATCCTGCTGATCGAGCATGACATGAAGCTGGTGTCCGGTATCTGCGAGAAGCTGACCGTATTAAATTTCGGCCAGGTGCTGACCTGGGGGGAGACTTCGGAAGTGCTCAACGACAAAAGGGTCATCACCGCATATCTTGGAGAGTAGGAGGAGAGGCATTATGGCCATACTGGAAGTAAAGGATCTGGAAGTATACTATGGTGTCATCCAGGCTATTAAAGGAATCTCCTTTGAGGTGAACCAAGGTGAGATCATTGCCCTGATCGGAGCCAATGGCGCGGGAAAGACCACCACACTCCAGACCATCACCGGGCTGATACCGGCAAAATCAGGAAAGATCATTTATGAGGGCAATGACATCACCAGGATCCCAAGCCACAAGCTGGTGTCCATGGGAATGGCCCATGTCCCGGAGGGCAGGAGGGTGTTCGCCCAGCTTACGGTTCTGCAGAATCTGAGGCTTGGCGCGTACACAAGGAAAGATAAAAAGGAGATTGAGGACACCCTGAAGACTATTTATAAGAGGTTTCCCCGTCTTGAGGAGCGCAAAAACCAGCCCGCGGGGACCTTAAGCGGCGGCGAGCAGCAGATGCTGGCCATGGGAAGGGCCCTTATGTCCCATCCAAGGCTGATCGTCATGGACGAGCCCTCCATGGGACTGTCCCCCATCTATGTCAACGAGATCTTTGACATTATCAAGGAGATCAATAACAGTGGCACCACGGTTCTTTTGGTGGAGCAGAACGCGAAGAAGGCTTTGTCCATCGCCCACAAGGCCTATGTCTTAGAGACAGGGAAGATCGTGTTAAACGGCGACGCCAAAGACTTGATGAACGATGATTCCGTGAAGAAAGCGTATTTAAGCGAATAGTCCTTATCCCCTTTGCATATATTGTAACAGCACAGCAAGGGGGTATTTTTATGGAGCAATTTTCAGTATACAAGGATATTAAGGCGAGGACCGGAGGAGAGATCTATCTTGGGGTAGTGGGTCCGGTGAGGACGGGAAAATCCACATTTATCAAAAGGTTTATGGAGCTGATGGTGCTGCCGGAGATTGAGGATGAGCACAGCAGGGTCCAGGCCAGGGATGAGCTTCCCCAGAGCGCGGCCGGGAAAACCATTATGACCACGGAGCCCAAATTTATCCCCAAAGAAGCGGCTCAGGTGGCTTTGGGAGACGGGATCGATGTCCAGGTGAGACTCATCGATTGTGTGGGGTTTATGATCGACGGGGCGGCAGGGCACATTGAAAATGACAGCGAGCGGCTTGTGAAGACGCCCTGGTTTGACTATCAAATCCCCTTTACAAAGGCAGCTGAGATCGGAACCAGAAAGGTGATCACCGACCACTCCACCATAGGCATCGTGGTGACCACAGACGGAACCATCGGCGACATCAGGCGTTCCGCCTACGGGCCCGCGGAGGAGCAGACGGTGGGGGAGCTGAAGGAGCTGGGGAAACCCTTTATCATGCTTTTAAATTCCGTGAGACCGTTTTCCGACGAGACCAGGCAGTTGGCGGCGGAGCTTGCCCAGAAATATGGGGTGTCTGTGCTTCCCATCAACTGCGAGCAGCTGAAAAAAGAGGATATTTTACATATTTTGGAACAGATCTTAAAGGAGTTCCCAGTGACCCAGCTGAATTTCAGCATCCCAAAATGGCTGGAGATCCTGCCAACCGACCACTGGCTGAAAGCCGGCGTTATCCAGTGCGTCAGGGATCTGATGGGAAAGGTCAGCCAGATGAAGGATGTGTCCGGGGCCCTGACGGACGTGGTCACCGATGTGGTGAAGGGCATGAAGGCGGACCGCATGGACTTGTCCGACGGCACTGTGCTGGTATCGGTCAACGTGGATGACCACTACTATTATGAGATTTTAAGCGACTATGTGGGGATACCCATAGGAGGCGAGTACCAGCTGATGCGGCAGCTCCGCTCCTTGGCCCGCATGAAGCAAGAGTACGAGAAGGTTCAGAATGCCATGAGCCAGGTCCGCCTGCGGGGCTACGGCGTGGTGACGCCGGAAAAATCCGAGATCGTCCTGGATGAGCCTCAGGTCATCCGCCACGGCAACAAGTACGGGGTGAAGATGCGCGCGGAGGCCCCGTCCATCAACATGATCAAGGCCCACATAGAGACCGAGATCGCCCCTATTGTGGGAAGCCAGCAGCAGGCGGAGGATCTGATCGCCTACATCAAGCAGAATGCCAGGGACAGCGACGAGGGGATCTGGAACACCAACATTTTCGGGAAATCCATAGAGCAGATTGTGGAGGACGGAATCCAGGCCAAGGTGTCCCAGCTGACCGAGGACTGCCAGATGAAGCTGCAGGATACCCTGCAGAAGATCATCAATGACAGCAAGGGAGGGATGATCTGCATTATCATTTGACAGGAATATGATCTCTTGTCTTGAAAGTTTGCCTGATTTATGGTAAGATGAACGTAGAAAAATCTGACAACAGCTTCGTCTGACCCTAAGTATTAAAATATTTACAGGAGGAAGGCAAACGCGGAGCGTTTTAAGGACGCCTTCCGACGACATGGCAGGTGGCGCGAAGCGCCCCGTGCCGTTACCATAAAAAGGAGGATTTAAGCATGAAGCTAACGTTCATCGGCGCGGACCATGAGGTGACCGGCAGCTGCCATTACCTGGAGTGCGGAAACACCAAGTTGGTGGTAGACTATGGTATGAAGCAGGGAATTAATGTCTATGAGAACGCGGAGCTTCCCGTATCCTGCGGGGAACTTGACTATGTTCTTTTAACTCACGCCCACATCGACCACGCGGGGTGCATTCCCCTTCTGTATGCCAGGGGATTCCGGGGAGAGATCATCACCACCTATGCGACAGGAGATCTGTGCCAGATCATGCTGCGTGACAGCGCCCATATTCAGGAGATGGAGGCAGAGTGGAAAAACCGGAAGGCCCGGCGCGCGGGTGAAGCCCCGGTAGTTCCCCTCTACACCATGGATGACGCTTTGGGGGCTCTTGGCCATTTAAAGACCTTTGAATACGGGGAGATGGTCAAGCTCAACGACGACATCACCCTGAAGTTTACCGATGCCGGACATCTGTTTGGTTCCGCCTCTATTGAGGTATGGTGCAGGGAAGGAGATGTGGAGAAGAAGATCGTCTTCTCCGGAGATATCGGCAACAAGAACAAGCCCCTTATCCGGGATCCGGAATACATCAAGGAGGCTGACTATGTGCTCATGGAATGTACCTACGGCAACAAAACCCACGGGCAGGTTAAGGAGTATATCGGCGATCTGACAGACATTATCCAGAGGACCTTGGACAGGGGCGGGAATGTGGTGATTCCTGCTTTTGCCGTGGGACGTACCCAGGAGCTTCTGTATTTTATCAGAAGGATCAAGGCGGACCATCTGATCTTCGGCCATGAGGGATTTGAGGTCTACGTGGACAGCCCTCTCGCGGTGGAGGCTACCAATGTGTTCAAGAAAAATCTTCTGCGGTGTTATGATGAGGAGACCAAGGAACTGGTGGAGCAGGGGATCAACCCCATCGACTTTCCGGGACTGAAGCTGTCGGTCACCAGCGACGAATCCAGGGCCATCAACTTTGACGCCAGGCCAAAGGTGATCATCTCCGCCTCCGGCATGTGCGACGCGGGCCGGATCCGCCATCACCTCAAACACAATCTGTGGCGGCCGGAGTGCACCATTGTTTTCGCGGGATATCAGGCAGAGGCCACTTTGGGCAGAAGCCTGATCGACGGGGCCAGGGAGGTCAAGCTTTTCGGCGAGACCATTGACGTCAGAGCCCACATCGCCTCCATCAAAGGCATGAGCAGCCATGCGGATGTCAACGGTCTTTTGGAGTGGATCCAAGCTTTTGAGAAGAAGCCGGACATGGTGTTTACGGTTCACGGTGACGACCAGGTGTGCGATATTTTCGCGGACCGCCTGACAAAAGAACTGGGATTTAACGCCTCAGCGCCTTTCAGCGGTTCGGTCTTTGATTTAATAGAAGGCAAGTGGATCACCCAGACAGCGGGAGTCCCGGTGGAAAAGACGGTTACTCCGGCCCGGAAGCGCTCCGATTCTGTATTTGCCCGCCTTGTGGCCGCGGGAGAGCGTCTGGCCAGGGTTATTCTCCACAACGAAGGAGGAGCCAACAAAGACCTGGCAAGATTCGCGGAGCAGATTCATTCGCTGTGCGACAAATGGGACAGATAGGAGTTTTTTTGCATGGGAAAAGTACGGATCTATACGGATGGGGCGGCCAGGGGCAACCCTGACGGTCCTGGCGGTTATGGGGTGGTGCTCCACTATATTGACCAGAAGGGGGTCCTCCACGAGAGGACCCTGTCCGGGGGATACGCTCGCACCACCAACAACCGCATGGAACTTATGGCCGCTATCGCGGGGCTGGAGGCCTTAAACCGCCCCTGCCAGGTGGAACTGTATTCGGATTCCAAGTACCTGACCGACGCTTTCAACCAGGGCTGGATCCATAACTGGGTCCGGAATGACTGGAAGCGGGGAAAGAGCGGACCGGTGAAGAACATCGATTTGTGGAAGCGGCTTTTGGAGGCCAAATCAAGGCACCAGGTCTCCTTTATCTGGGTGAAAGGCCATGCCGGCCATCCCCAGAACGAGAGGTGCGACCAGCTGGCCACCCGGGCCGCGGATGGAGATGAACTCCTGGTAGATGAGGGGCTGGAGTGACGGACAGACAACCCTGGAGGCAGGAGAAGAATCATTAACTAAATCTTACAATATATTACTAATTCCGCATGGCTATTCCATTTCAGGCCGGATTATGATATGTTAGAATCATCACCAGACCCTGCCTGGGTTTTAGAAGGGAAGGTTCTGAGTAAAGGAAGATCCGGATGAAGAACAAAGGAGTTATGATCTCACTGGCAGTCATACTTGCGGTGGGGATAATGATCACAAAGGGCACTCACAGTTTCGTAAAAAGGAGCTTGGCGGAGGCGACGTCCATGGACAGTGCCGTATCCCAGGAGCAGATCTACGAGATGGAGAGGCTGGACGCGGTAGAGGAAGGCACTTTGGCGGAGCCTGCCCCGGGGTATGGCAAGGCTTTCGGCGGCCAGGCGGCGTCAACCCCGGAATCCATATCCCCCTTGGACCCGGCTCCTATGGCGGAAGAGGCGGCGGATGATACCGGGACGGACAGCGGGGAGAGAGGGATGCTTCTGGATGAGGAGGCGTCTCCTTATAAGAAAAGGCTTCTGGACCTGGATGCCCAGATCCAGAAAAACAGAGACTCCCAGACCATTTCCAATGGAAACAACTCTGCCAAGTCAGAGGCTTCCAATGAATTAAAGCTGTGGGATAGCGAGTTAAACGGGATTTACAATGACATCCTGGACCGGCTGGACAGAGAAGGCTCAGAGAAGCTTGTGGAGGCCCAGAGGACATGGTTGAAGGAACGAGACAACCTGGCCATGGAGGCTGCCAGAAACTCGGCGGGAGGCTCCAGGGAGAGCGTGGACTACACGGCCTCCCTGACCGAATCCACCAGGCAGAGAGCCTATGAGCTGGTGGAGCTTTACGCGGACGTGCTGGAACCGTGAGATCAAGGGGTTGTCGGGAAATAACGATTTATGCCCCTGGTATGTAAGAAGGAGACAATCCTTTAGAAATTCAGGCTTTTTCAGGACCCTGGATTTTTATCGGACGGTCTCCTTCTTTTTGCGGGATCTATTTTAGGGCATAGAACCCCCTTGGTTGGATTTTGAGGAGCGCTCTTTTGGCTATGCGGCTTTCTGCTCCTTTTTTCCTTCATTTTGTTCGATTTCTTGATGAATAAACCGGTGGTATTTCATGATGTTCCGGCTGATCGCATACAGCATAAACTCTTTATATACTTTTTCCGTCGAACGGTAGTTGAACCTCCGGAAATTCTCATTTTCTTTTATGTCGCCGAAATGTCCTTCCGTCTGGATGGAGCGTGTCTGCCGTTTCAGGATACCTGTCTCACTCTGGATGTTCGCGTTGGATTCTTCTTTCAGCTCTTCCCATCGTTCGTTGACCTTCATCACCTTATTCCGGTCTGGATTCTTTTCGGCATCGTATTTGTATAGGCACCTGCCTTTGTATAGGGCTATCTATTTCCCGACAGCCCCTTATAGTGAGAAGCTCCACTTTCAAAAGAAAATGGCATTTTTGTTGATATCCATGATGTCCGTTTGGTGAGCAGTCAGCTTTGACGTATAAAATAAGGCTTATCCCATAATTTATCCGAGATCCCCTGTTCCCGGTAGTTTTTGGGTGTCAATGAAGTAAAGCGTTTGAACATACGGGTAAAATAGTGGATATCTGTAAATCCGCACAGCTGGGCAATTTTTTTGATCGGGAGCTCTGTGCTTAAAAGCAGATGCTTGGCATGTTCAACTCTGCAGCGGTTGATATATTCTGTCAGAGAGACTCCCAGTTCTTTTGTGAACAGGGTAGAAAGATAATTGGGGTTGAGGCCAAGGCGGACCGCTAATGCTTTGAGACTCAGATCGGCGTCGGGTTCCATATTAATATAAGTAATGACTTTTCGGATGGGCAGAGAAAAGGTTTTAAGATTGTATTGCCTTACCATGTTGCAATAACCGGTGATCATAGTCCGGTTAAACTGTTTGCACTGGTCGGAACTGCTGAAGCGCTCAATCTGACGAATGTTTTTATCAGAAAATTCACTGATATATATAGGATGGACGCCAGCCGACTCCGCTGCCTTTTGCAGGATACAGTCAAAGGAAACGCAAAAATCTTTACTGTCTCTCAGTTGATTTGAGAGCCGTCTTACAGGCAGTGTATCGGCAATTTTG
>Ga0137310_102010_pt1 | contig 12013 bp, 8 predicted proteins | sample NAcewiD2O_June_2_FD_97183 | JGI IMG/M metagenome (GOLD analysis project Ga0137310, IMG submission 97183) | Mouse cecal microbial communities from Vienna, Austria - N-Acetylglucosamine amended D2O_June | ecosystem: Host-associated > Mammals > Digestive system > Large intestine > Cecum | place...
GCTCTATCTGCTGATTCCTTATCTGGGCGTGCAGTTTACCAGTCTTGTACGCACGGTACCCGGATTTATCCTGTTTTTCTTTGTCATGAATATAAACAATACGGAAATAATGTCCGCGATTCTGCAGTATGGCGATGTTCTCGGATTTATTCTGCTGGGGATCGGTGCTGCCAGTATCGCAGCGGCGGTATTTGTGTCGTGCCTGATCATACGGAACAGGGACAACGAATAAAGAAATGTATTGCATGCTTCCCGCTTTTGTGATATAGTACAAGTGTATTAGCACAGTTAGTACAGTTGGTGCAGTTGACATAGGCAGGAACCTGCAACACACCATCCGGGGCGTCGACCGTCCATTCTTCCGGGCTGATACGAAGAGGAGAGTCCCGTTTTGATGATTATGCTGGATTACAAAGATACAAGACCGATCTACGAACAGGTTGTGGAAAAATTTCAGACACTGATCTTAAAGGGCGTACTGGAGCCGGATGCACAGCTTCCATCGGTACGCTCTTTGGCGGTCGAGTTGTCCATTAATCCGAATACGATCCAGCGGGCCTACGGAGAACTGGAGCGGCAGGGATTTATCTACACAATCAAAGGACGGGGGGGTTTCGTCCGATATAGCGAAGGACTGCTGGAGATCAGAAAAGAGAGGCTCAGGGAGCAGCTTGCGGAAGTGATGAAGGAAGCCCGGGAGCTTGGTATTTCCATGCAGGAACTGCTTGCGCAGTGCGAAGAAAAAATGTGAGTCATTGCGGGAAAGAATACAGATCATATGTGGACAGGAAAAGACGGCAGGAGATTGGATAAAGCATGATCGACATGAAAAACGTGACAAAGCGTTTCGGCGGTATTACGGCTGTGGACCATGTCAGCGTAGCGATAAAAGAAGGAAATGTGTTCGGGCTGATCGGGACAAACGGCGCCGGAAAAAGCACGGTGCTCAGGCTTGCCACCGGAATTTACAGGCCCGATGAAGGGGAGATCTATATAGACGCGCTGCCGGTTTATGATAACCGGGAGGCGAAGAAGAGGTTTTTCTTTATACCTGATGAGCCCTATTTTTTTAATAACGCCGATGCGGCTCAGATGGAGTGCTATTATGCCCGCATTTATGAAAATTTCGACAGCGGACGGTTTTATGATGCGCTGGAAAAATTCGGGCTGGACAGAAAACGGAAGATCCACACCTATTCCAAAGGGATGAAAAAACAGCTTGCGCTGCTGATCGGCATCTATGCCGGGACGCGCTATCTGCTCTGCGACGAGACATTTGACGGACTGGACCCGGTGATGCGCCAGGGGATCAAAGGACTTTTCGCGAAGACCATGGAAGAGAGAAATTTTACACCGGTCATCGCTTCCCATAATCTGCGGGAACTGGAGGATATCTGCGACCATGTGGGGCTGCTCCATAAGGGCGGCGTACTGCTCTCAAAGGAACTGGAGGATATGAAGTGTAATATCCAGAAGGTGCAGTGTGTTCTGAAAGATCCGCAGGAATGGCGTACTGCCCTGCAGGGGGTGGATATTTTACAGGAGGAGGAGAGAGGTATGCTGCATACCTTTACCGTGCGGGGAAGCCGCGAGATGGTGGAGGCAAAATTCGGCAGGATCGAGACGGTGTTTTTTGAGATGCTGCCTCTTTCTCTGGAGGAGATCTTTATCAGTGAAACGGAGGTGGCGGGGTATGACGTTAAAAAGTTCCTTATGGAAAACTGAAAAATCCCGGGGATGCCGTTCCTCTCCGGCGCTGTTCATACAGATGAAGGAAAACGCAAAAAGGCGGCTGTGGCTGTTTGCGCTGCTTTCTTTTGTACAGATGTTGTGTTATCCGCTGATGACTGCCCTTACGCTGGGCAGATACGGCAGAGAGGAAGTGTCTCTTGCGGTGTGGCAGGGGGTGTGCCATGATATACTGGGGATAAGGGGAGGGCCGACGGTCTTTCTGGTAACGACAGGTGCTGTGCTGTGCGCGGCGGAAGGGTTTTCATGGATTTATTCCCGGATGAAAACGGATATGTATCTTGCCCAGCCGATCACGGCGTGCCGCCGCTTTCTGATGACCTACATAAACGGTATATTGATCTATTTTATACCATATATTGTATCGTTGTGTATTGCGCTTTTGGTGACGGCAGGAGCCGGTGCGGCATCCTCGGCGCTTTTTGTCGATGTGCTGTTTACTTTGGTGTCCGCGTTTATTTACTTTCTGGCGGTGTATCATGTGACGCTGATCGCTATGATGATCAGCGGCAGAAGGGGCATGGCAGGGTTCTTTGTTCTGATGGGCTTTTTATACGAAGCGATACTCAGGGCAACGCTGGAAAGCTATGCATCGGCTTATTTTTCCACTTACGTAAGCAGGGATACCACGGAACGGTTTATCACGCCTGTTTTCCGTATGATAGAATCTCTTGGAAAAAGCACCTTTTCCTGGGAAGCGGGAAAAGCAGTGCCGGAGGATATCTTGGAACATCTGGTGCGTCCCATGCTGCCTGATATCATGATCCTGCTGGTTGAGGCAGTGCTTTTTGGCGTGATCGCCTATTATTGTTATAAAAAGCGCCCGGCGGAGGCAATCTCTCAGGCGGTGGCATTTCCGTCAGTAAAAGGTCCGGTAAAAGTGCTGCTGATGTTTGTATCGGGGCTTCTCGGATGCGCCTGTTTTTGTGACGTGTCCGGTTATGACGGGTTTTTTGTGGCAGTGCCGGGACTGGTTCTCGGAATCGGATTCTGTCAGGTGCTGATGGAAATCGTATATGAGGGCGATATGCGGGCCTTTACCGGGCATAAAAGATCCTTTGCGGCAGGGGCGGCTGCGGCTGTGGCGGGCTACCTGTTTTTCGCGCTGGATATCAGCGGCTATGATACCTGGATCCCGGCGCCGGAGCAGGTGGAAAGCGCAGCCATAGAGATCGGTTTTGGAAACAATTATCGTTTTGAACATGTGGATGAGGAGGATGCCATCACATGGAATGAACAGTACGGACTGGAGACTATGAAACTGACAGATGTGTCAGGAGTGCTGTCTCTGGCAAAGGACGGGATGGGGAAGGATGCCCGGGAACAGAATCCCGATACGCGGTTAAACTGCAGCGTAAAGTATAGGCTGAAGAGCGGAAAGGAAAAGTACCGTGATTTTTGCATCGATTATGAACAGGAGAAAACGGTGCTGGATATTTTGTTCGCAAATGAAGAATATAAGGAGGGGAGCAATCAGGTGCTTTTGCCCCGGATGGACCGGATTTTTGAGAAGAGCCGGATCTATTATGACAACGGAATGCAGGAGACGGAGATTGCGGATAAAAACGGGATCGCCCTGATGCGTGCCTATCAGGAGGATCTGCGGAAGATGTCCTTTACGGATATAAAGGAAGGGGTTCCCTGCGGTGTTCTGCGGCTCCGCTATAAGACGGAAAGGCTGCAGGAATATACGTTGGAATATCCTGTATTTCCCACTTATACAAGGACCATAGAGTATCTGCGGGAAAAAAATATCGAGTTGTATCTGGCGATCAGCCCGAAGGCGGTGGAGAGCCTGCTCGTCAGTTGTTATCAGGAAAAAGAAGATGCGGAAGTGATAGATCACGGCGGTTTCTTCGGCACTTTCGTCAATACGATGGAGTTGGCGGATCTGATGGAAAAGGAGTATGGTAAGAGGGAACAGATCGAGGAACTGCTGGGGTATCTGTATCCGGGATCTCTGGTGAGCTGGTGCTATACAATGAATTCTTTTGATCATAATATATCGGTCAGGGCGGAGGCATCGGATGATCTGTCGGCGTATTTGTATCACTGGGGTGATACGGATTTTATGGTGCGGAAAGGAAAACTGCCGGAATTTGTGAAAAAGGATTTCGGATTGTCCGGTGAAACAGACGGACAGGAGTAGGGAGAGAAGATAGAAAATATGGCGAATAAGGAACCTGTGATACAGGTAAAAGGACTATATAAAATATACCGGCTGGGGCAGGAGAGAGTGCGTGCTTTAAACGGCGTTGACTTTGTGATAAACCGGGGGGAGTTCTGCTCCATCGTGGGTACCTCCGGTTCCGGAAAGTCCACCTTGCTGAATATGCTGGCGGGTCTGGAAAAACCTACCACAGGCGAGATCATTATCGCCGGGGAGCATATGGAAACGAAAAAGGAAAACCAGCTTGTGGCGTTCAGGCGGGAGCATATCGGTTTTATCTTTCAGGCCTATAATCTTTTGCCCACGCTGAACGCCATCGAGAATGTGGCGCTTCCGCTGACGTTCCAGGGCGTGAATAAAAAGACGCGGACCAAAAGGGCGGTAGAGCTTTTGAAGCTGGTGGGGCTTTCAAGCCATATCAAACATAAGCCCACCCAGATGTCCGGCGGACAGCAGCAGAGAGTCGGTATGGCGAGGGCGCTGGTGGTGGAGCCGGAGATCATCTTTGCGGATGAGCCCACGGGAAATCTGGATTCCGTCACTTCGGAAGAGATGATGCAGCTGATGCGGCGGGTGGTCTATGAACAGAAGCAGACGCTGGTGATGGTCACCCATGACGACCATCTTGCCGGTTATGCGGACAGGATCATCCGGATCCGGGACGGCAAGGTGATCTCCATCACGGAAAAAACAGAAGAAGAACGTAGAGAAATGGCGGAAAGCCTGAGGGCAAAGGCGCAGGAGAAAAAGGAAAAAGTAAGAGGGGAGCAGAAAGGATGAGAACAGATATGAGTAAATGGACAAAAAGGATCATGGCGTTTCTGACGGCGTTTCTGATCATGCTGTGCGCTGCCGGGACGGAGGCGCTGCAGGTACAGGCGGATGAGACGGTCAGCGGCGATGATGCGTCGAAGGAGGAGACAACCGATACAGAGGAGGACGATGAAGATCCGGGACCGTCCAGCACCAGTGAATTTCTGTCTTTGTCGGATACCTACCAGACGCCCACCGTCACTTACGGCGAGACAGTGCTGATCGCCCTGCCGGTGGTGAACTACAGTTCCGTACCGCTGAAGGATGTCATCGTGAAACCGAGGATATCCAATCTGGTCTCCGAATGGCCCTTTGAGCCCAATTCGGCGGGAGCTACCAAAGCGATCAAGAGTTTTCCGGCTTATGACAACAAAAAGAACATGGAGGAGGTGCGTCAGGATCTGGGATTTGTTTTCGTGGTGCGCTCCGATGTCAAGAGCGGTTATTATAAACTGGAGTTTGACGCGACCTACACAAGAGACGGGATGGTGGAGAAAGCATTGCTGACCACCTATGTAAAAGCGGTGGGAAAACCTGAGAGCGGTACGCTGGACGGCGATGCGGAGGGGGATGACGAACAATCTTCCAAACCCCGTATCATTGTGACGGGCTTTGAGACAAATCCGGGACAGGTCTACGCGGGTTCCACCTTTACGATAACGATCCATGTGCAGAATACCTCAAAAACGGCGCCTGTGACCAACGTTCTGTTTGATATGCAGGCGAAGGAGGAGGGAAAGGACGAGGACAGCAAGTTTGCGGCGTTTCTGCCCACTTCCGGCTCCAGTTCGGTCTATGTGGATGCGATAGCGCCGGGTGCGTCGAAGGATCTTGTGATCGAGATGTCTGCAAAGGCCGATCTGGCGCAGAAGCCCTATGTGCTGGATGTGAATATGAAATACGATGCAAAGGATGCGGTGGATCTGACGGATACCGCCAGTGTTTCCATACCGATCCTGCAGGAACAGCGCTGCGAGACCGGGGATGCGGAGGTGATGCCCTCTGATATCACGGTGGGCGGCCAGACAAACATCATGTTTGACGTGTATAATACGGGAAAGACCACGCTCTATAACGTGTGGGTGAAATTTGAGGGCGACAGCATCACCGGCGGCGACAGCTTTCTCGGTACGATAGCATCCGGCGCTACAGGCAGTGTGGACGCCATGGTCACCGGTGCGGCGGCTACTATGGACGACGGCAAGATCAAGGCGATGATCTCCTATGAAAATGAGTCAGGGGTCGTGACGACCATAGAGAAAGAACTGGAACTGTTCGTGTCGGAGGAGATGATGGAAGATTTTTCGGACCCGGCGTTCGGTATGGAAGGTGAAATGGGCATGGAAGAGCTCGAAGGCAGCGGCGGCGCCGAAAAATTTATTCTGCCGGTTGTCCTTGTGGTGATCGTCCTTATTGCGGCGGCGGTTGTTTTCCTGCGGATCAGAAAGAAAAAGAAAAAAGAGCAGGAAGAGATGGAAGAGGATTTGAAAGCGCTGAAGGAGACGGAGAAGGAAGCCGAAAAGGCGGACGACTGGGCAAACAAGTGGTAAGGAAAGGGCAGGGGTATTAGGATGAGATTTATTGACCTGCTTCGGATGAGCGTGTCAAACCTGTTCAAGCGGAAGGTGCGGACGGTGCTCACCGTGCTTGGCGTGGTGATCGGTGTGGCTTCCATCGTGGTCATGGTGTCTCTGGGACTGGGACTGAACAAGGCGACGATGGAGCAGATATCCGACTATGCCAGCCTGACGGCTATCACGGTGAGCGAGCCCTGGAATCAGGAGGGCGGCGAACAGGATAAAAAACGTTTGGATGATGAATTTATTAATGATATTATGCAGATGCCCTATGTGGTGGGAGTCGACCCTTATCTGAGCGTGGATATTCTGGCAAGATACGGTACCTATGAGGGGTATATCAGGCTGCAGGGAACCACGTTATCAGCACTGGATGATATGAATATCGATGTGGGGGAGGGTACGCTTCCGCAGGAAGACGCGGGGGAACTGCAGTTGTTTTTCGGCAATATGGTGCTGGCGGATTTTTACAGCGTGACAGGTGGAGGGGGCGGCTACTGGGAGACGAACGAGCTGCCGGATATCGATCTGATGAACGACTCTATCCTCTATATTCTGGACAGGGACGCCTACTATAATTCCCAGGGCGGCGGTACGGACGAAAACGGAAAACCCTACAAAAAACCCAAAAAGCATCTGCTCACTACCGCCGGCGTGGCGGCAGGCGGCATGGATGAGTACCACCCTTACAGCTGGAATACCTACTGCGATATCAACGAACTGATACCGGTGCTGAAAAAGGAGTTCAAGGGAAGGGCGATCCCGGGGCAGCCCACCACCAGCAAGGGAAAACCCTACAAGGAAATTTTCTATTCCCAGCTGATCGTCAATGTGGATGAGATGGAGCATGTGGCGGAGGTGACTCAGATGATCACGGATCTGGGATATGAGGCTTACAATGATGCGGAATGGATCGAGTCCCAGCAGCAGCAGCTCGGCATGATACAGGCAGTGCTGGGCGGCATCGGCGCGGTATCTTTGTTTGTGGCGGCGATCGGTATCACCAATACGATGATGATGTCCATTTACGAGCGGACAAAGGAGATCGGTGTAATGAAGGTGCTGGGCTGCGATATGGGGAATATCTGTACCCTGTTTTTGCTGGAAGCCGGATTTATCGGTTTTCTGGGCGGTATCGTGGGGCTGATACTGAGTTTTACCCTGTCGGGAACGATCAACTATCTGGTCCGGCAGTCCCAGGATATGGGAATGGAAAGTATCTCCTATATCCCGCTGTGGCTGGTGCTGCTGTCCATGGCGTTTGCGGTGCTGGTAGGCATGGTGGCGGGCTTTTTCCCGGCGAGAAGGGCGATGAAGCTGAGTCCGCTGGCGGCGATCAGGAATGAGTAAAGTCCGGTCCGGATCTGCGCCCGGAAACAAACGGATACAGAGAGTAAGAGAATCCTGCTTTGCAGGATTCTTTTTGCGTTGAAAGGGAGGGCGCGATATGCTAAAATACGGGATGAAGAAAGGAAGCATTGAAAATGGACAGGGAATTTTATCAGGAAAACCGACGGAAATTATATAAAAAGATGAAGGAAAACTCTCTGCTTGTGCTGTTTTCGGGTACGGAGGTACGTAAGACGGCGGACGAGTGTTATCCTTTTTATACCAACCGGAATTTTCTGTATCTCACCGGGCTGGAGGGTAAGGAACTTGTGCTGCTGGCGCAAAAGGATTCGGAAGGCGCGGTGCGGGAAACAATATTTCTTCTGCCGCCGGATCTGCTCAGGGAGCGCTGGACGGGCGCCCGGATCAGGGCGGATGAGGCGGCACAGATTTCCGGCATAGAAGAGGCGGAGTATGCCCCGCAGTTCGGGGAGGTGTTTCATCAGCTTGCATCAGGAGGCGGTTACGGGCATGTTTATCTGGATCTGTACAGGGAGGATATCTCGGACCGGGAGGAGCCGGCGCATGTTCTGTTAAAGCAGATCCGGGAAAATTATCCTTATCTGCGGATCGGGAATGCCAATATACTGATCCGGGAGCTGCGTACCATCAAGCAGCCCTGTGAGATCGAGGCGATGCGGCGGGCGGAAAAGATCACCTGCGAGGGTATCACATCGATGATGAAGGCATCCAGGCCGGGGATGTATGAATATCAGTACAAGGCTGTTTTCGATTATGTGCTGGGGCAGTACGGGCCGCAGGGACCGGCATTTCCGTCCATTATTTCCGCGGGGAAAAATAATTTCTGCATCCATTATTACAGTTATACGGGACGGGCGCAGGACGGCGATATGATATTAAACGATGTGGGCGCGCAGTATGATCATCTGATAAACGATGTGTCCAGAGGCTGGCCCTGCAACGGAAAGTTTGACGAGCGGCAAAGACGCCTGTATGAGTGCGCCCTGCGGACTTCAGACCATATGTTCGGGATCATAAAGCCGGGGATGCCGATGAAAGATGTGGATGCCGAAGCCAGACGCTATAACGCGGAACTTCTGGTTGAGGCAGGCGTGCTGGATGATGTGAAAAATATCGGGACTTACATGTGGCACGGCGGCGCGCATCATGTGGGATTCGATGTGCATGATGCGGTGAAAAAACCGGAGGCGATCGCGCCGGGGATGGTCTTCTGTGTGGATATCGGGATCTATCACGAGGAGTGGGGCATCGGGTTCCGGCTGGAGGATAACTGCCTTGTGACGGAGGCGGGGTGTGAGAATCTGTCGGTGATGACGCCGAGAACCATAGAAGAGATCGAGGATACGATGCAGAAAGGCTTTGTGCCGGGGCATTGTTTTAGCATAGAGGGAAACTCATAGAAGGAAACGGGGCATTTTCAGCGGATGAATCAGGTACTGATGATAGTGATAGCCGCAGGAGCTGTGCTGGGCGGAGCGGACAGGCTTTGCGGGAACAGGCTGGGCTATGGGGATAAATTTGAGGAGGCTTTCCGCCTGCTTGGGCCGATGGCGCTTTCCATGGCGGGGATGATCTGTCTTGCGCCTGTGCTGGCGGGGGTTCTGGGACGAGTGATCGTCCCTTTTTACCGCGGGCTGGGGGTGGACCCGGCGATGTTCGGCGGTGTGCTTGCCATTGACATGGGCGGTTATCAGCTGGCGAAGGAACTGGCGGCGGACGGCAGGATGGGAAGTTACGCGGGGATCGTGGTGTCGGCGCTCTTCGGCTGTACGCTGGTGTTTACGATCCCCGTGGGAATGGGGATGATACCGAAGGAGGACAGGCGTTTTTTTGCCAGAGGGATCATGCTGGGGGTATCCGCCATGCCGGCAGGGCTTTTTGCGGGCGGTATTTTGTCGGGACTGTCAATTTCGGAGTGCCTGCATCAGAATCTGCCGGTGTTTGCGGCGGTTCTGCTTCTGGTGCCGGGGCTGTGGAAGATGCCGGATAAGATGGTGAGGGGATTTTGCATGCTGGCGGACGGGATACAGGTTCTGATCACGGCAGGGCTGGTGCTGGCGGCGGTGGAGTATCTTACCGGGTGGAATCCGCTGCCGGGGATGGCGCCGATAGAAGAGGCTATGGAGGTGGTTGCCTCTATCGGCGTTGTGATGCTGGGCAGCCTTCCGGCGGCGGAATTTCTGCGCAGGGTTCTGGAGAAACCCTTTGCCTATCTCGGGCGGAAGATGGGGATGTGTCCGCAGTGCCTGACGGGGATGCTGATCGGGCTGGTAAGCCCCATGCCCGTTTTTTCGATGTACCGGGATATGGATGAGAAGGGGAAAACGGCGGCCGGCGCGTTTCTGGTAAGCGGCACCAGCCTTTTGGCGGCACATATGGGGTTTGTGCTTGCCGCGGAACCGGAAATGCTGCCGGCGCTGACAGGCGGAAAGATCTGCGGGGCTGTTGCTGCGGTTTTGCTGGTGTCGGTGTTTGGCGGTACTTTTGTTGAAAAACCGCGTTTTGTGTGATAAACTGAACATATTTAAAAAGGGGGGCGTACAGAGATATGGTGTGTGTGAAATGCGGGCGCGAAGCAGCCCAGAGAGCCAAGTTCTGTCCATATTGCGGAGAAAAGATCGGGCAGATCACAGCGGCGGAGGAAAAACCGATCTACGAGGCAGAGGTGAAAGGCATGTTGAGATCAGGAAGACTGATTGTTTATCCTGACAGGACGGAGCTTATCACAAACAATATCCAGAAAACGGTATTTCAGTATTCCGCCCTTATATCGGTGAAGAAGGGGCTGGATCGTATTAATTTCATCATGGAGGACGGGCAGACTGTACCCTGCGCCGTGAGCAGGAAAAATATCCATGAGGCGTTTGTATATATCGATCAGGCAGTGAGGCCGTATATTGCCGAAAGGAAAAACCGTCTTTTGGCAAACGGGATCCACTATTCTTTTGTCAGCAGTCAGGGATTAAACGGCGGCGTTCTCGATATTGGGAACGATAGGGTGCAGTTCAGGCAAAAATCAGGACAGAACGAGATCGTCAGCTACAGGGATGTCAAATCCGTCTGCATTTCCATGGGCCTTCTGCAGTTTTCGCTGTTTGACGGGACATCAAGGTCGTTTTCGGTTGACAAGGATATCCGGGACGAAGTGCTTTCCTTTGTGGAAGGGGCGGTGGCGCCTTATCTTTCGGAAAGGAAAGAGGCGCTTTTATCCATGGGGATCTATTACTCTTTTCTGAACGGGCAGGGAGTAAACAGCGGAACGGTGGATATTTTGAAGGACAGAGTGGAATATAAATTCGGCTCCGGGCAGAGCGAGAGCGTTTTCTTTCAGGATGTCAGGACGGCCCGGCCGGTCATGGGCGGAGTTGAACTTTCGCTGACCAACGGCATGGTGAGGACCTTTGCGGCCGATAAAGAGGTCCGGGATGAGGTGTTATCCTTTATTGAAGAGGCAGTCAGGCCCTATGAGACGGAGAGGACCGCCGGGTTTGAGACGGTCTTCGGCGTAGATGAGAAAATAGAGATCAATGAAGAGAGGGCGGTTTTCCATATTATCCGTCAGGGCGGCAGGATGATCACGGCTGAATATCCCGTGTCGGATATCGTAACCTGTGAGCGCACGGAATGCGGCGCGCCGGGCAGTGTATTGGGCGGCGTTCTCTCGGGCGGTATAGGGATCGTAAACGGGGCGGCAGGAGGCGCCGGGGTACAGGAAGCGCCGGGCATAGACGACAAGATCAATTATATGGGCGTATTGCTGACTATCCGCACACAGCAGGGATTGTGGACGGAAGGGGTCAGATTCGGTGATTTTTCTCTGGGAATGAGCAGGACAAACAAAAAATATGACAGGTACAGCGCGGAGGTATCCGGGTTTATGGATTATCTCGGCAGTAATTATCCGGCGTGTGAACTGATCATACCAAAGGTGCCTCAGGTGCCGGCTCTGCCGGCGCCTGAAGAGGAACCGGCGGAGGTTTCTGCGGATATTGCCGTCGAAAAGGAGACCCTGATGCTTCCGGATACGGCTCTTCAAAAAGATCAGTTCGGGATCGGAAAGTATATAGAAGGCGTGTCCGGATTTATCCGTTCCTGCGAGACGCCTATGATGATTGCAATACAGGGAAGCGGCGGAAGCGGAGAGAATGATATTATGAGAATGCTTTTCTCCGGACTGGAGCAGGAATATCAGGAAAATCTGGTATGGTTCAATACCTGGGAGTTTACGCAGGCTGATTTCGGCGCGGAACTGCCGATGATAGCGGGAAACAGGCTGGTGAGCCAGCTTGCCGGAACGGACGGCGCCGGAACCAGCGACCGTGCCGTCAAGATG
>Ga0137310_102015_pt1 | contig 11986 bp, 8 predicted proteins | sample NAcewiD2O_June_2_FD_97183 | JGI IMG/M metagenome (GOLD analysis project Ga0137310, IMG submission 97183) | Mouse cecal microbial communities from Vienna, Austria - N-Acetylglucosamine amended D2O_June | ecosystem: Host-associated > Mammals > Digestive system > Large intestine > Cecum | place...
CCAGAACGCCACCCCCGCTTATGTAAACTCTGTCTCCTCTATTGCCGGCATGAACAGCGGCGCTGTGCCCCGGTATTCCGGCATCGTGGAGCCGCAGAAGATTACCAAGGTCAATAAGGATGAAAACAAGACTGTGGCCCAGGTGCTGGTGGAGGAGGGGGACGAGGTACATATCGGCGACCCCTTGTTTGCCTATGACACCGATGAAATGCAGCTTTCCTTAAAGCAGGCAGAACTGGAGCTGGAGGGCATCTCCAACCAGATCAGCACCCTGCAAAAGCAGAAAACCGATTTGGAGGCTTTGAAGAAGAAGGCCGGCAAGGACGAGGAGTATTCCTATACGGTGCAGATACAGTCTGTGGAGCTGCAGATTAAAAATGAGGAGTACAGCAGCTCGGTGAAAAAGAGCGAGATTGACAAGCTCAACCATTCCCTGCAGAACGCCCAGGTGCTTTCCGAGGTAGAGGGGACTGTCCAGGAAATCAACACCACCCCCAAGACGGACGCTACCGGGCAGCCCGCCCCCTTTATGAGCATCCTCTCCTCCGGAGAATTCCGCATTAAGGGGACGGTTTCCGAGCTGAACATCAGCGCCCTCTATGAAGGGCAGGCCGTGGTGGTGCATTCCCGGGTGGACGAGGATCAGACATGGCCGGGCACAGTGGAAACCATCGACCGAGAGCCTACCAAGGATCAGAATAACAGCATGATGTATTATGGGAGCGACTCCGGGCAGCAAAGCTCCAAGTATGATTTCTACGTGCTGCTTTCCGATCTGGACGGCCTGCTTTTAGGCCAGCATGTGTATATCGAGCCGGACATGGGCGACAGCGCCTCTAAGGCCGGGCTGTGGCTCCCCGCTTCCTATGTGGCCCACGATGACACCGGCAGCTTTGTTTGGGCCAGAGATGAAAATGAAAAGCTGGAGCGGCGCATGGTCACCCTGGGGGAATACGATTCGGAAAACGATCTGTATGAAATAACCGGCGGGCTTTCCACCCTGGACTATATCGCCTATCCCAGCGACAATCTGGTGCCTGGCGGGCCGACCACCATGGACGCCTCCCAGCAGGCTGAGGGGGAGGATCCCACTATGCCGGGGACAGACTTTGACAACGGCGGGATGCTTGACCCTGGCATGGACGTGACGCCTGAAGGCGTGGTTCCTGAAGGAGAAATCCTTCCTGAAGGCGGGGAAGAAGAAGGCGGCGCCGCTGAGGATGACAGCGCTGTTGTATCGGAAGATGGCGCTTTGTATGAAAGCGCGGACGCCCCCGCCGATGGCGGCGGGGTGCAGGCGGCTTCCCCTGGAAATTTGTCCCTGCTGAGGTGAGCCTGCTGGACGGAGACTGTTTGAATCTTTTGAAAGGAACGGTGCGGGGAAGCCCGCGCCCCGGTTTGACAGCTTATGATGCTGGAACTGCGGAATATCTGCAAAACCTATTTGCAGGGGCGCATGGAGGTGCCTGTGCTCAAGGACATTTCCCTCTCTGTGGAGGAAGGGGAATATCTGGCGATTATGGGGCCTTCCGGCTCTGGCAAAACAACCCTGATGAACATTATTGGATGCCTGGACGCTCCCACCTCCGGAGCCTACTTGCTGGAGGGGGAGGACATTGCCGGGCTGGGAGACTCAAAAATGTCGGATGTGCGCCTGCACAGCATTGGCTTTGTGTTCCAAAGCTTTTACCTGCTGTCCAGGCAGTCTGCCCAGGACAACGTGGCCCTGCCCCTGCTGTATGCCGGGGTGCGCCGCCGGGAGCGCCAGGAAATGGCGCGGCAGGCCCTGGAGCGGGTTGGGCTGGGGGATCGCACCAGCTTCAAGCCCACCCAGCTTTCCGGCGGGCAGTGCCAGCGGGTAGCCATCGCCAGGGCCATTGTAAACAGCCCTAAAATTTTGCTGGCAGACGAGCCTACCGGCGCTTTGGACACGAAATCCGGCGAGCAGATTATGGAAATATTCCAGCGTCTCAACGAAGAGGGCGTGACCATTGTGATGATTACCCACGAGCCGGAAATTGCCGCCCATGCCAAGCGCACCCTGCACATCCGGGACGGCAGGCTGGTGGACGCGCAGGGAAAGCCTTTGACGGATTCTCCCCCGGAAGGGGATGTTTCAGAGGGCAGCTTTGGCAGCCCCATCCCCACGGAGGTTACAACCCCCGTCCCCCTGCCGGGACAGGATACGGCCCTGTAAGGCCGGGCAACAGAAAGGAGTCCTGCACACCCTATGAGCAAGCATTTGAAAGCGCAAGGGCAGAATAAAAAGCTGCGGAACAGGATACTCATCATTTCCATCACGCTGGTGGTGGTTACTGCCGCCCTGCTGGGGACATGGTTTTTTATACAGTACCGCAATGATCAGAAAACCGTGGAGGTTATGCCGGTTAGCTATCTCTCCACTTCCTATTGGGGGGATCAGGCAACCTCCTCGGGCACCATCCTCAGCGACTATATGCAGGAGATTTTCCCCTCCTCCGACAAGGTTATTTCAGAGGTCTTTGTGTCCGAGGGGCAGGAGGTCCACATTGGAGACCCCCTGCTGCAATACGACAAGGCCAAGCTGGAGCTGGACGTGGAGGCCAAGGAGCTGGCTGTGAAACAGACGGAGCTGAAAATTGACGAGGCGCAGAAGCAGTTGAAAAAGCTGCAGAATACAAAGCCTTCCTCCACTGCAAAGCCGATAGTCACGCCTAAGCCCACCCAGCGGCCCACAAACCGGCCGACCCCTACTCCCACTCCCACCCCGGGGCCTACCGCCATCCCGCCGGCCGATGTAACCCTTTACAGCCGTTTGGATGAAACCTCCCTCCCCTACTCGGGCAGCGGCACCTCCAGCGACCCTTATGTGTTTCTCTGCACAGACGGGTGCGTGATGACAAAGGAATTTTTAATGCTGCTGCTGGGAGCAGGGCAGGAGGATATGCCGGATCCAACGCCGGGGCCTGGTTCCAGCCCGGAGCCGGACGGGGATGAACCCTCCAGCGAAGCGCCGGATGCTACGCCTTCCCAGGCGGAGCCTGCAGGGAATGAACTGGCTTCCCCTTTCGCGGCCATTTTCGAGGTGCGCGAAGGGAACTCCAATTACGGGAGCCTTATCTCCTCCTTCAAGCTGGACGGCACCCAGCTTTCCGCCATTATCCAGACAATGGCCCCCTTAGAGGACAGCACCATGGAGGACATCCAGGATGTGCTTCTGGACGCTACCCCCACCCCCACGCCGAACCCCAACAATTACGATGACATGGGATATACCTCCTCCCAGCTAAAGGAAGAGATAGAAAAGAAAAAGACGGAAATCCGGGATTTGCAGTATGCCTTGAAGCAGGCTAAGCTGAACCTGGAAATCGCCCAGCGCGCCCTGGACAATTCCACTGTTCTCAGCAATGTGGATGGGCGGGTGCGCACTTTGATAGACCTGGAGCTGGCTGTGGCAGAAAGCAAGCCCTTTATGGTGGTGTCCGGGGATGACAAGTTCTATATTTCCGGCTCTTTGAGCGAGGGCCTGCTGGGCAGCATAGCTGTAGGGGACACAGTGAGCGCTATGTCCTGGATGAACGGCATGAGCTACTCTGCCCAGATTGTCAGCATCTCCGACTTCCCTATGGACAATTCCTCGGGATACGGCTATTACGGCGCGGGAAATCCCAACAGCTCCAGCTATGAGTTTACCGCTGTGGTAGAGGAAGGGGACGACAGCCTGGAAAATGGCATGGGAGTGGAAATTACCATGAACGTGCAGGACACTGCGGATGGCGGCGCCCTCTATCTGGATAAGCCCTACCTGCGGGAAGACGACGCGGGCTTCTATGTTATGAAGGCAGGCCGCGACAACCGCCTGCACAAGCAGTATGTGCAGACAGGCAAAACCATCTACAGCGGCAGCTATCTGGAGATAAAGTCCGGCCTGACTGCTGAGGATTTCATTGCTTTCCCTTATGGCGTTGATACCAAGGAGGGCGTGCGGGTCATCCTGCAGGACAGCGAAGATCCCCCCTACCCTGAGGAAGGGGAGCAGGGCGAAGGCAGCAGCCTGCTGGAAAGCGGAGCTGGCGAAAGCCTTCCCTCTGCTACAGAAGGAGACGCCAGCACCCTGGAGGAAGAAAGCAGCGGGGACGGGACGGAGACCCCCGGCATTGTGGAGCCTAACCTGCCGGATGGGGCTGTTATTACAGGCCGGGATGAAAACGGCACCTATTTTGAAACAGAAAACGGAGGGGGAGTCATCCTTGATTGAGAATATACGCCTGTCCTTTCAGGGCATCTGGTCCCACAAGATGCGCTCCTTTTTAACCATGCTGGGTATCATTATCGGCATTGCCGCCATTATTTCCATCGTGTCCACCATCAAGGGCACCAACGAGCAGATTAAGCAGAACCTGATAGGCTCTGGCAATAACGTAACCCGGGTGCAGCTTTACCAACAGGAATATGACAGCCCCTACCAGATGGAGTTTGAGGGTATCCCCGAGGGGGTGCTCCCTGTAAGCAGCGACGTGTATAACGCCATTTTGGATCTGCCTGACGTGGTGTCTGCCGCCGCTTACAACCGCCGCACCAGCTACGACAGCTCCTTCTATTATAGCAATACGGAAATATCCGGCTGCGAGATATACGGCATTGACAACGCCTATTTTTCCACCTGCAGCTATTCTGTGAAAAAAGGCCGGGCCTTTGTGCCCAGGGATTTTACCGACTTCCGGCATGTGGCCATTCTGGACACCAGCGCCGCCCAGATGTTCTTCCAGGGCACCGACCCCATTGGCAAGACCATTGAGTTCAAGTCCACCGCGCTGGTGGTGGTGGGCGTGGTGGAGCCTGACAGGAAATTCGAGCCGATTATCAATACCATTGAGGATTACTACACCTATGCCGGCGCCCAGACCGGCGGATCTGTGTTTGTGCCGGAAAATATCTGGCCCTCCTTTTTCGCCTATGACGAGCCTCAGGAAATAGCCGTACAGGTGTCCCACACAGAGGCCATGTCCACTGTGGGCGAGGCTGTAGCGGCCCTGCTGAACAGCCAGGTTACCAGCGAAAGGGTGCTTTATAAGTCGGAGGACACATTAAAGCAGGCCCAGGAGCTGCAGGATTTAAACAACGCCACTAACCAGCAGCTTATCTGGATAGCCAGTATCTCCCTTTTGGTGGGCGGTATCGGCGTTATGAACATCATGCTGGTGTCTGTTACAGAGCGCACCAGGGAAATAGGCCTAAAAAAGGCCATCGGCGCAAAAAAAGGCCGGATTCTGTGGCAGTTTCTGACGGAAGCCGCTGTGCTCACAGGCTTGGGCGGGCTTTTGGGCGTGGGCGCGGGTATTGGCATGGCAGAGCTTATCTCCCATCTTACCTCTGCCCCGGTGTCTATCAGCATCCCCTTCATCATCCTGGCGGTGATTTTCTCCATGGCTATCGGCATCCTTTTCGGGCTGCTGCCTTCTGTAAAGGCTTCCAACTTAAACCCCATTGACGCTCTGCGCCACGAATAAAGCCTTTCCTTTGTCCCAAAAGGAGGTTTTTATGAAAAAGCTTTGCCCCCACCTGCTTTTTGTTCTGGCTGCGGCCGCCTGTGTCTATCTGCCCCTTCTGGCTATGCTGATAGTCCGGGAAGGGCCTGTAAGCTTTGTCCTGTTCTGTTTCCCTCCCATCACCTCCATCCCCCTTTTCGCGTTGGGGCTGGGGGCCGGGGCGGGAAAGAACGTCAGGCGGTACTGGTATGTGCCGGCCCTCGTGTCCCTCTGCTTTTTCCTCAGCCTATACGGACGGGTCTTGCTGACGGAAATGCTTCTGAAGCTGCTGGCACTGTACCTTCTGCTGGGAGCAGGCGGCATGCTCCTCTGCTATTTCATCCGAAAATTTATTGGCTTAAAGCCAGGAGAAGCCCCTCATGAAAAAGACATGGTATAAGCACCTGAAAATAGTCCTGCCCTGCGCGGGGGCCATGCTCCTGCCGCCATGGCTGGTTTCCTTTCTGCCCTCTGACGCGTTCCTGGGGGCTGTTGTGCTCCTGTTCCTGCTTATCAATCCCCTTTTCGCGCTGGGGATTGGCATTGCCGCCGGGTGGGACATGAGGCGCTTCTGGTATGCGCCTTTGCTGGCGGCGCTGCTCTACTGGCTGGGGGCGTGCCTGTTTATAACGGGCTGGGATGCCTCCATCCTGATCTATGTGTTCATTTACCTGCTGATTGGCGGGGCGGCTATGGTTATCACGCACCTTGTGCGGCAGTACCGTAAGAGAAGCTGAAAGCGTATGCTTCGGCTTCTTTTTTTGATTTAAAAGCCTTTTGCCTGGAAATTTATGAAAGATTTGTTAAAAGTCAAAAAATATGGGGAAAGGGTATTGACTTTTCCTGACCATGTAGCTAGAATATGTGTTAGCACTTGAGATTCACGAGTGCTAAAACAAATTTCTGTGTTGATTTTTTCGCGGGTTCCCGCGGTTTTCACGCCTTTCCCCGGCAGGCGCGAAAACGATAGCGCCGGGGAGAAAGGATTGGCCCGTTTAAAACAGGGCCTGAAGGTGACGAATTATGAAAGTGAAACCTCTTCTGGACAGAGTGCTCATCAAAACCGAGGAAGCCGAGGAGACTACCAAGAGCGGCATTGTGCTGGCTGCCAAAAGCCAGGAGAAGCCCCAGATTGCCCGGGTGGTGGCAGTTGGCCCCGGCGGCGAGGTAGACGGCAAGGAAATCAAGATGTATCTCAAGGAAGGCGACCGGGTAATTTCCGCCAAGTATACCGGCACAGAAGTGAAGGTAGACGGCGAGGAGTATACCATTGTCAAGCAGTCTGACATCCTGGCAGTGGTGGAGGACTAAGGCTCCGTTCTCAAATCGTTTGAAAAATACATTTTGATACAGGAAAGGGACGATATACTATGGCTAAGAAAATCATCTATGGGGAGGACGCCCGCAAAGCCCTTCTCAGCGGCGTGAACCAGCTTGCTGACACTGTGAAAATCACCCTGGGGCCTAAGGGCCGCAATGTGGTGCTGGACAAAAAGTTCGGCTCTCCCCTTATCACCAACGACGGCGTAACCATCGCTAAGGAAGTGGAGCTGGAGGACGCTTTTGAGAACATGGGCGCACAGCTTGTAAAAGAGGTTGCTACCAAGACCAACGACATTGCCGGCGATGGCACTACCACCGCCACCCTGCTGGCCCAGGCATTGGTGCGGGAAGGCATGAAGAACGTCACCGCAGGGGCAAACCCCATGGTGCTGCGGGGCGGCGTACAGAAGGCCACAAACATTGCTGTTGACGCTATTGTGAAGAATTCTGTGAAGGTTTCCGGCACAAAGGACATTGCCCGCGTGGCAGCAGTTTCCTCCAGCAGCGATGAAATCGGCCAGCTCATTGCCGACGCTATGGAGAAGGTGACTTCCGACGGCGTTATCACCGTAGAAGAGGGCAAAACCGCTGAAACCCAGTGCGAAGTGGTTGAAGGCATGATGTTCGACCGGGGCTACATCTCCCCCTATATGGCTACCGATACTGACAAGATGGTGGCAGAGCTGGACGATCCTGCTATCCTCATCACAGACAAGAAGATTTCCAACATCCAGGAGATCCTCCCCCTGCTGGAGCAGGTGGTACAGTCTGGCAAGAAGCTGCTGATCATCGCTGAGGATATTGAAGGCGAAGCCCTTACCACTCTTATCCTCAACCGCCTGCGGGGTACTTTTACCTGCGTAGCCGTTAAGGCTCCCGGCTTTGGCGACCGCCGCAAGGAGATGCTGGTAGACATCGCCACCCTTACCGGCGGCCAGGTTATCTCTGAGGAACTGGGCCTGGAGCTGAAAGACGCACAGCTTAGCCAGCTTGGCTCCGCGCACCAGGTAAAGGTGGACAAGGAAAACACCATCATCGTCAACGGCGCTGGCTCCTCTGAGGATATCAAGGCCCGCGTAGGCCAGATCCGTTCCCAGATTGAAACCACTACCTCCGAGTTTGACAAGGAAAAGCTGCAGGAGCGCTTGGCTAAGCTGGCTGGCGGCGTGGCTGTTATCAAGGTTGGCGCTGCTACCGATGTTGAGATGAAGGAAAAGAAGCTGCGCATTGAGGACGCACTGGCCGCAACCAAGGCTGCTGTGGAGGAAGGCATTGTTTCCGGCGGCGGCACCGCCCTTATCGACGCTATCCCTGCTGTACAGAAGTATGTAGAGGAAGCCCAGGGCGACGAAAAGACTGGCGCTGCTATCGTGCTGAAGGCTCTGGAGGAGCCTGTGCGCCAGATTGCCATGAACGCTGGCATCGAAGGCTCTGTCATTGTAGAGGCCATTAAGAAGGAGCAGAAGGTAGGCTATGGCTACAATGCTCTGACTGGCAAGTTCCAGGATATGATTGAGGCTGGCATTGTGGATCCCACCAAGGTAACCCGTTCCGCTCTGCAGAACGCTTCCTCTGTGGCTTCCACCATCCTCACCACCGAGTCCTTGGTGGCAGATATTAAGGAGCCTGCTCCGGCAGCTCCTGCCGCACCCGACATGGGCGGGATGTACTAATAATATAGGATAAGCAGCATAGAAAAGAGGGCAGGTTTGGAGGAATCCACGCCTGCCCTTGTTTTCTTACAGGAATGCTCCCTTATGCTACTGCAGGAGACAATATGGCAGACCCGGCTTTATTGGTTTTAGGATCAAAACATTCCCAAAGGGAATGTTTCCCCTTCTTTTAAAAGGGGTTGTGGGGTTTGGGGCAAAGCCCCATAGGTGTGCACCGTAGATATAAACTGCGTGTTCGGACACTCCCCCCTCCCTGCCAGGACTTGCACAAAACAGAAAATTGTATTACAATAAAAACATCATGAGAATGGGAAAGGAAGTTTTCAGCACATGGCTTTAAAGGAATTTCAGGCAGAATCAAAACGGCTGATGGACTTGATGATAAACTCCATCTACACCCACAAGGAAATCTTTTTGCGGGAGCTTATCTCCAATGCCAGCGACGCCATAGACAAGCTTTATTACCGCACCCTGGAGGATGGGGCCACAGGCCTTTCCCGGGAGGACTTCTTCATCCGCATTGACGCGGACAAGGAGGCGCGCACCATCACCATCTCTGACAACGGCGTGGGTATGACCCAGGAGGAGCTGGACGCAAACCTGGGGGTTATTGCCAAAAGCGGATCTTTGCAGTTTAAGACTGAAAAGGAACAGAAAGAGGACGTGGATATTATCGGCCAGTTCGGCGTGGGGTTCTATTCCGCCTTTATGGTAAGCAGCCGGGTGCGGGTGGAAAGCCGGGCCTTTGGGGCGGACAGCGCCTACTGCTGGGAATCCGCGGGCCTGGAAGGGTATGAAATTGCCCCCTGCGATAAAGCCGAGCATGGCACCACCGTCACCCTTTGGCTGAAGGAGGACACAGAGGACGAAAAGTATACCGAGTTTGCCGACCAATACCGGGTGCGCCAGCTTGTAAAGCGCTATTCCGACTATATCCGCTACCCTATCCGCATGGAGATGCAGAAGAGCCGCCTAAAAGAGGGCACAGGTACAGAAGGGAAGGATCCGGAGTATGAGACATACTTTGAAACGGACACCTTAAACAGCATGGTGCCCATTTGGAAGAAGGCCAAGAGCGAAGTATCCGATGAGGAGATGCACGCTTTCTACAAAGAAAAGTTTTACGACTGGCAGGATCCCCTGCGGATAATCCGCACCTCCACTGAGGGCGCCGCCACATACAGCGCTTTGCTGTTCATCCCCAAAACCCCGCCTATGGATTACTACACCCGGGAGTTTGAAAAGGGCCTGCAGCTCTACGCCAGCGGCGTGCTGATTATGGAGAAATGCGGGGATCTGCTGCCGGACTGCTTCAGCTTCGTAAAGGGCCTGGTGGATTCCCAGGATTTGTCCCTGAACATCTCCCGGGAAATGCTCCAGCACGACAGGCAGCTCAAGCTGATTGCCGGGCGGCTGGAGAAAAAAATTGCCAGCGAACTGAAATCCATGCTCACAAATGACCGGGAAAAGTATGAAGAGTTTTGGAAAAGCTTTGGCTTGCAGCTAAAGTTTGGCATGTATAACGATTACGGCGCCAAAAAGGACGAGCTGAAGGATCTGGTGCTGTTCACCACCTCCAAGGAGAAAAAGCTTGCCACCCTCCAGGAATACACCGACAGGATGCCGGTCGATCAGCCTGTTATTTATTATGGCTGCGGCGAAACCCCAGAACGGATCTTAAGCCTGCCCCAGGCTGAGGCCATTTTGGAAAAAGGCTATGAAATCCTGTGCCTGACAGACAACGTGGACGAATTTGCCCTGCGGGTGCTGGAAAAATATAACGAGAAAGAATTTAAAAATATCGCTTCTGATAACCTGGATTTGGAAAACCCTGAAGAAAAGGAAAAGACCCAGAAGCTTTCAGAGGATCACAAGGACATGCTGGCAGCAATGAAAGAGGCTTTGGGGGACAAGGTGAAGGAAGTGAAGGTTTCCGCCAAGCTGAAAAGCCATCCAGTATGCATCTCTACAGACGGGATGATTTCCACTGAAATGGAAAAGGTGCTCAACGCCATGCCTGCCCAGGAGAAAATCAAGGCCCAACGGGTGCTGGAACTGAACCCGGAACATCCCCTGTTCACAAAGCTGCAGGGCCTTTATGAGGCGGACAAGGACAAACTAAAGCTGTACGCGGAGATATTATACGATCAGGCTCTGCTCATTGAGGGCATTGCCCTGGACAACCCGGCGGACTATGTGCAAAAGGTCTGCGGTATCCTGTAAAACTGGGAGGAAAAGCCTATGACTAACCCCTATCCATCTCCTGCACCTCAGGGGTACTATCCCCCGCAGAGCGCTGTGCCCGGGGCTGCGCCTCAGGGGTACTATCCCCAACAGGGCGCTGTGCCCGGGGCCGCGCCCCAGGGATACTATCCCCAGCAGGGCGCTGTGCCCGGGGCTGTGCCTCAGGGATACTATCCCCAGCAGGGCACTGCGCCCGGGGCTGCGCCCCAGGGATACTATCCCCTACAGAGCGCTGTGCCCGGGGCTGTGCCCCAGGGGTATTCCGTCCCCCCTGCACAGGGCTGGATCCAGCCCTGCTATTACCCGCAGCCTGCCCAACCTGCCCCCCCTGTCTTTACGGGGCCTGGGCCGGTAAAGGATCCGCTGGGGAAAGCCGCCAGCAGGGATATGAACCGCATGTCCCTGCTGGCCCTGGCCCAGATGGCCCTTTCAGCCGGATGGGGGTATATCTTAGGCATCCTGTGCGTTGTTCTGGGGATAAACCTTTTCGCCTCTGACAGCTATGGCATGTCTATGATTACCGGCCTTATTGTGGTGCTTTCCACCGGCCTTGTCCCCTTCCTGTTCTTCGTGGCAGGACGCAAAAACACGGCAGATTACCTGAAATTCCAAAAGACCGGCTTTTTCCCCAGCCTTCTATGCGTGCTGGCAGGTTCAGCCCTGATGATTCTGGGCAATATCCTTGCAAATATCCTTTACACAGTGCTGGAAGGTGCAGACTACCAGCCAACGGTGCTGGAAACCAGCGAGGATATAGGCACTTGGCTGGGATTCCTCATAGACTTTGCCACCATCGCTGTTTTAGGCCCTATGCTAGAGGAGGTCATGGACAGGGGGATTTTCATCGGCACCCTGCGCAAATATGGCATTGGGTTTTCCGTTGCCGCCTCTGCCCTGCTTTTCGGGCTGGCCCATCTGGAACTTGGCACAGTGGTATTTGCTATAAACGCCGGGCTGGTACTGGGCTTTCTCTATGCCCGCACGAACAACCTGTGGCTGACTATCTGGATACACATGATAAATAACGGGGCTGTCATCCTCACCCGTTACAGCGGGCTTATTTGCCCTCAAAATCCGGATCTGTTCTCTGCCGTACTGGAGCTTTCCCTGCTGGGGCTGGGGGGACTCAGCCTGCTTCTGCTGCTGATTTTCTACCGCAGAATCTTCATCACCCGCCGTTCCCCCCAGTATGACGGCCCACAACAGCCCCTAAGCTTTGGGCGCGCCGCAGCGGCTATT
>Ga0137310_102025_pt1 | contig 11928 bp, 7 predicted proteins | sample NAcewiD2O_June_2_FD_97183 | JGI IMG/M metagenome (GOLD analysis project Ga0137310, IMG submission 97183) | Mouse cecal microbial communities from Vienna, Austria - N-Acetylglucosamine amended D2O_June | ecosystem: Host-associated > Mammals > Digestive system > Large intestine > Cecum | place...
TGCGGTGTCCCACAAAGTGGAGTACACAGCTACCGGAAAGCAATTTTCAGACACACTCTAGAGTCAGCCTACCCCGAAATCTGTGATCTCATACAGCACCTCTACCGCCGGATCGTCCAGAAGCCAGCGGTATTCCTTCATGAACCAGCAGACCAGCTCTTCGTCGCGGCGGATGGGGGTCGTGTTGTTATTGTAGACATTGACGGTTCCCAGCTTGAAATACTTCTTCAGGAGTTCTATATCCCTGGCGATCATCTGCCGGGTCTGGCCCTGGATGCCCACCATCAGGCAGGGGGAGTCGAAATACGCAGCTACCTCCTCCGGTGTGGTAAAGTCCGCATGTTTGTTGAGAACCCGCTGGCGGAAGTCATTGTCAAAGGTCTCCACGCCGATCTTGAAAATGATGGGTACCGGGATCCTGGCCCGCATGGCAGGAACCTGCTTCCGGTACATCCAGTGGGATTCGAAAAACAGCTTCCCGATGTGCTTTTTTTCGATGATGCAGATGATCTCCTCCTGGGTCTGGGGCGGCAGCTCAAAGCAGCTGCCGGAGTTGATGACCTCCAGCACGCCGAATTCGCCGGTGACCCGGGCAAGGACCTGGGCATTGAGCGCCGCCATCTCTTCAGCATCCCGGCCATTGTCATCGATGTAATCGCAGAAGCTGCATTTCCCCCAGGCGCAGGGAAAGCCGCGCAACAGGCAGATCTCCCGCTGGTTTTTGTCTGTGATGCGGCTGTAACGCTCGGATGGGATTCCCATATGAACCTCCTTTTAGTATTTTTAGGCGGAATAAAATCACCCGCTACTCTTTGACGGCATCCCAAACATCCGCCCTTACCCCCTCACCTTCACCTGCTGACGCATCTTGTCTGGCAGAACCTGAAGCAGGCGGATAACCAGGAACATGCTCACCAGCCGGTCCAGATAATCGGTGACGATCTGAACCAGGAATACGCTGGCTGTCATGCCCAGGGGTGTCCGGGCCAGAAGCTGCACCAGGATCGTAGAGCCAGAGGAGGTGATTCCGCCGAAAAGTCCTGCGCAGATCAGGGAGCTCAGCAATGTCCCTGGCACCGTAACTGCCAGAGCCGCCAGCCCCACACGCCAGCCCCAGGGCCGCCCCTTCTTCCACACCAGACCGCTCATCAGGCCCACCACCATGCCTACCGGTGCAAAATACAAGGAATAAATATCCGTAGTCATCCCGAAGATGATTCCACTCAGCAGGTTCGGCAACATCCCATATACCGGCCCGCAGAGGGCGCCGATCATCATGGTTCCGATGCTGTCCAGGTAAATTGGCAGACGCAGAGTCAGCGCCAGCTGACCTCCGGCCAGATTGATGCACACAGCCAGGGCCAGCAGGCAGATATGATATACACTGATTTGTTGTTTCATGTTATATTGATACTCCTTTCCGGTTCTTTATCCTACTTGTCTTACATCCTGCATATTGTCTCCAGCAGATCCAGTTCCGCCCGCTCCTTCTTCAGCAGCTTACCAAAGAACTTATAGAAAAATGCCTTCGCATCCGTTTCATCCAGCACCACTGTATTAGGCTGCCTGCGGTAGAAATTCATGGAATCCACCACCGTCTGCCCCAGGCAAATACCCCCGGTCTCCACATCCACATAAGCTTCGAAACCGTGGCAAAGGCTCCGGTCTGCAAAATAGGCCACTGCCAGCGGGTCATTGATGACACATCCCACCAGATGCTCCCACTGCCAGTGGAAATCATAGTAAAATTTCGTGATCCGCCGGATGAAATCCCCATGAAAAGAATCCAGCCGGTTTAAATATTCCAGAAGATCCGGAGTCAGGACGATCTTTCTTGTCACATCCAGGCCAACCATATGGATACGGCTGAGACGGCGCGGGAAGACAGCATCTGATATCCTGCCCCCCTGATCCCCTGATCCATCCTTTGTCTCCTGCATATTCGCCTGGGACGCCACGGATTCGGCTGCTTTACCCACTGCCGCTCCGGCTCCGTCACTCACTGCCGCACCAGTTTTGGCTGCTGCTCCCACTGCCGCACCGGCTCCGGCCCCTGCACTCACTGCCGCACCAGCCTTGGCTGCTGCTCCCACTGCCGCACCGGCTCCGGCCCCCGCACTCACTGCCTCACCAGTTTTGGCTGCTGCTCTCGCTGCCGCATCGGCTCCGGCCCCTGCACTCACTGCCTCACTTTGTGCCTCTGCCTCCGCATTCTCCTCCACCGTCTGGTACACCAGCGCTGCTGCGTCCGGGTCAGCCCAGTAGTTGTACTCCGCTACCGGCGAACAGTTCCCATGGCTGCGGAAATTCCCTCCCATGGACACCAGCTCCTGGATCCGGTCAAATGCCTCCCGGTCTGTCATAATGAGCTGCGCCAGATTGGTCAGGGGACCCAGGGCAATGACAGAGCATTCCCCGGTTCTAAGAATCCGTTTCAAAAAATCCACCGCTGCCTCCTGCTGCCGGTACCCAGGCACCGGTTCCAGGAAGCTCTCGCCCAGACCATCGGAGCCATGGGTGTCAAGTGCATTGACATACTCACGTCTCATGGGCGCGCCGGCTCCCATGAATACCGGCACATCCAGACGCCCCATATGCTTTAGGATCTTTTTTGCATTTTCAAATCCCATCTCCACCGGAGAATTGCCGCACACGACAGTGATCCCCAATACCTCCAGCTCCTCCATGGAGAGCGCCAGCATCAGAGCCAGACTGTCGTCTATCCCCGGATCACAGTCAATAACCACTTTCCTGCCCATATCACTCCTGCCTTTCTAATTGTAACAGTCCAGACAAGCCATCCTCCTGCCCCCGAAAAGCGTCAGGAACAAGAAACGGACGGCGTCAGTCCGATGTCAAATATTCCGCATCCTGCAGGCCAGCATGTCCCTGGCCGTTGCCTCTACGCAAGCATGCCCGTCTGGCCCGTTGCTTCACACGAATAAAAGCTGCGTCTGCCCATGTGTGGAATCCCAGACATGGCAAACACAGCTATCTCATCTCTTTTCATGCCTTTGTATGGAAAAGGGAGCGCCTGCTATTCCTTTAAGTATTCGTACATACGCATAAAATGCCAACGAAACCCTTTCTGTCACGAAGACTTTTGGAAATAAATGCTGACGGAACTTTTCCGCATACGAAGGCATCCGGAGAAACCATCCATAGCGGTTCTCCAGGTGTGTAATTTGCCTAGTTTTTTATACTGGGAGGTTCTCGAACCAGTTATGTAGTACTCCATATGGCTGGCACTGCATTATTTCAAACCATAACACAAAATATGCTGCCATGTCAAGCTGCATTTTAGCGGTTAGCAGATTTGTAACAGTTCATGGGACAGGGAAACCGGACAAAAACAGGCATCAAGCTCGCTTGTAAGACTGTTTTTGGCCAATTTCCCACATCGGGCGGGCGGCAAATCAAATGAGAAAGTGTGCTGCTGACTCACCTTTGCCTGTATAAGCACCTTCTTATCCGATTTGACGTCGGCCAGACCCCCGGGGCCTCTTATCCCCGACGCTTTTAGGGGACAAGAAGCCCTGTCTGAACTGTTACGAAAAGGGATTGTCCCCACCTTCTTCCCGCCTTACCCTCACATCCAGCTGCGCGAAGGGGATCTCGATCCCGTGGCTGTCGAACTGCCGCTTCACTGTCTCCAGGATATCCCAGCGTGCGGCCCAGTAGTCCGGTGTCCGGGTCCAGCTGCGCACCCCCACGACCACACCGTTCTGGGCCAGTTCTCCCACATACACGGTGATCCCCTCCTCTGCCAGAACCAGGGGATGATCCTGGCAGATCTGCTGCATCAGCTCTTTGGCCCTGCCCATATCTGACGTATAGCTGATGGTGACCTCGATATCCACCCGCCGTGTCTCCTGGGCCGTCACATTGGTAACAATACTATTGGAAATGTTCCCATTAGGAACAGTAATCCGCTTATTATCCGGTGTCGTCAATGTAGTATATACCAGACCGATGTTCTGTACCGTTCCCTCGATCCCGCCGCTGATAATGTAATCTCCCACCGCATAGGGCCGGGTCAGCATGATCAGAATGCTTCCGGCCAGATTGGCCAGACTCCCCTGGAGTGAAAGACCCACAGCCAGAGTGGCGGAACCCAGCAGCGCGATGATAGAAGCCGACGGGATGCCGATCTTCTCCGCCGCGATCAGAACCACTACCGCATAGGCCACAGCATCAATCACGGCCATCAGGAAGCCTGACACGCTGGCGTCCAGCTCCATGCGGGTAAACATGCGGCCCGTAAATTTCCGCAGTATTTTCACACATCTGATTCCCACGACGATGATGACCACGGCCACCAGCAGCCGGACCCCGAAAGCTCCCAGCCCAGGCATCAGTTTCCGGATGTTTTCCAGAACCATAGCTTCTCCTGTTTCTGTACTCATGTCAGTATGTCCATCTCCCTTCTGCCCCTTTTCTTACCTGAACGCTGCTTCCAGTCCCTCCCGGATCTCCTGCTCCTCGCCGGCAAACAGCAGATTCCGGTTGTACTCATAGTAACGCTGGCATTCATATTGCTGCAGGAACCGGACACTGTAAAATCCCGTGTTCAATTCTGTGACAAACAACACCATCTCCTGGCTGCCGCCAAATGCCGCCTCCATGAAATTAAAAGCGTGTTCCAGACGCATGCCTGCTTCATCTATGAGAGTCTCATACCTGTCGCTGTCTGCCCCGAACAGTTCCCGAAGCCTGTCCCAGGCAGCATCTGCCCGCTGCTGCATATATTCTCCACCAGCACAAGTCTTCTCCGCTGAGGATTCATTTCCCAACAGACCTTCCTGGTGCGGCTCCGCTGCGGTTCCATTTCCCAACAGACCTTCCTGACGCAGCAGCTGTGCATCCTGCTCCATTTTCTCGGTTACGGCCAGTATCCTGCGGTGTTCCTGCCGGGATACCATGCCGTTGTCCCAGAGCTTGTCCTGGTCCGCGCGCCAGGTCTCCAGAAGTCCCGGCAGACTGTCCGGGAAACCCTGGGCCTCGTGGAATTCCTTCAGCAGCTTTCTGCGCAGCTCCATCATCTCTTCCATCAGACACACCTGGCGGAAGGACTGGTTCAGGGCCGACAGAAGGAGTCCCACCACACTGACCCGCTCGTCAAATGGTGCCTTCTCCAGCTTGTCGTATACCCGTTCCTCCACCTGGCCTGCCAGAACTGCCTCCACCTGGTAGTCGTCCTGATACTTGTGGTAAAGCTCCAGGTAATTGGCAAAGTCTCTGGCAATCTTAGGGAACTGGATGTACTCCTGGACAAGCTCCCGGTCCACTGCCTTGCCCAGCTTCTCGTAAACCTCCACCAGCCGGGACAGATCCTCCCAGCCCCTGGGAGTGGCGAACAGCTTACCGTCCACCGTAGTCTCGATCCGGCAGAAATGCTGCCTGCGGACACCCAGGTAAGAACGTATTGCCGGATGAATCTCCTGCTGCTGGGCATATTCCTTCCACACCTCATAATCCGGCTCCACCTGGATCCGCCGGATCCTGTCAAGAGTCACGATGTCAAACTCCCGAACAGATTTGTTGTACTCCGGGGGATTCCCGGCGGCTACGATGATCCAGCCCCTGGGTATTTTGTGGTTTCCAAAGGATTTGCCCTGGAGGAACTGGAGCATGGTAGGAGCCAGTGTCTCGGACACACAGTTGATCTCATCAATAAAGAGAATCCCCTCAGGAAGCCCGGTCTGCTCAATCTTATTATATATAGAAGCAACGATCTCGCTCATGGTGTACTCGGTCACCGCATATTCCCGGCCGCCATAAGTCCTGTGCTCAATAAAAGGAAGGCCGATGGCGCTCTGTCTGGTGTGGTGGGTAATGGTGTAGGATACCAGCCCGATCCGGCACTCCTGTGAAATCTGCTCCATGATCTGGGTCTTCCCCACCCCTGGCGGGCCAATGAGCAGCACCGGTCTCTGCCGGACAGGGGGGATCACATAGGCGCCGTACTCGTCTTTCATCAGGTACGCCTCTATGGTGTCCTGAATTTCCTGTTTTGCTCGCTTGATATTCATGCCTCTTTCCTCTTTCAACACATTATTTCTATGGATCAGAGCCTGCTTCCCGGTTGGCTGGGATGAGTTGTAAGACACGCTCTAGAGCGTGTCTGCCGCCTGGCTCTCCAGAATCTGCTCCGGCTCCAGGATCAGCTTTATGGCCCAGGCCGGTACGGAGATATCCGTATACTGATCCTTCACAAACACGAATGCCGTATCATAGACCGGCCGTTTCACCGGGTAGATACCTTCACCGTCGGTGAAATACAAAAGCCCTCTAAGCTTGTGGAACTCGCCTTGCTTCACCATCTGGTTCACATGCTCAAAGGCCGGACGGAAATCCGTGCCTCCCTGACCGATGATGGTGAAATGCTCCAGATATGCTTCCAGCTCCTCCCGGCAGGTGATCCGCTTATCCTCCTGGATCTGCTCGTCGCACTGGATGATATGGATATTGGTCTTACAAAAATAGCTGTCCGCCTGACACAGCACATCATAGGTTTCTTCCAGGAAGCGGCGCACCAGCTCCCCGGAGCAGGACATGGATGTGTCGATCACCACCACAAAGTCCTGGATCCGGCTGACCTCCTTTGATTCCAGCGGCTCCACCAGGGGCATATTGCCATACAGCTCCAGGCCATAGGTGTAGAACACATAATCAAAGGAATCCTGATCCACCTGCATTTCCTCCCGCAGCACGGAGAATTTCCGCAGGAAATGCCGGTAATCATAACGTTCCCGGTTCTCCACCCGCACCTGCTCCAGAAGGCTTCCGGATTCCTCATCCTCCTGATTGCCCATGGTCTCCATCTCCGTCTGGAGCTTGTCCCGGTTGTCGCTCCACTGGTTCTGCCGCACCACGCTGTTCTTTGGTGCATCCTCCGGCAGCTGCCAGTACTGGTGATCGTCCACATAGAATTCCTCCGCCAGCCGCCGGAGGCTCTTTTCAGGCAGATCCATTTCCCGCAGAATGCGGTAGATTCCCTGGGCATTCAGTACCTGAAGCCGTTTACCCAGCCGCCCGTACCAGTCCCGCCGGTAGAGGGTGGCCGGGACATGAATGCATGGTAAGTAGAGACCGTCAATCACCGACTCTGCCGCCATATCGCAGGCCAGATTCCACAGCTTCTCATCCCGGCTTCCGCGGGTGTCCATATGGCAGAACAGACAGTGGAGCACCATGTGCAGATATGCCCGGTTCACCACCACCCTGCCCCGGCCATAGAGCCGTCCCAGGATCTCCGGCTGATAGTAGATGACAAACCCGTCGGTCCCCAGGCCCCGGCAGGCCGGATCCGCCTCAAAACCCAGACTGCTGAGAGAAATGTCCAGGTAGCGCATGTTTAAGTACAGCTCATTTCTGGAGTTTTGCAGGATCCGGGTGCACAGATTCACAATATTCAGTTCTTCCAGCTGCCGGTGGCGGGTTGGGTCAATCATGAGGACTCCTTCCTGGATAATGGGTATGGCGTATGTGTTACTGGTGGTAATTCTTGTAGCGAGGATTCTCTGTTTCTGGGATACGGCAAGCCCTGGGGCGAAAATTCTTTTATAATTTAAAACGCCTCGGACGTGGGGCTGGTAGTGTCGAAGGCCGGAACTGGTCCGGGACTATATTTTTGCCGCGCTTATATTTATAATCCATCATCCAGCTGACCATCTCCGTATCCCCGAGTTTCTGGGCCATGGTAATGTAAGACGGGAGCATTTCCGTGAGTACACGGTCCGGAGCTTCCGGCTCCAGCACCTGCTCCACCAGCCAGGGAAGCTGGCCCGGATCCAGGTTCGTGGCATGGTCACAACGGGGGCGGTCCGCCTGGATCAAGATCCGGCCCGCAGTCTGCCAGTGTTCTGCCAGATAGGCACGATACTCTCCGGCGCAGGTCTCTGTCAGCCCCAGAGGGTACCGGAGACGGCAGAAAGCCAGTTCCGCCGCCAGGGCCTCCGGCTCCTGAACTTTCATGTGAGGAAAGATGGCGTCATAGTCCTTGTACTGAAACACCCGGTTCTGAAAGCAGTAACGGTACCGGTGCCCACAGCCATGGGTCTCGATGGAGACGATGCGGGCGGGGGTATTCTCTACGGAATCCTCGTAATATTCCGGAAAAATCAGGCGGGCATGGGAGATATCTCCGGCAGCCTGGTTCTTTCCCATAACCGTCTCCGCTCCGGCGACATAGTCACCTTCTTTTGTCAGATTCATTCTGGCAGACTCAGGGACTCCTCCTTCTTCCGGATTCCCCCTGGCAACCCTAATGGCACTTCCTTCTGCCGGATTCCCCCTGGCAGCCCCAATGGCGCTTCCTTCTGCCGGATTCCTTCCGGCGTCTGACTCCACTTCCCGGATCCGCACACGCAGGGTCTGACGCAGTTCGGACAGAAGTTCCTTCAGGCAGGAGCGTTCCCCGCACAACAACGTGATATCCAGATATTCCACAGTCTGTACTCCGGCAAATAGTCCTGTCCCAAGATCCATTGTCCGGCCATAGCAGGTGATCCGCCGGAGATTCTTACAGTTATAAAATGCATAGGCTCCGATCTTCACCAGTCTGGCAGGCAGATACAGCTCCTCTACATCACTGTCTGCCAGCGCATAGGCGCCCAGTTCTGTGACCGGGTACCCATCCAGCTCTCCCGGAACTGCAACACTCTGCCCCGGATCCAGGATCTTGTCGATGACAGCCCTGCCATTCTCGATTCTATATGAACATTCCATTTCTTCTGCCTTTCTGTCGATCTGCCCCACGGCTGCCCTCTAAAACCTATAGGGCGAATAGTTTCATCCTACTCCATTTTCCTCTTTAAATCAAGCAGGCTGGAAGAAAAATCGGAAAACATCTTGATTTTTTCTGTCTCCTGTGGTAAGATGTAAATCGTTTATGAAACATATACACAGTCTGGATGGGTTCCCGAGTGGCCAAAGGGGGCAGACTGTAAATCTGTTAGCTGTGCTTTCGGTGGTTCGAATCCACCTCCATCCACTTCCGGAGCGGAGGATGTAAGGCAGACCTCCATCGCCGGATTTTCGTAGTGCCAGTATATGAAAGCAGCTTCTATCGAGAGTCTGTGTTGAAAATTGATTATGCCTTGGTAGCTCAGTTGGTAGAGCAGAGGACTGAAAATCCTCGTGTCACTGGTTCGATTCCGGTCCAAGGCACTTTGCGGGTGTAGTTCAGTGGTAGAACACCAGCCTTCCAAGCTGGATATGTGGGTTCGATTCCCATCACCCGCTTAAAAAATTTCAAAAAGCACTTGAAATTTTTCTGCAAATATGTTATTATAATTTTGTTGTTAAGATATGCGCGAGTGGCTCAGTTGGTGGAGTACGACCTTGCCAAGGTCGGGGTCGCGGGTTCGAGTCCCGTCTCGCGCTCTTTATTTTTTGAATTTATGTGGCTTTCGGGGTTTCCGGAAGCTTTTTTAGTTTTAAAAACAGAATTACCGGACGAATTTACCAGACAAAACACCAGAGTGTGTCTGAAAATTGCTTTCCGGTAGCTGTGCGTTCCGCTTTATGGGATATTTGGGCCAAATAAAGGGCGCATAGTGGGCTTGTAACCTGAATTTGGCCCAAATCTCCCAAGGGACGCCTGCGGTGTACCGCGAAGTGGGGCGTGCACCCCGAAGGCGTCCCTTGTGGAGATGCCGGGAATGAATTTTCAGACACGCTCTAATACCGTCTGGCAGATATCAACCTTCTTCTCCTTTCTGTCAATTTTCAATCCGGAATCGGTTACCTCATCAATCACAACTGCCGCTTCTATGTCCGGTGCCCGGAGCAAGAATGTAGTAGTTCCGGCAAAATCCCGGCAGATTTGTAACGATACATCACCACAATGTAATGCTATCAGTTAGTGCTGATCATGCGTGTGTCTCCAGCAGCATCCCGCAGTACTCCGGCAGCTCCACCTCTATGCAGCCGTCCTTCACCATGTAATCCATGCGCCCGGAGTCATAGCCCTGCTCTGTGGTCAGCATCAGGCGGTGGAAAATGGCGCCGTCAGCAGCGCCCAGCTCCCACACGGGAAGCTGCAGGTTCCGGGTGGATGCGCCGTTGTTTACCACGACGGCACACAGACTGGTCCCACGCATCCGTCCGTAGGCGATCACGTTCTGACCGGAGAGAAGTTTCCTCACAGAGCCGCGACGCAGGGCCGGCAGCTTCTTATGAAGCCAGATCAGATACTTGTGGAACTCAATCAGTTCATAATCCTCCCTGCCCCAGGGATATGTCCTGCGGTTGTCCGGATCCGTCCAGCCGCACAGGCCGGTTTCGTCCCCATAGTAGAGGGTGGGCGCACCGGGCCAGGTCATCTGGATCAGTACCGCCTCCCGGTAGAGTCCCAGGTTGATGCCGGTGCCGGCCAACTCCGGCCCCGCTGTACCGATCCGTCCTGCCATGCGGTTGGTCCGGGTCAGAAAACGGCTGTGATCGTGGTTGGACAGCTGGTTCATGGAAGTCATCACCGACTGGGTCTGCATCCGGCTCATGGCCCGCTCCATGGAGGCGAAGAACTGATCCCCGTCCCCGTCCAGCTCCTCCCGGTACTCGTCGCTGTGCTTCTCCATGCCAGTCAGAAACCAGGATACAGGCTCCATGAATGCATCGTAATTCATGATGGTATCCCACTCATCCCCCATGAGCCAGGGCCTGGGATCTCCGTAATGCTCCGCCAGGATGACAGCCTGGGGATTGGCCTTCTTGACCGCTTTGCGGAACTCCCGCCAGAACCGGTGGTTGAATTCCTCACTGTGGCCCAGATCCGAGGCCACGTCCAGCCTCCAGCCGTCAACGCAGTAAGGGGCACAGACCCATTTTCGGGCAATTTCCAGCACATGGTGAAGCAGGGTCTCCGACTCCTCGTAATTCAGCTTGGGCAGGGTGTCAAAGCCCCACCAGCTCTCGTAATGACTGTTATCCGGCCATTTGCTGTTAGGGCCGAATCGGAAGAACATCCGGTAGGGACTCTTTTTATCATGGTAAGCGCCGGGGACATAGCTGCCCTGGCTGGCGTAGATTCCCTCCCGGTCCATCCATTTGTTGAAGGAGCCGCAGTGATTGAACACACCGTCTATGATCACCCGCATCCCACGGCGGTGAACCTCCTCCACGAACCGGGCAAAGAACTGGTCGCTGGCCGCCAGATTCTCCGGGTCGGCACTGCGCAGCTGATAGCGGGTGGCTCCCTTATTGGTACGGGCGTCCGGCGCCACATTCTCCCCACCATCCTTTACGATCACCCCATAATGGGGATCAATGTGATCATAATCCTGGGTGTCATACTTATGATTGGAAGGAGACACAAACAGGGGATTGAAGTAAATGACCTCGATCCCCAGGTCCTGGAGATAGTCCAGCTTATCCCAGACCCCCTGCAGGTCGCCGCCATAGAAGCAGCCCACATCCATGGTGGACGGATTCTGATCCCAGCGGTCCACAAAATGAACCGGGCGCCCTACGTAGACATATTCCTGTTCCATCACATTGTTGGAATGATCCCCATTGCAAAACCGGTCCACAAAGATCTGGTACATAACCGCGCCCTTGGCCCACTCTGGCGTGTGGAAACCGGGGGTGATCCGAAAAGCTGCCTCCATATCCGGCTCTTTCACGATCCCCAGGCGGTTGTAGAAGACTGTCTCCATCCCCCTGACGATCTCGAAGTAATAGTACTGCACCACCTCATCAGCAATCAGGTGATATTCATAATAATCAAACAGCTCATCGGACGAGACCCTGGCCATCCCAGCCTTAGTCCCAGTCTCTTCCTCAATATAATATACATGATCTGCATTATCTCTGGCTGTGCGGAAACGCAGGCATACCAGATCCCCGGTATCTGGCTCCTCAGGTCTGCGATAGTCCTGGGTCTCATCTGTAAATAATGCCTGTCGGTTCAAAGTATCCTTCTGT
>Ga0137310_102027_pt1 | contig 11921 bp, 9 predicted proteins | sample NAcewiD2O_June_2_FD_97183 | JGI IMG/M metagenome (GOLD analysis project Ga0137310, IMG submission 97183) | Mouse cecal microbial communities from Vienna, Austria - N-Acetylglucosamine amended D2O_June | ecosystem: Host-associated > Mammals > Digestive system > Large intestine > Cecum | place...
GTGATCGTGGGGACTATTGGGATTGTCCGGGCAAGGTCCAGTTACGCGGATTTTTATACCAACGATTTCAACGCCGTGGCCAGCGTCTATGACATCCAACTGAAGCTGCACCAGGCTCTCACTGAGCTGATGCTGGGAGTGGTGGAGACGGACCAGGCGGAGACCACGAAACATGTAAACCTGGTGAATGAGTATATGGACACGGTTCACGCAGAGCTTAATTCCGTGTATAGCAGCTACAGCGGCGACACAAGTCTTCTCAAAGAATTTGAGAAGAGTATGGATGACAACAAGAACACAAGGCTGCAGATCATTGAGTACGCCAACCAGAACACGCCTGAGAGCAATGAACTGGCGCAGGAGATGGTGATCAACGATTACTACCCCCAGGTGGAGCAGTTTGTTGGCATTCTGGAGAGGGCGTTCGTGCAGATGGGACGGGAGAGCCAGACAAAGTATCAGGAGTCCATGTCCATGCTGTCCCTGGTGGTGGCTGTCTCGGTGGCTGTCGCGGCGGCGGCGTTTATCATTACCGTATTCATTGCCCTGAACTTAACAGGCAATATCCTGATTCCGGTAAAGAAGATTCAGGCGGGCATGAGCGAAGTGGCCAAGGGAAAACTGTCTGTGAATATTGATTACAAATCCGGAGATGAATTTGGACAGATGGCTGAGGAGATGAACACCATGACAGCCAGTGTCAGCAGGATCATCAAGGATATCGAGACCATTCTTACCGCCATGGCTGGCGGGGATTTTGCCGCCAGGTCCTCTGACCGGAGCATGTACACGGGTGATTATGAGAAGATCCTTCACGCTATGAGAGGGATTAAGAGCAGTCTGAACGCAACCATGACTACGCTGAATCAGTCCGCTAACCAGGTGGCTTCCGGTTCTGACCAGGTTTCATCCGGGGCCCAGGCCCTTTCCCAGGGCGCTACCGAGCAGGCGTCTTCCGTGGAAGAGCTGGCCGCCTCCATCAACGATATCTCAACCCGGATCAATGAGAACGCCCAGGGCGCTCAGGAGGCCAGCAGAAAGTCTGTTATGGTCAGCGAGGTGGCGGGAGAAGGCAACCGTATGATGCAGGATATGCTTGCCGCTATGGCTGACATCAACGCGTCTTCCGGCGAGATCGGAAAGATCATCAAGACAATTGAGGATATCGCGTTCCAGACCAACATCCTGGCGTTGAACGCGGCGGTTGAGGCCGCGAGGGCAGGTGCCGCCGGCAAAGGCTTCGCGGTTGTGGCTGACGAGGTCCGCAACCTGGCCAGCAAGTCCGCCGAGGCTTCCAAGAATACGGCGGTGCTCATTGAGAACTCCCTGACAGCGGTTGAGAACGGCAAGAGGATTGCCGATGAGACAGCCAATGCTTTAGAGCAGGTTATGTCTGGTATTCAGGAGGCTACGGAGATGATGGATTCCATCGCGAGGGCTTCCCAGGAACAGGCAGATGCCATCAGCCAGATCACGGTGGGCATTGATCAGATCTCCAGCGTGGTGCAGACTAACTCCGCTACTTCAGAGGAGAGCGCGGCGGCCAGCGAGGAGCTGTCCAGCCAGGCTCAGATCATGAAGGAACTGGTGAGAAGGTTTAAGCTGGAAGGCGATTCCGGCATGGCACCCGCGGTTCCCCAGTATGACTCTTATTCCTCCAGCGAGCCTCAGGAGATGTCTTACGGTACCTACGATGACGGGAAGTATTAAAGTGAAATAATCTACAGCAGGGTATATGGATGCATATCTGTCTCCGTATATTGGTGTTCCATTTGAAATTTATTTTGTGAGGAGATATATAATGAAGCAGAGCATAAAGCAACAGGTTATCATACGAATTGCCTTGATATTTATTTGCGTCATTGTCAGCGGTATCGTGACCGTGAGCGGCATGAGCAAGGTGAAGGATTACAGTAAGTCAACCGAGCAGGCCACGGAGATCAACAATCTGGTTCTGACAGCGGAGAAAGCCCACTACAGCTGGGTGGAGAATCTGTGCTCCGCGGTCGCTTTAGGTACGGAATTTACAGGGAGCAAAGATTACAGGACCTGTGTTCTGGGTAACTGGTTTTATAATTCCGATCTCACCGCTGTGACGGACAGCGAGATCCTCCGCCTGATAGAGGAGATGAAGCCGATCCATCAGGCGATTCATGAGTCGGCCCAGACCATTCTTGATTTAAACGAGACGGATCCGGATCAGGCCAAGCAGATGTACACAGATGTGACCAAAGCCAATGTGACCAAGCTGGTAGCTCTTTTGGACCAGGTGTCAGAGATCACGGCTTCCCAGGTAGCAGACAACCAGTCAGGTCTTTTGGGCTGGGTTTCCGGGACCGAGTGGATCTCCGCCATAACGGTTTTGTTTATCCTTATTGTGAGTATCCTTCTTTTCGTCTATGTGATGAAGCGGATTGTGGCACCGATCCAGGTTATCACCGGGGCCAGCAGAAATCTTGCTGAAGGAAATTTAGGTTTCCAGATTGACGTGAGCGGCAACGATGAGATCGGTGATCTGGCCAACACGCTGAACACTTCTGTAAAGAACTTAAAGATGTATATATCCGATATCAGCAAGGTTTTAGACGGACTTGCGGAAGGGGATTTAACCAGCCAGAGCGAGATCGACTATATCGGAGATTTTGTCCAGATCCAGAAGTCCATTGAGACCATAAGCAGAGAGCAGAGCAAGACCATGGAACAGATCCAGTCCTCCGCCAGCCAGGTGGATTCGGGGGCAAATCAGGTGGCTATGGGAGCTCAGTCCTTGGCCCAGGGCTCTACAGAACAGGCTTCCGAGGTTGATAACCTGCTTCATATGATCGAGCAGGTTACAGAACAGATCAACAGCAACGCCGAGAGCGCCTCCATCACCACTTCGGAGGCGGACAAGGTGGGTGAGCAGATCCATATCTGCAACAGCCAGATGCAGGAGATGGCGGACGCCATGAGGCAGATCAGCGCCTGCTCCGGGGAGATTCAACATATCATTAAGACTATCGATGACATTGCGTTCCAGACCAATATCCTGGCATTGAACGCGGCGGTGGAAGCCGCGAGAGCGGGAAGTGCCGGCAAGGGATTTGCGGTTGTCGCGGATGAAGTGCGCAACTTAGCGGCCAAGAGCGCGGATGCAGTTAAAGATACAACGGAACTGATTGAAAAGACCCTTCGCATGGTGGAGACTGGTTCCAGGCTTACCGATGTGACCCAGCAGTCTCTGAATTCCGTGGTAGACGGCGCGGGCAATGTTACCACCCAGATCAAGGTGATTTCCCAGGCCTCCCAGGAGCAGGAGGTAGCTATCAACCACATCAAAGACAGCATCTGCCAGATTTCCACGGTGATCCAGTCCAACTCTGCCACTTCCCAGGAAAGCGCGGCAGCTAGTGAAGAGCTGGCCGGTCAGGCTCAGATCCTTAAGTCATTGATAGGAAGGTTTCAGCTTAGAAAAAACTGAGACAGATCAGCTGTGACTGTAACGCTACATAAACAGCCGCGGCAAAAGTTATTAGTGCCCTAGGAAAATGGATAAATTAAAAAATACGGGACACGGAAAAAGGAATGGAGGAAAGATGTTATGGGAGATAAGATTAAGAATCTAAAGATCAGAGCGAAGCTCTATGTGCTGGTGGGGATCGCTCTGGTGGGAATGCTGGCCCTGGGGTTTGTGTCAATTATGCTCATGGGCACCTTAAACGGCGAGACGAAGATCATTGCGGAAAAGTGGATGCCCAGCTGCACCCTGGCGGATCAGATGAACACGGCTGTGTCAAATTTAAGACTTTATGAAGTCAGGTATGTGACATCAGATGATGCTTCCAAGATGCAGAATTATTCCGGAAGGATTTCACAGCAGATCAGCAGTATGGATTCTTATGTTTCCTCCTACGGCAATTATGTATCAACCGCGGAAGGACGGCAGCTCTATGAGGCTCTCCAGTCTACCTGGAGCGCTTATAAGCAAGTGGACAGCAAGCTTGGGGACCTGGTAAGAGCAGGTCAGACAGCGGAGGCGTGGAATCTTTTGGACAGCGACGAAGGAAGCGGTGCCTTTGATGCTGTGACAGCTGCCATGGAAAATCTGTCCTCATTTAACACCAGAGGCAGTGAGGAGGCCTATGACGAGAGCAATGTTACTTACAGGAACGCTGCTGCCATCCAGGTAGCATTGATGGTGATAGTGATCCTGATCGGAGTCGTCTTCTCCACCATCATTATCACAAGTATCCGCCAGCCAGTGGCAGAGATTGAGGAGGCGGCTATTCAGATGGCCAAGGGCAATCTGGATGCGGAGATCACATATCAGTCAAAGGATGAGCTGGGTGTGCTTGCGGACCAGTTCCGCGAGGTTATCAGAAAGTTGAGAGCCATTGTGGCTGATGAGAATCAGTTCCTGGCCAAGATGGCTTCCGGAGATCTGACCGTGGACTCTGTGTGTGAGCAGGAGTACATCGGAAGTTTCCATCAGGTGCTTCTCTCATTCCGGGCCATCGCTAACCGGATGAACGAGGCCATGTCCCAGATCAGTACCAGCAGCGAGCAGGTTTCCAACAGTTCCGAGCAGGTTTCCAGCGGTGCCCAGGCTCTTTCCCAGGGCGCTACCGAGCAGGCAAGCTCCATCGAGGAGCTGGCTGCCACCATCTCCGATATCTCTGAAAGGATCAAGGAGAACGCTGAAAATGCCAGCGACGCCAACAGAAAAGTGGACGCTGTGGGCGATGACATGAATCTGAGCAATGAGAAGATGCAGGATATGATCAAGGCCATGGAGGATATCAGCAACAGCTCCAACGAGATCGGCAAGATCATCAAGACCATCGAGGATATCGCGTTCCAGACCAATATTCTTGCTTTGAATGCCGCTGTTGAGGCCGCCAGGGCAGGAAGCGCGGGCAAGGGATTCGCGGTTGTGGCAGACGAGGTGAGAAATCTTGCCAGCAAAAGCGCCGAGGCTTCCAAGAACACTGCCGCCTTGATCGAGAACTCCATTAAGGCGGTTCAGAACGGTACCGAGATTGCCAGCGAGACAGCCAAGACTTTGAGCCAGGCCGTGACAGGGGCAAGAGAGGTTACCCTGCTTATGGATAAGATATCTGAGGCCAGCAATACCCAGTCTGCGGCGATCTCCCAGATCACCGTAGGTATTGATCAGATCTCCAGCGTTATCCAGACCAACTCCGCCACAGCTCAGCAGAGCGCGGCGGCCAGCGAGGAGCTCTCCAGCCAGGCGCAGCTGATGAAACAGCAGGTGAGCAAGTTCCGTCTGAAATCCGGGGGCGGTTCCATGCCATTGATGCCAGAGCCGGCAAGTTCCTATGACAGTCCTTCTGAGAGCTATCGGTATGAGGATGTCAGCTATTCTATGAATGACAAGTATTAAAAAGGATCAAAAGGTCCTGGGGATAACATTCCCAGGACTTTTTATGTACACAGGGCGGAAAGGAAATGTGGCCGTTTGCACGGCGAGTAGGGGGAGACCTTCCCTGCTTGATTACATGGGGCAGGGTAGAGAGGAGCAACACAGCACTTGACGATATGGAGATGTATGAGGTAAAATAAGGAAGCGTCTGTGACAGGGACATTATTATATAGAAAGGATGCGGATAGAAGCGATGATAAATGAACGGCTGTACGGGATTTTGCTGGATTCTTTCTGGAAGATACTGCTGCCAGGCTTGAAAGCGACCATCCCTCTCACTGTGATCTCCTTCTCCTTTGCCATGGTGATCGCGGTGGTTATGGCTCTGATACAGTTTGCCAACATAAAAGGGCTGAAGCAATTAGCCAGGTTTTACATATGGGTGATCCGGGGAACGCCTCTTCTGGTTCAGTTATATGTGATTTTTTACGGATTGCCCGGGGTAGGGATCGTGCTGGACCCCTTTCCCTCCGCGGTGATCGTGTTCTCCCTCAACGAAGGGGCTTACGGCGCTGAGATCATCCGGGCGGCCCTGGAATCTGTGCCCAAGGGACAGCTGGAGGCAGGTTACTGCGTGGGCATGTCCTATCTTCAGATCATGAGGAGGATCGTGCTTCCGCAGGCCCTGCGGACCGCGTTTCCATCTTTGTCCAATTCCCTGATCGCCATGGTGAAGGACACTTCCCTGGCCGCCAATATCACGGTGACAGAGATGTTCATGGCGACTCAGCGGATCGTGGCCAGAACCTATGAGCCCCTGGCACTGTACTGTGAGGTAGGGCTGATCTACCTGATCTTTTCCACTGTGCTGACCAGACTGCAGCACATGGGGGAGAAGCGGCTGAATTTTTATCTTTCCTCCAAATAAAGGCTGCCGGACAGGCGGAAAGCGGGGAAAGAAAACATGACAGGAGGCAGGAGATGCTCAAGATCAGAGATGTGAAAAAAAACTTTGGTGATCTGCAGGTGCTCAAAGGGGTGGACCTGAATGTGGATAAAGGAGATGTGGTGGCCATCCTTGGCCCCAGCGGTTCCGGAAAGACCACATTTTTAAGGTGTATCAATTTTCTGGAGACAGCAGACAGCGGAACCATGGTGTTTGACGGGGAAACCTACGATATGAGCCGGGTGTCCAAAAAGGAAATTGGCAGGATACGGAGAAAGACAGCTTTTGTATTCCAGAATTTTAATCTGTTTCTCAACAAGACTGCTCTGGAGAACGTGACCGAGGGGCTGATCGTGGCCCGGAAGATCCCGAAGGCCCAGGCCATTGACAAGGGGAGAAAAGCTCTCGGGAAGGTGGGGTTATCTGACCGGAGCGACTACTATCCCCATCAGCTCTCCGGCGGACAGCAGCAGCGGGTGGCCATAGCCAGAGCCATCGCGGCAGACCCGGAGATCCTATTTTTTGACGAGCCCACATCGGCTCTGGATCCGGAACTCATAGGGGAGGTTTTGGAGGTCATGAGGAATCTGGCCCAGGAGGGAATGACCATGCTGGTGGTGACCCATGAGATGAACTTTGCTAAAAATGTGTCCACAAAGGTGATATTTATGGAGAACGGCCAGGTAGCGGAGGCTGGAAATTCCAGAGAATTTTTTGAAAATCCCAGAGGGGAAAGGACCAGAGAGTTTTTGAGGCTTGTGAATGTGTAGAGATTGACCGTTATATTCATCAGTATGACATAAATGACGAGGAGTGAGTAAAATGAAAAATTTCGCGAGATTGACAACAGCGGTATTGATGACAGCAGGAGCCATGGCTCTGGCAGGATGTTCAGGAGCGGAAGGCGGAGGCGGACAGCCGTCGGAAAGCCAGGAGGCGAGAACGGAGCAGGCGGGAGCCCAGGCTCAGGATTCCAGTGGGGATAAGGACCAGCTGGCCCAGATTCTGGAGAAGGGGCAGTTGGTTGTGGCCATGGAGGGAACCTGGTCTCCCTGGACTTACCACGACGAGAACGATGAGCTTGTGGGCTATGACGTGGAGGTGGCCAAATTGATCGCCCAGAAGCTGGGTGTGGAGGCTGTCTTTGTGGAAGGCGAGTGGGATGGCCTTTTTGCCGGACTGGACGCGGGGCGATATGATATGGTGGTCAACGGCGTGGAGATCACACCGGAGAGAGGGGAAAAGTACGACTTCTCAGACCCCTACGGCTTTATCCGCACAGCCATCGTGGTGAACGGGGATAACGATGAGATCCAGTCTTTTGAGGATTTGGAAGGGAAAAATACAGCCAACACCATTTCCAGCACTTACGCGGAGCTGGCGGAGAGCTACGGTGCCGCGGTGACAGGGGTGGATGACTTAAATCAGACCTTTGAACTGCTGCTTTCCGGGCGGATCGACGCCACTCTCAACGCGGAGTTGACCTACTATGACTATATGAAGGCACACCCGGACCGGAATCTAAAGATCGCGGCCCTGACCGACGAGGCGTCCCTGGTGGCCATCCCCATGCGGAAGGGGGAGGACTCCGCGAGCCTTCGGGAGGCGGTCAATGAGGCCATTGCCCAGATCAGCCAGTCGGGAGAGCTGACACAGCTGTCAGAAAAATATTTCGGCAGCGATATTTCCAGGAATCCCCAGGGCAATGACTGATGGGCAGGACAGGAGACAGCTTTTACGCACGCTGCTGGCCCTGTCCCTTCCCACAATGGTGGAAGAGGTCCTGTCAACCCTCCTTCAATATGTAGATACAGCCATGGTGGGGCAGTTGGGTGAGCAGGCCACAGCTTCGGTGAGCATCACCACCACCGTCAACTGGCTGGTGGGAAGCATGGCCGGAGCCATCGGGACCGCCATCCTGGCCATGATCTCCAGGGCAGTGGGAAGCGGCGACAGGCAGAAGATCCGCAGTCTTTCCAAACAGGCCCTTTTTCTGGCCACAGGCTGCGGCGCGGTCACCGGGAGCATCTGTATCCTCCTGAGTCCCTTCATCCCTGTGTGGATGGGGGCAGAGGAGGCCATACAGGCCCAGGCTTCCACCTACTTTTTTATCATAAGCCTTCCCATGGTGTTCCGGACCTGGACCACCATCCTGGGGGCCTCTATCCGGGCCACCCAGAACACCAGGACGCCCATGATCATCAGCATGACGGCCAACAGCCTGAACGCGGCGCTCAACTATATCCTGATCTACAAGGTAGGGCTTGGGGTTACAGGGGCAGCCGCGGCGTCGGCGATATCCTACAGTATCTCAGGGCTTTTGATGTTCGGGGCATACCGGAAAAATGAGCTGCTGAACTGGAGGTGGCGGGAATTTTCCCTGGAGCTCCCTCTTTTAAAAGAATGCGCCCGCATCGGCGTGCCGGTTCTCGGCACCAGCATGACTTCCTGCATGGGGTATGTGGTGTTCGCGGGCCTGGTGTCCGGCATGGGAACCACCATCTTTGCCGCCCACTCCATAGCGGTTACGGCGGAGACTATTTTCTATATCCCGGGTTACGGTCTGCGCACCGCCACCTCGGCTCTGGTAGGCGCGGCACTGGGAGAAAAAAATAAGGAAAAATTAAAAGCCACAGGAAACATAAGCGTGATCCTGACCGTGGTGCTCATGTGTCTCAGCGGATTTACGCTGTACCTGGTGGCCTATCCGCTGATGCGCCTGTTTACCCCCAGCGTGCCGGCAGCCACCCTTGGAGCCAGGATGCTCAAGCTGGTAGCCTTGTCGGAGCCATTTTTCGGTCTGATGATCGTGCTGGAGGGAATTTTTTACGGCCTTGGACGGACAAAGTACGCGTTCCTGGTAGAGACCTTCAGCATGTGGGGCATACGGATCTTTTTCACCTTTCTGTGCGTGAAGGTGTGGAGCCTGGATCTGAGGGCCGTGTGGCTGTGCATGATCGGCGACAATGTGTGCAAGGCTCTTTTGTTTGCCCTGCCTGTGCTGACCAGAAAGCAGAGAGACCGGGTGTTTTCTGTAGGATAAAAAAAGAGAAAAACGGTTTATGACAAGAGATATACCCATGAGCCAAATGATTTGGCAAATACATATGCCCTTGGGTATAAAATGGAGAGAAAATTATGACAAAAAAGGAACTGACATTGGAGATCATCGAACGCCTGAAAAAGGAGTATCCGGACGCGGACTGCACCCTGGATTACGATCAGGCGTGGAAGCTGCTGGTCAGTGTCAGGCTGGCGGCCCAGTGTACGGATGCGAGAGTCAATGTGGTGGTGGAAGGGCTGTATGAAAAATATCCGGATGTCAATTCCCTGGCAGACGCCCCGGTGGAGGAGATCGAGAAGATCGTTAAGCCCTGCGGCCTGGGACACAGCAAGGCCAGAGACATCAGCGGGTGTATGAAGATCCTGCGGGACCAGTACGGGGGAAAGGTACCGGATGATTTTGACGCCCTCTTAAAGCTTCCCGGGGTGGGGAGAAAAAGCGCCAACTTAATTATGGGCGACGTGTTCGGCAAGCCGGCCATTGTCACGGACACCCACTGTATCCGCCTGGTGAATCGCATGGGCCTGGTGGACAAGATCAAGGATCCAAAGAAGGTGGAGATGGCCCTGTGGAAGCTGGTTCCCCCTGAGGAGGGCAACAATTTCTGCCACCGCCTGGTGAACCACGGAAGGGACGTGTGCACCGCGAGGACAAAGCCTTACTGTGACAGATGCTGCCTGAAAGATATCTGTGAAAAAAACGGAGTCTGAGGGCAGGGGCCGGGGAAGGCGGCTTTTGGCAGAACCCGGAGGAGTGAAACAGAAATGGTACAAGACGCATAGGATGTATCAGGCAGGGGATGAAACTGCCTGATACATCTTATGCTTTTTTTGTGTGCGGGACGGAGAGGAATATGGCCCCTAAGGCGGCTCCGCCCCGGCACGGCAAGTAGGGGGAAGGACCCCCTCATTCGATTTTATCATGGAATTTTGCCCCGGAAAAGGAGAGGAGGAGCTTATATGAGCGGAGCGGAAAAAGTGATCAGCGTCGCAAAAGACGAGGTGGGGTATCTGGAGAAAAAGTCAGACAAGGATCTGGACAGCAAGACAGCCAACAGCGGAAACGGAAACTATACAAAATATGCCAGAGATCTCTACCCCGCCCTCCAGGCCCAGCCCTGGTGCGACATGTTTGTGGACTGGTGCTTTGTGAAAGCCTTTGGGCAGGTGGAGGCCCGTCAGATGGTGGGCGGAGGTTTCAGCGCCTACACTCCCACATCAGCCCAGTACTACAAGGATAAAGGCATGTGGAAAACAACTCCCAAAAAAGGGGATCAGGTGTTTTTTAAAAATTCTGTCCGGATCTACCACACAGGGATCGTGGAGAGAGTCACAGCGGGAAAAATCTACACCGTGGAAGGCAACACAGGCAGCGCTTCCGGGGTGGTGGCAAATGGAGGCGGTGTGTGGGAAAAATCCTACCAGCTCTCCTATGACCGGATCGCCGGGTATGGGCGGCCGGACTGGAGTCTGGCAAAGGAACCAGATTTCACCAGGGGCTGGAACCAGGATTCCAACGGCTGGTGGTACGCTGACACGGAATCCACCTATTATAAAAATTGCTGGCAGATCATCAACAAGCACAAATACTATTTTAACGAAGACGGGTACGCGATGACCGACTGGCATGAAATTGATGGGAAATGGTACTATTTTGAGCCGAGGAAAGGACATCCTCTGGAGTGCGCCCTGTACACCACAGACAGCCAGGGAGTCCAGGCTGTGGGAGATTTCAGCTAAATCCGATTCATGGAATGCCCTGGATATCCCAAATACGGGATATCCAGGCTTTCCTGGCAGGGAAATGCTTTTAGGTCAGTCATTCCCTGGGGAACACAGATCCCGCTGGGCGGCGATGGTATTCAATGTGTCGCCCAGCTGGGAAAAAACAGAACTGATAAAAGCAATCTGGTCCGAAGTCTTTCCTTCCGCGATACAGCAGGCCAGGGCGGAGATCGCCATCACAAGTTCACAGGACTCCATTGAGCTCACCTCACAGAAGTCTATGGGAAAAAGAATCCAAATATTCCCATTTTCCAGAGGATTTAAGGAGATGTATCCTGACAGGGCAGGCTTCTGCTCTTCATTATTATTATCCAGTTATGGCCGCTTTTTGATAAGATAAAAGAGAACAGTACGGTTACATAAGATAAGGAGGAATTAATGAAGAATATGTATGGATATGCCCGGGTCAGTACAAAAGAGCAGAAAGAAGACAGACAACTCCTTGCCCTCAGCGAGATGCGGCTTCCGGAGAGAAATATCTATGTAGATAAACAGTCGGGAAAAGATTTTGAGCGTCCCATGTACAAGCGTTTGTTGAAAAGGCTGAAAGAGGACGATGTGCTGTATATCAAAAGCATCGACAGGCTGGGACGAAATTATGAGGAGATTCTGGAACAGTGGAGGGTGCTGACCAGAGAGAAAAAGGTGGATATTGTGGTATTGGACATGCCTCTTTTGGACACCAGACGGGGGAAAGATCTCATGGGAACCTTCTTAAGCGATATTGTGCTTCAGGTTCTGTCATTTGTGGCGGAAAATGAGCGG